>Ga0209081_1000004_pt1 | contig 322101 bp, 302 predicted proteins | sample GOMGulsemesocosm_4_FD_184636 | JGI IMG/M metagenome (GOLD analysis project Ga0209081, IMG submission 184636) | Methane-oxidizing microbial communities from mesocosms in the Gulf of Mexico - GOM15B Gulf of Mexico (SPAdes) (version 2) | ecosystem: Environmental > Aquatic > Marine > Cold seeps... | reverse complement strand
AAACTAAAAATAAAAGGTTAAGTTAGCTATTTATCAACAAATGAAAGCAGATAACTTATCAAAACGTCCAGTTGGCCAAGCTTTTTGGCTGAACCCCTTGGAACTGGAGCGTATTGTATAGATTTCTTTGGGTGGGTCAACCCTTATTTTCGATCTTTTATTTGAACGCTTAGATAACCTTCAATACGTTCAAAAATAATGCGCCTAGCTAATAGAATCCGCTAAATTGCATATTTTTTACACTTATAGTTGCACAATAATAAAAGCTGGGTAACATAGAATTGTTTTACTTATACTTTTTGATTTGAATTTTTGTTTTTATACAACAACGGTGATATCAGTTAAGTAAGACTAAATTTTCATTAAAATAATAATTAGGTATTCATTATGAAGTCTCCGCAACTATCGACGGTAATAATAGCTATTGTTTTTGCTATTATTACTTATTTTATAACTAGTACTGTTTCAGCAACTCCTGCAATTGCTGCCGCATGTGTTTTCATCAGTGCTTTTTTGGCTCCACTTATAGTAAGTCCTACCAGCTCAGTTTCAACAACTACATCGTCTACAACCAATACAGAGGATTTAAAAACTTTATATGTTGGCAACTTACCCTACCGTGCTAATGAAACAGCAGTTAAAGAACTCTTTACTCTTTATGGTGATGTTCAATCGGTACGTTTAATGAAAGATAAGCACACAGGTAAACGCCGTGGCTTTGGTTTCGTTGAAATGGCCGCAAATGATATTGATAAAGCCATATCAGCATTGAATGATACTGAATTTCAACAACGGACGTTGAAAGTTAGAGAAGCAAAAGAACGTCCTGAAAGAACAGACAACGAAGATAATTAAGCCGCTTTTCTAAATATATAAAAACCTACTGATATAGCGATATACTAGTAGGTTTTTTTTTGCTTATTTGCTTATTATTTTTAAATAAACCTAGACAATAATCAAAGGAATAGTAAAATTCGCGCTGTTAATTTCTTTAGGCTCTTCCTACTACAATCAAGGCTTATAAATGTTTAGTCATATTCATCCCGATAACTACGCCCAACAATTATCGATAAAACAAAACGATATGACAGAATTGTTTTCTTGCTTTGCCATGCCCGAAGCTGAAGTTTTTCCATCGGCTAAATTAAATTATCGTTTAAGAGCTGAATTCAGGATATGGCATCAAGAGGATGATCTTTATTACATCATGTTTAATAGTGCTACTAAGGAAAAGTTTCGTGTTGATGACTTTCCCGTTGCTAGTAAGCTAATTAACCTAGCAATGAAAGCGCTATTGGTTGCCATTAAAGATAATCCGACGCTCCGCTATAAACTCTTTCAAGTTGATTTTCTTTCAACCTTAAGTGGTGAGTTGTTAATTAGTTTGCTCTACCACAAATCATTAGAACCAAGTTGGGAAGATGCAGCCTTATTACTAAAAGAACAGCTTAGTACCATCGCCTCTGTAGATATTATTGGTCGTGCAAAAAAACAGAAAATTGTTATCAGTAAAGATTTTGTCATGGAGTCATTACAAGTAGGCAACAAAAAGTTTGTTTATCAGCAAGTCGAAAATAGTTTTACGCAACCTAACGGTGGCGTTAATGAGCAAATGCTACTTTGGGCACAACAAGCCACTGTTAATGCCAAGGGTGATTTAATTGAACTTTATTGTGGTAACGGCAACTTTAGCATTGCTTTAGCTGAAAACTTTGATCGTGTTTTAGGCACTGAAATTTCAAAAACCTCAGTAAGGTCTGCACAAGTTAATATAAAAGCGAATAATATTAACAATATCGATATTGTTCGAATGTCTAGTGAAGAGTTCAGCCAAGCCATGAATGGCGAACGACAATTTCGCCGTTTAGAGGGCTTCGATTTATCCACTTATAACTATGATACGGTATTGGTTGATCCACCTCGTGCAGGATTAGACAAAGAGAGTGTTGAGTTAGTGAGTCGCTTCAATAAAATTATTTATATCTCTTGTAACCCTAATACCTTAAAAGAAAATTTAGCACAATTAAATAAAACCCATATAATTGAAAAGTTTGCCTTGTTTGATCAGTTTCCGTATACAGATCATATTGAAACAGGCGTAGTGCTAACGCGTAAGCTGTAGCTGCTGTTTGGGTTAAACACAAGAAAGCTGAAGATTTAACTCCTTTAAAGGTATTGCTATCGCTTTCTTCGAATGGCTTTACGTCTATCACTTAATTCTGCAGCACCGCGAGCAATGAAGCGCAATTGTTGAATAGTTTGCTTTGATAACTGCTGCCGTTCATATTTATCATCAATATCTAAAGCGTCTGAGCCCGCGCTAAAAACGATAGTGACAGCCGCATTAGCTTGCATATAGGCTACTTCTGCATCTAAATCTTTGGCTTGCTGTAAATAGTCACAAAGCTCCATCGTGAAGTAACGAATTTCTCGTATTACCGCGGCTCTAAATGCCGCCGAAGTACCTGAACGCTCACGAAGCAACAAACGAAAAACATTGCCATTACTTTCTATAAGTTCCATAAAGGTTTCAACCGATATTTGTATTACTGAACCACCTTTGGCAATACGCTGACGAGCTTGACGCATTAATTGTCTTAGGGTTAAACCCGCTTCATCGACTAAAGTTAGGCCAAGTTCATCCATATCGGTAAAATGTCGATAAAAAGATGTTGGGGCAAGCCCAGCTTCTTTTGCAACTTCTCGAAGGCTCAAACTTGAAAAACTGCGCTCTGCACTTAATTGATTTAACGCAGCATCAACTAAAAGCCGCCGGGTTTTCTCTTTTTGCTGCGCTCGAACACCGCTCATCAATATAACTCTCTTGTAAAAAACTAAACACTACTTATATATCATACTGTAATCTATGCTCAATGTCAGTTTGACTAAGTTGGATTAGATATTTGCTAAATACACTTGACTGGTAAGACGATCTAGCTAAAATATAACGGTAGTGTACACGTGTAAGCTAAAATTATTTGTTGATTGAACTCAGAGATATAAAATGAAAAAACCCGCTATTATATGGCTCAATGTCATAATATTTACAGTAACTTTTTTAGTGGCTGCTGTCGCTGTTCCTTATCGTGCTATTACTGTTGGCTTTGACAATAGCGAAATTTTATTTGCACTAATCTGTTTTATTTATTGCGGTATGTCGATTACTGCAGGTTATCATCGTTTGTGGTCTCATAAAACTTATCAAGCTCATTGGAGCTTACGGTTTATTTTTGCACTAGGTGGTGCCTTTGCACTACAAAATAGTATTTTACATTGGTCATCTGATCATCGTGTGCACCACAAACATGTTGATAACAACGATATCGATCCCTATTCTGCTAAGATGGGGTTTTGGTATTCTCATATCGGTTGGATGTGCCGTGAGTATCAAGCCAACCGATATCATGACTACAAAAATGTTAGAGATATACAAAAAGACTCCATCGTTATGTGGCAGCATAAATATTATTTATTATTAACTATTGCTATGAATTTTGGTGTGCCTATCGCGTTTGGTTTATGGCATGGTGATCTGGTCAATAGTATTTTGCTCGTCGGATTTTTACGTTTAGTCCTTAGCCACCATACTACTTTTTTCATCAATTCATTAGCACATGTATGGGGTAAGCAAACCTATACGGATAAAAATACCGCCCGAGACAATGGTTTCTTAGCTTTCCTTACCTTTGGTGAGGGATATCATAATTACCATCATATTTTTGAAAATGATTACCGTAATGGCATTCGCTGGTGGCAATTTGACCCAACCAAATGGTTGATTAAAAGCTGTCAATGGCTTGGATTAACGTCTAAGTTACGGACCAGCCCAGAAGACAAAATTGAAAAAATGCGCCTTGCCATGACACTAAAACGCAGTAAAGATAAGTTGATTGCTCTACCTGATGCGGAACAAGCCTTGCTGCAGCTACAACAAGAGTATGATTTACTTATTAGTAAATTGAATGCTTATTATCAAGTACGTAAAACGTTATTATTGGAAAAACATGAGCAAGTGATGGCTGATGTAGAAAAATCTGAATTGATGAAGCAGTATCATGAATTAAAAACAAGACTGAATGAACAACGTAAAAGCTGGCAACTTTTAACAGCAAAACTTGCCTAAAAATCAAGGTAATAAAGCAAAGTTATATTACCATTTCCCTCAAATCCTGCTAATATTTTTCCATTAACAGGCATTTGAGGCCATTATTTTGAATAAATCTAAAAAACAAAGCACCAATAAAGCATCCGACTTTGATGTCATCATCATTGGTACAGGTCCGGGCGGTGAAGGTGCATCAATGGAGCTCGCTAAAAAAGATCAGAGAGTCGCCATTATAGAACGCTATAAAGATGTTGGTGGTGGTTGCACTCACTGGGGCACAATACCTTCTAAAGCTTTGCGCCAAAGTGTTAGTCGCTTAATCGATTATAATTCAAATCCATTATTTCGAGGCCACGAAAAAGCAAAACACTTAACCTTTGCTGATATTTTAAATCATGCATCAACCGTTATTCGCAAACAAGTTCGATTACGTAGTGGCTTTTATGATCGTAACCGCGTTGAGCTAATTACTGGAAAAGCATCTTTCATTGATGCTAACACTATTCAAGTTATTAAGAATGATGATTCCATCGAACACGTGACCGCAAAAAAAATTGTTATTGCCACAGGATCACATCCTTATCGTCCCGATAATATCGACTTTAACCATCCCCGCGTTTATGACTCTGATACCATTTTATCCCTCAGCCATGAACCACGTTCCATTATTATTTATGGTGCAGGCGTCATTGGTAGTGAATATGCATCAATCTTTCGTGGCCTAGGCGTTAAGGTCGATTTAATTAATACTCGAGAGCGTCTGCTTTCGTTTTTAGATGACGAAATTTCCGATTCCCTAAGTTATCATTTATGGAACAGTGGCGTCGTTATCAGGCATGGCGAACAAATTGAACGTATTGAAGCCAGCGAGCAAGCAGTTGTGGTTCATTTGGAGTCAGGTAAGAAGATGCGTGCCGACTGTTTACTCTTTGCCAATGGCCGTACAGGTAATACCGCAGATTTAAACTTAACTAATGCCGGCTTGAAAAGCGATGGTCGTGGACAACTCAAGGTCAATGATCAATACCAAACAGACGTTGACAATATTTATGCCGTTGGTGATGTTATTGGTTATCCAAGCTTAGCCAGCGCTGCTTATGATCAAGGCCGACTTGCTGCATCAGCCATGATAGATAACAAAAGTAGTGCTAAATTAATCGCTGATATCCCCACCGGTATTTACACGATTCCTGAAATCAGCTCGGTAGGTAAAACTGAACAGGAATTAACTGAGGCTAAAATACCTTATGAAGTGGGTCGAGCACAGTTTAAACATTTGGCCAGAGCACAAATTGCTAACAGTTTAGTTGGCTCATTAAAAATTTTGTTTCATCGCGAAAGCAAAGAAATTTTAGGTATTCATTGCTTTGGTGAAAATGCGGCAGAAATTATTCACATTGGCCAAGCCATCATGCAGCAAAAAAATGGCGGTAATACCATTGAATATTTTATCAATACTACTTTTAACTACCCTACGATGGCCGAGGCATTTCGCGTAGCGGCATTAAATGGATTAAATAGATTGTTTTAGTTAAAGCGTGCTATGAACTCAGGCATATAGGGCTCAACTTTAAATGGACTAAATAGGTTTTTAGTTAAGCCGCTCTGGACGAGTAGTCTTTAACTGCCCGCGATTATGAGCCAAGGCTTTCAGGGTTGTAGCTTTAGATGATTTAAATAGGTGATTTTGATGATAAAAAAAATTGTTTGGCTACTATTAGCCGCTGTATTCGCAAACAGTACTTTTGCTGCTGACAATTACAGTATTTATCTAGTCAGGCATGCTGAAAAACAAAAAGAAGGTAAAAATCCGAGCCTAACACATTGTGGGCAAGCCAGAGCAAAACAGTTAGCCAGCTTACTGTCGCAAGCAAACATTAGTCAAATTTATAGTACTAAATATCAGCGAACCAGACAGACTGCCAATCCTTTAGCGATAAAACAACATATTGCCGTACAAAATTATAATCCTCGTCATTTAGAGCAACTATCAATTCAGTTACAGCAAAGAAAAGAAAATAGTTTAGTGGTTGGTCACAGTAATACCACACCGCAACTTGTTGAGCTTTTATCAACACAAAAAATGGCGCCGCTAACGGAATTGGATTACCAACAGTTATATCAAATACAATTTATTGGCGAAGCAAGAATTGTATCCCTGTTTAAACAACCATTAACCTGCCATTAAATATACCCAGCCTTTAATAAGTATTAGGGGCTTGCTTTTTTCCTAACTGAATTAATTTCACATTGACTAACTTATACAGTGTACCCCATTGTTTCGTGGTAACCATTCCTTCAACTTTGTGACCTTTTATGTTTAGCACGGTATCAACAACTTTATATTCTTTGGCCAAATTCATTGGTAAAAATTTGTTGCCTTTTTCTGTCACCAAACCATAAAAGCCACCTTCAAAATCTAAATAAACCACTTTTACCTGTAACCATGGTTGTGTTTCTTTTTCCATAGTAGCTTGCTCTTGTTGAGAAAATGAACTATTCATCAGCAACATGCAAGAGAGCACAGCCATAAATATTTTTTTGCAGAGAGTATTAAACATATAATGATTACCACGTTGTTAAAGTCATCGCTCTTGGCCATTTTGACATCGCGATAATGATGACTCTAAAAATAAAAAGGTCGTGATAAAATTAATATCACGACCTTAGCCATAGTGCAAACTTGATTATGCTAATAATTAATTTTGCATGTAATTATCAGGGAGCGGTAAAGCAGCAACGCCTGAATCAACTGCGGCTTGCGCAACAGCTTTGGCAACTACTGCGCACAAACGTGAGTCCATTGGCTTGGGGATAATGTAATCCTTACCAAAAGTTAAACTATCCACACCGCTTGCTACCAAAACCTCACTGGGCACTTCTTCTTTGGCCAGTGCTCTGATGGCATGTACTGCGGCCACTTTCATCTCATCATTAATTGTGCGCGCTCGAACATCTAATGCGCCGCGAAAAATAAATGGAAAACATAAAACATTGTTAACCTGATTTGGATAATCACTACGGCCTGTAGCAATAATGATATCATTTCGTGCTGCTAACGCATCTTCAGGCTTAATCTCAGGATCTGGATTAGAACAAGCAAAGATAATAGGGTTATCTGCCATCAATTGAACTTGCTCTACCGATAATAAATTAGGACCAGAGACACCGACAAAAACATCAGCCCCGGCAATAGCATCGTCTAAGGTACGTTTATCAGTATTATTGGCAAATAATTTTTTATACTCATTTAAGTCGTCACGACGTGTGTGCACTATGCCCTTAGTATCAAGCATGTAGATATTTTCACGTTGCGCGCCACATTTAATTAACAATTCCATGCAAGCAATCGCGGCAGCACCAGCACCTAAACAAACAATATTAGCTTTGCCAATATCTTTACCCTGAATATCTAAAGCATTCATCATGCCTGCAGCAGTAACAATAGCAGTTCCATGTTGATCATCATGAAATACTGGAATTTTACAACGTTCAATTAACGCTTTTTCTATAGCAAAGCACTCTGGAGCTTTAATATCCTCAAGATTAATACCACCGAAGCTATCCGCTATATTTGCCACCGTATTAACAAACTCTTCAATAGTTTTGTGCTTAACTTCAATATCAAATGAATCAATGTTTGCAAAACGCTTAAATAATAATGACTTACCTTCCATTACAGGTTTTGACGCCATAGGCCCTAAATTGCCAAGGCCTAGAATTGCCGTGCCATTGGTGATAACAGCAACGGTATTACCTTTCGCAGTATATTTGTAAACATCATCTGGATTTGCTGCAATCTCTCTAACGGGCTCAGCAACACCTGGACTATAGGCAAGTGATAAATCTTCACTCGTTTCGGCTGCGGTTGTTAAAGCAACACTTATTTTACCTGGAGTAGGTAGTGCGTGGTAATCAAGTGCTTGTTGGCGAAAATCTGTCATTGTTGTTCCCTAATGCGTTAATATTAAAATCTAAATTTGGTGATATTTCTCAGCCACTTTTTTATTATTATTATTATTATGCTTTATAGTGTATTGCATTGCTGATAAGCATTTCAAGCCAATTTAACTATATAAAAGCGCTGTAAGCTATATTAAACATAAACTTTTACCTCGGTTAAATCATATTATTTCGCTCAATACTCAATATTGAAACCAAGTATTATTGATAAAACAGTCATAGTTCATGCTAATGTGCCTTTAAAGTTATTTCTGACTAATAGCTATAAAATAACGTATTTTCAATGCAAATGCCCCCAAAGTTGTCTTGTTTCATTTGGAACAACAAGCACAGAAAGGCTACTTATCATGTAGTAGCCTTTTAGGTTTGTCTTTTGCAAAACCTTATCATGATGCCAGTTGATATTGGTCTGACTGATCAACAATAAATTTTTTATTAAATTTTGCCGATAACACACCTTTTCTCCGTGCTAGCGCTACTTGTAATTTTTTTGCCGCACTAGCAATAGCAGCATACAATTTTTTATTTGAGGCTTTTACACTAATATTTACCCCTTCATAATTAGTGCTAATTTCTACTTTCTGTTGGTGTGTTTCAATCGTAATTGTGGAGTCTAATGCCATTATACTCGGGTAATGTTTGGATATTTTTGCAAACTTATTTTCAATTGACTGCTTAATGCCTTCGGTAATTTCAACATGATGACCAGAAATGCGTATTTTCATAATGAACCTCTATAGTTACTTGAAACGTTTGTTGTCTTCCTCCTTATATTGTTATTTTATGCGAAAACTAACAAGATGATATTTGCAAAGCTTTGCAATCAAATGTAATTTGCAGTTTCAAAATATTTCGACAGACACTTTTAATGCCGTAAAATGCAAAAACCAACCCGAAGGTTGGTTTTTAAATAGAAGTTAAACGGTATAACTAAACGAAAGGATTCACCTTAATAATGGTTTCGTTTCGGTCAGGGCCGGTCGAAATAATATCAACAGGTATGCCTGTTATTTCTTCAATGCGTTTAATGTATGCAAGCGCATTAGCTGGTAGAGATTCTACTGAGGTTGCACCAACAGTACTTTCACTCCAACCTGGTACAGTTTCATACACAGGAGTAATTTTTTCATAACCTTCCGCAGCTGTTGGCGGTACAGTAATGATATTACCCGATTCAGTCTTGTAGCCTGTGCAGATTTTCAATATTTCTAAACCATCAAGTACGTCAAGTTTAGTTAAGCAAAAACCTGTAACACTATTCACTTGAATAGCACGATGCATTGCCACGGCATCAAACCAACCACAACGACGCTCGCGACCGGTAGTAGCGCCAAACTCATGGCCAACCGTACCTAAGTGATTACCCACTTCATCATCTAGCTCGGTCGGAAATGGACCAGAGCCAACACGTGTTGTGTAAGCTTTAGTGATACCTAAGATATAATCAAGATGACAAGGGCCAACACCACAGCCTGTAGCAACACCACCGGCTGTAGTATTTGATGAGGTGACATAAGGATAAGTACCATGGTCAATATCAAGTAAGGTGCCTTGTGCGCCTTCAAACATGATTGAGTCACCGTTTTTGCGAGCTTGATCTAAAATCTCTGCAATGTCAGCCGTCATGTTTTTAATAATATCGGCAACAGCTAAAGCATCAGTAAGTACTTCTTCGTAGTTTACTGGCTCAACGTTGTAATAATTAACTAAAGAGAAATTATGATATTCAACAATTTCTTTTAGTTTTGCCGCAAATGATTCTGCACAAAAAAGATCACCGACGCGTAAACCACGACGAGCAACTTTATCTTCATAAGCAGGACCAATACCACGACCAGTAGTACCAATAGCTTTCGCACCACGAGCAACCTCACGGGCGGCATCTAGGGCATTATGATAAGGAAGAATTAACGGACATGCATCACTAATAAGTAGGCGTTCACGAACTGGAATTCCTTTAGCTTCAAGCATTTTGATTTCTGTCATTAAGGCTTTAGGGCATAAAACTACGCCATTGCCAATAAGACATTTTACATTGTCACGTAATACACCAGATGGAATTAGATGAAGTACGGTTTTTTCACCGTCAATCACTAAAGTGTGGCCTGCATTGTGTCCGCCTTGATAGCGAACAACATATTTTGCTTTGTCGGTTAGTAAGTCAACGATCTTACCTTTACCTTCGTCACCCCATTGGGTACCTAGAACAACTACATTTTTGCCCATGTTTACTGTTTCGTAAAAAAATCAGGCGAGGATTCTACCAAAAATTCAAAACTAGTCCAAGTAATATATGGTGTTTTTTTATGCTAAGAAATTCAAATTTTGACAATACGTCGTCAATTGACTAATTAACAAGCCATTTACTATCACTATTCTCAAGTACTTACTTCAGTACTAACAAAATAATACCTAGCAACAACATAACCATACCCATAGTGCGCAAATTCCTTACGGGTTCTTTAGCGATACGCAACAAACAATTGCGCCATCGGTTAGGAAATAATGCAGGACCAGTACCTTCAATGATGAGAACGATACCAAGGGCAGCTAATATTGTTTCTGTCATAATAACGCTTCCTTGGCTGATTCAACCTGTACATAAAAAAGCCAGCATTAATGCTGGCTTTGACCAGATAAAATAACCTTGCCGTTATTTCTTACCTTTACTACCATCTTTTAGGTAGTGGAAGAAATCACTATCAGGCTTAATCACCATAATATCATTTTTACTATTAAAACTTTTTTCATAAGCTTCAAGGCTACGATAGAAACGATAAAATTCTGCATCTTTTTCATAAGTATTTGCATAAATTTTGGCTGCTTCAGCATCACCTTCACCACGTACCATGTAAGCATCTTTTTGGGCTTCAGCTAACATAATAGTAACTTTAGCATCAATAGTAGCTCGAATGATTTCAGCTTGCTCTTGACCTTGTGATCTATGCTCTTTTGCAACCGCGGTACGCTCTGCACGCATACGATCATAAATAGAATTGCTAACTTCGGTAGGTAAGTTAATCGCTTTAATTCGCACATCAACCACTTCAATACCTAAATCTGCGCGGCTACTAGAAGCACTGTTTAGCGCTTTTTGCATAATTGAATCTCGATCGCCCGACACTATTTCTTTAATAGTGCGGGTACCAAACTCAGTTCGTAAGCCGTTATTAACTTTTTGCTTTAATAAAGCACGTGCATTATCCACAGAACCTGAAGTACGTAGGTAGTAGGTAGAAAAATCAACGATGCGCCATTTAACAAAGGAGTCGACCATTAAATCTTTTTTCTCAGAGGTTACAAAACGATCAGGTGCTTCATCCAATGTTTGAATACGCGCATCAAGTTTACGCACAGATTCAATAAAAGGAATTTTAAAATGCAAACCGGGCTCATACACCTTCATTTGATCGGTGGCTGAATCACGCTTGATTTTTGAAAATTGAAAAACAATACCACGCTGACCTTCATATATCACAAAAACAGAAGAAACAGCCAAGACAAGTAATAACGCTATAATAGCAATAAAAAAATTCTTCATAACTTAGTTTCTCCCACTGTTAAATCTGTCATTACGACCAGAGTTTGATGGCGATGAATTAACAACTGGCTTTTGCTGTGTTGATTGTGAGTATCCTTGAGGAGCAGCATGGTTAGTTGTCGATTGCTGCTGGATAATTTTATCTAGTGGTAAGTACATCATGTTATTACCCCCTTCAACATCAACCATGACTTTACTGGTATTGCTATATACTTTTTCCATAGTGGCTATGTATAAGCGTTGGCGAGTAACTTCTGGTGCTGCTTGATATTCAGGTAAAATTTTCTCAAAGCGAGCTACTTCACCTTGTGCGTCTAGCACTGTTTGTTCTTTATAAGCAAAGGCTTCTTGTTCCATCCGTTTGACTCTACCACGAGCACGAGGTTCTATACCACGGGCATAGGCTTCGGCTTCACGTAGAAATCTGACTTCATCTTCTTGGGCAGCAATGGCGTCATCAAATGAGTCTTTCACTTCATTTGGCGGACGTGCATCCTTAAAGTTAACATCAACAATAATCAAACCTAAATGATAAGGAGTAATTATTTTTTCTAGTTCTTGCCATACTGACTGACGAATTTGTTCACGACCACTGGTTAAAATATCATCCATTTTAGCGTGGCCAACTACATAACGTAATGCGCTATCAAGAGATTGGCTTAAACTGTCATCGGCATTAGTCACACTGAAAATATAGTTACGCGCATCAACAACACGATATTGAATTTGCATTTCAACACGAACAACATTTTCATCTTGGGTCAACATAAAGCCCGATGCAGGTAAATCACGCGTACTTTGCATATCAACGGGAATAATGCGATCAATAAAGGTCCATTTCCAGTTAATACCTGGCTCAACGGTGCCTAAATACTGGCCAAAACGTAACACCAAACCTTGCTCGGCTTCTTTGATGGTATAAAAGCCACTAAACGCATAAACCACTAAAGCAATGATTAGTACTAGACTCATACCAAGACTAGAAAAGCTTTTCCCCGGCGGGGTTGAGCCACCAGATGAGCTACCTTTGCCACCAAAAATACCACTGACTTTTTTACCTAAATCATTAAGTAATTCATCTAAGTCTGGTGGACCTTGGTTTTTACCGCCTTTGTTTTTCCAGGGGTCTTTATCATTATTCCCCGGTTCATTCCAAGCCATGCTGTTCTCCGCTAGGTTAGTAATTGATTAAATATTAATATTCATGTTGCAAGTTTATGCTAAAACCATTGCTTTTATAAGACTTTATATGGGGTTAAACACATTAAATTACAATATACTGATCTATTTTATTAGCATCATGTTTGAGTAGCCTATGCCATTCTCGCTTCGGTAACTTAATATCAAGATGGCAATGACCTAACTCATCATAATATTCAGCGTTGATACAATTTAGTTTATATAAACTGCCACGTAGCTTACCAGCACTCGGCGGAATAGCTAATTTATACTCTACAATTTGGTTATCTAGCCGCTCTGATAAGGCCGTAAAAAGCAAATCCATACCCAAGTTGGCCTGTGCCGATAACCAAACCCTAATGGGTAAACCTTGGTCATCGCGGTCAATGCGCGGCTCGACATCATCAAGATTGTCAATTTTATTACAAATAATGAGTTGTGGTACTTCATCCGCTTCTATTTCTGTCAGAACATATTCAACTTGTTCGATATTCTCACTGCGTCTATCGTCAGCAATATCCACCACATGTAAGAGTAGTTCAGCTTCACGAGTTTCCGTTAAGGTTGCTTTAAAAGCCGCAACTAAATCATGAGGTAAATGACGAATAAAGCCAACAGTGTCAGCAAGAACAACACCACCAATGCCATCAAGCTCAATTCTACGCAATGTTGGGTCGAGCGTAGCAAAAAGTTGATCAGCGGCATATACCTGAGATTGAGTAAGTAAATTGAATAAAGTCGACTTGCCGGCATTGGTATAACCAACCAGTGATAGCGTAGGTAATTCAGCACGAACTCTAGAGCGCCGCCCTTGCTGTCTTTGTCGTTCAACTTTTTCTAAACGTTTACGAATATTCACCATGCGTTCACGTAGTAAACGTCTGTCTGTTTCTAGCTGCGTTTCCCCTGGACCACGCAAACCTATACCACCTTTTTGTCGTTCAAGATGAGTCCAACCACGTATGAGTCGGCTACTAATATGACGTAACTGCGCTAATTCAACTTGCAGTTTACCCTCATGCGTACGGGCGCGCTGAGCAAAAATATCAAGGATCAGTGTCGTTCTATCAACGACTCGACACTCACACAAGGCTTCAATATTTTTTTCTTGAGAAGGGGAAAGGCTGTGGTTAAATAGTATAACATTAGCATTGAATAACTTCACTGCTTCTGCTATTTCTTCTGCTTTACCTGAGCCAACAAAAAATTTAGGGTGCGGTGTACTGCGCTTGCCAGAAACAACCGTTAATTCGTTCACCCCAGCAGACGATACCAACATTTTAAATTCGGTTAAATCCTCACGGGTGCTTTCATCAGGAAAATCTAAGTGAACAAGCACTGCTTGTTCACCCGCTTTATAACGATCAAACAACTGCGTTAAACCTTAATCACTATCGAAGCTGGCATCGATCTACCGTTAAAATGTAGGTTGTCACGTATGAAATGAAGCACAATAAATATCAGTAAAAGTTTTATTCTTCTGACTCTGTTGGATTAGCCATTGGCGCAGTATTAACAGCTCGAGAAGGCACAACAGTAGAAATGGCATGTTTATAAACCATTTGACTCACGGTATTTTTGAGCAAAATAACAAATTGATCAAAGGACTCGACTTGTCCTTGAAGTTTAATACCATTGACTAAATAAATTGCAACTGGAATGCGGTCACGACGTAAAGCATTCAAAAATGGGTCTTGTAAAGACTGACCTTTAGCCATTATACGGCTCCTTTTTTTATTATTAATAAAAAGTAATTAACCAAAACTCTTTGATTAATGGAAAATAGTAAAATTTAATTTCTTTGCTCAATCCTAAGCATCTAATTGTACACCAATATTTCAATATTACTCAATGATAACTAATATTAATTATATTTATAGCTTGCTTATTCATATTTGCCAACTAAAGCCAATACTTGTGCCAAATTAGTTTCATCTTCTGTGGTTAGCCAATGCAAATTAGACCAGCCCCTAAGCCAAGTAAGCTGTCGTTTGGCTAACTGTCTCGTGGCACATACACCACGAAATATCATCTCATCCCTATCAAATTCACCATTAAGATATTGCCACATTTGTCTATAGCCAACACAGCGAATTGAGGAGAGTTCTTCATGTAAATCATCACGCTTCTTCAGCTTAATAACCTCTTGTTCAAACCCTTGTGCCATCATTTGCTGATAACGCAATGCTATTCTTTCATGCAGGGTGCTACGCTCCTGCGGGGTGATAGCAAATTGTAAAACATCACCATCGAGCTTATTACCTTTAACTTGTGTTAATTGTGACAACGTATTTCCCGTTAAACGAAAAACTTCTAAGGCTCGGGTAATGCGCTGCGGATCATTGGGGTGAATTCGCTGTGCCGCTTCAGTATCAACTTGTGATAACCGTTCGTGCATTGCTTGCCAACCTTGCTCTTGTGCTTCTATTTCTATTTTCGCTCGAATCCCTGCATTAGCCGCAGGTAAAGGTGATATGCCATCAATTAAACTTTTGAAGTACATCATGGTGCCACCAACCAATAAAGGAATACGGTTTTTTGCTCTAATGTCAGCAATTTCAGCTAAGGCATCATGACAAAAATCAGCCGCAGAGTAACTTTGTTTCGCATCTCTTAAATTAATTAACCGATGCGGGTATTTTGCTAACTCTTCCTCGGTTGGTTTGGCGGTACCAATATCCATCTCACGATAAATCAATGCCGAATCAACACTCACAATGTCACAAGGCAAAGCATCATGTAAAGCCATAGCTAAAGCAGTTTTACCTGACGCCGTTGGCCCCATTAAACAAATAACAGGTGGTTGCTTTACTTGTTCGCTTTCTGACACTGAATTACTCGATTTCATTAACTCTTATACTGAGGAAAGAGACTCTAATTGCTTGATTTGTGATGTGAGGTCGATAGGGACACATTTCAAGAGTAACGACTGAATTAATTCTTCCGTCAAGCTGTTTCTTGCCTTTAACCATAAGGCTTGAGCTTGCTCTTCATTATATTTTTTTGTCGCCATCACTCGGGCAATCGCGGCAATAAGACAACCGTCAACAATGGTTAACTGCTCTGTATTGAGGTGTTGAGCTATATCATTAACAATCATCATAAAACTACTGTGCACGTCATTTTCTCGAAGCAGAGCTGGATATTGCCTTATTTGCAAACGCTGTTTATCTTTCACTTCAATCACAATGCCTGCTCGTTGTAATTGTGTTTGTTGAGCCGTCACAATCTGCACTTGTTGTTTAGTAACCGTGATCAGTAAAGGCAGCAATAAAGGCTGACTGATCAAGCCCAATTCGCCTTGCTGCCAATGTTGCCTAATAATCTCTTGGTGAACTTCATAAGCCAGATCAAATAAAGACATTAAACACAAACCACTTTGCTGTTTCACAATACCGTATTTTTCTTGCTCAATAGCAAGAAAAAAACTATCGGTTTTTAACACTATATGATGATCGTCTATATATGTTTCTTGCTCTAAAAGCGTATCACCAGCAATAGCGGGGGTCATGAGTTGTTGATAATTACTCGCCGCTACTGCACTAGCGTATTGCCCACTGACATGGCTTTGTTTTGGCATGTAACTAGTCTCAGTGACTTGTTGTAGTGGCTTAACGTAATCAGGCCGATCATAAGTAACAGAAGTTTCGTTTTCAGCGGTTACCTCGGTAGTCAAGTTAGAGTGATTAGCCTCCTGTTCAAGAGGGGGATTGCTGCCCATCAACGCCTGATGGCAAACCGAATAAATAAAGTCATGTACGTAACGGCTTTGATGAAAACGTACCTCATGTTTTGCTGGATGAACATTAACATCTACTTCACGGTGAGCAAGCGTTAAAAATAATACAAAAGCTGGATAAGTATCTGGCGGCAGTAAATCGGCATAGGCTTGGCGAATAGCATGATTAATTAACTTATCGCGCATCATTCGGCCATTTACATAGCTATAGCAAAGATCATTTTGATTGCGAGCAAAGCTGGGCTTAGCCAGCCAACCTGAGAAGTGCATATCATCGTGCTGACAATCCACTTCAATAGCGTTATCAACAAATTTTTGCCCACATACCTTAGCGATACGTTTGGCTTTTTGTGCCTTCGTATCGGCAGCACGATATTGCCGTATAATTTTACCATTGTGAGTTAAGGTCAAAGTGATATCAAAAGACGCTAAAGCAATACGGCGAACCACTTCATCAATATGGTTAAATTCGGTTTTTTCAGTACGTAAAAATTTACGTCTTGCAGGCGTATTAAAGAATAAGTCTACCACTTCAATGCTAGTACCATCAGGATGTGCAGCGGGTTTTATAGTTACCACCATATCACGTCCTTGTGCATTAGCTTGCCATGCCGTGCTTTGCTCTTTGGGTTTTGACGTTAAGGTTAGGCGCGCCACCGAGCTAATACTAGCTAACGCTTCACCACGAAAGCCCAAACTGTTAATAGCCTCTAAATCACTTAAGTCTTTAATTTTGCTGGTAGCGTGACGACTGAGGGCAAGGGTTAATTCATCTTTGGCAATGCCACAACCGTTATCACTGATACGAATTTTTTTCACACCACCTTTATCAACATCAACATGAATGGTAGTTGCGCCAGCATCTAAAGCATTCTCAACTAGCTCTTTGATCACCGAGGCAGGTCTTTCTACCACTTCGCCAGCCGCAATTTGGTTAGCTAAACGAGCAGGAAGTATTGCAATTGTCATAGTTTCTCTTATTTTAGCAAAGTCCATACCTGTGCGTAAATTGACCTACAAAGGAATTAGCCTGCGCGAGGAATTTTTAAGGTTTGACCAATACGTAGTTGATTAGATTTTAAATTATTGGCTAACTTTATTTTTGCTACTGAAGTTTTATAACGCTGAGCAAGCACAGATAATGAATCGCCACTGCGCACTTTATGCTTTTTATAGCCCACAGCAGCGAAATAGCTACCGGTTAACGGATGGGCCATAAAGTAGTTGCGAATACCGCTGTGAATTGCGCCAGCAAGCGCTTGTTGGTGTTTAGACCAAGTTAAATTTTTTTCTTCTTTGTGATTAGAAATAAAACCAGTTTCCACCAATATTGACGGAATATCAGAAGATTTCAATACGGCAAAATTACCATTTTGAGGCGTTTTTTTATGCAACTTAATAATTTTTTTTAACTGCAATATAACATTATTAGCAACACCAAAACTAACCCCTAGTGAATGCTCTTTACTCATATCAGCCAACGCCAACGCTAGATGGCTATCAGCCGTATTCTTGATAACACCACCGCCACCACCAAGCAATTCAGATTTTTGCTCTCTATTATGAAGCCAGCGAGCAAGCTCTGATTCAGCGCGCTTTTGTGTTACTACCCATACCGATGCGCCATGAGGTCCTGGAGTACGAAAGGCATCCGCATGAATGGACACAAGAAAATCGACGTGCTTTTCCCTTGCTAAACTAGTTCGGCGATTCAAATCAACATAATAATCGCCAGAGCGGATCAAAACTGCCTTCATGCCTTTTTCTTTGTTTATCAGGGTTTGTAATTTTTTCGCTATCGCTAAGGTGACTCGTTTTTCATAAGTACCTTTAGCGCCAATAGAGCCGGGATCTTCACCGCCATGTCCAGCGTCAATACCAATAATAATATCACCTAAACTGGTTTTAGGTTTCGAGGCAACTTTTGTGCTACGTGATTTGTCATATAAATCAACTACCAAACGGTTTCCATATTGCCCTGCTGGAGCCAACGGAAAAACGCTTAGTTGATAAGGTTGTGCTAATTCTAACACTAAACGCGTGCTATATTTTGATTTAGCCGTGCTGGTACGAAAGAGTTTAATGCGAGGGTCATTGCTCGCTAATGCTTTAAGAACGGTACTATTTACTGTGTTTTTAAAGTCAATTACTAAACGATTAGGTTTAGCTAAACTAAAGTATTTAAAATCAGGTTTGCTTTTAAGATCGAAAACAATACGCGTGTTTTCTGGCGCTGGCCAGACTCGAATGCCTTCAATGCTGTTTATTGATTTAGCCGCGAGAGTAGTTTTCACCGTTGCTGATGCCGCAACGATTAGTAGCCACAACAAACAGGTAAAAAATAATGATAACAAACGCATAACAAACCTTCACTACTCTAGTGTAATGCCAAATTAACTTATCGAAATGTATTTACTCAGCTTTAAAACATACCACAGAGAGCACAGTACTACACCGATAATAATAAAACCTCTATGTAAGCTCGAAGAGTCCTCTGTGGAGCATTGCGGCTCGGTGGTGAATAGTTACATATAAATTACGAATAAAAAACAGCAAACTGCTGTAAAACGGCTTCGCCACGCTGCGAACAAGCGCGTAAGTCAATAACTCTTTGTTCTTCTTGATAAACTATATTAATGATTAAATCAGCATTAGCCAAGAGCCCGGCACCTTTTTCTGGCCATTCAATAAAGCAACAACAATTTTCACTAAAGTAATCGCGTATGCCCATGTATTCTAATTCTTCAGCATCCGCCAATCGGTACAAGTCAAAATGATACACTTGCCAAGGTGGTAACTCATAAGGCTCAACTAAGGTATAGGTTGGGCTTTTTACATTACCTTGATGCCCCATACCACGCACAAAACCACGAGTCAGCGTGGTTTTTCCTGCCCCTAAATCACCATGTAAATAAGTCACCAAAGACTGCTTAGGCTGTTGTTGGTCTTGCCATTGCAAAACTTTAGCCAGACAATTACCTATCGCCACGGTTGCTGCTTCATCGGCTAATAAATATTCTAATTGTGTCATCTTTTCTCAAAATTTTATCAAGCTTGCTTGATCAATGTCGATATAAGCTCAAATAAATCGCTTGTTAACATACCGCACTGACCCTATTTATCGGCAATAATATCACCCGCGGCGCCATGAATACAGATAGCTAAACAAACAGTGGCACAATAAAGGCGGAGATGATACCTGATGGCAATTATGTTTTGCCAATACGACTTGTGATAAACTCGTCGGCTATTGCCCGCAATTTTTGGTTAAATTGACTCTCTAGAATGACAAACACTGTAATAAATACATCTGCTATTAACTATCCTGACTTGGTGGAGAAAATCAAGGGCTGGGGGAAAGAATTAGGCTTTTCTCAGCTAGGCATCACCGATGTTGATTTATCTGCTCATGAGCAGGCGTTAGAAAATTGGTTAGCTAAAGGTTATCATGGCAATATGGATTACATGGCTCGCCATGGCTTAATGCGTGCCAGGCCTGCTGAATTAGAACCTGGTACTATCCGTGTGATTAGTGTCAGGCTAGATTATTTACCTACCGATGCCAAATTTGCTCGAATATTAACGGCCAAAGATCACGCCTACATTAGTCGTTATGCGCTGGGACGAGACTACCATAAATTGATGCGTAAACGCTTACAGCAACTTGGCAAGAAGATCACGACCTATTGTGAAAACGTTAACTTTCGCCCATTTGTTGACTCCGCCCCTATTTTAGAGCGCCCTTTAGCAGAAAAAGCGGGCTTAGGCTGGGTAGGAAAACACAGTTTATTATTGAATAGAGAAGCTGGTTCATGGTTTTTTTTAGGGGAATTGTTAATTAATATTCCCCTACCATTAACGAGCCAAGCTGATAAAAAAGCCATTAATCATTGTGGCAGCTGTGTTGCCTGTATCAAAATTTGTCCAACCAAAGCCATTATTGAGCCTTATGTGGTAGACGCCCGACGTTGTATCTCCTATTTCACTATTGAGTCACCAGATCCTATCCCATTAGAGCTAAGGCCATTGATGGGCAATAGAATTTATGGCTGTGATGACTGCCAGCTAATTTGTCCATGGAATAAATACGCAAAATTGAGCTTAGAAAATGACTTTCAGCCACGCCTACAACTTGATCAAGTTACGTTGTTAGAGTTGTTTGCTTGGCATGAGCAAGACTTTCTCGAAAAGCTGCAAGGCTCGCCAATACGTAGAATAGGTTTTCAAAGTTGGCAACGTAATATTGCTGTGGCTCTAGGCAATGCGCCTTACGATGAAACAATAATTCGAGCGCTTGAAGAAAAACTAAAAGATGCCACTGATTTAGTGGCTGAGCACATTCACTGGGCGCTTGTGCAACAAACCACCAAGAAAACTGATCATTCCGTAAAAAATGATACTAACGCCCGGCTTAGTGCTCGCTTAATTCGCTCGATAGAAAAAGGTTTACCGAGAGATGCTTAGCTAAAAAATTAACAAACTAGATAGTTTGTGCATAACTATCAACAGCGTGCAATACTTGTTGCGTATCTTTTAATAAAACATTCACTTGCTTTAATTTAGTCAGTGCTTTGTTTTTACTCAGTAAATCTAACCACTGTAGACATAGTTGTTGTAAGTCATCTGCGGCCAGTATTTTGCCGTTAAGTTGTAAGTTATTTACCATCATAATGGCTTTATCAAGATTTTTATCTTTAATCGCTGTCGCTAAACAAGCGAGTTGCTGGTGGTTATCCTGGCTATACTCATCAAGCATAAACAAGGCTAACTCTACTGAGCCTTGATGTTGTAAATAACGGCTAAAATCAAAAGCCGCTTCACTGTTGGCGTCTGAGGTTAAACAAGCCGCAACTTCGTTAATGATAAGTTCATCTTCATTGATATCAGGATCAATAAATACGTTTTGAACAAGATTTTCGCCTGTATTTTTATTAAGCGATGCGGTTACTTGATTGCTATTGGCCGGCTTTTTCAACCACGGCAAGAGGTTATGCTCAAGTTCAGTTAATGAAGTTGCTGAGGTTAGTTGACCATAATGCCAAGCAGCAAAGTAGTCACTTGTCTCTGCGTCTGTCGAGTCAGGCGACGCTATCGGCTCAGATAAGCTAAAGACACCAATAGGCGTTAAAGGTTGCACCGTCATATTAAGCCAAACCGTTGCTGTGAACTCGGTAATAAGTAAACAATAACGCCCTGTTTGCCAATGTTTTTCTTGGCTGGCTTCATTACATACAAACTGTACTTGTAAGCCTAACCATTGCAATAGCCCTTGTAATGATTGATATTGCTGTGGAGAACGCACGGCCAGCAATACTTGTAACTGACTATGCACATAAGGTTTATGCTGAAATGCATCGGCGCTTAATAACTGATTATTTTTTTCATCTGTTGCTAATACATGCTTAATATTGTGTAAAAAAACAGCTTTACATAATGGCTGTTCAGCCTGTGAATAAAAACCAAATTTTTGAACGCTTAATTTAGGTGATTGTAAAACCATCAATTTAGGTTGTAATGTCTCTGGTAAGCTAGCAATTTGTTGTTCGATAAGGCTTAACTCTGCCACGGCAATATCACTAGTCACCATTAATAGATCGAGTTTATGCCGACGCAAGTGCTTAACACTGATGAGCTGTGAAAAACTGTCTATGCGAGCTATTACTTCAAATTTTCCCGCACAGGCTACAATAAGTTTTTCTGTGATCGACGCTATGACGCTATTAGTTGTTAGTAGCACTACTTTAAGTTCCACTAAAGCAACATTATCAGCCTCTTTTGTTTTCTCTAGTTGATTATTTTTAGCTGTATTAGCAATGGCTAATGGTATATCAAAGCATAATTGATAGCCGCCATCAATCAGTTGAGCGGCAAAATCTTTGCCATGCAATTGCGCCAAGAGTATTTTAAATGCCTCAGCCGGTGATGAGCTGGTCGCCTTTTTTTCACTTGCTTGAGCAAGCTGTTTGATAGTCTCTGGTAAATCGATAAGATCTTCGCCAGACACTTTAGCCACAAAACGAATAACTTGCTGACCGGCGTTTTTATCCTGCACCTGTATGTGCAAGTGGAATAAAACTCCATGACATTGTTGCAAGCTTACATCAACCAGTAAGTTAAACAGGTGCTGAAACAACTGAATATCAACGTTATATTGCACCATAATTTGTTCATCAGAGCTGATAAATAATTGATTGTTATCCGTTGACTGTTCTACTTTTTTATTAAGTAATATGCCGTGTAACTCTTCCAGTAAATTGACATCACTAAGTGTTAATAACGCGTTCTTTGACTGTAGATAACTTGTAAATTCAAATAGCTCAAGCGTCTCATAAAAACGATTAAGGGCTGACGTTGTGGCGACAATATTATCATCTGTATTCTTTGTAACAATGGTGTCTTTGTTATGGCCAAAAAAGTTTATTTGTTGTTGCGCAAGTTGTGATAAAACCTTGCTCTTCAAATAATCATAGCGCTGTAATTCATGATTAAATTGTTCAGCTACTTGCTCAGACTTTTTCAGCTGCTGTACATCAGAGCTTTCAGTTAATAGTTCAAGCACTTGTTTTTGCTCTTCAATAAATAGTTCATTAGCCTTAACTTGGTTCTGTAATACTTGATAGTCTTGCTCATTATGCTCTGGTGTCACAAGCAATTGAATTTGCCTAATTATCTCTGCTGTCTCAAAACAATTGGCCTCAATAACCTCCGCGTCGTTACCCTGTATTGATTGCTGTACTGATTGCTGAATTGACTGCTCAATTAATGCCAAACTTTGTTGACTGGAAAGTTTTATCTGTTGCTTAATTTTCCACAATACAACACACAAAACGGCTAAAAAAAAAGTAATAGCAACCATCAGTATTATTGCTATTTCATTACTGGTCAGCTGGGTATTATTAGCCAAAAATAAACTAATGTGATCATTGTTGTTAACTGAAGGAGCGATATGCGATTTTGACAGTAGCGTGGCAATTTTCAATTTTTGTGCAGACAAGTCAATGTTATAACTTTGCATAAGCCGTAAGTAGCCCTGCCACTTTGCCAACGCCATTTGTTCAGTGAGTACTATGCTTCTAAAAGAATCTGCTTTCTGAAGAAGATCACTGATAGCTTTAGTATTATCATCCTGTAATAATTTTGTTTGCACAAATAACTGCTCTACACCTAAACGAAGTAAATCAAAATCAGCTTGGGGTGTCATAATAGTTAAGCGTTCGAAACTCGTTAGTAATTCAGTTAATAAACGTTTAAGTTGCTTGACCTTGTGTGCTTGCTTAACTGCTTTTGCATAAGCACTGGCTCTATTTAAAGTCACTGTGTCATTACTTTTATCTAATTGTAACTGCTGATAAAGCACTTGTTCATGGCTACTTTTGGTCTCGCTAATACTGGTAACAGAAAAAAGCATTAATTGTAATTGAATAACACTACTTTGCTTCAGTTGCTGATTGCGAGATTTGTTTTTTTCTGCTCGCTCAATCACATCAACGGCAACTTTATTTTGATTAAGCCACTGCTGATAAATACTGGCATAAGCAGAATTACGCCTTAATAGCTGTCGGTTAAGGGCAATTAAATCGCTATGAAGCTTGAGCCAGCTTTGTTCACTATCGCCACGTAAAAGCTCATCAACAATAAGCTTGGCTTGTTGTAAACTTTCTAATTGTTGAACTTGTTGTTGCAGCGGCAACAACTGGTTTTGAATAAGAGACTGTGTTTGTTGGTTATGTTGCCAAAACAGAGCCCCAATGAAGAATAAAGCAATGGCAATACTGACGGCTGAGGCCAGTAGTTTTGAAGTAAATTGACGGAAGAAAGGTGACAAAGTATTGGTAGGTATGCTCATAGCTTTTGGGTATAAATGGTTCCTTTATTCCCTTAGTTTATACCAAGTTCTTTTGCATGAACATGTTTAGCTTTGTAAGCTAAGCATGCAACTAGCGCTTTTTACTAATCCAAGCCCAATTCATAAAGCACTCGATGGGGCTTTCATTAGATTCATCAGTCACCACCACTTTAATTAACATAGCGCCTTTTTCATTACTTTGTAATGTGGCAATTTGTTCATCACTAATAGATGCCACCGCGATCAATGCACCCTGCATACGACGGTTAAAGTCTATTGTCATTGATTTTAATAATGGTAGTTTACTGTCTTGAAGGTTTACACCAAGGGCGATACCCGTAGCCGATTCAACCATTAGTGCTGCCGCGATAGCGTGAACACCGCCAATATGGTTTTGTACTTTTTTCTTATTCGCTAATTCAATTTCAACGCGATTAGACTCAATAGACAAAATGCGAATACCGGTTGTTTTGGCATACTTCACTTGTGAACAGAATAACTTAGTTAATAACCATGGGCGCATCTTCTTTGGAGCGTGGTTTATTTTTTCTACCATCTTACTAAGTTTGTTTGACATATTGTTCTCTATTTCTTTGTGTTGAAAGAGTCATTGTGAATCAAACTGGTCAGACCTTCAAGTGTATTTGGTTGTTTATTCAACGCAAAGTGTCTAATTGACTTTATTTACGCGAATAAATTCCCTTCTACATCTTAAACTTAGACCTAAAACTTATACCTTAAAGAAGTGCTCTTGGTAAACTTTTAACTCGGCGATAGATTCTCGAATATCATCTAGGGCTAAATGTGCCCCCGTTTTAACCACTTTATCTAATACTTCAGGTTTCCATCTGCGTGCTAACTCCTTAACTGTACTGACATCTAAGTTGCGATAATGAAAATAATTTTCAAACTCAGGCATATATTTATTAATAAAGCGTCTATCCTGACCAATGCTATTACCACACATGGGTGAAGTACCTTTGGGCGCATACTGCTCAACAAATTTAATCGTTTCTGCCGTCGCGTCTGCTAAGCTCACGTTACTGTCTCGGCAACGTTGAGTTAAGCCTGAGTTGCCGTGGTGCTCAACACACCATTCGCTCATATTATCTAAAACTTTATCGCTTTGATGGATGGCAAACACAGGTCCTTCTGCCAAAATATTTAACTGACTGTCGGTGACAATAGTCGCAATTTCTAAAATTACATCTATCTCAGGCTCTAGCCCCGTCATCTCTAAATCAAGCCAAATTAAATTTGTGTCGCTACACGTCATAAACATCCCTTAAAAATTGCACAAGCATTAAACTCTGAATATAAGTATAATAGCTGACAAATACTTAGGATTAAATAAAATGATCAACACTTGTGTCTAAGAAAAAATTAACTAAAGGTCAACAACGACGCATTAAAGCTAACCATGACAGAAAGTTACGGCCAAAGACAGATAAAGTACAATGGTCAGACAATGATTTAGGTGCTGCTCAACAAGGTGTTGTACTTAGTCGTTTTGGTCAACATGCTGATGTAGAAGATGAAAACGGCAATATCTATCGCTGTAATTTACGTCGCTCTATTAGCTCTTTAGTTTGTGGTGACAAAGTACTGTGGTGCTTAGGTAGAGAAACACAACACAGCATTCGTGGTATTATTGAAGCTGTACATGATCGTGATTCGGTACTAAGCCGCCCTGATGTTTATGACGGTGTAAAACCAATTGCCGCTAATATTAGTCAAATATTAATTGTTTCATCCCTTCTTCCTGCTTTTAACAGCGATATTATTGATCGCTATTTGGTTGCGGCTGAACAAACAGGGATAACTCCTGTTATTGTGTTAAATAAAACCGATTTACTTAGCGAGTTCACTGACAGTGAGCAACATGAGGTGGAACAACAATTACATATTTATCGTAATATTGGTTATCAAGTCCTTTATGGCAGCAGCCAGACTAATGAAGGCATTAGCAATATTAAAGAGCAACTAAACCAACATACCAGTATTTTTGTTGGTCAATCTGGGGTCGGAAAATCGACACTTGTTAATGCACTTATGCCCGATTTAGGTTTAGTCACCAAAGAAGTGTCGCAAAACTCTGGCTTAGGCCAACACACGACGACGGTGGCACGGCTTTATCATTTCAATGATGGCGGCGATTTAATAGACTCTCCCGGTATTAGAGAATTTGGTCTGTGGCATTTAACACCCGAACAGGTCTATCGAGGTTTTAAAGAGTTTTCACCTTTTAGTGGCTTATGTAAGTTTAGAGATTGTAAACACCACCAGGATCCCGGTTGTGCCTTAGTTGCAGCAAGCCAGCAAGAGCAAATAAATCCAAAGCGATTAGCAAGTTTTCAACGAATTATTGCCAGCTTAGGCGAAAACAAATTAACTTCACGATTTAACGATTAGTTATCAATATAATGAATAAAGGAAAAGACGTGCCCTCACAGAATATATCTGCAAGTACAAAGGTAAGTGACAGAATCAAAATAGCCTTACAATATGCCATGCCTAAGCATGCAATATCTCGCCTCGTAGGTAGGCTTGCCGCCGCTAAAATGGGTTGGCTAACCACGAAATTGATTAGTGCTTTCATTAAAGCTTACAACATAAATATGAATGAAGCTAAGTTGAAAAGAGCCTGTGACTTTAGCACTTTCAATGACTTTTTCACCCGTGAACTGGCAGAAGGTGCTCGTATTATCGACCAAAATGCTAACACGCTATGTTACCCTGTCGATGGTGCTATTTCGCAACAAGGCGATATCATTGCAGGAAAGTTAATTCAAGCAAAAGGCTTTGATTATAGCCTGACCTCCTTGCTAGGTGGTGATGCAAGAACTGCGGCGCCATTTCAGAAAGGCAAGTTTTCTTGTATTTATTTAGCCCCAAAAGACTACCATCGAATTCATATGCCAATGGCCGCGACCTTGCGTGAAATGATTTACGTACCGGGTGAGTTGTTTTCAGTAAACCCATTAACCGCTAATAATGTCCCTGATTTATTTGCTCGCAATGAGCGTGTTGTTACCATTTTTGATACCGAACATGGTGCACTGGCTATGGTATTAGTTGGCGCGACTATAGTAGCCAGCATAGAGACAACATGGGCAGGTACCATTACGCCACCGGCAGGTAAAGATATTTTTAGATGGCAATATCCAGCAAAAGGCGTAGATGCCATTACGTTTAATAAAGGTGATGAGATGGGCCGCTTTAAATTAGGCTCAACCGTTGTTAGCGCTTTTGCTCCAAACATGGTCGATTTCATCCCTGACGCAGGCTCTGAAACGGTAACACGCTTAGGTGAGCTCTATGCAACACTAACAGCTGAGGCTGTTGCTGAAGCAGCCGAGTAAATAAACACTTGCTCATTAAATCAACAGCGTATAGGATAAATATACACCAGTTACGATTAAGTTCGTAACCAAGGTAATAATTTAGACAATAATCAAGATAGTAATATTGAGCAGACGAAGGCATTCATCTATGGCTGCCGTCGTCAATGTAGTCCACGATAGGAAAAAGACATGGCGCGTGATAAATCAGTAGTAAAGCCAACAGAAGCAGAATTAACCTTACTTAACATTCTTTGGCAAATGGGTCCAGCAACCGTAAGACAAATACATGAAGTAGTAAGCACAACGCAAACAACGGGTTATACAACCGTATTAAAAATACTACAAATTATGCACGAAAAAGCTCTGGTTATTCGTGATGAAACTAACCGAGCGCATGTCTATGCCGCCGCAAATAGTGAAATGCATACCCAGTCCTCATTAATTAAAGACTTGATCAGCAAAGCCTTCGGTGGCTCAACATCGAAATTAGTGATGCGCGCCATTGATGAGTCGACTTCTGCTGAAGAAATAAATGATATCCGTCAACTACTTAACTCTTTAGAAAAATAAACGTTGATAAAATAAATTTAATATTTGATGATGCTAGAACATTTATTTAACAGTTCTTTATTATACAGCTTAGCGCTGACCTTATTGCATTTTTTGTGGCAAGGCCTGCTAGTGGCAACAGTATTAAAATCAGCATTACTCATTGTCAGTAATAAAAACCCTCAACTTCGTTATCTGCTATCAGCTTTAGCGATGTTAGCCAATTTATTATTGCCGCTCATAACATTTAGTATTATTTATCGTAGCGAACTCGCTTTTACTAGTGCTAGTGCGTTGTCATTTACGAATTTTATCCATGAATCTAATCAGCCTGACGCTTTCTTTAATTATCAAGAATTAAGTGAACTACTATCCTCAATTTTACCTTATATTGCCTTACTATGGCTTGCCACCGTTATCTTATTGGCCAGCAAGCTATTGCTAGAAATATACAACGTAAACAAGTTACCTCAGCACGGTAGTGTTGAACCCTCGACACAGCTATTAACGCGTTTCAACGAATTAGCTGAGCAAATAAACTTAACTATTGCCCCTAAGCTGTTAATTTCATTAAAAGTTGACGTACCTATGGCAATAGGTTGGCTTAAGCCCGTGGTATTAATACCTGCCACCATGATTAGCGGTTTAAACTCAGCACAACTCGAAATGTTAATCTTGCACGAACTAGCTCATATTCGTCGTCATGATTACTTGGTTAATTTTCTGCAAACTTTCATTGAAATACTTTTGTTCTTTCATCCTGCTGTTCTCTGGGTGTCAAAACAAATGCGTAATGAGCGAGAGTATTGCAGTGATGATATTGCTGTGCAACATTGTGGTGATGCGGTAGCTTACGCTCATACACTAGCCGATACCGCTTCTTTGTGTACCAAACCTCACCGCCATACTATACCTAATATGGCGATGGCTGCATCAGGCGGCGATTTAAAACAGCGAGTCATTCGTTTGGTTGGTCATCACTGTGCTCCCCAAAATAACATCAGTAAATGGTTTGCGAGTGCCACGATAATTTGTTCAATTTTACTGTTATCAAGCAAACAATTGCTTACTATGCCTTTGTTAGATCTTTGGCTTAGTGATTCACTGTTTAGAGCCAATAATGATGCTATTGCTGATGTTAGCCAAGCGAATAGTATGCTAGCTAACCACAATCAGCTTAATAGTAATAAACCACCGGCAAGCTCTATCGCTAAACAACTATTGACATCACCAACTATACAAAATAATCAATCCTATGCCCAGCATCAGTCAACCGAAAAAGTAGTGTCGATAGTAACTATTGCAGCGGATAAACAGCCAAGGGATAACAACTACAACACAGTATTATCTACCTACAATAAACAAGCTCACCCAAGCACAAGCGCGCAAGCCTTAGCAACTAGTGATATTGCTCAGCTCTCAACACAATTAAGTAACCTCTCAATAGCCGAGCACAAAGCAGGTAACGCTCTTAGTGAGTCAAAGCAAAGCAATACTAGCTCTATGGTTGAACAAGCTTTTCAACAAACAGACTCACACAAGCAATATGCTGCTATCCACAACCCATACGCACAAGAGCTAATGCAACTAGCTGCCTCTGATGCGGATACAGGAGAAAACGCAGTATTAGTGGTGAGTAAGCAAAAGAAATTAACTGATACAATTATACAACAGGGCGTTAGTAATACTGTAAAGCAAGGGCAGCCTTTACATAACAAAAGTTTCCCCCAAACGTTTTCTCAAGCGCTATCTCAAACAGTAAAACCTTCGAAACACAAAAGTTTGTTGACAATGAAACAAAATGAAGTCGCTATATCTACAAAAAGTACTACACAAACTCTTTTTCAAACATTGACACAAAGAACGACACCTATTTGGCATAATGCAACACTACTAAAATCAGTCAATCCTATTTACCCTAATATTGCTAAACGCAAAGGCATTGAAATAGAAGTTAAAGTTAATTTCACTATTGATATTAACGGCCAAATCAAAGACATTCAGTTTACCCACAGAAATAAAATAAATTATTTCAAAAGCGTCATCCGCTCGGCCATAAAGCAATGGCGATTTTCACCCGCAAAGGTTAATGGTAAACCCGTAGAAAGCCAAATGTCTAAAGTGTTTGCTTTTAGCCTGCAAAGCTAATTTTTATTAAATGTTGCTTTGCGCTTTGCCATTATCTCTGACCATTTATTTTGCTGCTTAATGGTTAATACATTAAAAATAGCGTGCTTTGTTTTTGTTTTTGCTAATCCTGCTTGTTCAAAACTAGGTTTATAAACCTCTTGTAGAGCAATAAACGCTTGTTCATCAAAAGTTTCTCTTTGAACAAGTACCTTCGTCTCCTTTCTAAATTGCTTCATTGAATCACGCAAGCTTTTATATTGCCCTTTTGCTTCTGTTCTAATTACTTTGATTTGCACCTGTTGTTGCTCCGACAACGCCAGTACCTTAACCATCCGCTTCATTCTATGCTCGCCGGCCTGTCTAGGTGAATCAAAAGCACGGTCATAACCCGAGGCATTGACACTAGAAAAGCTCGAAAAAACCATAATACTACACAGTGTTGCAGCAGAGGCTATGACTTTCATTGATTTGGTAATACTCATAATAAACTCCAAGGTTTAAATACATTGACTAATTGGTTTGGCCAAATCTAGTATAAATAATGCAATGTAAAGAAACGCAAAGCCAATGTAAAGATTGAGTAAAGATGACAACAGCGAAGCATAAGCTGATAATAAATAAGCTAGAGTAGTATTTATTAAAATAACTTAACTAAATAACAAGGTAAAAATTTCACTTGAATAAAAAGCATATATTACTTATTGATGATGACCATGAGTTAGCTGAGCTATTAGTAGACTACCTTGTCCAGCAAGACTTTATTGTACACTGCTGTTTCGACGGTCAATCGGGGCTTAAACAAGCCTATAACAACAAGTTTGATTTAATTTTACTTGACGTAATGATGCCAAAACTAAACGGTTTTGAAGTACTCAAAGCCTTAGGGCCTGAGCACAAAACCCCCATATTAATGCTCACCGCAAAGGGCGACAACAACGATAAAGTGCTGGGATTAGAATTAGGTGCAGACGATTACCTTGCTAAACCGTTTCATCATCAGGAATTATTAGCGCGCATTAAGGCAATTTTACGCCGCATTACTGTCATTAATCGGCAAGCATTACAACAGCAAAACTTTATACTGCTAGTTAATGGTATTGAATTAAATCATGGTAATAGAGCAGTATTTTGTCATCAAAATACCATTGAATTAACCGGAACCGAATACCAAATATTAACCTTGTTAATGGAAAAACAGGGAAAAATAATATCCAAAGATACCATTTCAGAGCAGGTTTTAGGCCGTAAGCTTAACCCTTTTGATCGTAGTATTGATGTACATATTGGTAATATTCGACGCAAATTTTTCCCTTTTTGTAGCGATGAGAAGATCAAAACTGTACGTGGCGCTGGCTATCTATTTTTAACAGGTATAAAAGCATGAATATGAGCGCTCGACTGAAAGTTTTTTTTGCTTCTTTCACCATAAAGCTTTTTATTTGGTTTTGGCTCATTGCCATTGTGTCGGTAGCGAGTACCCGCCTTATTTCGCAACAGCTATCCAATGAAGGCCTTAGCAATGTGGTTAGCCAAGCACCTGAGCACGAAGAATTACGTCAATTGCACAACATCGCTAGGCGCATCGAACGCAGTGGCATAACAAACATTGCTGAATTACAAAAAATAAGACATAAAAGGTTCGCTCAAATCCCCGTTAATATTTGGTTTAAAAGTATCAATACAGCTGCGCAGGTTACTAGCTTATTTCCATTATCTTTGAAACATCAACAAGCACTAACAACTTATCTTAATCAGCAAACATTCACTCGACCAAAAACCAGTATTTTTTCACATACGCGATTAATTGGCCCCGTGGCAGTAAAAATAAATCAACAGTCTTATCAACTCTTTATTTCTAGAAAACAGCATGAGCGAAATATTGGCCAAATGGTACTAGCGCTCCCCTATTGGGTTCGCTTTACCATACCAACCCTTGTAAGCTTAGTATTTTGCTTGCTGCTTGCCCATTCATTTAGCAAGCCTGTTGGGCTTATCAAAAAGGCGGCCGCTAAATTAGGACAGGGAGATTTTGCTACGCGAGTCACGTTAACTAGTCAACGTAACAATGAATTAGGACAACTTGCCCAAAGCTTTAACCAAATGGCAGAGCAATTACAACAACATCAAAGTGCACAACAGCGCTTGCTTGGCGATGTATCTCACGAATTACGCTCACCAATGACCAGGCTGCAAATGGCACTTGGCTTAGCACAACAAGAAGCCACAACCCCCCAAGCACGAGAGCAATACTTACAGCGTTGCCAAATTGAAATTGATCGCCTAGACCAAATGGTCGCTGATGTTCTGTCTCTATCCCGCTTAGAAAACACGCTGCAAACCGCTAATTTTCAGCCGGTAAACCTCTCTTTGTTAGTACAAAACATCGTTAATGATGAACAATTTACTGCCGATGAAAAATCTATCAACATTAACACCAATATTACCGAGGATATTCACCTAGTAGCAGATCAAAACTTGCTAGTTAGCGCTATCACTAACGTGCTAAACAATGCGGTGAAATATAGTCCAGAACAAAGCGTTATCAAGGTCGATTTATCCAGCCATAAAAATGAAGTAACCTTAATCATTACCGACAGTGGTAATGGCGTGCCAGAACAGTCCTTGGCCCAATTATTCACCCCTTTTTATCGAGTAAACCTTGCCAGAGATCGCCATACCGGTGGTACAGGTTTGGGCCTCGCGATAGCCAAACAAGCCATTCTCATTCACCATGGAAAAATTTTTGCTGAGAACCATTTGGTTAATAATAATTTGACTAATAACCATTTGGCTAAAAACAATTCAACGCAAGGATTATCTGTTATCATTCAACTCCCTTATGTATAAAAATTAAGATTCACAGAGAGACATTCACGGATATGAACACTTCTTCTTTTGCGAAAAAATCATCTTTTTTATCGAATAAATGGTTAAGAATAACTTTTGCTACTTTTATTGGTCTTTATTTAATTATATGGGCCATTTCATCCCCGCTTAGCAAACACTTTATTGAGCCAATGTTACTTAAACAAGAGCTAATTTTGTCAGCTAACACGAGTATTCGTTACAATCCATTTCTCAGTCAATTAACGGTCAGTGATTTAACCTTATATAAAACCCAACAAAACAAACCAGAGACAGTGTTGTCGATAGATGAGTTATCCATCCGTTTAACTTTGTTTCGCTTACTGTTTGACAAAATTGTCGTGAGTAAATTTGAGCTTAATGAGGCTTATATCAAAGTTGAAAAAACAGCAACACAACTTATTATTGCTGGCGTTGATATCAACAAAGCAAATACCGATATCCCTCCCAAAGAAGCCCCTGACACTGAATCAAAACCATTCCCCTATCAGCTAATACTACCAAAATTAGCGTTAAATCAAGTGAACATTACGATTGACAATAATGATAAGCCACACCAAATCAACATCAAAACTTTGTTAATTAGCCAATTAAAAGCGGATTTACAAGCTCAACAGGCAACGTTGTCATTGCAAAGTGTTATCGATACAACCGCCGTTGAATTGCACGCTGATGCCCACATTAAACAAGGGCAAGGTGATATCAATAGTCAGTTATCAATAACTGACTATCCGCTTCACAAGCTACAGCCTTACCTAGGTGAATTATCAGAACTTAATGGCTTACTTTCGTTAGCGAGTAAGCAACAAATAACGATAGCGCCTGAACAAGTGAAATTACACATCAGCCAAGCCAAACTCAGTAATAATCAACTTGTTGTTGGTTATCAACAGCAATTTTTCAACCTAGAAAAACTAGAGAATGTCATAAATGATGTAAAACTTACCCTTAAGCAAGGAGCAATAACTGAGCTTAGTGGTACTAGTGAACTAACACTTAATAATGCTGATTTATATCATGAAAAACCCAGCCAAAAATTAGCCTACTTTGAACAATTAGCTTTGAATAATATTAGCTTTCACTTTCAGGACGCTCCTAAAATAAAGATCGCCAGTCTCGTTATCGATAATATTTTTGGCTCAAAAAATGAAGATACCGATTTGCCACCTTTAGTGACATTAAAACAATTTTTAATTAGCGATATTTCAGTCAGTGAAAAACAACTTTTTATTGATAAAATCACCTTAAATAGCCTACAGGGCGAAGCGATCATAAATAAAGAAAAAGTGTTAGCTAACTTAGTCTCTTTGCCGATTACAGAAGCTGAAAAAGAAGATAAAAAGGAAAAAGTTGCAGAAGTTACCGCAGAAATAAACGAAGAGATAAATCCTCAACAAGCAGAATTTATCATAGCCTTAAATGAATTTTCATTAACAAATGATAATCAAATATCAATATTGAATAACAGTGTTGAGCCTATCAAACTACGACAACTATTTATAGATACACTACATTTAGGTGCAATAAGTAATGCAACCGATAAACAAGAGCAACAAACACCATTTGAGTTAATAGGCCGCAGTAATAAATACGCGCATTTTAACTTTAAAGGCTATACGCAACCCTTTTCTGAACAACCAACACATCATTTACAAGGTTTTCTAAAAGAGCTGTCTCTGCCTGCCATTTCTCGTTATATGAAACAAGCCGTGCAAATGGAATTAAAAAGTGGCCAGCTTAATACTGACATTGATGTCACATTAACGGGCGACGAACTTGATGGTAACGTAACTTTGTTATTGCGAGGATTAGAAACCGCCATAGCCGATAGTGACGAAGCGGGTGCGTTAATTGATCAAGGTGCATTACCTTTTAACATGGCATTAGGCATGCTTAAAGATAGTAAGGGCGACGTTGAGCTTGACGTACCTTTGTCTGGTTCAACCTCAGATCCGGGTTTTGGTATGAGCAGCATAGTGACCTTAATCACCCAAAAAGCTGTTTGGATGGCGACGCAAGACTATTTAATGACCACATTTGTGCCTTACGCTAATATTGTTTCTGCCGCCATGACAGTGGGTGAGTTTGCCTTAAAACTCCGCTTTGATGATTTGATGTATCAAGCCAAACAAGTCGAGCCAAATGCAGCACAACAAGCCTATTTACAAGCCTTTATTGCCTTAATGCAAGACAAAGATGACACCCGGGTAAACCTTTGTGCCATCAGTACACCTGCCGATATTGGTTTAGTTGCGGGCAGCCAAGTGACTGATAAAAAACAAATTCGTCAACTTAAAGATATTGCCGAACAACGAGAAGCCACATTGAAAGATTATCTGATCAAACAGGGTAACATTGCCTCATCAAGATTACTGCTGTGTGCACCTAAAATAGACAGCAACCAAGATGCACAGCCGAGAATAGAACTGTCAGTTTAAAGATGATAATCTGCTAAATTCCAATAATAGTAGTCATAATGGTAGAAAAATATCGTGAAACCCATGGATCAACAAGACAATTTTATTTACCTTACTTTTGCGCTAGTACTGTTACTATTAGGTACCGCTTTAGCCCAGCAGTTTTTTGGTGACTCTATGCAACGACTGATGCAATCAACCACCGTAATCACCTTAGTTGTTGCGGTGTGGGGGGTAGAATCCAAAAACTTTCTATTGCGAAAAACATTTATATTTCCAGTGGCGATATTCATTGTGTCTATAGCCTCTAACTGGCTTGATAATGCGGGCTTTGATCACTTTTACTTACTGCTATTACTAAGCTTTTTTGTTTCTACTGCCTTTAAAACAGCCAAGCAAGTTTTATTTACCGGCAAAATAGATAGCAACAAAATACTCGGCGCTGTCTGTTTATACTTATTGATGGGATTAATTTGGGCGGTATTATACACGCTATTACAGCTTGGCTTTCCTGACTCATTTCAAGCAATGCAAAAAAATAACCAATGGTTTATGCTGTTTCCTGATTTTGTTTATTTTTCCTTTGTCACCATCACCACGTTAGGCCTTGGTGATATTTCACCAAGCCTGCCAGTAGCTAGATTTTTAGTCTATTTAGAAGCCGTTGTCGGGCAGTTTTACTTAGCCATATTAGTGGCTAGCCTTATCGGTTCTAGAATGTCTACTATTTCAAACAAGCGCTAATGACGAAAGCATTACACAAAAATCCAAAATAACAAAAAATCAACTAAAATCTATATACTTGTCGCGGTAATATTTTCGTCACAATAATGCAGTATTACTGTCATATTACCTTGCTACTTTACCTGCATATCCTCCCTGCCCGGCAAATTCAAATCGACCAATGAAGAAACTAACTCGTGTCAGCAGCAAACTTATTATTTTATCACTCGTGCCCTTACTCCTCTTCAGCATTATTATTTTCACCAGTATAAAAATCTCTACTGATCGTTATCAGCGCTCGCAGGAAGTACTTGAAGTAAGATTAAGTCAAACTCAAAAGCTAAATTTGATAATACGTACTTTCACATCAAACATTATTGATAATGCTCACAAAACTCGAGGTGGTATGGCGTTATGGCAAGATGCGCAAGAGCAAGTAAGCACGGGGCAAAAAATAATACATCAACAATGGCAAAATTATCAAAGTGTCCCACTATCCCCACAAGAAATAGACATTGTAAACGCGATGAAGCCCTTGTATCAAAAAAGCGAAGTAGCCATAGATAAAATTACTAATTATATAGCAGAAAAATCCTCTTACAGCATGAGCAATTATGTTGATTTGAAAATGTACTCTGCCCTTGAGCCATTTTTGGCTAAGCTCGATGAATTAGTGTTATTGCAAAAACAGTTAGCGAGTGAAGACGTTATAAAAAATAATGTTACTGCAACGCAAACGAACCGAATTATTTTTTTTACGATCAGTGGTGTTGCCCTCTTAATTCTACTATTAGGGCTGTCAATATTTAGATCTATTCGAACCCCCTTAAAGCATTTATGTAAAGTTATGGTCGATGTGGAAAAACATTCTAATTTATCATTGCGTGTAGAACTAAAAAGCCACGATGAATTGGGTGAAATAGGACAAAGCTTTAATGTCATGATGGATAGAATTGTCAGTTTTGTTGATACTTTAACGAATATTGGCATCGACTTAGATTCGGCAACCGACAAGACATTAATTGCTTGTCATGAAGCCAAAGAGCAGGTTGTCTCCACTCAAAAGGAGCTATCTAATGCCAATGCTTCTATTGAACACATGACTCAAGCGGTTGAAATTACCCAGACACACACCGAAAAAACGATTGCGGTAAGTAAAGAAGCTGACACTCATGCCACGGGTAACTTCAAAATAATTGAACAATCGGCAATACAAATAAAACAACTTGCTGAAGCAATAAATAATTCTGCTGATCAAATGAATGCTTTACGGGAACATAGCCAACAAATTAACTCGGTATTAACTGTGATTAAAAGTGTTGCGGAGCAAACCAACCTACTCGCCTTAAATGCAGCGATAGAAGCAGCACGGGCTGGTGAACAAGGCCGAGGCTTTGCTGTTGTTGCCGATGAAGTTCGCTCACTAGCGCAGCGAACACAAGAATCAACCCTAGAAATTGAAACCGTTATTGCTAACATCAGAAAAGCCACTGACGATGCAGCTTCTCAAATGCGACAAAATGCAGAATTTGCTGACCAAGGTGCGCAAACAATCAAAGAAACCGAAACCAGCCTACAAGTAATCATTGGCTCATTTTCCGATATAATCAGTAAAAACGAACTGATCAATAATAATCAAGGTGAGCAATTACAAGCCGTTAAAAGTGTTAATAATATGATGTCACGTGTTTTTATTCTGTCACAAAAAAGTAAAGATAACACAGATGGCGTATTAGGTAATGCTAAAACGGTTGACAGCTTAAATAGTAAGCTTAAAACAGCACTGAGCCAATTCTGCTATTAAACTGATCACCATTATGCCTATTTTCCCCTCATAGGTAGGTGTGATTAACTTTTAATTGACTGAGCCATTGAAATAAACCTAAAGTAACCATAATGACTTTAGATTACTTCATATTTAGAGGGCGTTCAAAGTTCGCCAATTCTCATACGCCTCTTTACGCTCTTGTTTATAATGGTATCTATAATAACCCCTTACTATCTTTGAAGCGTGGTGATTTAAACACTTTTCAGCAACTTCTTCGCGGCTCTCAAACTTGCCCTCAATACCAACTGGCTTTATTTACGGTTCTAATATGAAGATATAGGCAATCAAATACTCGGTGAAGGCTATACTCTTGCCTTAACAAGCACTTTTACATCTGATGCTGAAACTTCTTTAGTCATCGCTCTGCTCCTCATTTATAAAAATGAACGATTTAGCTACATGACATTTGATCACCAATTTTTGTTCAAAAATAGTCTATTATTTTTTTAGGGGGGTAATGAGTGGGGAGTGATTAGTTAAAAGTAGCTAATCACTGTTTTATAGGTGGTTAGAGCGGCTTTAGGCGTATTATTTAAAACCCTAAAAACCTACTCTATATTCTGAATTTGCTCACGCATTTGTTCAATTAACACTTTTAGTTCTACTGCACTAGCTGTGACGTCGGTATTAATTGACTTAGAGCCAAGAGTATTAGCTTCACGATTAAACTCCTGCATCATAAAGTCTAAGCGGCGGCCTTGTGCGCCACCTTTTTTAAGGATTTTTGTCGTTTCGCTAACATGGCTATTAAGGCGATCTAATTCTTCTGCAATATCCATTTTTTGCGCTAATAGCACTAACTCTTGCTCAACTCGAATTGAGTCTAAATCAATACTGGCATCGGTAAATTTATCAACAATGCGCTTACGTTGCCATTCAATGACCTCGGGCATGAACGCTTGTACTTTTTCTGCTTCGGCACTAATAGCATCAAGGCGCTGCTCGATCATAGCTTTTAAATTTTCACCTTCACTGCCACGGGCGCTGATAAACTCTTCTAAGGCTGTGTCAAAACCAGCCAGTAATTGAGCTTGAATGGCAGTCATGTCTTCTTCTGCCGCTTCCATCACTCCTGGCCAACGCATAATTTCTAAAGGATTAATTTTGCTATTTAGGGTTTGTTCATTGACCCAGTTAGCATGTTGAATTAGCTGTAAGGCAAGATTTTCATCAAGGGCTAACTCACTTTTGGCACTTGGGTTAGCATTGAAACGTAAGTTGCATTCAACTTTGCCGCGATTTAACTGCTTACGAAAACGCTCCCTTAATAGAGGCTCAACACTGCGGAATTGCTCAGGTAAGCGAAAGTAAGTCTCTAAAAACCGTTGGTTAACAGAGCGAATTTCCCAAACGGCGTTGCCCCAATCGCCTTTTACTTCAAAACGAGCAAATGCCGTCATGCTGTGGATCATAATTAAGATTCCCAAAGTAGCTAATTAAAATAATTGTTTTGATTATACCCAAGCACACCGTAAATGCGAAATGGCGACAAAATACACTTACCAAGATAGTTTTTAAACGTTTTTCTGCCACTGTTGCTTTATATGCTCAGCAACACGAAAAGCATTCGCATAAATAGTAAAAGTGTAAGGTACGCTCCCTCCCGTCGGCATAAATGAGCCATCGGTTACATATAAATTATCGACTTCATGGGCTTGGCAGTTTTTATCAAGTACCGAAGTTTTAGGATCGTTACCAAAGCGACAGCCACCTGCCATTAAGTTGGTCGCCGGATAGCCACTAACAGAAGACTCAATATTTTTAGCACCTAAAGCAACTAAGAGTTTTTCGGCTTTTTCAGCTAAATAAGCGCCTACTTCTAGATCATGATTGTGATAGCCAATACGTACCTTGGCCACGGGATCGCCCCATTGATCCTTTACGTCATCGTCTAAAGCAACAAAGCAATCATTGGTTGGTAGCCAGTCATTAAAAACTTCAAAACGCAGCGTTTTATAGGAAGTGAATTCTTGCTTCATACTTTGCTTTAGTGCTTCACCCCAAAGCAATTCACTATTGCCTTGTCCATCAACACCCCACTGAGTACCTCGCGCACGTGCAATAGGGTTTTGATGGAATAAAAAGTCGATGGTGCCGCCTTTCGCTTTACCTTTTGGGTTAGCGCCTGAAAAAGCCTTATCATCAATTTTATACCAGTCTTGTAGCGCTCTATTAACAAAAGGCCCTACTTGTTTTAATTCATTAACTTGTTTGTCACTCAATTCATCAAATAAAAAATCACCACTGCCAGTTCCGCCGCCACTAAACAGTAAATTTTTTCCTACTTGGCCATGATTATTGGCTAAACCATTAGGAAATTTTTCACCTGTTGAGGCTAATAAAAGCCGTGATGTTTCTACCGCCTGACACGCAACTACATAGGTTTTTGCGCTGGCGCTTTGCTTGCGACCTACACTGTCGTAATAGTGAACACCGGTAATTTCACCCTTGCTGTCAGTCGCAATTTTATAGACTTTCGCATTTGCCCTAATAGTGCAATTACCTGTCGTGACTGCATGGTTAAGTAAGGCGGCTCGGCCACTACCTTTGGCACCAGATGAACAGCCATAACTACTACAATAGCCAGAATATTCACAGCTACGACGTCCCATTGCCGGCTCCGACAACACAGCTCTGGGTACAGGAATGGCATGATAACCAATATCTGCCGCGGCTTTATCGATCCATGATGACATTGGCACTTCGGCGGTAGGAGGGTAAGGAAAATTACTTGAACGCGGCTCTTGATGCGGGTGTTCAACTACCCGGCCTGATACACCAACCTCACGCTCCACCATGGCATAATATGGCTCTAGTTCATCGTAACTAATCGGCCAATCGGCAACATTCGCGCCATCAATAGCACCAAACTCTGTTTTCAAACGAAAGTCTATCGGCTTTAAGCGATGAAAATAGCCGCTCATAAAATTAGATGAGCCGCCAACTACCGTGCCATTCCACCATGTCCAACCTGAATCACTGGTTTTTTCACCTTGCCAAAAACTATTACCATCTTCGTCTTCATATTCTTCCTCAATAACGTGTTGTTCGTCACTAAGTAACGGGTTGTAAGCGTCATGAATGCTAATTGCTAATTCATCTTTGAAAAATTCTTTTTCGGTAAGCCAAGGACCTTTTTCGAGTACTAACACTTTAGCTCCGGCTTTGGCTAGCGTGTAAGCAACAGGTGAAGCACCCGCACCACTGCCGACAATACAGACATCAAATTCGACTTCTTTTACTTTGCTCATGCTTTGTTACTTCTTTTGATGTTTGTTTTTTCATCGTTAATATTTCGAACCGCTATTTTCTGACCTACTTGGCTTCTTGGTGGTAATTCAAAATAACGCTGACCTACCTTCGGTAAAGGAAATCCTGCTTGATGATCAAGCCACTGCCAACCAACGCCATTGGGGTTACCGCCATAAGAGGGTGGTGCCAACATGGCTTCGAAAATATAATTCAATAGAGTATTCAACCAATTTCCGCCCGCCTGCGAACGGCTAATACTGCGCAGTAATAATTCTTTTTCTCGCAATGTTAGTGCCACAAAAAGTTTATTATATTCACTTTTAGCAAAGCCATTTAACCAACCAACGCCTTTGAGAATGAATGCTTTTTCATCTTGCTCAGTGGGCTGCACGGTCATGACTTGATGTAAATACGCCAAGGCATTAATGTCTTTAGCGCTAGGGCCTTTACTTGCAGATAAGGATGAATCGGGTAACAAATGCATTAACGTAGCATCAAGTGTTTTCCAAGGATCGGTTTTTACTAACTCCGCCAAAGCGTTTTTATCTTGTAAAGTCAATGAAAATGCAGGTAGAGCCATACCGGCACTAATACCTACAGCGCTGGCTCCTGCTGCCGATTTTAAAAAACTTCGACGTGATAATCTCACCGACTCTTTTTCTTTGCGCCGCTTTTCTGTAAAGCCCTTTTCTTTAAACCAAAGAGGGGTTTGATAGTTTTTGTCAAAAAATGATTTCAAGAGGTGATTTCCTATAGCTTCTGTTCAGCTGACTTACTTTGCCATTTGCTGAGAAATGCCAACCAATAATCTTTTGAGTAACCATTATCATCTTGTAATTCAGCCGTATCTTTCGACAATAACATTTTGCCATTTGCCGCAGATACATACATATGAGGATAGCCTAGTACTGGTGGTAATGCCTTCATAAAAGCATCATTTTCGTTACTATCACTAACATTAATTTTCAACAACACGTACTTACTATGTAAATCTTTATAAATATTAGGGTTTTTTAATAAAAAGGCATCCATTTTATGACACCATGTGCACCAATTCCCTCCAATTTCAATGAGCACATTTCGATTAGTCTCTCGGGCTAAGGTTAGCGCCGCATTAGCATCTTTAAAGGGGTCACGTTGATCATCATAAACCTTACTGTACTCGGGCAAAGGCTGGGCTAGTTGATTATTTCCTGATTTCGCCTGTGCATTACCCAAGGTAAAACCAAACAAACAAATACTTAATACCACTACTAAAGCTGACTTCATTCTTTTCTCGCTAATAAACCAATGTTGTTAAATTACATCTTACCGACAAGATGACCTTTATTATCTCAACTATATTTCAAAAAATGTGTGGAAGCATTATAATAACGGCAATTATTTTCTAGCATTTTAAAAAAGGGTCACACTATGCGTCCAAGCGGCAGAACATTAGGGCAAATTCGCCCAGTAACCATCACTCGTCAATTCACCACTCATGCTGAAGGTTCGGTGTTAATTGAATTTGGCGATACCAAAGTGATTTGTACTGCTTCTGTTGAAGAAGGTGTACCGCGCTTTTTAAAAGGTCAGGGCAAAGGCTGGGTAACCGCTGAATACGGTATGTTACCACGCTCTACTCATACTCGCATGCGCCGCGAAGCTGCTTCAGGTAAGCAAAGCGGTCGTACCTTAGAAATTTCACGTTTAATTGCCCGTGCATTACGCGGTGCTGTTGATTTAAAAGCCTTAGGTGAAAATACCATTTCGGTTGATTGTGATGTAATACAAGCCGATGGCGGTACACGTACTGCTTCTATCACAGGTGCTTGTGTTGCTTTAGTTGATGCGCTTAATTACATGCGTGCAAAAGGTATTATTAAAACGAACCCACTTAAACACATGATTGCCGCCATATCTGTTGGTGTTTATAAAGGTGAGCCGGTTGCTGATTTAGATTATGCTGAAGATTCAAATGCTGAAACAGATATGAACGTGGTTATGACGGACACGGGTAAACTCATTGAAGTGCAAGGCACCGCCGAGGAAGAACCCTTTAGCTTTGAAGAAATGCAAGCAATGATGCAGTTAGCAAAAGATGCTATCAACGAGTTATTCGATCTGCAAAAAGCGGCATTAAGTTAGTAGTATATTAAAAATGTAGGAGCGATTTTACCTATATGGAGATAGGCACTTAGCTTTTGTTTGGAGCTGAAAACTGAACCGTGCATTATGCGAGAATCAATCCTCTCCTACGGCATAAATAAAGAGATGAAAAATGAAAGATTATCAACGGGAATTTATTGAGTTTGCCTTATCAAAGCAAGTATTACGTTTTGGTGAGTTTACTTTAAAATCAGGCCGCATTAGCCCCTATTTTTTTAATGCGGGTTTATTCAAAACTGGTGGCGATTTAGCTCGTTTAGGTCGCTTTTATGCAGCGGCCTTAGTTGATGCTAATATTGATTTTGATCTGGTGTTTGGCCCAGCCTATAAAGGCATTCCTATTGCTACCACTACCACGGTAGCACTGTTTGATCACCATAACCTAGATGTGCCTTATTGCTTTAACCGCAAAGAAGCTAAAACTCATGGCGAAGGTGGTAGCTTAGTGGGTGCAGACCTTAACGGAAAAGTAATGCTAGTGGATGATGTGATCACCGCTGGCACCGCAATTCGCGAATCAATGGAAATCATTAAAGCCCACGATGCTGAGCTTTCTGGGGTATTAATCGCCTTAGATCGCCAAGAAAAAGGTCAAGGTGAATTGTCTGCTATTCAAGAAGTTGAACGTGACTTCGGCACTCGTGTCATTTCAATTGTGACTTTAGCTGATGTGGTTACTTTTTTACAAGAAAAGTTAAAGAGTGAGCAAGGTGAGCAATCTGATCTGGCCGCTAGCTTAACCAGCATTAACCACTATCGTCAGAATTATGGTATTTAATGCCAATTGAAGTAATGAATAGCGTTTACTAAAAATCTAAAAAAATAAAGCCTGCGATATGCAGGCTTTATTTTTATACGTGGGTGAGTGAGTGAGCTAAACCATAGCAAACGGATTAATTAAGCCGTCAATTCAAACTGATAAGTGGCCGGTTTCTCGTAAGCTTGCGTTATATTACTGTAAAAACTCTCTATCCTACCTGCCCTTTGAACAACATCCTCAGAGCGGCTTGGTGAAACTTGCTCTTGTGCTTTAAGCGTTTGATTAATTAACGTATCAAAATCTTGCTTATCATTTGTTTCACCTGAGGTAGCTTGACTTTCTTGTTCTAAAGTACCGTTAGGATTAACATAAACCGAGCTCTCTGGTTTTTCACTAGCAAATTCATTACCTTGTGCCGCTAACAACTCAGATTGCGCTTGCAAGATAATTTGCGCGGCGTTCGCTGCTACTCGAGTATCTTGTACCGACGGATTAGCTGGTGCTAAAGCCGCAGCATGTACCTTCTGCATTTTGGCAATTGTTGCTCTAGGATCTCCCGACACAGAAGATAAATCAACTGACACTTCACCTTCTACTGCATACTTTTTACCATCAGGGCCGGTTTCAAATGAATAATTAGGAGCGCCAGTAAAAGCGCCACCGACTGCAGCATGCGCCAATTCGTGAGAGCGAACTTCTTGATCTCTACGTTTTAATTCACTAATTTCCTGTGCTTGTTGAAACTCTTCTCTACTATGAGCAGTGTCGCTAGCATCTTGGTCAGTTGCTGAGTTTGCCTCTTGATTGTTTTCTTGCTCGGTACTCTGTGATGATTGCTCATTACCTTGTTCGCTGTTTTGCTCACTATTTTGTTCTGAAACAACATTATTCGCTAACTCTGCTTTTTCTTTTAAGCTAGCAAAGTCTATATTTTCATTATTTTGGGCTGGGGTTCTGCCACGCTCTTTATCTGATGCAACACCTTTTTCAGCCGCTGATTGACTTAATGCTGCAGGTGGAGCAATAATTTCTCGTTGACTATTTTCACGGCGCAAAGTTTCCGTGTGCGGATTTAGCACAGTAGGAATAGATAGGTTTGGCGTTTGCGGGGTAATATTCATCATACTTCAAATAATGTTTAAGCAATAACATCCAACAAGGTGCCCAAACTTTCATCGGCACTTTTAATCACTTGTGTTGATGCCTTTGCTTGAAATTCAGCTACTTTCAAATCGACAATAGATTGATTTAAATCTGGAATGTTTTTTTCGCTACCAGAGCTCGAAGTACTAGCATCTGATGTTTCAAGATCTGTTTCACTGGTATTGACGGTATTAGCAACAATATTTGCTGCGGCTTGATTAGCCTCTTCCGTCGCTTTTTGAAAACCTTGCACACCAGAATTAAATGCTGATTGTATTTCCATCACACCCACCTCTATTTTATCTTTTACACTCTGTTTAATTATTAACCAAAAAGAAAAAAAAGTAAACCTTTAACACCTGTTTACACAAAGTAATAACCGTCGGTATTAAGGTGAAAACTGCTCGATAAGCCAGGTTGTTAATACCTTACTAAAATCATCCAGGTGTGAAATGAACGGCGCATGTGAGGCTTGTTCAAACAGATAATGTTCACTGTGCTTGGCCATATTGGCAACTTGTTCAATAATAGTTTTAGGGACAAGGCTGTCGGCACTTCCGTACAAACGCAAAAAAGGTTGCTCAATGATGGCAAGCTTTTGTCTATAATCACTTTGTGCAAGCAAAGCTAAAGATTCACCTAATGTGGCTTTGCTAGGCATTTGCTGCTGCAACACCAATTGACTAATTTGCTTAATATCATCACGGATATGCGGGCTACCCATTGCCTGTATTTTTAAAAAGCCACTGATAGTTTTTTTAGTATCAACTTGTAACTGCTGATGAAAAGCGTTTAACACTGTAGGCTTAATACCTGGCCAGATAATTTTTGGCGTTGGTTCTTTAACCGCTTCTTCAAGAAAGCGCGGAGAACTCGCAACCGTGATCAAACCCAGCACCTTGTTAGCATAAGTTAACGCCATTTCAGTCGCGACTAGCCCGCCTAAAGACCAACCTAGATATATAGCAGGCTGCTCAATAGCCTTATCAATTTGTTTGGTAATATTGGCTAACGAATACGGCTGCAGTTTGTTGTCAATATTTTTACCAAAACCGGGTAAATCAATAGTGATAATATGAAAGTTAGCTTTAAAATCAGCCGATAATTGTGCAATTAGAGGTTGCCATACGGCTGAGTTCAAGCCCCAACCATGTAGTAACACTAAGGGAATACTGGTTGCCTCTGCTTCATAATAAGTGGAAAAATGTAGGGTTTCTGCCATGCTTAATTCTTAAGGAAATGAATATTTTCTAACTCTATTTTACAAAATGGCTGCTAACAATGGAATGGCAAACAAAAATTCAGTGTTTCTACCCAAAATTATTACTGCTACTCGGTCAATGTGATTTATGCGGCAATAGCACCGATAAATACCCACTGTTATGTTCAGCTTGCTTAGCCGAGTTACCGCTTTTCAAGCAAGAGATAGTGCAAAGTGATTTGCTTAATTGGCCAGCAATAAATCGCGCTTTACCAAACATTACTTTTGATCAGCTATTTTGTTTATCTCCCTATTTAGCTCCCTTTAGCCATTGGTTAGTTGAATTTAAATATCATGGCCGATTTGAGTTAGCCAATATTTTTGCTGACTTACTCATTGAGCAATGGCAAAAATCAAACTTAGTTAACACAAAATCAAGTATTGATTTAGTACTCAGTGTACCGCTACATATCGATAAATGGCAGGAACGAGGTTATAACCAAGCCCATTTAATTGCCAAGCGTTTCGCCAAAAAATTACACTTACCTTATCAAGCATCAGCTCTAAAACGTATTAAGAAAAACACCAGCCAAGTAGGACAAACTGGCGTGCAACGACGTAAAAATTTAGCTAACACTTTTGAGCTAAATCCAGTGTTAACAAAAGATTTAAAGCAGGTAATATTGATTGATGATGTGGTGACAACAGGCAGCACCGCGAATGAAATAAGTAAATTACTTAAAAAATCAGGTATTACCAAAGTAACATTGGTAACGGTTTGCCTGACCTTGCCTAATATCTAATGCTCAATATCTAAGAGTAAAGCGTAAATACCTAAAGCTTAATTATCTACTGGCGCACTAAACGCTTTAGCAAAAAATAAACTGTTGGCTAACAACTTAGCGCTACCTAACCAATAACCTCGAAAAGCTAACACATCACTGCTCGCAATAACTCGGCCTTGGCCATAATTATGAGACACAATGGCAGCATTATGCGCCAAGCGGTTAACTAAATTTTTATCTGTGTAGCCACTTAACAAGGGTTTAGCGCTATATTTAGCTAAGGTAATGAAGGGATGCTGACCTGTTTCCATAATCAAAGTGCTGTTTCGAAATAAAGGTAAATTAGCTTGCTCATATCCAAAAGCTAACGGGTGGCTAATATCAATTTTAGCTTCGAATATAGCGCCAGAAATACGCTTTCTAGCTGCTAATTTTTCTTTATCTTGATAGCTTAATTGTTCACTATCAAACAACTGATCTATTTGTTTTTTACTGACAAAATTTACCGATAAAATTGCTTGCTCCGCTAGCCATTTAGCACCACGCTTTTGACCAATAACCACGCCACCCTGCTTTATCCATGCCTTAAGCTTTGCTACCGTTTTATCACTAACTTCGTCATAGTTTCCATCCACTAAAATTACATGGCTATAGTGAGTTAAATCAATTGTCGTTAAGCGATTATGCTCAATAACACTTAGTGGCACTGCGAGGGTTTCATCAAGATAGTAACGAATTTCACCCACTTCATATTGAGATACGCCATTACCGCCTACCAACAGTACTTTAGGCTGCGTTAATAACTTGAACGAGCTACTACCTAAATCAATACCTTGGCTCGTTAAACCACTAGATAATGCGACTAACTCAAGCTCACTTTGATTACTCAGCTCAACAAGTATTTTTCGCCAGTTCTTAGTTGTTTGAATAGCGGCTGGCACCACAATAGTACCTGAAGCAAAGCTGCGTTTTTTACCCTTGACGTGACTAACAAAACCACCCGTTGCCACCTTAGCGTTTATTTTACTAACCAACAGTTTATTCAACAGTTTTGGTGCTAAAAAATGATGCCACTCAAAGGCGTAGGCATAAGTTTTTTCATCAATTATAGCCTTGGTGGTTTTACTAATATCGGCTGTAGACCAAGGCTTGTTTACGAGCTCTAATCCCCAAGTGCTATCAAGCGCTTGAAAATGAATATTCATGGCAAGCGGCATTGTCCAGCCCGAAACATCATAAAAAGTGTTATCTGGAAAATCAGTTGCTTGATTGAACAGCGCCTGTACTAAGCCATATTGCTCTTGTACTAATGGCACAAAATAACTATCCCCTTGAGTATAAGTTTTTCTCTGGTAGTTAAAATCTTTAGCCAATGGATAAACGTTAATCTGATGCTGAGACAAGGTATTCAACAAGGCATGTAATCTATACTTATCTTTGCTTTCATTGATTAAATAACCATCAAATTTTTGTTTTTTGGCTTGTTTTATTGCTTGCTGATAAAAATCATGACGATATTTTTTTAATTGGTGCCGATTTTGCCAAGCCCCTTCAATGGTTGACAGTGAAGTAAGCACATGGTTTTTAATGCCGTATTCTAAAGTAAGTACACCGTTAATAGAGTCTTGCTGCATACCTCTGGCGCTAGCTTGTTCAAATAAAATACCGATACTGCCGTTAATATCAGGATACGTTGAGCCTTTACCATAATAAAAATCGTCATAATTCTCTTCGCTGTAATACAAACGCTGCGCTTTATCTAAGGCCTTAGCATGGTACTTAGCAAGGGTTTTCGTTAAGGAAAAATTTTGCTTTGGCGTTAATGGGTGGGTTCTGCTGCTAATCCCCGGCTGGAAAAAATAGCTGCTATTCGCTCCCATTTCATGATAATCCCCCAAAACATTAGGCTGATATTGATGGAAATATTTTAGTCTATGACGACTTTCCTGTTGTGAAAGCAAAAGCCAATCGCGGTTTAAATCAAACCAAAAATGATTAGTTCTCCCGCTGATCCATGATTGGTGGTGTTCAATATGATTAACATCGCTATTATCTGCTGAGCCACGATAAGTACTAACCCAGTTAACAAATCTGTCCATGCCATCGGGGTTAATACTAGGCTCTAAAACAATAATAGTATTGGCGAGCATAGTTTTAATTGACGCTTCTTGACTCGCCGCTAAGTAATAAGCCACCACCATAGCCGCATTAGCGCCACTAATTTCATCACCGTGCACGCTATAACCCAGCCAAATAACTAATGGCTCATCTTTGACTTGCTTAGTCGCGAGTGGAATATGCCTTTTTTCAAGAATCTGCTCTAAATTAGCTAAATTTTCAGGACTAGAAATAGTCACTAAAAATTGTTCTCGCCATTGTGCTGTTTTACCTATGGTCGTCAACTTCACCCGTTTAGCTTGCTGTCCTAACAGAGTGAAGTATTGCTTTAATTGATCATGTCTAACATGTCGTTGCCCTATTTCAAAACCTAACGTTGCGCTTGGTAAAGATATTTTTTGATTAAAACTTATTTGCTCTGGCAAATAGTTTTTCACGGGCAATGCCTGTGTAGACAGTGACGTAATGAGTAAAAAAACGGTAATTATGTGGCGAACGGCGAACATTAAACTTTCCTTTTATTGATCTTGCCTAAAATAGCAAATAAAAGCAGAAAAATCATTAGCACATCGCAAGATTGCAGAGTAAAATAATCATACTTGAGTAAAACACTCAAGTATATTATGTCCAATTCCTGTACAAAGCGTTAACCAAGTAAGAGAGTTACAGTATTATGATCACTATTTCATCAACCGCCCAAGAGCATTTTGTTAAGCTACTATCACAACAAGCCGAAGGAACGCATATTCGTGTCTTTGTCGTTAACCCCGGCACAGCTAAAGCTGAATGTGGTGTATCATATTGTCCTGCTGACGCAGTAGAGCCTGATGATATAGAATTACCTTTTGAAGGTTTTTCTGCCATGATTGATGGCGACAGTAAAAGCTTTTTAGAAGAAGCTGAAATTGATTTTGTTACCGATCAAATGGGCTCACAGCTTACCCTAAAAGCACCAAACGCTAAATTGCGTAAAGTTGCTGATGACGCATCTTTATTCGAACGTGTTCATTACTTTTTACAAGCTGAAGTTAACCCGCAATTGGCAGGTCATGGCGGAGAATGTACCCTAGTTGAAATTACCGATGATGGTTATGCGGTACTGCAATTTGGCGGCGGTTGTAATGGCTGTAGTCAAATTGATGTCACGGTAAAAGATGGCATTGAAAAACAACTTACTGAAATGATGGGTGATGAAATTAAAGGCGTAAAAGATGCTACCGAGCATCAACGTGGTGATCATTCATATTACTAACCACTTATCAATTCTCTAAAAAAAGCGAATATAAATGAATAATTTACTCGCTAAATTAGGTCAAGATCCCCAACGCAGTTTATCTCTGTTCTTACATGGGCTTGGCCTTTTTGTTTTCGGGTTAATGTTTATTGCTTTAGGCTATTTTTATCATCATTTATGGCAAATCATAGGCTTAATGATACTAGCTTTAGCCTGCGCCATAGCCGCTTGGGGCTATATCGGTATTTTTGCTAATCGCTGGTTTAATATTCTTAATAGCCATGACCCCAAAATTAAACCCTCAAACCCAAACCACAAAGATAATAGCAGTGACTAAAATCACCCACTTTATTCAATATTATTGGCTCAGCCTAACATTGCTGTTACTAACCACTATTGCGACGTTATCCCTGTGGCCTGTTGCCCAATTACCTCATGTGCCAGGCACAGATAAAACTCATCATTTTATTGCTTATGCGGCTTTAATTTTACCAACAATATTGCGCAAGCCTAAATACTGCCTACTGTTAATACTCATCTTTGTTGCTTTTAGCGGTGCCATTGAGTTAATTCAACCCTATGTCAATCGTTATGGTGAGTGGTTAGATATGGCAGCCAACACTTTAGGTCTTGTTTGTGGTTGGCTACTAGCCAAAACCTTGCTGTATTTCTCGAAAAAACAAGCATAACTTTGACACTTATCAAGACAGGTTTCTGTTAACGCACTAAACTAGTATGTCTTAAATAATACTGGCGACACTTATGGAAGCACCGAAATGCCAACTTAAGCACCTTTGGCAAAAAATTATCGCCGCCTTTGACAAAATTAGCTTTATTTGTACCGGAATAGGGTTGTATTAGCACTTATTTACAGTAGTGATGTCAGTGAAAAGTACAATGCTGCCATGGGAGCGATTACTTTTATCTGCTTTGCTATTGGCATAGTATTAAACACATTGGGCAATGCTAGCATTCCTAACTTGAAGCCAGATCAAGATTAATACCTTTAATCGCGCATGCGTGATACCTCCTAACAGCATAAAAAAGCGTAATGCAGCCCAAACCATGAACTTGCGTACTCAATCTGGTGCTAGACCTTCTCAAAAAACCACACAACCAAGAAATTACTCCTTATTACTAGGCATTTTATCAAAAAGGCGTTATTTTAAGTAATTCAGTATCAAACAGGAAATAATGATGAAACAAGGCTTGTTGGCACTACTGCTATGCTGCTTTCATATAACTAGTTTTGCGGCAGTAATATTACAATATCACCATGTTAGCGCTAGCACACCGAAAAGCACCAGTATCACTCCCCAGCAGTTTGAGGTGCATTTACAATATTTAAAAGATCATCAATTTAATGTTGTGCCTTTATCGCAAATTATTAACGACATAAAAAGCCAACAACCTTTAAAAGATAAAACCGTCGCAATCACTTTTGATGATGCTTATATTGATGTACTAACCCAAGCCAAACCCATTCTTGATAAATTTAATTATCCGTACACCATTTATGTAAACCCCGGCATTATCAATAGCAATGAAGGTAAAAAGAGTTCCCACTATCTCTCGTGGCCGCAATTAAAAACCATGGCCAATGAAGGTGTTATTATTGCTAACCACGGTTTTGAGCACGATTCAATGACACGAATTACCGAGGGACTAACGCCAGAGCAATGGCTGACTAAGCAAACAACATTGTTACTAAGCGCTGAAAATATCATCAAAGAAAAAACGGGTCAAAGCTGGCGCTATTTTGCTTACCCTTATGGTGAATACGACCCGTCAATACAGGCATGGGTGAAAGCTAATAACTTTATCGCCTTCTCACAACAATCGGGTGCTGTCGGTCTTCATACCAACCTAACTAGTGTCCCGCGTTTCCCTGCTTCTATGCCCTATGACAAAATTTCAGGTTTACGTGACAAACTCAACTTACTGCCCTTTAACATTCAGTTACAAGGTGATCAGGCTGAGACCATTTTTGAATACAAACAAGCAAAAAGTATCACTTTTACTATCGAAACAGATGACTTTTATAAATCACAACTTAATTGTTATATTTCTGGCTTAGGTAAGCAAAAAATTCATTGGCAGGACGAAAACAGTTTTACCATTAATTTTAGTGGCGACTTATCTACAGGCCGTGTTCGTTGCAATTGTACTGCGGCTAGCATCAGCCAGCCAGGCCATTACTACTGGTACTCAAAACCTTGGTTTATTTTGAAAACGGGTGGCGAGTGGTATCACCTGTAGATTACGAGTAGCGTGTTAGTCATTACCAAGACACTAACCTTTCGATATATGTTTTCGATACTTTTTACTTTCATTAATGCAATGCCACTATTTTTTGATAGTCGCTCAGTAATTTTTCACTATCAATACTGGGCACCTTTCCCACGGTTTGTTCAGGTTTAAAAATGGCAGCAATATCGCCATCAGGATTAATTAATACTAACGAAGCGCTGTGATCAACCAGGTAATCATCACCCTCACCACTTATCGCATACATCAGCCCTAAATTACGAGCAAAGGGAAAAAGCACATCATGCTCAGCCCTAAGAGCAATGAACTCAGGGTTAAAATAGGCAATGTATTGGCTTAGCTTATTCAAATTGTCACGCTTAGGGTCAACGCTGACTAATAGCACTTGGCTATCATGGGCAATGGCTTTCAAATCATCATAAATAAAACCTAAATTTTGTAAAGTAGTCGGGCAAACATCTGGACAGGAAGTATAACCAAAAAACACCAATGACCATCGCCCAACAAGTTGCTGTTTATCAAAAGATTGGCCATCATGCTTAGTTAGTTCAAACGCCTTTATTACTCTTGGCTGTTGATAATAAAGAGCATGTTCAGGCTGAGGTAATTGACTCGTTTGCTGAAACACTAAAACACCAATAATTGCCGCAACAATACCACCAAGGTATATAGAATAGTTTTTCATAAAGGGGATTAACCTACCGGTAATAAGTAATGATCGAGCAATAAAATCACGAATAGCAGCATTAAGTGCACAATTGAAAATTTAAAAGTATCCATGGCGGTATTTTCATCGGCATTAAACTTAAGCTTCCATGCATAAGCAAAGAACATCACATTTAAAACAACGGCACCAATCAAATAAAGCCAATTACTCATACCAACCAAGTAAGGTAACAAACCCACAACAAACAGCAATACTGTATACAGCAATATTTGCGTAGTAGTAAAGCTAACCCCATGAGTGACGGGTAACATCGGGATATTTACTTTTGCATAATCGTTTTTACGATGAATGGCTAACGCCCAAAAGTGTGGTGGCGTCCATGTAAAAATAAGCAATACTAATAACAACGCATGAGGGTGAATTTCATTCGTCATCGCGGTCCAACCAAGCAACGGGGGAATAGCCCCCGCCAAACCACCAATAGTAATATTTTGCGGCGTAGCGCGCTTTAAATAAAGCGTATAAACAAAACTATAACCGACCAAACCCGACAACGTTAAATAAGCAGTTAACGGGTTAACCAGTGTAAACAATACAACAAAACCTAATATCGCAATAGCGGCGGCAAAAATCGTGGCATCATTAACCGTTATACGCCCTTCTGGTAAAGGTCGATTATAAGTTCTTCCCATAATGGCATCAATTTTTTCATCAACTATATGGTTAATAGCAGCTGCCGCTGACGACAACAAAGCAATGCCAAACATCGCAGGAATGAAAAGTTGCCATGGCAGACCTCCTGGCACAGATAGACTCATGCCGACCACCGCCGTAAGTACCAACAGAGCCACAACACGAGGCTTAGTGATGTCGTAATAAGCTCGCCATTTTGGCATGGCTATAGGGGTCATTTTTATTTTGGTCATAACTTTACTCATTGTTTTCCCCTTATATTTTTCGTCGTAAACGATATGTTAGCGTTATCAAGGTTAACATTAAACACGCGGCAACAATATTGTGCCCTACGGCTACTGATAGTGGTAAAGAAAACCAAATATTACTAATACCAAGCAGCACTTGCGCAACCAAGACGAAAGCGACCATTAACGCCGATGTTTTAAAAAGACTGGTTTGTGCCTTCAGAAAAATCATCGTCAACATCCAAGCTAAATAGACCGTAGTAACAATAGCACCAAACCGATGCATCACATGGATAGTGACACGTTCATCATGATCTAAATGTCCGTATTCATAACTTTCTCGTTTAGGTGGCACCAAATCAAAAGAGTTTTCAAAATTTAACTGCTCTTGCCAACCTGATTGACAAATGGGTAACTCGACACAACTCAACGCAGCATAATTTGAGGACGTCCAGCCACCAAGGGCAATTTGTGCACTTAAAATTACAATACCAAATAGTGCGTAACGGCCATATTTTTTAACTTGCCAATCACCTTGATGAATCCGCTGCGATTTTAAGCGCAAATGCAATAAAAACAGTAAACACAAGGTAGTGAAGCCACCCAATAAGTGTCCCATGACAATAATAGGCATTAATTTCATGGTGACAGTCCACATGCCTAATGCTGCTTGAAAAATAACAATCACCAAAATAAGTAATGGTAAACGTAATGGTGTCCCTTGACCGCGTTGCTTAAACGATAAAAAGGCAATTGTTAATATTAACAACCCTAAAGTGCCGGCAAAGTAACGGTGGATCATTTCATTCCACGCCTTTTCAGGCTCCACTAGCCGATCAGGAAACGCTTGTTCAGCTAGGGCTATTTGTGCTGACGTTTCAGGAACATTAATTAAACCATAACAGGTAGGCCAATCAGGGCAACCCAGCCCTGCATGAGTTAAGCGAGTGTATGCTCCCAAGCCAACCACCACGATAGCGAGTAATATACTCACAAAAACAAGTTTGCGAATAGTCTGCGTTTGTCGAGAATCTAAGTGTTGCTCAATCACCTTAGCCCACCTTAGAATACTTCAGCAGCTTTTTCATATCTGACAGAATTTGTTTACCAAATTGTGACAGTTGGGTATTATTTTTAGGCAATTGGTGACTTAAGAAAACATTGCCCAGTGGGTCAACAATAAAGACCTGCGACTGTTTAATCAGCTGTTGTGCGGATGTTGGCATAGCAATTAATTGCCACTGGCTTTTCGCTAATTGCTGGCTTTGCTCTGCTGAAAATTGACTTTGATACATCGCAACAGGAGTGATCCTTGGCATTTCTTTACCTAGAGCCACATAAGTGTTGTGCACCACTTCCATTGTTTTTTCACAATCGTAATTACATTCGGCTGGCAAACTATAAAGTATTAACCATTGCTGGTTGAATTCGGCTTTATTAAGACCCAATTGCGCTAAGGTTAATTCGTTAGTTAATAACGTGCCTTCATTGGTAACCCCCGTTGCTAACCATTGTCCTTCTAAAGCGAACTTAGCCAAAATAATTGGCAAAGTAAAAGCGGCCACTACTAATAACAAGCTTCGGCGATTTTTTTGTTGAGATTTGTTTGGTTGAGTACTCTCTTGTTGGGTGTCTTTTTGTTGCTCACGGGGGGGGTCATCAGAAATTGAACTCATACTAGGTTGCCTTTTTATTATTTTTATCATTGCTTACATTAGCGCCAAACTTTGCCCATAACATCAGTAATAGCCAAGCTAACGCCAAGCTAAACCACTGAAAAGCATAAGCGCGATGCTTCTCTGGTGGCATCACTATCGGCTGCCAATTTTTTTCAAAACCTAATTCTTCATTTTTATCTACATAAACTACAAAGGGCAATAGCTGGCGACCAATTAATGATGAGAATTTATCCAACTCAATTTGCTGTACTCGTAACGGCCATCGTACCTGAGAAAACTCTTGTTCTTGCAACAAAATACCGACCTCAATTAAACGCACATTGCCGTTAAATTGATGCTGACCATTTAACGCTGCCACTTCAGGCAATTCTTGCCTATTAATAGAACCTTGCACCCAGCCAAGACTTACTAATACCGCATAATTACGGGTTACCGCCACTTGATAAGCTCGATAACCCAAGCGGCCTTTATTGACCTGGTTATCCAGTAAAAACACTTGATTTTTATCAAATTCCCCTGCAATAAAAACAGGGAAGTCATTAATATCGGCATGCACATTATTTTTATTTGCCAAGGCAACCACTTGCGCAAGTGATATTGCGTTTTGAGTCGATAATTTTTCAATGTTAAGCAGCCGCTGCTCTTTTTCTAATGCCCGAGCACCTTGCCAAAAGCCGAGCCTTACTAATGCCGAAAGAACTAGCACAGTAGCAACTAGCCAAAGCCAATTAAACTTGTTGAAATAGCTTAATTGCTTTTCTTTACTATCAGCAGGACTATTACTAGGCATTAAAAAAGAAGATCCTTACAACAAGTTATTACTTAGGATATTGAATGTATGTTATTAAAAATTGTTATTATTACGCTATTGTTATTTATGGTTTACAACTTATTTCGGGATTCATTACTCCAAACCCACGACCTTATTAAAAAATCAAAAAACAATTTTTTTTAGCTGCTAATGGCGCAGATAATTCGCTTTAGCTCAAGGAGAAGGCACGGAGTTGACGTTAGCCATTACTCCGTACCTCCTGGATTTCGCCTTTCAGGCCATCCTTCGGATGTTCAAATTAATTTCCGAATAACTTGTCAGTACTTTCAACGCAGTTATTGCGGATTTAGCAACGCATTCAACATCACACAATGTAGACGAATACGAATAATATAACCCATACCACGTCTACAAAATGCCAGTACCAGCTAGCTGCCTGAAAAGCAAAATGATTCTCTGGGGTAAAATGTCCTTTTAATATTCTAAAAAACATCACGATCAGCATGATGCAACCTAGCGTGACATGCATACCATGAAAACCAGTCAGCATATAAAAGGTATTACCGTACACACCACTGGTTAAATACAACTGCATTTCATCAGAGTAACCATGCGCATATTCTTGCACTTGTAAAAATAGAAACACCAAACCTAGAATAATCGTTAAACCTAACCATGCTTTTAATTGCGGACGCTTATTTTGTTCTAAGGCAGCATGAGCAAAATGTGCGGTAATTGACGAGGTTAATAATAAAACGGTATTAATTAACGGTAAACCGTACCAGCCCATATTTGTAGTTTCAGTGCCACTGGGTGTTTTAAGTAACGGCCAACTCGCGGTAAAATCGGGCCAAAGTACTGCGCCTGTCATCGCGTTATTTCCTGCACCACCTAACCATGGCACAGAGAAAGTTCTAAGGTATAATAATGCCCCAAAGAAAGCGGCGAAAAACATCACCTCTGAAAAAATAAACCAACTCATACCTTGTCGAAATGAATTATCCATTTGGTGACTATATTTACCCGTCATGGATTCATTTATAACATTGCGAAACCAACCCACTACCATGAAAATAACCAGCGCAATACCGGCTAAAAGTAGATAGCCACCATAACCACTAACATTATCTTTTAGATCTGTAACATAATGAGCCGCGCCAAAGGCAATCATGAATAAGGCCACGGCTCCTATAATAGGCCAGCGACTCTGGGAGGGTACATAATACATTTCATATTCTTTTGTTGTCATTTTGGTTCCCTTTTACTTATAAAGAGTTTAGGTCCACGTTACGAATCAGCTTTACCGCTGATATCATACAAAGTGTATGACAATGTCAGCGTGGTAATTTCAGCAGGTAAGTCGCGATCAACATAAAACTGTAATCCCATCTCCACCTCTTCGCCTGCTTGCAAAGGTTGCTGGGTAAAACAAAAACATTCTATTTTTTGGAAGTATCCTGCGGCAAGTCCTGGAGACACCGAAGGCACGGCTTGACCAATTATCGCTCGCTGAGACTTGTTTTTCGCGTAAAAATTAACAAACTTCATTTCACCCGGATGAACGTTAATTTCATTAATTATCGGTTCAAATTGCCAAGGTATTCCTTTCGCTGTTCGAGTAATAAACTGCACTTTAACCGTGCGTGATGTATCAACACCATTATTTACATACGCAACACCAACGCTGTTAGTTTTACCATTCAAGCCAGTAATATCACAAAAAACGTCATATAAAGGCACCAGCGCAAAACCGAAACCGAACATGGCAAACACCACTAGCACTAGCTTTTTAATTACTTTGCTATTGCTTGTTTTGTTTTCCTTATTGTTAATTTTTTGCTCTGTGCCTTCACTCATTTTTAGCTCTTTACTTCATCAAGATTTGGTGGCGTGCTAAAGGTGTGATATGGCGCTGGACTTGCCACCGTCCATTCCAAACCTTCTGCGCCATCCCATGGTTTAGCGGGGGCTTTTTCACCACCTCTGATACATTTTATCACCACAGCTAAGAAAATTAACTGTGATAAACCAAAGGCAAAACCACCAATACTGACCCATTTATTAAAATCAGCAAACTGTAAAGCGTAATCTGGAATACGACGAGGCATACCCGCTAAGCCTAAAAAGTGCATAGGGAAAAACAGTAGGTTTACTGAAATAAGCGAACACCAAAAATGCCATTTAGCTAAAGATTCGTTATACATGTGCCCAGTCCATTTTGGTAGCCAATAGTAAGCACCTGCATAGATAGAGAATAGTGATCCCGTAACTAACACATAGTGAAAATGTGCCACAACAAAGTATGTATCATGATATTGAAAATCCACTGGCGTTAACGCTAACATTAGTCCTGAAAAACCACCTATGGTAAATAGAATGACAAAGGCAATAGAGAACATCATTGGCGTTTCAAAGGACATAGAACCGCGCCACATAGTTGCCACCCAGTTAAATACTTTCACCCCGGTAGGCACCGCAATTAACATAGTACAGTACATAAAGAACAGCTCACCAAATAACGGCATACCTGTGGTAAACATGTGATGCGCCCAAACAATGAATGACAACAAAGCAATAGATGATGTGGCATAAACCATTGAGCTATAGCCAAAGAGCTTTTTACGAGCAAACGCTGGAATAATAGTCGAAACAATACCAAAAGCGGGTAAAATCATAATGTACACTTCAGGATGACCAAAAAACCAGAAAATATGCTGGAACATTACGGGGTCGCCACCGCCTGCGGCATCAAAAAAGCTAGTACCAAAATAAGTGTCTGTCAGTAACATAGTGACGACACCTGCCAGCACGGGCATAACGGCAATTAATAAGTAAGCGGTAATAAAGAATGTCCACACAAATAACGGCATTTTCATGTAAGTCATGCCTGGTGCGCGTAAATTCATAATGGTAACCACTATGTTAATCGCCCCCATGATGGAAGAAATACCCATAATATGCACAGCAAAAACAAAAAATGCCGTGCTACCGTTTGAATAGGTTGTTGATAATGGCGCGTAGAAAGTCCAACCAAAATTTGGTGCACCACTTTCCATAAAGAATGAACCAATGAGAATTGCAAATGCAAAAGGTAGAATCCAAAAGCTCCAGTTATTCATACGAGGTAAAGCCATATCTGGCGCCCCGATCATCATAGGTAGCATCCAGTTAGCGAAACCGGTAAAGGCAGGCATGATAGCGCCAAATACCATAATGAGGCCATGTACCGTCGTTAATTGGTTAAAAAAGTCAGGCTCAACAATTTGTAGACCCGGCTGAAATAATTCTGCACGGATCACCATGGCTAAAGCACCACCGGTAAGCAGCATGATAAAAGAGAACCATAAGTACAAAGTACCAATGTCTTTATGGTTAGTGGTGTATAACCAACGTTTAATACCAGTCATTTTATGATCATGGGAATCGTCGTGATGTTCATCAACTAGCGACTCGTTTATTGTTTCAGTTGTCATTTATTATTCTCCGCCAGCCGCTTTAACATCTGCACTTTGCACTAAATCACCAGTATCGTTACCCCAAGCATTTCGCTCATAAGTAACTACTGCAGCAATTTCTTTTAAGCTAAGTTGCTTACCATAACCTTGCATGCCTGTACCTGCACGGCCATTAAAGACCACGTTAATATGTTCAGCGACTGAACCAGTAGTTGCGATAACGCTGCCTTTAAGAGCAGGAAAAGCAGGAGGAAGACCTAAACCTGTGGGTTGGTGACAAGCTGCGCAATAGGCCATATAAGTGCTTTCACCTAATTGCATTAATTCTTCTTTGCTCATCGAGGCACTTAACGAAGCTTTCTCGGCATCAGCCGATTTTGCTGCAAGGGCATGTTGCTCCTTCAGCCAAGCGTCATAATCTTCAGGAGACTTAACCTCAACAACAATAGGCATGAAACCATGATCTTTACCGCAAAGCTCAGCACATTGACCTCGATAAACGCCAGGTTTATCAACATTAGTCCACGCTTCATTAATAAAACCGGGATTTGCATCTTGTTTAACGGCAAATTCAGGTACCCACCAAGAATGGATAACATCATCGGAAGTAATTAAAAATCGTACTTTTTTATTGGCTGGAATAACCAGAGGTTTATCGACTTCAAGTAAATAATTTTCGCCTTTGCTCGCGCCGTTACCATCAAAGCTGCCATTTTGATTTTCATACTGCTCTCGTGGCGTTGAAAGTACCGAATAGTATTCAATATTTTGATCAAAATATTTGTAATGCCATTTCCATTGCGAGCCAGTAATTTGAATGGTGACTTCGGAATTGTCGTTATTTTCCATGTCAATCAAGGTACTAGTTGCAGGAACGGCCATGGCAATCAGAATAACAATAGGAATGGCCGTCCAAAGTATTTCTACTTTCGTACTTTCATGAAAATCAGCGGCCTTAACACCTTTAGATTTTCGATGAAAAAACATCGACCAAAACATTGCACCAAAAACCACCACTCCAATAGCAGTACAAATATAGAGTGCTAGCATATGTAAATCATATACTTCTCTACTGACTGCCGTTACTCCTTTGGTCAGATTTAACTGTGAATCTGCCCAAGCTGAACTGGAAAGCAGACTACCAAAACACAGCCCTCCTCCCAACAACCAACGTTGGTTACTTCTACTCACTCAACCTCTCCTCTATCAACACCCGTTTATTCAAGACAAAAGTTCAGAACTTTTATGCTTTTTAAAACAGGATATAAAAAATAGAAAACAGAAATACAGCCATGTACATCACAACTCATTAAACTGATTATCTGCTAATTTTATTATTATCTTTTTATTAAATTAACTGACGTTGAACGGCAATTCCTTTCGCTAGGTATATCTAGGTAAAAACTCAGTTATCGAAAAGCGCACTAACGTCTTATTATTTTTGTGTATAGTTATTTTTTGTTCGATTACTGCTCTAGAATCACTCAAAATTTGATCTAGGTCAAACAATTTTTCAAATATAGAAAAATAAACACCAGTAATTTCAAAAGAGTAAGAACTCTAAGTTAAAGCTATGGCTTTATGGGTATAGGCTGTGAGAATTTTAAACATTAACAAAATAAATATTTATATCTTAAAAATAAGCATCGTTGAACGTTTATTTAATCGCCACTTTTATAGGGAAATAAAAAGATAAGAAAGGTGAAAAGAGCAGTTGAACAATGCATAGCCAACTACTCTTTATTTTTAGTTATATGCCTGTAAATGAATATGTTTCGTAGATAGGATACATACCCATGATACTTCAAGTATGCGAATTTCAACTTGAGGTAACATGGGTATACAACTACATCCAAGTTTCATTACGGATAATGCCAACAGCAATACCTTCAATATTGAATTCTTGACAAGTTAAATCCACTTCAATAGGTGAAAAATTTTTATTTTCAGCATGTAAATAAACAATATTACCCTCACGTTTAAAGCGCTTAACGGTAACATCATTTTCGACACGAGCCACAATCACTTGACCATTTTGTACATCCGTCGTTTGGTGAACCGCCAACAAATCGCCATCTAAAATACCAATGTCTTTCATGCTTTCACCATTAACGCGCAACAGATAGTCTGCGGCGGGATGGAATAAGTCACCATCCACTTTATAATGGTCTTCAACATGTTCTTCAGCCAAAATAGGCTCGCCAGCAGCAACACGACCAATAAGAGGCAAGCCCTCTTCGTGAGTAAATTGCTCAGCTAAACGAATGCCCCTGGATGTACCCGGCAGCATTTCAATGTAACCCTTTTTAGCCAGTGCCTTTAAATGCTCTTCTGCGGCATTAGCTGATTTAAAACCAAAAAATTGAGCAATTTCTGCTCGGGTAGGTGGCATGCCTGTATTTTGAATATTCTCTTTGATGAGATCAAATATCTGCTGTTGGCGGTTTGTTAAAGGCTTTAATTCATTTATTGCTGGCATAAGCTTTTCCTTTCTAGGCAAAGGGCTGTATTTATTTACAACTGTCAGTATATACAGTTTTAATGTAAGTGCAATATGCTTGTTTGCATAAATATACGGTTACGTTTTTCAAAAAGATGCCGTTACTTACATTTATCACCTGACATCATTTAACTGCCTTTTAATTAACTCGCATAATTTTATGAGTTGTTGGTATCGTCTTGCTTCTTTATATGTTTCATCTGCTGTACTTATAGACCAGCCTATATTTATACGAAAGCAGTCTTTATATAAATCTAAGGTGCTAAATTCATTGCCAACTCTAAAATAGATTTGCTCTTTGATAGCATCATTAAGAAGTGCTTGACTGTTAAGTTTTGGCACCTGAATCCAAAGAACTAAACCACCTTGTGGTGTACTTATCCTCGCTTGTTTAGGTAAAAACTGACTTAATAGTTTATGATAATCTCGCACATTTTTATTGAGTTTTAACTTAAGTTTCCTTAAGTGTTTACTATATTGCCCAGAATAAATGAATTCAAACAGTGTATTTTGCACTGATTGATTAACGCCAAAATTTTGCACACTTCTATCTGTTAAATATTGATCAAAAAATCTCCCTGGCTCACACCAACCAAGCCGATAACTTGGAGAAATGGTTTTTGAAATAGAGCCACACCATAAAACCCAACCTGATTTATCCCAATGTTTAATGGGTAAAGGGTTGGTTGTGCCATGACTTAGCTCTAAGTAAATATCATCTTCAATGATCGGCGTTTGATATTGCTCAGCCAAGGCAGCTAGTTGTTGTTTTTGTTGCACACTAAAACAAATGCCTTGTGGGTTAATATGATTACTACTAAATAAGCAGGCTTTGATTGTGTTATTTTTAAGATGTTGTTCTAACTGGTTCAAGTCTAGTTGTGAATCACAGCAAGGGATTTCTATCACTGATCTCTTTAAATTGGCGAGCAACTCAATTAAACCGTTAAAACAAGGAGATGAAATTGCAATGGTATCTCCGGGCTGAGTTGTTACTTCTATCGCTGTTTTAACTGCATCAATACAGCCATTGGTTATAATGAGTTTATTAGCATCTAAAGGAAAGTATTGTTCACTAAAATGATGGCTTAATGTTTTACGGAGGCTTTCCTGGCCTTGATATTCCGGGTATAGATGTGATAAATGTTGTTTCCTAATGTTCCCTTGGCGTGTACAACGGTTTAGTACCTCGAATGGTATTAATTCGGGTGAAATTACCGAAATGTAAAATGGACTGTTTATCGCCTCTTTTATTTGAGTAAAGCTTCTAGGTTGGCTAATTTTACTGATGAATTGCGGAAATTTTGGCCTTTTGTTCTTACCAAAAGGCTGGCTTACAAAATACCCTGATTGCGGTTTTGCCTGCAGCCAACCAAGCTCCTGTAAATTTTGGTAGCAATTAATAGCGGTAGTATTGCTGACATCATACAATTTGGAAAATTTACGAATTGCGGGCATGCGTTGCCCTAAACTTAATCGACCACGCTCGATATCTGACATGATCATATTTGTAAGAGAGATGTACTTTGCTGTCAAATTGTACCCTAAAAACAATTAAAAATTGAATCTGTTTATTATTTGTGAATTCATCATAATTATCAAATAGTTTTTATTAGGGGTAGAGAGCACAATGAAAAAAATGCATTTAATTGTCGCCATTGTTGTGGCTTGCATGTGGGGATTTAATTTTTCAATCATTAAATTGGGGGTTACTGAAATGGATCCCTTAATTTTAACTGGGCTAAGATTCTCTTTTGCCGCATTTCCAGCAGTATTTTTTATAAAAAGACCTCAGGTTTCCTTGTCTATTTTAGCTTTGTATGGCCTTACTTTTGGCGTCGGCGTTTGGGGCATGCTGACCTTATCTATACATTTAGGTGTATCTGCAGGTATGTCGAGTTTAATTTTGCAGTCAAGCGCATTTATCGGTGTTTTATTAGGTGTCCTTTTTCTAAAAGAAAAACTGAGTACGACTCGTAAAATCGGTCTGTTAGTTTCTATTCTTGGTTTAGCCCTCATTTTTACCATAGAAGATGGCTCAATAACCTTGGTTGGGATTTTATTTGCGTGTTTTGCGGCGGTTAGTTTAAGCATCATTAGCTTGATTATTAAAAAAGTTATTATTAATGATATGTTTGCATTTGTCGTTTGGTCTTGTATTTTTGCGCCGATACCTTTGTTTGCTTTATCTTTTATCATCAATGGTACGTCAGGTTTTAACATGCTACTGAGTAATGTGAATTATTTGAGTGCTTTTTCTGTTTTATTTCAAGCGTACCCAGTAACCATACTCGGCTATTGGCTTTGGAATAAACTTGTTGCACAATATCCTATGAGCACTATGGCTCCACTTACCTTATTAATACCCTTGTTTGGTTTATTAGGTTCAGTAATCTTTTATGATGAACAAATTGGCATGACTAAATTATTAGCCTGTTTACTGATTTTATCGGGAATTGCTATCGGGTTATCTGAGGGATTAATAGAAAAAATAAAGCTAAAAAGGGTTTGAATTAACTGAGTTGATAACGCCAGAGTAGCTTGAACAACGATATTTGACCAATCCGACTGAAGAAAGAGTCCAACCCTATGGCTTTTTAAATATCGCTTTGCTTAGAAGAGCAGTTAAACCCTGTATTTGAAAGTCGTTCGGGGATTAAAGTAGCCAGATGAGTAATTTATTTGTAGTTCGAGACCATCAAACATGATAATTACTTTGATACGAAAGCGATCTAAAGATTGATTTTAGAGTCTGTTTATCAAGGTATTCTGCTGTCATTGTTAGTTGAAATGCGCAAAAATCATCAGTTTTCATTTTCATGTCAGCGCTATGCTAGCTCAAGTCAACAATCCTTGTTGGCATTTTTTCATACCTCGTTGGTATGGATTTGCGGCAATATGCCTCATATTACTAATGGATATCACGAGCAGTGCAAAAGAAAGTAATGCGAAAACAAACACAACAGTCGTATATCGCCCGCATGGTTAACGTGGTTAATTATATTCAACAAAACTTAGACAATGAATTGACCTTAGAAGAGCTTGCACAACAGGCAAACTTCTCAAGTTATCATTTTCATAGAATATTTTCTGGCATGTTAGGTGAGTCGGTAAAAGAGTTAATTCGACGTTTACGGTTAGAGCGTGCTGCTATTGAACTTCGAACTAGCACTACCAGCATATTAGATATAGCGCTTGGCGCTGGCTATGAAAGCGACATGGCTTTTTCAAGAGCTTTTAAAGCCAGAGCAGGTTTGCTGCCTTCCAAGTTCAGAAAATCAGAGCAGGCAAGGTTTCCGTGCCTATCACTCTCTAGCGTCCGTTATGTAACCAATGAGCATATTTCCTCCTTTGAACCTTTTATTGATAAGGAATTGAATATGAAAGTAATGATAAAGCAAGTCGATGACATGTTAATGGCTTATGTTTCCCACCAAGGGCCCTACAAAGAATGTGGGCACGCATGGGATACGCTCTGCGGTACACTTGCACCGATGGGCTTACTAGGCGGTGATGCAAAAATGATTGGGGTGAGTTATGACGATCCTGATGTGGTTGCTCCAGAATTGCTTCGCTACGAAGCCTGTATTAGCGTAGATAAAGTATTTTCAACAACGGATGAGATAGGCTTTAAATCGATTGCTAGTGGCCGCTATGCGGTAACCACTCACATAGGCTCTTATGAGACATTGAATGAAACCTATCAGAAATTTTTTGGTCAATGGTTGAGCCAAAGTGATCATGAATCTGCCGACCAGCCTTGTTTCGAAATCTACCTGAATGACCCCGAATCTACCGAGCCTGAAGAGTTAATTACCGATATCTATTTACCATTAAAGGAACTGAATCATGGATAAGATCGATTTATTCAAATTACATAAAGCCGATTATATTGCCTCACAAAAGCCACAGAGCTGTCATGTTGATAATGCACACTACTTAGTTATCGATGGCGTTGGTAGCCCCGGTGAAGATAACTTTAATGATGCCGTAACTGCATTATATGCTGTTGCTTATACCGTAAAAATGACACGAAAGAGGAATAACCTCGGTGATTATGTTATTTGTAAACTCGAAGCTAGATATTGGTCTATCAACAAAAAGTGCTTAAGTGAGCAAGATAAATCTCAGTGGCATTGGCAGTTGATGATACGTACGCCATCTCAGGTAGAAATTAGTGATATTGAGCAAGCTGCTAACGCGTTAACAGCCAAAGGAAAAACCGCCAGTGTCAACAAGGTAAAACTCGTTGATCACGAGTTTGCTCATTGTATTCAGATGTTGCATGTCGGCTCATACGAAGAAGAGAGCCGTACATTAGAACAGATGTTAGCTTTTGTTACTAAACATCAGTTATCAGCAACAGGCGAACATTGCGAGATCTATATTTCAGATCCACGACGTATTCCTGAGGGGCGATTAAAAACTATTTTAAGAATGCCGGTAAATAATTAGCACAGATGTTTTGAGTAAAATAAAACCACATAATAGGCATTAACAAAAGTTAGCACAGAAATTTAAATCGCTTGGGCTATAGAGCTTAAGTTAATCCAGCTTTAAAAGCAGTTAAACCCTGTATTTGAAAGTAGTTAACCTTTGAATTCTCACCATTGAATATAGCCTCTGACCTAATTGTGCCATTGATTAGGTTAGGAGTTTCTATAAAACTATTTTACTTTATAAACCGAATTCACCCCACATTTTATCTATAATCTAAGTCGAATTATGATGGCTATCTACTTATTTTTATCTAACCTAAAACCCAAAAATTTTTCTATCTTTTCAGATGGTTCACCTTTAATTCTATGATGAAGGCAAACACTTGCTTTAGTTGTAATAGAATTTTCCTTTATCGTTTCACCACAATAAGAACAGTTTAATACTGGGACGATTTTTTGGCCACAATCACGATGAAAGTGTTCAATACACGCCTCATTTTTATCAAATAACCATTCATTTCCCCAATTAGCTAGCATCATAAATACTGGGGATAAAGACGCCCCTTTTGGCGTTAATTGGTATTCAAAGCGATTACCTGAATCACCATAAGGCACTTTTTTTAATAGGCCTTCATTGACCAATTTTTTCAAGCGATCGGCTAATACATGTCGAGTTAAACCAAGTTGTGATTGAAAGTCTTCAAAGCGCTTAGTTTTCAAAAAACAATTGCGTAAAATTAACAACGTCCAACTGTCGCCTATTATCCCAAGAGATTTAGCTATTGGACAGGGTTTGTTATTATGGTCATTGCGTTTCATACTAGGGATCCTTAAGCTATTTTAGCTTAATTATATATTGACATTATTCTTAAACCTAATAACAATAAGTTCCTTTAAGGAACTAAAGTGAGATAAGCACAATGAACAAACCCCTTCCATACGGTACGCAAATATTGCAATCAATGATTAATGGAGAAATTCCAAAACCGACTATGGCAGAAACAATGAATGCCACGTTAGTAAAAGTTCAACCAGGGTTTGCATGCTTTGAATGTATGGCATCAGATGCTCACTTAAATCCTATGCAAGGTGTACATGGAGGGTTTGCAGCAACGATGCTAGACTCTGCTACTGGTTGTGCTATACATAGTTTAATGGAAGAAAATGAAAGCTACGCTACCGTCGAATTAAGTGTGAAAATGATGAGACCTGTACCAATAAATAAAAAGCTATATTGCGAAGGCCGTATTTTAAATCGCTCAAAATCTTTAGGGGTGTCTGAAGCAAAATTAATAGATGAGTCGGGAAAACTATACGCCCATGCCACGTGTACTTGTATGATCATCAAGATGAATAACTAGGCTTTTCGCGAAGAACGGACGTTTTATATTATTACACCTCGTTTACTATTTACGCACGAGATGTCAGCTTTGGTTGAACTCTGCTTTTAAGTTTGTATGATGAAATTTTAACTCACTCAGTTAAGATTAAATAACCTGCTATGCCCTAGATCAGGTAATAACAGGTTAAGTAAACGCTACAATATAACGTTAATGCTCCTTCAATTCTTTATTTACTTGGGCGAGTAAAGTCTCAACCTCTACTTGTCTAAACTTATCAGCATCTTGACGACTCGCTCTTGCTGGAGCCATACTTGCGGTAATAAGGTGTTCTTTCGCTTTTTTATACTGCGCTTGCTCAATATAAAACTCAGCTAAAAAGTAATTGATATCAATACCGGTTGGATTCATCTTCGTCGCCAAAGCTCACCGGCCATCCTGGCACTTTCAAAGACAAAACTACTAAGCTGGTATGAGCCTTGCTGCGCATTTTCATTAATAGCGAGGGCTTTCTCTAATGCCTCTTTCGCATCACCTACAAATGCAAGCGCACCTAATCCACCTTTAAAACCTGCATAACTCGATTGAATAATACCATGCCAAATCCACGCTTCAGCTTGTTGAGGGTAAGCAGTTATCAGCGCTGTTGATTTCTCTTGCAAAGCAAGAAAGGCGTTTTTTTTCACCTTCTCGTTTTCAGCATAATTAGCCGCTACCCATTGATGCTGCAATGCTATTAATGCTTGGTTAAAGTCGTTTGATGACTGCATATAGGCATAGGCGTTAAGCCGCTTTATAATTGCCGTTTGATAATGCTAATAAATACGGTGTTGTGATTGATATTTTTGCATCGTAAGCTTTAGTAAACCTTTGCTTAATAAATGCCTCTATTTCATTTCGGTGCTTACTGTCTACAGGCGCAAGTTGAATATCAAATTTTAATTGTTTCTCAATTAAATTACCTTTAGGTTTCTTTAATGAAGTTGCCGTTTGGTTTTGAATAATTGAAGTTGCATTTATCATCGTCATTATCTCCTGCTTGTTGATGATAATAACTTTAATAGTTAAACCTTAAAGAATGTTTAAGAAGTAAAATGTTTTTTCAAAATCATATTTTATCGCTTCTCACCTTGACATATTATGTCAAACAATTTAATTTAAAATATATATAGCAATGTAATAGTTAAGAATAAATGTTTGATATTTCATCAATAATTTAATACCTTATTCTCAATTAAGATAAAGGACTTCGCCCATGATAGAGTTTCTCCTAGCAGATTTTAATACTGGCTTCGCTATAGCCATTGGCATGGTAATAGCCCTAGCGTTTCTAGAAGGCCTTGGTATGCTAATTGGTTTAAGTTTAATGAGTTTACTTGACCAAATCTCTCCTATTGAACTTGATCTAGAAGTAGATACCGAATTTAGTCATGGTGGCTTAACACAGATATTAGGTTGGTTATGCTTAAATAGGTTACCTTTATTGATATGGCTCGTGCTTTTTCTAACCTGTTTTAGCCTTTCTGGGTATTCTGTTAATTTTTTTCTGCTGAACACCACTAACTTTTTATTACCCGTATTTGTGGTTTATAGCTTGGCATTGATTGCCGCAATATTGTTAACTCGCTATTTAGGCACACCATTAGGACGGCTCCTTCCTAAAAATGAATCATCCGCTGTTTCCAACAATAGCTTTACTGGCTTAATAGCAAAAATCACCATTGGCACCGCCAAAAAAGATAGCCCTGCTGAAGCATCATTATTAGACAGCTTCAATCAAAAACACTACGTACTTGTTAGCCCTGACAACGATGCTGAAACATTTAATCAGGGCGATGAAGTGGTGCTAGTAGAAAAGCAGAAAAACATCTGGCTGGCCGTCAAATTTACGCAATAACTCACACCAAACTAAAACTGTAATTAACAAAATACTAATCAAGGATATTTTACATGGAAAATTTCACCTCAAACGCTAATTTTATCTTCATTATGATCGGTGCTGGCATTTTAGCATTCATCACAATAGGGCTGATATTTGCAAAGCTATACGTACGCGCCACGAAAGAAATCGCTTTTGTACGTACGGGTATGGGCGGCGAAAAAGTAGTTAAAGATGGTGGCGCTATATGTTTACCCGTTTTACACGAAACCATCCCCGTAAACATGAATACCTTACGCATAGAAGTAGAGAAAATGGAAAAGGATTCATTAATTACCAAAGACAGAATGCGTGTTGATGTTAAAGCAGATTTTTATTTACGCGTTGCCCCGCATACCGAGGGTATCTCAATGGCCGCTCAAACATTAGGTAGTAGAACGATGCGAGTTGAAGAGCTAAAAAAATTAATGGAATCAAAATTCGTTGATGTTTTACGCACCGTTGCAGCTGAAATGACCATGACAGAGATGCATGAGCAACGCGCTGATTTTGTACAAAAAGTTCAACAAAATGTTGCTAATGATTTGGAGAAAAACGGTCTAGAACTTGAATCTGTATCTTTAACGGGATTTGATCAAACAGACTTGAGGTTTTTTAATGAAAACAATGCGTTTGATGCAGAAGGCCGTGCTAGGTTAGCCAAAATAATTGAAGAAAAACGTAAAGAGACCAATGATATTGAGCAAGAGAATCGCGTACAAATTGAACGAAGAAATCTTGAAGCCGAACGTGAATCGTTAGAAATAAAAAAAGAAGAAGAAGAGCTTCGTATCGCACAAGAACAAGTATTAGAATTCAAACGTGTTGAGCAAAGAGCTGAAATAACAAAAACGAGAGAACTAAAAGAGCGTGAAGAACGTGAAGCTCAAATATCAAAAGAGCAAGCCATTGAAGTTGCTGAAATTCTAAAGAATAGAGATGTTGAATCAAGAGAAATAGACAAGCGAACAGCATTAGAGCAAGCAAGAATTCAACAACAACGTGATATAGAAGTAGCCGAACAAGATAAACAAATAGCTGTTGCCGAAAAATCTGAGGCTGAATCAGCGGCCCGTGCAAAAGCAGCCGAAGCAGAAAAAGAACGTGTAGAAAAAGAAGAAGCTGTAATTACCACCAGACAAGTAGCAGAAGCTAATCGCCAAAAAGAAATTGAAGTGATTGCCGCCAAAAAAGAAGCGGAAAGAGATGCAGTTAGCATTACGGTTCAAGCTGATGCAGAAAAACGCGCTGCTGAAGATAAAGCCGCGGCAGTATTAACAGAAGCCAGAGCTAAAGCCGATGCAACTAAATTAAAGGCTGACGCTGATGAAAAAGTGTATGCTGTTGATGCTCAGGGTAAAAAGGCCTTGTACGAAGCTGAAAATACCCTACGTGATGAACAAATTGAACTGCAAAAATCTTTAGCAATTTTAAAATCATTACCAGAAATGATTGCTAATTCTGTTAAACCTCTAGAAAATATTGATGGTATTAAAATTTTACAGGGCTATGGTAATGCCACAGGACAAGGGCATGGCACTAATGCCACCTCAACCCCTGTAGCAAATGGCGGCATAGCAGAACAAATAACCTCAGCGGCACTAAATTATCGTGCTAATGCTCCAGTGATTGATGCTATGTTGCAAGAGTTAGACTTAGTACCAAAGGGTTCAGGGACACTGAATGACTTACTCAATGGTAATAACACCTTAGTGAGTGAAGCCAGAAATGTTATTAAGCAATCTAATATGCCAACATCCTATGAAAACAAAAGCGAATGTCAGATCTCTGAAGAGTAAGTAATGGTTTATAAACAAGGGAAATAATTATATGCCATGCACAAGTTGTAAAAATGGGGAGCTAGCTCCCAGCTTTATTGATGGTCAATTTCGAGCCCATACCTGCTCTAACTGTGGTGGAGATTGGATTTTAATTGAAGATTACGTGTCTTGGAAAGAGCGTCATCCTCAGTTTTCTTTTGATGAAAGTGTACTCTGCGAAATCGACGACACAAAAACAGCGTTATTATGCCCTGTCACGGGAACGATCATGCGTAAACTTCGCATTTCCACTTCAACTTCACATCGTCTTGATTATAGTGCAAGCGTTGGGGGAGTGTGGTTAGATAAAGGTGAATGGGAATTACTCAAAGAAAAAGGTTTAGCTGGCTCATTAAATGCGGTGCTAACAGCTCATTGGCAGCGCAATATTCGAATGAATAATATCAAAGATAATTTTTCAGAAATCTATAGAGATAAATTTGGCCAAAATTCCTATAACAAAATCAAAGAACTCAGAGAATGGTTATATTCCCAGCCAAACAAAGCAGATTTAAGAGCATACATCCTAGCAGAAAACCCATATTCAGCAGATAAATAAATCAAGAAAAATATCTAAGAGGTCATTATGAAAGGTGCAGGTGGAACATCGGGTGGATTAGGACATTTTTTTATCGGCATGGTGATGATCCCTAGTTAGCGCGATTAAAATTCCGCCTACTTATCTAGTCCGCCCATGCATAGGTATTTAATTTCTAAATAGTCATCTAAACCGTATTTAGAGCCTTCGCGGCCATTGCCCGACTGTTTCATACCACCAAAAGGTGCGGCCGCATTCGAAATTAAGCCTTCATTGATACCTACCATGCCAAACTCTAAACCTTCGGCCACACGCCAAATTCGGCCAATATCACGAGAATAAAAATAAGACGCGAGGCCAAATTCAGTATCATTGGCAATAGCAAGCGCCTCATTTTCATCTTTAAAGCTAATAATGGCTGATACGGGGCCAAATATCTCATTATTGGCAATAGGCATGTCGTTCGTCACACCGGTCAGTATCGTCGGCGCTAAAAAGCTTTCGCCCAGTATTGTATCGTAATCACCTAGCACTAATTTTGCCCCTTGGTTAATAGAAGCATCGATAAGTCTTTTTACATCGCCAACGGCCTGTACTGAAATCATCGGGCCTATAGTAACGCCCTCGGTTAAACCATCGCCCAATGTTAGCTTTTTAACCGCAGCAACAAATTTTTCAGTAAACTCAATTAAAACATCTTCTTGTACCAAAATGCGATTTGTGCAAACACAGGTTTGTCCTGCATTACGATATTTTGAGACTAAAGCGCCTGCAACAGCTGCATCAATATCTGCATCATCAAAAACAATAAAAGGGGCATTGCCGCCTAATTCCATTGATACTTTTTTTACCGTTGCAGCGCATTGACTAATAAGTGCCCTTCCCACTGCGGTAGACCCCGTAAAAGTAAATTTTGCAACATCTTTGTGTTCAGTTAATACTTTGCCCATACCACGGGAATCATCACCAACAACGACATTAAATACACCTGCAGGAATACCCGCACGCTCAGCAAGTTCGGCCATGGCAAGTGCTGACAATGGTGCTTGTGTGGCAGGACGAACTACAAAAGTACAGCCCGATGCGAGTGCGGCAGCGGCTTTTCGGGCAATCATGGCATTCGGAAAATTCCATGGTGTAATGGCAGCAACCACACCAATAGGTTGTTTGATAACCACAATACGTTTATCGCCTGAAGGAGCCGGAATAGTATCACCATAAACACGCTTGCCTTCCTCGCCAAACCATTCAATAAACGCTGCGCCATAGGCAATTTCACCTTTAGCTTCAGCTAGCGGTTTACCTTGCTCCAGCGTTAAAATTCGCCCTAAATCATCTTGGTTTGCCATGATTAGCTCATACCATTTACGCAATAACATAGCACGCTCATTAGCTGATTTTGCTGCCCATGATTTAAAGGCACCTTTGGCCGCTTTTACTGCTAATTCAGTTTCAGCAATACCTCCATTACTTACCTTTGCAACTAATTTACCCGTAGCAGGATTGTTAACCGTAATATCACGGGGACTGCTGTGCCAACTACCGTTGATGTAGGAGAAGTTTCTTAATAATTGCGGATCGTTTAAATGATGCATGTTGCCTCTAATGTATTTAGTTTAGCCTGTTAGCCTTAAATTAATATCTTAGTAGCAATAGATTCACCCTATTTTGGCAAAGTATTCCTTCGCTAGCTGCCGCACCTTTGGCGCCAGCAGTACCGTAGAAATCATGGTAGGAATAGCCATGAGTGCGTACATGATATCGATCAAGTTAATAACTAAGGTTAACGAAGATACCGCGCCGACAATAATAAGTAATAAATAAAACCATACATACCCTTTAGCAAAGCGCGGCCCAAATAAAAACTCTGCACATTTACTGCCGTAATACCAAAAAGTCAACACAGTGCTGGTACTTAAGAAAAACACCACTAGCGTTAATACGTAACCACCAAAATTAGGAAACGCTTGCTCAAATACCTGTGCAGTAAGGCTCACTCCCGTTAAGCTGTTATCACCTAAATCCGTGACCAATATCGCCAGTGCCGTGCAAGTACACACTATCAAGGTATCGACTATAGGTCCTATAGTTGCCACTAATCCTTCACGGATGGGTTCATTAGTTTTTGCTGCGCCATGCGCCATAGACTCTGTACCAATACCCGCTTCATTAGAAAAAGCACCACGCTGCACGCCAATCAAAATTACTGAGCCAATAAAGCCACCCGCGACCGAGTCACTATTAAATGCGCCGTGAAAAATAGCACTAAAAGCTTCAGGAATAGCAGAAAAATTCAACAGTAAAACACCAAGGGTGAGTAAAAAATAACAGCCGACCATCAGCGGCACTATGTAGCTGGTCACTTTTGCTAAGCGCTCAAGTTTGCCCATAACAATATAGGTGATCAAAAAACACAGCAGCACGCCTGCCGTCAAATCAAAATTAAAGTGCTCTTGAGCCGTCGCTAAACCATTTGGAATAGCAATAAAATCACGCAGTACCTGCACTAATTGATTAATTTGAAAAATGGGCAAAGCACCAAACATAGCTGCGACACAAAAAAGCCATGCAAGCGGTAGCCACTTTTTCCCTAATCCTTCACGAATAACATACATGGGGCCGCCTTGCAGCTTACCACTACGATCTAAGCCGCGATATTGTATGGCTAACGTGGCGGTATAAAATTTGGTCGCAATACCTACAATGGCAGTAACCCACATCCAAAATACGGCTCCTGCACCGCCTAAGGTAATGGCCACGGCAACGCCAGCAATATTCCCTAAACCTAAGGTTCCCGAAAGCGCCACCATCAAGGCTTGAAAGTGACTTAACTCTCCATCCGCTTTCTGCTCACCTGCTAACTTACCCGTGGTAATAGCCAGTGCATGTTTAAGGTGAAAGTAAGGTATAAAACGGCTATGAAGCACAAAAAACAGTCCCCCACCGACCAATAATATGACTAAGGGTAAACCCCATAAAAATGACGCAATGTTTCCAAAAGTATTCGCTAATTCATTCATATTTTCTTCTAATGTTTATCGTATGGTTTTTTATGGTATGACCTCTATGAGATCTATGGTAGAAGAAGGCTTGCTTCAATTTTATGATAGTTATCGGCAGCATTAATTAAAGAGTTAGCGGTTAAATTGGCAACCCCATAAACGACAGTTTTCACCCCATATTGAGCGTTAACATGCGTTAATAACATATCGAAATCACCATCGCCCGATAATAGCACTACCGTGTCAACTTCTTTACTGGCGGCAGCCGTCATCACGTCGATGGTAATACCGACATCCCAATCACCTTTGGCCGAGCCATCTGCACGTTGAATAAAAGGCTTTAACTTAACATCAAAACCAATGTGTTTAAGGGCTTTTTGAAATTTATGTTGTTGATCGTCACTACGTTGAATGGCATACGCATTAGCCACAATAATGTCGCCCTGAGCAGCTAACTCTTGCCAAAGCAAGCGGTAATTAAATTGCCGCTGATAAGCATCTCGAGTGGTGTAATAGATATTTTGTACATCAACAAATACTGCAATTTTTTGCAAGATAGTTCCCTTTAGTTTGTTTTAAGATAAATTATCCTTAAAAACAGCGTCTTTCTGCTTTAAGCGCTTGTTTCGGATAAATGATAGCGTTAAAGTATTTAAAAAATAATAACCAATAAATCAGTAATCTTAGGGATAACCTATGTCTTTTGAAGATAACTATCAAGTCACTTCGACGTTTAGCGAACATGCTCACGACTTTTTATCTAATCATCTCATCGCACCAACGCCTACAAACTATGCCGTTGTTTACCTTTATATCAGCAATGAAAATGAGTTATTAACCACCGCAATAGATAGGCAGTTGCAAAAGGGTGAGGCGATTGACGCTGGTTTTCTCAATGATTTATTTTCTCGTTATGTTTCATTTAGCCATCAAGTTGAAAATACGATATTAGTTCCATTTGAACAGTCATTAACAAAAACAATTGATAATATCAGCAAGCAAATTGACAAAGAAGATAAAGCAGCTAACAGCCTGAAAAAGATAAATAAAATACTAAATAATGCTAGCCATCATCCGTCACTTGAAAATATAGTGAGTTATTTATTCAGTACTATTAACAACGCCAAGTCTCAACGTCAAACCTTATCTCAAGAGCTAAACTCAACTCAACAAGAAATAAACCAACTTAAAGAAAAGCTCGCATCATCACGAGAAGAAGCACTCGTTGATTCATTGACCGGCCTGCTAAATAGGCGCGGATGCGACCAAAAATTACAGTCTTTAAACCTTGCAAGCACGCATTCTGCACTTGCCATAGACATTGACCACTTTAAGGCTGTTAATGACAAATTCGGCCATTTTATTGGTGACAAAGTGATTCAACGTATTGCTAAAACAATTAAAGAGCATATTGGCACACAAGATATAGCCGTACGCTTTGGTGGTGAAGAGTTTGTTGTGGTGATGACCAACACAACACTTTATCAAGCAAAAGCTGTGGCTGAGCTTATTCGTAATGCCATTGCTAACATGAAACTTATCCAGCGAGAAACTAATACTTATTTACCCCCCATATCCGTTTCAATTGGGGTGGCACAAAATGGTAATACCTCAAACTGGGTAACCTTATTTGAACAGGCAGATCAGGCTTTATACCAAGCAAAAAATTCTGGTCGAAACCGCTGTATTTGCGCTTAGCTTGAGAAAACAAAACGAATATAACTGCCTGGTGATGGATATATTTTCATCATAGGGCAGTTTTGAAGTCGCTAAGTTAAAATGCTAAACTTCGCCCTTTGATAAATTCAAGTGAGCCTTGCAGCTATATGATGACTTTTCTCCGTTCTTTTTTCTATTTACTTTTAAAACTTCCTGTACATTTATTAGTTCGAAGCAACATTGTACTCGATGCAAAAACACCAATAGAAACAGAGTCACAAAACATTTTTTACGTCATAAGCCATCAATCGGCCAGCGACTTATTAGCATTGCAAATTGCTTGTAAAAAACAACATTTACCCGACCCACTTAGCCAAGTAACCCTAAAAGGTAAAAGCTTTAATCGTACCTTATGTTTGACAAAACCAACCTCAGTTTTAGGTTTAAAACGCGGCCAAACCAGCGCACTAAACCAAGGGTTAGCCATGCTTAATCAGCATGACACAGACAAAGAGCTTGACGTGCAGCTAATTCCCGTCAACCTTGTTTGGGGAAGAACACCAACCCAAGAAAAAAACAATGCCAATGTTTCCTCTTTACTTGCCGAGCAAGAATCACCGACTTGGTTTCGAAAACTCTTCATCATTTTATTTTTAGGTCGTGATAGCTTAATACGCTTTAGTGAGGCCTTATCTTTAAGACAAATGTCTGACCATCACGGTAACGATGAAGCAACAGCTCATAAATTACTGCGCGTTGCCCGTTTTCATTTTCATCGCCAAAATATTGCGGCTAAAGGTCCACGTCTTATTCATCGTCAACAAATGTTTACCGCCCTTTTTGCTAACCCTTCAGTAAAGCGTATCATTAGTGATGAAGCCAAGCACAAAAACATCAGCGAAGATAAAGTTAAAAAACAAGCTCAAGCAATAATGGAAGAAATAGCCGGTGATTACAGTGTTTCTTTAGTGCGTCTTGCCGAAAGAGTTTTACGTTGGCTTTGGGGTCGACTGTACAGCGATATTAAAGTAAATAACTCCCAAGTATTAAGAGAACTAGCACAAGACGGTCATGAAATTATTTATGTACCTTGTCATCGTAGCCACATGGATTACTTATTACTCACTTATATTATTCTCCAAGAAGGCCTAGTGATTCCGCGAATTGCCGCTGGCATCAATTTAAATTTCTGGCCTGCGGGTTCTATTTTTAGAAAAGGTGGCGCCTTCTTTATGCGTAGAAGTTTTGCCGCTAATCGCCTGTATTCCACCATTTTCAGAGAGTACTTAGGATTATTGTTCAAGCGAGGGTATTCAGTTAAATATTACACTGAAGGTGGGCGTAGTCGCACGGGTCGCTTGCTGGCACCAAAAACGGGCATGCTCGCCATGACCCTACAAAGCTTGTTACGAGGCATTGATCGCCCATTAACGCTAGTCCCCGTTTATTTAGGCTATGAGCATGTGATGGAAGTAGGCACTTATCACAAAGAGCTTAGCGGTAGTGAAAAGAAGAGTGAGTCTATCTTTGGTGTGCTAAAAGCCATTAAAAGCTTGCGTAACTATGGCAATGGTTATGTGAACTTTGGTAAACCCATCAATATTAATGAGTATTTAAACCAACAAGTACCTGATTGGAAAGATGCCATCAGCCCTATTGAACCACAAAAGCCTAGCTGGTTTACGCCAACAGTAAACGATATAGCTCATCAGGTTATGCTTAGCATTAACCAATGTGCAGCAATAAACGGTGTTGCTCTCGTTGCTTTGGTGCTTCATGCCAGTGAAAATAAGGCACTGACTAAAGCCAATTTAGAAAAACAATTAGATTTTATGTTGGACGTGCAACGACAAGCACCTTTTAGTGAGCAAATAACCATACCAACTGAAAGTGGTACAGAAATCCTCGCTCATGTTATTTCACTTAATAAAGTCACTGTTTGCGAAGACAGCTTCGGCAGTATTATTTCATTAGACCGCTCTGCTGGTTTAGAAATGCGCTACTATCGCAATAATATTTTGCATACTTATGCGTTAATAGCGTTAGTGTGTAAATTACTCACTAACCACAGTAAAATTGCCCACCAACAACTTGTAGAGCAAACAATTAGTTTATTAAGTACATTAAAAGATGACTTATTTTTGTGGCAAACACCTGAGCAAATACGCATACAAGTAGAGCAAGTGCTAGTTTCGTTGGCCGCAAAAGATATTGCTACACAAGACAATACGCAATATTGGTCTTTAACCGACAATACTGAGCAGCTTAGCAAGATAAATTTACTGGCCGAATGCATGGACGAAAGCTTACAACGATTAGCCATTGTCAGCTTATTAACCACACGTTTAGCTCCTCTATCTAAACGTGATTTAGAAGAGAAAGTGGTTGCTATCGCCAAACGCTTATCCGTATTAAACAATATTACCGCGCCAGAATTTATTGATAAAAAAGCGCAAGCAACCTTAATTAATACCATGCGTGCCTTGGGCTACATAGCAATGAATGATGACGGTTTATTGGTAGCCACTAACACCATGAGCCAATTGAAAAGCACGGTCACTAATTTAGTGTCTATTGAAGTACTACAGAGTATTGCTCGGTAAACTTAGTATGGCCAAGCCGCTTCAGAGGTGAGCTTGGCTATAAATGGTAAAGGGAGGCTTAGCATACCAACCTATCTTTACCATTTATGATGAACTGCTAGCCTATTTGGCCAATGCGGCAAGCTCAACAGAAACCTGCTCAACTCCTTGTTTTGCGATTCTTCTACCTAGCTCTGCCTTTTTACTACTTAATAGCGAAATACCTTCTACCACCATGTCAAAAGCTTTCCATTGACCTGTTTTTTTGTTTTGACGCATTTTAAATACCACATCAATGGTAGGTTTATTCATATCAACAATTTGAGTTTTAACCGCAACAATTCTTTTACCCTTGATAGGTTTTTCTGATTCAAATATAACTTGTTGGTTTTTATATTGTTTTAAAGCATTAGCATAAGTACTTGCTAAGTAACTGCGCATTGAATTAACAAACTTTGCTCGCTGTTCTTTGCTCGTTTTCTTTAAATGTTTACCCAGAATTCGATAGGCCGCATATTTATAATCGATAGCAGGCATTAGCTCTTCTTCAACAATAACATTCATCAATTTAGGGAATTTTTTAATCTCTTGCTGATTAGCCGCAATGCGCGTAAAAAGCTGATTACCCACGTCTGCTAACACCGCATAAGGCGAAGGTTTAGATATTTCAGCCGATTGCGCTGATAAGGAGTTTAGCAACAAAAGTGCTAGTAGAGTGCGAGCAAGCGTGTACATATTATTCACCCATTAAGTCAGTTATTTATTATATAGACCGCAAACCGACCGTTCGGTTTGTTTATGCTGATAGAATAGCACCGACCGCTTGGTTTGCAAATAATTAATTCAGAAATAAAAGCTTTAACTAAGATCCAATAGTACTAAGAAAGGTAGTATTTATTTTTTTAAGGCTCGAATGTAGCGACAAAGTTCTTCTGTAACTTGTTGAAACAGTTCTTTATTTCGAGAACTTTTACTTAACGAGGTGGAACCATGAAAAGTGGCAACAATAAAATAAGCGACTTGACCTAATGCTAGTTCGGGACGTAAATCACCTTTCACTTTAGTAAACGCATCAATAATAAGTGCATTAAGTTTTTGCTGCATAGATAAAATACGAAGACGAAAGCCTTCATCAACATTAGCCATTTCTTCACAAAGGTTATTCAATGGGCAGCCACAAACAGCTTCACTGCACACCATAGAATCGCACATTGAGGTGAAAAAATCACACAAGCCCTCGATGGGATCATCTTGACTTAATGCGGGTTGCCACGTAGCCAAAAGAAGTGGTATAAAGTTTTCTTCAAATACCGCATACCCTAACTCAAGCTTATTAGTAAAATGATAATACAAAGCGCCTTTAGAGATATCACAGCGACTAAGAATAGTTGACAAACTAGTTGCCTGAAAACCATGCTGATGAATTTCATCGGCAGCGATGGTAATAATTTTTTGACGAGTTTGCTCGGCATCACTCATAACAACAACTCTTTATGTTGAACTTAACTTTACAGTGAATGATAACCAACCGATCGGTTTGTTGCAAGGACGGTTGATTAAAATTGTGTATCGCTTGTGTGATCATTCCAATATAGAGCTAGAGCGCTTCTAATGAAACTGGATCGATTTTAGAGATGGCAATCTATCTGGATAGCCTTGCCTTTCGCTTGATACAAAGGAATTCGCTATCTTAATGTCAAAAGTAGCGTCTGTATTAACAAGGAATAGAAAATTAAACTAACGACAACATCAATCTTAATAGGATTAGCATTATCAATCGGTGTCACTAACTCAGATGCCGGTTTTTTTTGATGATGTTAAAAATAAACTTAAAAAAGAGACTAAAAAAGAAGTAAAAAACAAACCGTCTAGTGCAAGTCGTTGAATGGCAAGCTAGACCTTTAGATTCAGTCTACCCCATTGTTTACCTCGACTGTTTAGTCGTAAAAATCAGACAAGACAAACACGTTATCAATAAAGCTATTTACCTTGCATTAGGCGTGAATATCGAAGGTCGCAAAGAACTACTCGACATGTGGATATCTGAAAACGAAGGGGATAGTTCTGGTTAAACGTACTGACTGAACTTCAAAACCGAGGGGTAAATGACATTCTCATTGCTTGTGTTGATGGCCTTAAAGGTTTTCCTGAAGCAATTAATACCGTATCCCTCAAACCCAAGTTCAGCTATGTATTGTGCATATGGTGCGTAATTCGATGAAGTATGTGCCCTGGAAGGATTACAAAGCTGTCACCGCTGATTTAAAGCGAATATATCAGCCAGTGACAGAAGAAGAGGCACTACTTGAACTCGACAATTTCGACTCACGCTGGGATGATAAATACCCACAAATAAGTCGCTCTTGGCGAGCGCATTGGACGAACCTAAATACGCTATTCAAATACCCTCAAGACATTCGCAAAGCCATATACACAACGAATGCGATAGAATCACTGAACAGTATTACTACAAAATATAAATAACTAGGTTATATGTTTTATAAGCATTTTTAAACAAAATGTTCAATGATGTTATGAATAGCTAATCTTATGTATCCCCTGTCACCCATTAGAAAACTCAGCCAAGAGGCAAAGCTATATTCCTTGATTTTTTAATCAAGTATTTTTAGCCTACAATTCTTATCAATTTGTTAGCTGTTATGCACCTAAAAATTTAGTATCAGACTTTTCCTTTACTATTTTTTTGACATGTTTAACGTGTTGACGATTAGTTTTAATACTTCGCTCTAATCGACCACTTTCGATTTGTTCAATAATGTCCATAACTTCATCTTCACTAAAGGCTATATCACGTTTACTTTTAATATATTCAATACCGCCTCTCGCAAACCTTACGTTATCAGGCATTTTTGTTTTAAAAATACTATCACCAATAAAGATAATGACGGAAAAAATACAATCTTCATTTGCTTTACACCCTGTTAAGAGAAGATCTTCTAACGTTTTGGCATGTTTATAGTTTTGATGCAAAGGATTTTGAAATTTAGAGGTGTGTTTGAATATTTTCTGCGTCCATTGCTTCTGATTAGCACTGCCAAATCCAACCTCTCATGTTTTTTGTTTCAACAACAAAAATGCCGTATTTTGACACTATGATGTGATCTATTTGTGTAGTGCCACCATCGGTTGGCAGCGTTACATTTTTTATAAGATGATAATCATTTTTGTCTAAGAAAAACTTGATGAGTAAGTTAACTTGCCACTCACCGACCATACCTTTAAAAAAGCCTTTGAACCATGCTGATTTTATAATGACAGCAAATATGAATATTGGTATCAGATACCATGCGGCATTGAATATCATGTTGAGGTAAATTGATAAATCCATTTGTTTTTTCTTCCTTTTAGCAACGAGAAATTGCCGATTTAATTAAGCTTTATTTTTCAGAAACCTATCATCATTTTCTTTATTAGGCATCATACAACTATCGTATTTACCAAATAATGAATACCGATTTAGGGCTATACGATCATAAAGCCAATTTCTTATTGCCGTTGGCATTATTTTGAAACCATATAATATGCGCCATGGGAATCCAAGCTTATTTACAACATTTAAAAATGCATCACTTTTATCAAAATATTGGTTACCTTCAACATACAGCATCGTATCAAAATGATCCGTTGGCATATTAAAATGCGCTAGTATGCTCTGACCTTCAGGAGATTGTACGCTACATAGTTTAAAGCGCTGTCGGTTATCATATTTAATGATGAATTTGCTCCAAGCATTACAAAGCTTACAGATACCATCAAATAAAATCACACAGTCATTTATATCAACGTTAGGTGGATACTTTTCGACAGTCATACCTTCTCCTTTTTGTGCTCATTTTTTATTTCTTTCTTTAGCTCGCCCTTTAATTCGACAAGTAAAATTAAGCTAAAACCGATTAAGGCAATATTGGTGGTAACTGGGTTAAATGCTTCAATAAGAAGTTGAGGCTGCAATATTGCGACAAAACATAATAAGCCAGAAAGTCCGATAATGTTTAATAAAACTATCACTTTATTGCGATAAAAAATGAAGAATAAAACTCCGAAAATAACCTCTCCAACACCCGCTGACTTAGTAACAAAATAAGAAAGTTCGTTCGATAAACCAATGCTGGCAGTCATGGCTTTTTCTAATGGTGCAATATGAACAAGTTTTGGAAAAATCCCATGATATAACCAACTGAAGGAAATAATGAATCTTGCAATTTGTAGTGATGACAAGGTTGGCCTCTTTATTTTTGATTTAAACTAATTATTTAAGTTGTCAGGTTCTGATTGAGGGTGTATTAAACCACTGTCAACATTCGCGATGTAAACATAACCAATCAAAACAACAATAGGTATATTCTTGGTTATCGGCCCAAATGGATGTAACCAAAAACTCATATCGATAACGGTTAAAATCATCATGTAGGATGCTATCACTGCTATTTGCACAAGACAGCATAACTTTATTTTGACTGAGGTTAGAAGCCAAAGCCCAAGTACAATATCTAAAGCACCTCCAGCATAAACGGAAAAGCTTGCCATAGAACCTGTGATATTAGCACTTGCTAGAATTTCATAACCAATCTCTGGGGAGAAATAAATGGAGGTTAGCCCTGTAAAAACCCACAAAAAAACCAATGAATATATCGCAGCTTTATATAACTTTTCTTGGCTATTTTGTTTCATAGTTAATTCCTAAGCAATAGCAAACGGCTTGAAAACCATCAACCAAAAAACACCTAAAATGGCAATGAAAGCGGGAATACCTAACAGCGTCCAGATTTTCATTAGTGACTTAAATTCCGGTGTAACTTGCTTTGAATCTACAGATATCTTGGCTAACTCACGTAATTTGTATTGAATACGAAGTACAGGTAGCCAACAAACCCCAATGAAAGAAAACAGTCCTATAACCCAATAAAACCACGGTGCTGAAAATGAATATCCTTGCATGTTCATCAAAAGTACCCCTGTTATTATTTGGGTAATAACAGCAGGTGTAGTGAAAATCCAATCGCCTAAAATTACATGCTTGGCCGTTATATAAATTGCTTGAGGATTGTTAGAACGATTAGCCATAAACATAAAAAAGGCAATACCAGCACCAGTGCCTGTTACAACAACAGCAGCAAGAATGTGAATCAGTTTAAGGATTAAATAGTATTCCATCATCCTTTATCACTCGTTTCTTCATAGTGAATACCTAACGCATTAAAATAAGTATCGAATTCACTTAATTCAAACATACCTGCACACGGTTTAGCGCCTGTTTCCTGTTGAGAGCTTTGCTTATCGCTACTCAAAAGCTTTCTTGCTAAAATAATAGTTGAAAGCGTTGGAATATAAGGGCCGTTGCCCTTTGGTGCATACAAGGTCCACTTTGTTTTTTTCGCGTTACCATCATTCCCCTTACCACATATAAGTACTTCCATTGCTCCTTGATCACTGCCAAAGGGAAGGAATATATTACTGGTGCTTACGATAGCTTTTGATAACGGTGCCCAATTTTTTACTAAACCAATTTTTGAAAGGTAAGCCATGCCCACCATAGTTTGATGCAAAAGTGGAAGCTCTAAGCCAGCTTGAAAGCTAACTTGCTGCGTTACACCATATCGGCTAGGAAACAGCTCTAAATCAGGTACATCTACATTCGCTAAGTGCCGCTTGCCAACAAAGCCACCGAAGTCATTTACTTTAGAATCCATCCAGCCATAAATATCTTGCCAACGTCCATCTTTAAATACATTCAGAGGGTGTCCTGTGTAAGATAGTATTGCTTCAACTGTTGCTAATCCACGTTCTGCTTTATTCCCCGGAGCAATAGCTAAATTAATAGAGTCAATGGTATTAAATTGATTTTGATAGCGCTCAATCACGGCTGACGACAAGCCTGGCACTGAACTAGCGCCACTTACGATTAATACACCTTTATCTTTTGCTTCGTTGTCTAACTTAGCAATATCACAAACAAATCTTCTGTCATCGGCTAAATCAATGTAGTGAGCGCCACATTCAATGCATGCTGTTGGCACTCGATAGTCTTGCCCTTGAAAAGGACCACCCGTATGAATAACAAGATAAGGTGATAGGGTAGCTAATCGCTCTTTAAAATCATCAGCGAAAATATCTATGACTAATGGCTCCAACTTAGCGGCTGAAGTATTTTCTAGATTTGCTACTAATGCTGATGACTTATTTAAGTTTCGACCAGCAATGAGTATGGTTATATCTTCAATACTGGTAAGGTTCTCAACAATCCTTTTACCAAAATTTCCATATCCACCAAGAATTACAACTTTTTTCACTTAGCTTCTCCCTTCAATCGCCAATTAATTCCGTAGTAAATAGCAGCTCCAACTAACCCGCCATATAGACACACCTTGTGTAACACCGACACTGAGATCAAGCCTAAAAACTGGTTATCTAGGGTAAAAGGAAAGAATGGTTCTACATCAGAATGCATAATACTATCGAGCAAGACATGACTGAAACTGCCGATAAAAGCACTTAAAAATACCACCCACCACATAATTGAGATGGGATTGTCACTCTTAGAAATCCTCAGTATTTTCAAGCCGAACTCTGATAAATATTTACCTGTCAGCGCTGCAAAAATGGCAATTAATATTGCGCCAACATAGGTGTGGGTAAAACCATGTAAGTGACCTTCCCCATAAATCAAAACAATGAGCGGCTGAATATCCATAACAATTTGAGTCCAGCCAAAGACCATTAAACTAAAACTGCCTTGCAGTAATGATTTAATAAGGATTCCTGGCCCCATGTGTATTGGCGTGAATGGCATAACTATACTTTCCCTTAGCTCCAATAAACATCATTAGATAAATCGTAACCACTAAGAATAACTCGTCTATGTTTTGGCAATTTAGCTTTACTGGAAGCATGTAAAGTTTACGTATGTTTGCATTATTTTGATAGAGAGGTTTTCGGTATCAATAATTTCTTGTAAGTCTCGCCATGTAATACCACTTTGCACTGTTACTTGCTTTTTAGTTGTATCGAATGCCAATACTTTATTAAAAGCTCTCATATCTAAATGAATACTCTCTGGGTATGCAATTTGTCCGCCTTGACTGAATAGCTTCAACTATATCTTTGATGGGCGTTGGCTGAACAACACGAGCAACTTCGATGGGGTTTAGTTGAGTAATATCATTTACAATCGTCGGCTGTTCTTTTTTTGGGGGACTATTGTCATCAAAGTTGATAAAAAATATAGGTGATAAGTAGGTCAAGCAATAGTAAAAAACTAGCAAATATTTTGAAGGATAACTTAATCACAACGTACATCCTTTTAGTCAATATTCCATAGTCAATCATGTCATATTTATTCAGAGATAGTAATGAATTTCAACTAACTGTTTGCTTTATATTTAAAAACTGATTCTTATGCGTTCGTTCAATTAATCACCGTTTCATTTTGAATAGCTTTGTGTGTTTATTTGTGGAAAATGCTCAACAAGTACAGACATCAACGTCTCGATTTGCTGTTGAAAATTTTGTAATGGTTTAGATAAGTCCTGTTTAGCTTCAGCAACAAGTATTAGTTGTTCAATATGTTTTTTAAGTGCTAATGCACCAATATTCTCGGTTAAATCTTTGATTTTGTTCCCTAGTGTTACAATAGAATCAAAGTCATTTGCAGTGACCAATTGGTCTAATTCTTCAGTCATCAAATTGATATCTTGTTGAAATATTGCCATCATTCTAGCGGCGAGATCCTCATTGTTACTTACCCGGTGATAAAAGCCTTCTTCATCCCAAGTAATTTGATCTTTTTGCGTTGGACTCGTCGATTTAACATGACTTATATTCCTAGCAACTTTCTGCTGATTAACCGTATTGTTTTCACAACGTAGCAGTGCAGCAATAACATGTTCAACAACAACAGGTTTACCAATAAAATCATCCATTCCAGCAGCAAAACATTTTTCTTTGTCGGCGGTAAAAACGTTAGCTGTCATGGCAATAATTCTGGGTCTTTCCTTGCCATATAAATCAACAATGCTTTTAGTGGCCTCAACACCATCCATCACTGGCATTTGCATATCCATAAAAACGACATCATACGGTTTTAGTTCTATTGCCGATAAAGCTATTTTACCATTTTCAGCCAAATCTGGTTGATAACCAAAATTTTCAAGCAAGTTTTTCGCTATTATTTGGTTGACAGGGTTGTCTTCAACAATAAGTATGCTCAAAGGTAATTTCTTTGCCATTTCATGATCAATGTCCGAATGTCTTCTTTTTTGCTCTTTTTGTTGGAAGTCAATTTGTTGTAAAGGAATGGTGAAATAGAAAGTAGAGCCTTGACCTTGGCTACTATTTACACCAATTTCACCATGCATTTGCTCAACAAGTTTTTGGCAAATAGCTAAACCTAATCCTGTACCACCGTATTTTCTTGTCGTTGATGCATCTACTTGAGAAAAAGGTTGAAACAATTTCGCTTGGTCTAGCTTAGAAATACCAATACCACCGTCTTTAACCATAAAACAAAGGTGATAAATATTGTTTACTTGTTTAGTTACAGATATTGAGATGTTAATATCGCCAAATTCGGTGAATTTAATAGCATTTCCTATCAAGTTCATCAATATTTGTCTAATTCTAATATTATCACCTAATAAGCTTTCAGGTACATTTTCGCCAATGTCATAGGTTAATAACAAACCTTTTTGAGATGATAAAGAGCTTAATAAATAGATGCTGTTTTCAATGCAATCTTCTAACTTAAAGGGGTGTTGCTCTATTTCAAGTTTACCTGACTCTAGTTTCGACAAGTCTAATATGTCATTAATTACAACCATTAAACCATCGCCACACGACCTAATGGTCGTGACTAAACTTTCCTGTTTCTCACTAAGACCAGACTGTTCTAATATTGTTAACATCCCCAATACACCATTCATTGGTGTTCTAATTTCATGAGACATATTGGCAAGAAACTCCCCTTTTGCTCGAGTTGCTTGCTCCATTTCATTAATCGAGAACTTCATTTCTTTGGTCATCTCGTTAAAAGACAAACCCAGCGTTGCAAATTCGTCTCCGCTATTAATTTCAATCTTTTGATTGAGATCGCCCTGAGTAAATTTATTAGTCGCGGTGACTAGAATACGTAGTTTTTCTACCATGTAATTTGATACCAACATAGCAACGCCGATAGCGATGATAATAGCGATAATAGTGCCTATTAGCACGACAAAAATAGCAGTACTGGCCGCTTGTTCTGCTCTTTGTTCTCTGCCATTCATTAATTCCAATTCAACGGCAACGAATGCGGTCAAAATAGCTCTTATTTGGTCGGTAATATTTTTACCGGTTTCTTTTTCAATCAGTGCAGTAACATCACTCATGTTACTGCCAACTAAATTTAATTTACGGCGTAATGCTATTTCAGGTAAACCTGCTTGTTCATTCCATTGTCTGCTTTTTGCCCTTAAAGTTTCAATACTCGCTAATACAGCTGTTTTGTCGTAGCTAGCTGAAATCAACAACCTTAAAGATGCAAAATTCGCTTGCATGGTTAAATGGCCATCATCAAAAGACTGGAGGTATTCATCTCTACCGGTAACCAGATAATCACGTAACCCTACTTCTTGATCAAGGAGATTTGTCTCAATACTAATGACCAAATACTGGGCGGTTTCATTTTCTACTTGAGTAAAAGTCGCTTTTAAGTTGTGTAATAAATTCCTAATTGTTCTAATTACGCCTTTGCCACGCCCAGCAACGACTATTTGTTCAATTTGAGCAAGTGAAATTTCTCCCTGATCCATTTGTTGGCGAAGTCCTATTTTCTGTAATGCTGAACCTTGATGCCAATTTGTGGCAAGCTGTTCAATTGTATTAAGTTTTTTTTGTACAACATTCTTTTCAAAACCACTTGAGATAACCGTTTTGAGTTTTGGAAAAGTAGTTCTTAATACCGCGTTTCCTCGATGATAGGGTGCTAAAAATGCGTCTTCACCGGTAATTAAAAAACCGCGCTCGCCCGTTTCCCGATCAACAATAGCCTTGGCAATGGTGAGTAAATGTTTCGAAGCAATCAGGTTTTTGTCTGTAAAGCTCGCTACCAGATCTGCAATGATTGCCCTCATTTCATCAAGAATATTTTTTCCTTTCTCTTTACTCAATGTTTTTTGAAGAAACTCTAAACTATTCACATTTTGTGAGTCAATTTTTCGTCTAGCCGTTATTTCTGGTTTGGCGGCTTGTTCGTTCCATTGACGATGTTTATTTCTCAGTTTAAAGATATCTTTTTTTAACAGCTCGCTGTTATTATAATCTATCGTATTCGTATTCGTATTCGTATTCGTATTCGTATTCGTATTCGATATTTTGACATTTATATAAACCAATAAGTCAATAATGGTTTGCTCAAAGTCTTGTTGTCCTTGTATATAAGGGGCCAAATAGCTATCGTTGCCGGTAATTAAAAAACCTCGTTCGCCGGTTTCCTGATCAACAATAGCCTTAGCAAGCTTAAGGGCATAATTTTCACCTTTAAGGTCATTTTTGGATATAAAGAATGTGGTTAGATTATCAATAATACTGCGTTGCTGATCTAAAATAATTTTTCCGACATTTCGGTTTAAAGCTCTTTCTAAGAACTTTAAAGTAGATAACCCCGATATATTAATTTCTCGACGAGCTGCTATTTCAGGTATCGCTGCCTTATTGATCCATTGTGTCGTTGAAGTTTGAATTAGTTCTATTTTGTTAAAGGCCCGCTTTTTATCGACACTATTAGTAACTATTGTTTTGAGTTTTTTTATGAGTATTGCTATTTTTTCTTTTGTTTCTTGATAAGGTACTAAAAAGTCATTTTTTCCGGTAACTAAAAAACCCCGTTGATGCGATACTTGATCCACTAAGTGCAACGAGATTTGTGCAACCACGTTTTTGGCGACTGGGTGATGTGCCTTCTCAAATAGGTACGTTAATGCATTTAACTGCACTTTTACTTTTTCTAATATGCTTTTACCGGCAGGAGAAACAAGTTCATTTTCGATGTCAAGATAGCTTTTTTTTCCTGAATTGATTTCTTTGCGCAATATTATTTCTGGCTCAGCTACCATTGTTAGCCAATTTAATGAAGTCTCCTCTAATGTCGCTATTCGAGCTAATACCAAGTCATGGTCGAAATGGCTTTCGATCAATTGACGAAGACTATCCATGTGTACATCAAAGTTTTTTTTACCTAAAACGTAGGGCTCAAGAAAGCTTTCTTCACCAGTAATAAGGAAACCTCTTTCGCCACTTTCTTGATCAACAATATCTTTGGCAATGGCTAAGAGGACGTTGACTCCTCTTGGTGAATTGGTTTGTTCAAATATCAAGGTGAGGTCTTGAATAGTCTCGCGTATTTTATCAAGAATATTTTTACCTTCTGCTTTTCTTAATACATTTTGCATGTATTCTAGGCTTTTATTCGTTTCTTTTACTGAGCGTCTTTTATCGATTTCTACGGAGGCAGCCTCTATTAACCATTGTTTGGCAAGTTGATCAATTTTTATAAGCTTTGATACTTGATTGGGATTATTGCTAACCAAGGTTTGTAAAGCCTGCATCTTGCTATCCCAAACTTGTTGAGACTGATTGAAAGGCTCTAAAAAGGTATCTTTCCCAGTAATAAGGAAACCACGCTCGCCGTTTTCCATATCTATCATCAGTTTTTCGAGTTCTTTACCATCGGCAATCACTTGTTGGGTATGTTTTACCCGCTTAGACGTATCCGTTAATTCTCCAATGCTGAAGTAGAAGACAGTCGCAATAATAACGAGTAGTGCTAATGGCACGCTAAAACCAAACAAGATCTTAGTTCTTGTATTGAGATGACTTACATAAGTAGAAAACTCACGACGATAGTAATTAAGCGATAACAGTTTGACCATAATTAGATTCCATTGCTTTCCAAGCTAACTTCACTGACAGACCTAATAGATTAGATCTCATTACTGCATGATAAATATAGTAGAAGTTATTATTTTTTTCTAACTTGGTTGTCAAAACTAATACGTTACCGTTTTAAGGTGCCTATTTATTAAATTATACTTCTAACCTTAAAGCAGCTCTCTCAGCGATAAATAGGGGCAAATAAAAAGCTTAATTTCATAGGGAATCAAAACAGAGGGTGAGACAAACAACTCATTTTATAAAATGGTTACTCTTTTGAGCTGAAGCAGAATGCAAAAAAACTTCACTCCACCTGAAAGCTCAAATATAAGTAGCATGACATACCAGTGATAAATGATCATGCTAACTGCGTTAAGAAAACATTAATTGCTCAGGAAAGAGCACCACCAATAACAACACGGCTATTTGCATCAAAATAAACGGAATAACCCCTTTGTAAATAGTGGTGGTTTTCAGTGATTTTGGTGCCACACCTTTTAAGTAAAAAAGACTAAAGCCAAAGGGTGGTGTTAAAAATGAGGTTTGTAAGTTCATAGAAATTAAAATTGCGAACCACACAAGGTTAATATCAAGTGCTATAGCTACTGGTAGTAAAATTGGCACCACTAAAAAAGCAATTTCAATAAAGTCGATAAAGAAGCCAAGAATTAATATCGCCAACATAGAAAGAATGATAAAGGTCCATTTTTCTCCCGGTAATTCCATAAAAAAATCTTCAATAAGGTATTCACTACCTGAATAACTAAACACCATAGAAAATGCTGTCGCACCGATTAAGACCGCAAATACCATTGAAGTCACTTTTACCGTCTCTTTTGATACTTCATGTATTTTACTAACAGAAAAACTACCATAGAAAATAGATAAAACAACGGCACCTACTGCGCCAATAGCTGAAGATTCGGTTGGCGTGGCAATGCCTGAAAATATAGAGCCGAGTACCGTGAGAATAAGGACTAAGGGTGGCACGATATCTTTTAGCGCTTGCACTAATAATTCACGTTTACTTTCGGTAACCGTAATAGGCGGGCAAAATTCTGGTTTTATTTGGCCTAATATTAAAATATAACCGGTATAAGCCACGATTAATAACATACCGGGGATTATGGCTGCTCTAAAAAGGTCGCCGACAGGCACACCCATCACATCACCCAAAATAATTAAGATGATGGAAGGCGGAATGATTTGCCCTAACGTACCTGAAGCACAAATAACTCCCGTTGCCGTGGGTTGGTGATAATTGTTTTTCAACATAACAGGCAGTGAAATCACCCCCATAGCAACAACGCTAGCCCCCACTACGCCTGTTGATGCTGCTAATAATGCGCCAACAATAATGGTCGACACAGCAACACCGCCAGGCATGCCGCCAAAAAGCTTAGCCGCCGACTCTAGCAAACGTTCGGCTAGCCCTGTTTTTTGCAGCACAATACCCATAAAAATAAACATGGGTACGGCCATTAAAATGGTGTTTTCCATAATGCTCATGATGCGATAAGGCATGAACTCAAATAGATCAACACCGAGCGTTAACGCACCAACAATTAACGACACGCCAGCAAAGGTAAAAGCGACCGAGTAGCCTAAAAACAAGCAAACTAAGGCAATGGCAAAAAGCACTAATCCCGTCATTATTGCGCTCCTTCTTTAGCTGAAAAAGATGTTAGTACCTGAATATTGCTAAGCACCACATGAATAATGGCAAGTATAAGAAACACAGAAGAGACAGGGATAACGGAACGTACAATCCAACGATGAGGCAGGCCACCAGGATCGCCACTGCCCTCACCCATAATATAAGCGTCCATGGTGTAATCAATACTGTAATAACCAATCAGCAGCGTTATCGGTAAAGCAAAAACCAGCGCCCCAAAAATATTAATAAAGGCTTGCTTTCGTGCTGACATAGCATCGTAAAGTATATCAACGCGCACATGGGCATCTTCTTTTAGGGTATAGGCAATGCCAAACATAAACATCGCAGCAAATAAGTGCCATTCTAGCTCTTGCATACCAATGCTGACATCATTGAAGAAGTAACGCATTACGACGTCATAAAAAACATTAAGTATCATTAATATCATTAGTAAACTACAAAGGTTACCTAGGGCATCAATAATTTTGCCAATCACTTTTAAAGAAAAATTCATTGTTGAGTTCAAGCCCAATAGTCGATCAGAAATAAAAAAGCAGGTTCTTATACTTTAATGTATAAGAACCTGCTTGTACTAGATAAAAACTCGTTTAATTAATTTTTATCGCTGGTATCTAAATAAGCGCGATCAGATAAGTTAGTCCATGCACGAGCCTTCGCTTGATAATCAGTGAGTGATTTCAAAATTTCTGCCGTCATAGGATCTTTAGCCGCAAACTCTTTTAACAATGCTTTATTCGTTGCCTTGAGTGCCTTCATAACGGGCTCAGGAAAAGAGCGCATTTTAACATTAGGGTAATCTTGCTCTAATGTCGCTAAATTTTTTGCACTTTCATGATAAGATTGAATATACATATCATAAGCCGCTGTTTTCATTGCTATAGTCAGAATTTGTTGTAAGTCTTTAGGTAATTTGTTGTAGGCTTTTTCATTCACCATAAACTGTAATTCTGCCGCAGGCTCATGCCAACCAGTGTAGTAATAAGGAGCAATTTTATGGAAACCCATGCGTAAATCTAAAGACGGGCCAACCCATTCAAGTGCATCAATGGTATTGCGCTCTAATGCAGTATAAAGCTCACCTGAAGGGATATTGGTAGGTTTAGCACCCAGTTTTGCTAATACTTCGCCAGCAAAGCCGGGAATACGCATTTTCAAACCTTTTAAGTCGTCAACCGAGTTGATTTCTTTTTTAAACCAGCCCCCCATTTGGTTGCCCGTGTTACCACCTGGAAAAGATAAAATGCCGTACTGGTCATAAGCCTTTTTCATTAGCTCCATGCCACCGCCATGATAAAACCATGCATATTGTTCAGGGGCTGTCATACCAAAAGGCACTGTGGTGAAAAATAACATATTGAAATTTTTACCTTTCCAGTAATAAGAACCTGAGTGCCCCATTTGATATTGGCCGGTTTTAACAAAGTCGAACACACCTAGCGGTGATTTATGCTTGTTTGAAGAGTCAATACGAATGATCAGGCGACCATCTGACATCTCTTCAACCATTTTAGCCATGTTTTTCGTAGCATCACCAAACACTGGGAAATTTGGCCCCCAAGTTTCGGCAAGTTTCCAGCGATAAACTTTACCATCAGCTGCGTTCACTATTCCTGAAAGCCCAACAGACAAGACAAGTACTAACATTAACCAGATTGATTTTTTCATTCCTTTCCTCTTGTTTTTATTAAAAAATTTATACCGCTATCAATATCAACAAGCATCGAAAAAGTAAATTATACTTTAGTCGAGGCCTGTACTAAGTAAAGCAAAGTAATTGTTCAACTTACTGCAATTGCTCTTATAAGTATTCAATAAAAATACCAATAAAAACCACCAGACCAACCCAATGATTATGCAAAAAGGCTTGAAAGCATTTGTCTCGCTCACGGTTTATGAGCAACATTTGTTGATAAGCAAACAGACCTGCAGCAACCACTAGACTTAATTGATAAGGCCAACCGAAAGCTAACATATCTCCAACGGTTAATAGCAGCCCCAGTACCAATAACTGTAAAAAGCCAACAATGCGTTTATCATTATGACCAAATAGAATAGCAGTAGATTTAACACCAATTTCTACATCGTCATTTCTATCAACCATGGCGTACATAGTATCGTAGGCAACTGTCCATAGTAAATTTGCGGTAAATAACAGCCAAGCCATGATAGGGATTTCACCTTGCGCTTCTGAAAATGCCATGATCATCCCCCAACTAAAAGCAGCGCCGAGTACCACTTGCGGTAGTTGAGTATAGCGTTTCATAAAAGGGTATGAGGCGGCTAAAAGTAAAGCCACAATCGATAAATAAATAGTTGCCCAACTTAGGGTTAAAACCAAGCCTAAGGCAATACCAATAAGTACACCAAATAGGCTAATGGCTTCATCTTTTGTCATCAAACCAGCCACTAATGGTCGATTTTTTGTACGCTCAACTTTACCATCAATGTTCATATCAGCAATATCATTAATGACGCACCCTGCACTGCGCATGACAAATACACCTAAACTAAAGACTACCAATAAATGTAGGCTAGGCCAGCCGTCGCAAGCGATCCACAGCGCCCAATAAGTTGGCCACAATAATAAATAGCTTCCTATCGGCTTGTCCATTCGGGTGATTAGCTTTATCGCCAACCATTTTTGTTTAAGGCTACTAAGCATCAGATTGCCCTAACAGATCACCTTGCTGGTAAGCAAAAGCGCCAGGTAAAAATACCTCGGCAACCATAAGCGGCTTATTCTCTAAGATAAAAATAGAACGACGCCCCCATAAAGTGTGTTTAGTGTCTAAGTGTAAATCATCCGCTAATTTAACAACCGCACTATACTCATCAAATTCAGCCACTTCAATGGCTTGTCGTTGCAGGGAAGGGTTATTAAACAAGACTTGTCCTAGCGACTGTGTGCCTAAATTAGCCAATGCTTGCTCGGCGCCGGTAAGGCTTGATAAAGGTAACAAACTGCGCGCAAAGACTTGTGGTTTTTCGTCACAATAGAGTAAAACTTCTCGCACCAGCACTGCCTCACCCACCGTAATATCAGCAAAAGTATCATTGGCGTGACAAGATTCCACTTGTTGCCCTAACAATTCCACACGAAATTGCTGACAATGCGATTTTAAGCGAGCCGTGAGCGAATTAGGATCAAGCAGCCACCCTTGCAAATGCTCAGATAAAAGGTAGGTTTTGGCATCACGCCAATGATTGGATAAGGTAATAGGGAATAATGACTGTAAATTCATAAACTAAAAGCCGAGTTAAAATCGGGGCTATGATAACACTGTTTTACGAGAATCTCATTTTGCTCTGCCAGCAAATAGGCAAAATAATTCAAATTTTTTCAGGAAAAAATTAAGTTTCAGGTTATGATAAGAGTTGTTCGCAAGCTTTTGCACTTATGATTTGAACTCAAGAAGTGATATCAATGTTTAAATATTTATTAATTTTAGCTTTTATCTTAACGCCACTAACCAGCAAAGCCAGTGACTATGCCTATTTTGGTTTTGAACCAGACATAGTAACCAACTATGTCGCGGTAAAAAAGAAAATGGGTTATGTGCGCCTAACGGTAGAGTTGATGGTTGATGGTGATAACTTAGAGATAGTAGAGCACCACTCTCCGCTGTTACGCGATGCGATTATTAGCATTATTGGCAAACAGCCTGAGGCTAAAGTAAAATCAGTGAAAGGTCGCTCTGAAATTCAATTATTGTGTGAAGAACAAGTGAAAGAGTTACTTACCCAAGAAACAGGCAAACCGTTAATTAAAAAATTATTATTTACTCAGTGGTTAGACAACTAATAACGAGCAAGTAATAACGTACTAGTTATGAGTTATGAGTTATGAAAGTTAGCAGAAAATTTCACGCTATACAGTGCCAGTAAACACCCTGACATTAAGCCCAATAAATGAGCCGTATTGGCCATATTCACGGGTAATAAATCAGCAAAGCCCAGCACTATCCAAAACAACAAAAAACCAACAATAGGTTTAGATAATGTCAGCCCTTTTTCTGGGGCTAAATAGCCATACCACCACACAAAGCCCACCAACGCATAAACCACACCCGATAAACCACCGAAATTAGCGCCAGAAACGATAAACTGCCCTACATTAGAAAAAATAGCCGAAATAAATAGCAAGTTAATCAGGGTATTTCTCCCTAACGCTTTTTCTATACTGCCCCCTAATTGCCACCACCACATCGTATTGAAAACAATATGTAACCAAGAAAAGTGGAAAAATACCGGACCAATAATACGCCATGGCTCTGATATAAAAGCGTCAAACGATAAACGAGGGTAAAATTGCAATGCGGTAAAAAGGCTTTGCGCCCAACCTAAGTTGCTGGCTAAAAATATCAGCCAGCACAAAGCAAAAACAATTAAGGTTACCACGCCTGCATGAGCTAAAAAGTTATCTTTAAAAATAGCCAGTAAGCTTACATCATTACCGTCAACAGTGACCGTTTCGCCATGTTGCCATGCCGCTTGTTGATACTTACTGTGATGAGGATGTTTTATAAACTGCTCAAATTCTTGTTTGGCTTGAGCAAGTTTATTATGTTGACAAAAAACGGTATAGGCTAGCTGAAATTTATCTGACGATTGTTGCTTTTGCTCAGTGACAACTCGAGCGGTGATACCTAGAGTAAGCAAATAATTAGCAAACAAATGGGCAATGCTTTTTTGTTCGACTTGCACTAACGGTGACAAATCATCAGTTATTTGCTCGGTCATGCTTTTCCTTAGCGAGATATTTTATCCGGATGTTCTAGTTGCCACTGGCTAAAACCACCGTCAAGTGAATAGACTTGGGTAAAATCTTGGCTGACCAAAAACTGCGCCGCTTGCTGACTTGAGTGGCCGTGATAACAACAAACTACCACAGGCACATCAGGATCAGCTTCCCGTAAAAAATCAGCTAAGCTTTCATTGGTTAAATGGATAGCCCCAGTAACACGACCATTAGCAAAAGTATTTGCATCTCTAATATCAACCACTACATGGCTGTTGTCATTAAGCACTTGTGCCAATTCACTGACTTGCATGTGCATAAAGGTTTGTTCGTTTTTTATACCGTTACTAGACACGGATTTACTCCCAATTTAAAATAACTTTGCCAGACTGCCCAGAGCGCATGACATCAAAGCCTTGCTGAAAATCATCAATATTATAATGGTGAGTGATAATAGGGGTCAAATCTAAACCTGATTGTATTAAACTAGCCATTTTATACCATGTTTCAAACATTTCGCGACCATAAATGCCTTTAATGGTTAAACCTTTGAAAATAACTTGGCTCCAATCAATAGCCATTTCCTTACTAGGAATACCTAACATGGCAATTTTACCACCGTTATTCATGCTTGCTAACATACTGGTAAACGCCATTGGTACACCTGACATTTCCAAGCCAACATCAAAACCTTCGGTCATGCCTAAATCGGTCATAACATCAGCAAGGTTTTCTTTAGTTACGTTAACCGCACGGGTTGCACCCATTTTTTTAGCTAAATCAAGACGGTATTCATTAATATCGGTAATGACTACATGACGAGCGCCAACATGTTTAGCTACTGCAGCCGCCATAATGCCAATAGGCCCTGCACCGGTGATCAAAACATCTTCACCCACTAAATCAAATGACAAAGCCGTATGCACTGCATTACCAAAAGGGTCGAAAATGGCAGCTAAATCATCTGAGATTTCGTCGGGTAGCTTAAATGCATTATACGCGGGAATAACTAAGTATTCAGCAAAAGCACCAGCACGATTTACCCCAACACCAACAGTATTTCGACATAAATGCGTACGACCACCACGACAGTTACGGCAATGACCGCAAGTGATATGACCTTCGCCTGAAACTCTGTCACCGAGACTAAAACCTTTAACTTCTTGCCCTATACTCACTACTTCGCCCGCATATTCATGACCGACAACCATGGGCACAGGAATAGTATTTTGTGACCACTCATCCCAATTATAAATATGAATGTCAGTGCCACAGATAGCCGTTTTTTTAATTTTGATTAATAGATCATTGTGGCCTAATTTCGGTTTTTCTGTACGAGTTAACCATATACCTTGCTCTGGTTTTAATTTTGATAACGATTTCATTAGATAATACCCATTTCTTTCCCGATTCGGGTAAACGCCGAAATGGCTTGCTCTAGTTGCGCTTTAGTGTGGGCTGCTGATATTTGCGTGCGAATACGCGCTTGGCCTTTTGGCACTACAGGGAAAGAAAAACCAATCACGTAAATGCCTTCAGCTAATAACTTATTCGCCATCTCGCTAGCAACTTTCGCGTCACCTAACATTACCGGCACAATAGCATGGTCAGCACCAGTACACGTAAAGCCAGCCGCTTCCATATTGCGACGAAAATAAGCGGTATTTTCTTTTAAGGTTTTGCGTAATTCGCCCCCTACGGCTAATAGCTTTAGTACCTGCAATGACGCATTCACAATAGCAGGGGCAAGAGAATTGGAGAATAAATAAGGACGTGAACGTTGACGCAGCCATTCCACCACTTCTTTTTTCGCTGACGTATAACCACCCGAAGCGCCACCCATGGCTTTGCCTAAGGTGCCGGTAAGAATATCAACGCGACCCATCACATCGCAATATTCATGGCTGCCACGACCCTGCTCACCTACAAAACCAACCGCATGTGAGTCATCAACCATCACCATGGCATTATATTTGTCGGCTAAATCACAAACACCTTTTAGGTTGGCAATAACACCATCCATAGAAAACACACCGTCAGTGGCAATTAATTTAAAGCGAGCGCCTGCTTCATCGGCCTCAATTAAACGCTGCTCTAATGCTACCATGTCATTGTTGGCATAACGAAAACGCTTTGCCTTACACAAACGTACCCCGTCAATAATGGAAGCATGGTTCAGCGCATCACTAATAATGGCGTCTTCTGATCCTAACAAGGTTTCAAAAAGACCGGCATTGGCATCAAAGCATGAAGAGTACAAAATGGTGTCTTCCGTACCTAAAAATTGACTAATACCCTGCTCAAGTTCTTTATGAATATCTTGTGTGCCACATATAAAACGCACAGAGGCCATACCAAAACCATGCTCATCTAAACCTGTCTTAGCCGCTGCGATCAATTCAGGATGATTAGCTAAGCCTAAGTAGTTATTGGCGCAAAAATTAATAACTTCCTCACCCGTATTTACTGCTATTTGCGCTTGTTGAGCTGTCGTTATAACTCGCTCAGCTTTATATAAACCTTCGGTTTTAACCTGGGTAATTTGATCTTGAATATGGTTATAGAAACTTGCTGACATAAAAACCTCAACGTTAGTGAAAACATAGATATGCTCATGTTACTTCAAGATGTAGGGTTCAGCGGGAAGTATCATGGCTATACAATAATGGCGCCATTGTACGCGTTAAATTGAATACGTACAGTCAGCATCCGAACAGTATTTTGTTAAGAAAGTAACGTTTCGTAAAATTATTTTTACTAAATGCTTTTCTTTCAATTTAAGCTCAGTTCTCTAACGTCGGCATGATCCAATGAGCAACATCCGTAATTAAATGCTTGCTACGACTAATTAATTGATAATCATAGCTGTCACCTTTAAACACTTGCATTTTTGACTGCTGCGCACCATTCCAAGCAAATAGTTCCTGTGCCGTTTGATAACTGTCTTGATGGCGGGATGAAGTAATAAAGTAGCTTGGAATATCAATGAGGTTTTTATAACGTTCCTTGTCGTTATAGGTCATTTTTGGTGTAATCAACACCATAGAATGTAGCAGCACTTTCTCAGCCAAAGCAACAGCATAGGCACCGCTACAACCACTAGCCACAATAGAGATTCCTTTATTGGCTGGTAACTTACTACGTAAAAATTGATAAGAGGCTAATAAATCATCTTGCCAATAGGTTGTTAATAGCGCCATTTCACTTTGGTAATTAACAATGTTAAGGGCATTTTTTTTAATCTGAGCCCGAGAAAATCCCTCTGCAATACTTTCGCCGTAGCCTCTGAGATCAACCAACAAGGTATGTAAACCTTGCTCTGCTAAGCTAGTCGCTACCTTTTTATAACGACGGCGATCGTTTTTGCAATCATGCAATACAATCACACCACCACTACGCTTGGCGCCTGGATGATAATCGGCTACCAAAGCAAACTCATGTTCACTGCTAACTTTAATGTGCACTGTTGCCACTAAGGTTTTTGTTTCTTTATTTACTTGTTCAGCACTCGCGGTAAGCATCATGCACAAAGAAAAAATAAAACCTATCGCAAAAAATAAGTTTGTCATTGGTTGTTGAGTGTTTAGTTTTTGGTAAATAAGCATACTCAGTCAGTAATAATAAGTATTTAAGTAAAGTTAGGTATATACTCATGTTACCTCGAAATACTCGTTTCAGCGAGAACTGAGCAAATCATGCTCTACGTTGCCTCTTTTTTAAGAAAACAACCATTAATAAAAACATGCGCCTTGATTATGAATCGCTCAGGTATCCTGAAACAGACATTTTGAAGTATCATGAGTATAATCTATCACAAACTAACTATAGAACAATTTATGTTTTCTTTGCTCATTTACCGCGTATTAATATTGTTATTGTTGCCGCTCTTGTTACTGGCTTTACTATTGCGCTCATTTAGTAACCCACAATATAGACAAAGAATAAACGAGCGTTTAGGTTTTTTCCCTAAGCCTTACATTAGCGGTGGCATTGTCGTTCATGCCGCCAGTGTCGGTGAAATCATTGCCCTCGCGCCTTTTGTTGAGCAGCTATTAGCAAACTATCCACAGCAAGCCATTACTATCACCACCTTTACACCAACAGGCTCTGAACAAGTAAAAAAAATGTTTGGCCGTCGTGTCCAACATGGTTTTTTACCTTTAGATGTTTTTCCTTGTACCCAATTATTTCTATCACGATTGCAGCCCAAGTTAGTCATTTTTATGGAAACCGAATTATGGCCTAACTTAATTGCGCAATGTGCCAGCAAAAAAATTAAACTGCTGCTGATTAATGGCCGTTTATCGCAAAACTCGATGAAGAGTTATCAAAAAATAAATGCCTTGATGACCCCTAGCTTGAATCGATTTAATAAAATATTATGCCAAAGCCATGATAATTATCATAATTTCATTAAACTAGGAGCGAAACCTAATTGCTGTGATGTATCAGGTAATCTAAAATTTGATCTCTGCCTCAATCAAACCACGGCTAATAAAGCAATTCAGCTACAAAAACTATTACCTGATGATCGGAAAATTTGGCTAGTCGCTAGTACTCATGAAGGGGATGAAGCAATTGCGCTCAACGCTTTTAAAGAAATCAAAGCTGTATTTCCACAGTTATTATTAGTGCTAGTGCCCCGCCACCCTGAACGATTTAAGCAAGTGGCTAGCTTATGTTTAAGCCACTATTTCACACTCGCTAAACGTAGTGAAGAAACACCTGTTATTGAGCAGGATATATGGTTGCTTGATACTTTAGGAGAGTTAATGGGGGCATACTCACTGGCTGATATAGTCACCATGGGCGGTAGCTTCAGCCACATTGGTGGCCATAATCCATTAGAGCCAGCATTATATAAAAAAGCTATTATTGTCGGACATAACATGAACAACTTCACTGAAATCATGCAGCAAATGCAAAAAAACAACGCTATTGTTCAATTATCTACCCCGGCAGCAAGTGATGATAATGAACAAAGTCAGACGCTTACTACCGCCGTAATAACACTGCTAAGAAATCAGCAACAAGTCGATTTGTTAGGTGAAAAAGCACAACAAGTGGTGATGGAAAATCAGGGAGCTAGCACACGAACATTAGCGGAAGTTAAGGTTTTGATAGATGGATAATATTGCCACAATAGCAACCTTTCAACAAGGCAGCCTTTACTGCCAATATGACGTAAAAGCAATAAAGCAATTTTCCCCCGACATGCTTGACGCTCAATTTTGGCAGCGGCAACATTTAGTGACGGGATCAGCCCAAGGACGCGGCACTACTTGGTTTGTAAAATATAGTGATACTTCAAGCTCGATAGAAAAACATTGGGTATTACGTCATTATTATCGTGGTGGGCTAATCGGTAAATTCATTAATGATAGTTATTGGTTTAGCTCATACCAAAACACTCGCGCAGCACAAGAGTTTGCTTTGTTAGCGACAATGCAACAATTAGCATTACCCGTGCCTAAGCCTATCGCTTATCGTGTAGTGCGCCGAGGTTTACTGTATCGCGCAGATCTACTGAGTAGCCGCATCGAAAACGCACAGGATTTAGTGGCCATTTTATCAAACCGCGCACTTCCTCATGACCTATGGAAAAAGATTGGTTCAACCATTAAACGTTTTCATAATGATAGCGTTTATCATCACGATCTTAATGCCCACAACATCTTAATCAATGGCAGCAATGACGTTTTTGTTATCGATTTTGATCGCGGAGAAATTCGTCGCAATAACAAAAATGGTTGGCAACAAGCTAATATGGCAAGATTACAACGCTCCTTTATCAAAGAGCTTCATCAACTGAAGCAATTTTATTTTAGCCAAAGTAGTTGGAAATCTTTATTAGAGGGTTATCTTAGCCACTAAATTTATGCAACGGCTAAAGCTGCCTGACAACGTTGTTGATACATATCACGTGCTTTAAGGAACTCTGGCATGGCGGCCTTAGTTGTGTAAGGACGTAAAATAACTAATATCTTCAATACGCCTTGATAAAACACCGCGTCATTAATTTCATTAACAATATTTTGTGTTTGATAAAAACTCAACCAAAATGTGTTGATAATACGCAAAATACTGACAATATCGGCAAGCTCTTCATCATCAAAATCAATAATTTTAGCGGCCCTAAGCGAAATGAGCAGCTGACTAACGCGCTCAGCAATCGAGTGTTGCACCTCAACATATTTTTCACGTAAACAAGGATTTTTATCCAGAAGTACAGGGAGGTTGCTATAAAAAAAGCGAAATTTCATCATCATTTGAAACACTGCGTCCATGTATAAAATAATGGCATCGAGTGGTTTTACTTCATTAGTTACTTGCGGAAAAGTATCTAATAACAAATTTCGTGCATATTTTTCGTAAATGGACAGGATAATGTCTTCTTTATTACGAAAATGATAATACAAATTACCTGGGCTAATCCCTAAGTGAGCGGCAATGTGATTAGTAGTAACACTTCGCTCTCCTTGTTCATTAAATAATGCAATACTGGCCTGAATGATCTTATCGCGGGTCTTCATACAATTACTTCTTCCGTTAATAGGGTTAAACTAGGGTTGTGCTAATTTCAAGCCTACTATCATACTATCAAAATTCATCAAACTTAAAGCCTTTTTGAGTAAATACTTTAACAAATATAATGATTATTTATGCCATTAATAGCGATTTTTAAATCTCGCCCCTGTCAAAAACTTAATCAAGCCAGTACAATATCAACAGAGCCCCTGAAAGAAAACAAGTTAAACATAATGAGCATAAAAGCTATTTACCCTGGTACTTTCGATCCTGTCACTAATGGCCACTCAGATTTAATTTTACGAGCAAGCTTTTTATTTAATGAGGTTATTATTGGTGTTGCTGCCAGCCCAAGCAAAAAACCTCGCTTTACGCTTGAGAAACGCGTTGAAATGATCGAACAAATCACCCAACACTTGAACAATGTTACTGTTGTTGGCTTTAGTGGTTTGCTGATTGATTTTGCTAAAAATCATCATGCCAAGGTATTAATACGTGGTTTGCGAGCAGTCTCAGATTTTGAGTACGAATTTCAATTGGCCAATATGAATCGACGCTTATCTCCTGATTTAGAAAGTGTTTTCTTAACCCCTGCTGAAGGTAATTCTTTTATCTCTTCAACTTTAGTGAAAGAAGTCGCACTACATAATGGTGATGTTAGCCAATTTGTTGACCCCATTGTTAAAGCAGCGCTAGAGCAAAAATAATTACTGTTGGCAGTTAGGGCAGTACACTGAACTACGATTAGATTGTCTCACTTCAAGCAACACCACTTTACAACTAACACAGGCTTGCCCAGCACGACCATAGACAAGCAGTGATTGTGAAAAATATCCTGGGCGACCATCGGCTTGGGTAAAATCTTTTAGTGTTGTGCCGCCCTGCTCGATGGCAGCACTAAGTACCTGTTTTATAATATCAGTTAAGCGATTATAACGCTGCTCACTAATATCGCCTGCTTTAGCTGTTGGCAATATACCTGCTTGAAACAAGGCTTCATTGGCATAAATGTTACCCACGCCAACGACAATAGAGTTATTCATCAAAAAAGTTTTTATTGGCAGTTTTTTATTTTTTGCTTTCGCAAATAAATAACCATGATAGAAGTTATCGCTTAATGGCTCTGGTCCTAATTTACTTAATAAACCTCGTTCATCTTGATTTTGTGCTAACCACAGCACAGCACCAAAGCGGCGAGGATCATTAAGACGTAAAACTTTGCCATGAATAAACACCAAGTCAAAATGATCATGTTTAGCAACGGGTGTTGATTGCTCAATAACGCGAATGGTGCCAGACATACCTAAATGCAATAATAAGGTACCTGTCCTGAAACGTATCAGTAAATATTTAGCACGTCGGTCAACAGCTAATACTTCTTGTCCGGTAAGTTGCTGTACTTCTTCTGGTATTGGCCATCTAAGCTGGGCATTTCGTACCACTACTTTACTCACTTTATGGCCAATAATATGGGGGCTAATACCTAATCGGCATACTTCTACTTCGGGTAATTCTGGCATAATAAATTGCTGTTTAAGTTATTGGTTAACGACTGATATCGCTGACGGGTATAAGCTGACGGCTAAGTGCAAAGGGTAAGGCTAACCAAATTTTGGTATGGTGATTAAAAATTAATAATTGATCAACCAGCGCATATAAAGTGAATACTTGCTCTTGCTCAATGCCTGCTAAACTAAGCTCTACTTGAGTTCCTTCTTTACCATCAATAACAATATCAGCCGCTTGCACTAAACCACTGCTTTGCTGCCAAGCAAACATCAACTGTTCTATTTGTTGATTTTTTAAATCAATTACTCGACCTTGACTAGTCATTTTCCAAGCCCGACCGATGCGCTCAAACATAACGGTTGATTTATCGGGGAAGTCCATCGTTAAAGCTAAAATAACACTATGCTCAGGCAAAACTCGGCCATTGTTATTACTTTCATCTGTCGGAAACAAGCGATTATTGGTGGTATTGATTAGCAATATAATGATCATTACTGAAAATATAATGACATTATTCCAAGCAGTTTTAGAGAGTTTCATAACATTATTTGTATTTATTCAGCTTAAAAAGTATTACCACAGAGGTGCTGCGCACTACACCGAGAATAATAAAACCTCTGTGAAGCATAGCGGCTCGGTGGTAAAAGTTACTATTATTTTTAATAAAAAAGATAAACTACATTATACTGAAATTTTGATATAAAAAACATCTACAATGTTTTAACAAAAGAGGCTGTGCCCACCAGCTTTACCTAAAAAGCGCGCATAAAAAAACCCAGTAAAAGCTGGGTTTTTTATTTGTATAAAGTAAAAATCAATTACTTAATTTTAGCTTCTTTATACATTACGTGTTTACGTGCTTTAGGATCAAATTTTTTGATTTCCATTTTTTCAGGCATAGTCTTTTTATTCTTATCAGTAGTATAAAAATGACCTGTACCAGCACTAGAAACTAAACGAATTTTATCGCGCATAATAATTCCTTACTTAAAAAGTGATTAAACTTTTTCGCCACGGGCACGGATATCAGTTAATACTGCATCAATACCTTTTTTATCGATAATACGCATTCCTTTCGGAGTTAAACGTAATTTAACGAAACGATTTTCACTCTCCACCCAAAAACGGTGAGATTGAAGGTTTGGTAAGAAACGACGACGTGTCGCGTTTCTTGCGTGAGAACGGTTGTTCCCTACGACTGGTTTCTTGCCTGTTACTTGGCAAACTTTAGACATTTGAGTCACTCCAAAATTAATTTTAGCTCGAGCTTATTTCTTCTAAGGGCATTCCCCAAGACCGTCGCCTTAGGATCCTGAAAAAGGTGGCATATTATAGAGAAACTGATTTATTAATGCCACCCTTAATAACAAAAACCGACAATTTTTACATTATTTCTTAATAATCAGTTACTTAAATAACTAATAAAACAAAAAAAACCAACCAATGGTTGGGTTTTGATTCAACTTTTGATGTTTTTTTGATTAATTGCTTAACAAAAAAACATCAACATTAGTCAATAGGTAAAATTATCTCATTAATTGACTTTTGACTTAAATAATTTTTTAATTTGTTCGTCTTGTTCTTTCTTTGATAATTCGTCAATTAAAATACGAATAATATGAGATTTGGCCAAATCCGTACCTTCAGACAAGTACTGTAACTGTTCAATAGTATTTTCACTTAGGGTAAACGTCGCACGACGAAATGGTTTGTTTTGTGCGTCAGAAGATTTCTTTTGCTCAATCAGAAGTTTAGCATCATGTATCGCTTGTTTAAGATTCATTTTACCACGACCATCATTACTGACTATTTGTGGTGCGCCTTTGGCGTAATTATCCGCATCGGCAATAAAATCATCGACGCTAAACTGTTCCTTGGTTGCTTTACTATCCTTGCCTTTTTTTAGATCAGTTAAACTCATGGGCATTATCCGGTTCCATTGCCAATAATTCCTCAGCAATTGCTATCATCTCCACTGCGGCTTTACCATTAGGATCAATTTCTATAACCGACGAGCCTTGCTCTTCACTATCATCATAAACATTTCGATTAAATGTCACCGCATTCAGCACATTTATGCCATAAGAACTACAAACTTCTTTAGCTTCAAGAATGCGACCCGCTTGATTAGGTAACGATGGGCATTGGGTAATAACGAAAGAAGCCATCATTTTAGGGTTGACCATTTTACAGGTACTTAGCATATCTTCCATGTGAGGCACGGTTTTCAAGTCACGTCGTTTCGGACGTAATGGAATAATAACATGATTAGCGACCGACATAGCAGCACGCAACGCTAAGTTGTCTTGGCCACCACAGTCAACAATAACGTAGTCATAGTGTTGACCCAAACTAAGTAAATCATTACGGATTTTTCCATAAAGTTGAATACAATTGATCGCTGGTAATGATGGGTCACTATTTCTAGCTTGTATCCAGTCAGACGTTGTACGTTGGGGATCACAGTCTACCATTAACACTATGGCTTTTTTATTTCGGGCAAAATACACTGCTAAGTTTTGTGCTAAACAACTTTTACCGCTGCCACCTTTTTCGCCACCCACTAATATCATCATATTCTTTTCTTCCTAAACACTACCTAGTTATTAATTTAACCCTTTAAACTGAGGCTCAGAGTTAATTATAGTCCAATTTATCTGTCTTGCTTATTTAGACCATTAATCTAAAATAAACACTATTTCATACCAATCATTGTCTTGCTCATTTAGACCATTAATCTAAAATAAACACTATTTCATACCAATCATTGTCTTGCTTATTTAGACCATTAATCTAAAATAAGCACAATTTCATACCAGCCATTATCTTGTTTGATACAGCGCAATACCTTGCCATGCAATTTTTGATTATTGGCATTGGCTGATTTAAAATCAATGGTCACTTTTGTTTGGGTTGGCAAAGCAATGTCGCAGTCAAGTTTCAAGCCACCTCTAGCAAAATCTAAGCAAGCTATTTTTTTAGTTCTTTCTTGCCCTTGTTCATCTGTCCATAAGATATCAACTAATTCTTTTTCCATATCAAGACGAAATGATTTACGGCGCTCCAACTCATCAAAACTGCTATCAGTCATAAGAGGATCCTTTTTTACACTCGGGGGCTAATAATTTACTATATACTCAAACTACCTAAAAGTAACGGGCATTACTATATTTTTCAAGCTATCTTGATAATATTTCACCGTTTTCTGCAAAAGAATAACACAGGTTTCCGGCAACAATGATATGATCTAGAACACGAACATCAATAAGCTGTAAGGCTTGCTCTAGCTTTTGAGTAATATGCTTGTCGGCAATACTCGCCTCTGCAACACCTGATGGATGGTTATGCGTTAAAATAACGGCAGCAGCTTGATGTCTCAACGCTTGCTCAACAACTATTCGAGGATAAACCGCCGCGGCATCTAATGTTCCCCAAAATAATCGTTCAAATTTTAACACTTGATGCTGATTATCTAAAAATAATACCGCAAACACTTCTCGACTTTCATGACGCAATTCGCTGGTAAGATAATCACGCGTAGCTTGCGAAGACGTTAACGCACTACCTTGTTGTATTAGTTGTTCTGCTAGATAGCGTTTTGACATTTCCAAACAGGCTTGCAATTGCACATATTTGGCCTGACCTAACCCATGATGCTGACAAAACTCATGTTCACTAGCACGATAAATATTCGCTAAACTGCCAAAGCTACTTAACAAATTTCGAGCTAGATCAACCACATTACAGCCTTTAACACCTGTCCTTAAAAATATTGCCAATAATTCAGCGTCGCTCAAACTCTGTGCGCCAAGATGTATAAGCTTTTCTCTAGGTCGCTCCATTGCTGGCCAATTTTTCAACTTTGCTCCTTGCGCAGCATCCTTTTTAAACAAATTTGTTGGTAACATCCACTAGCCTCCTTGCCTTTTATTATTCCAAATAGCACTTTAGATCAGTTTTTCCTACCGCTATGTTTTTCAAAACATAACAATAAATGTTATCTTGTTGCCACTATTGATAAGGTTAAGATTAGCAGCTTATGCAAATTCTACAGGACAAAAAAATTGTTCTTGGTATCAGTGGCGGCATTGCTGCCTACAAAACACCAGAGTTAGTACGTCGTTTAAAAGAACAAGGCGCCGATGTACGTGTGGTGATGACCGAAGGTGCCAAAGCCTTTATCACCCCCCTCACTTTACAAGCCGTATCGGGTAATCAAGTGGCTGATAGCCTACTAGATACGCAAGCAGAACTCGCCATGGGGCATATTGAACTCGCCAAATGGGCTGATATTATTATTATCGCTCCGGCAACAGCCGATATTGTTGCGCGTATTGCCTGTGGCATGGCGAACGATTTATTATCAACCCTTTGTTTAGCAACCACAGCACCTATTGCCATAACGCCAGCAATGAATCAACAAATGTGGCACGCTCAAGCAACACAAGACAATATAACCAAGTTAACCGAGCGAGGTTACCTTGTATGGGGGCCAAGCAGCGGTGAACAAGCTTGCGGTGATATTGGCCTAGGGCGTATGTTAGAGGTTAACGATGTTGTGACCTTAAGCAGTGATTTTTTTGCTGATAAATATTTAACCCATCAACACTGGGTTATTACAGCCGGACCAACTCGTGAAGCCATAGATCCCGTGCGTTATATATCCAATCATAGCTCTGGAAAAATGGGTTATGCTATTGCTCATGCCGCCTTGCGTGCTGGTGCACAAGTAACCTTGATTTCTGGGCCTGTTGCCATTTCAGCACCGACAGGTTGTGAATTAATTCACGTGAGTAGCGCAGAAGAAATGCATCAACAAGCGTTAAGATTTGCTCCACACTGCACCACTTTTGTTGCCTGTGCCGCTGTTGCCGATTACCGAGTCGCCAAAATTGCCACACAAAAAATCAAGAAAAGCAGTGAAGCCATGCAACTTGAACTGGTCAGAAACCATGACATAGTCGCCGATGTCGCCAGTTTAAAGAACAAACCCTTTATGGTCGGTTTTGCCGCTGAAACACAAAATGTAGAGCATTATGCCCGTGGTAAGTTAATGCGCAAAAATTTAGATTTAATTGCCGCCAATGATGTTGCCAAAATGGGCCAAGGCTTTAATAGCGATAACAATGCCTTAACCTTATTTAGCGCGATTGATAAAACAGACATTCCTTTGGCAAGCAAACAAATTGTTGCTAACCATTTAGTGTCACTAATTAATCAACACTTTCTGGCAAAACAAGATAGCTAAAAACAATATTTTATAAGAATAACAAAAAGAACAATAACTAAAGAGTACAAAAACTATGACCACAGCCCCAAAAACTAACGTCAAACCTAATCGTAAAGAGCAAATTTTACAATGTTTAGCGTTAATGCTTCAAGATTGCCCCGGCCAACGCATCACTACCGCTAAACTCGCGGCTGAGGTGGGTGTTTCTGAAGCGGCTTTGTATCGTCATTTTCCTTCAAAAGCGCGTATGTTTGAAGGCTTGATTGATTTTATTGAAGAGTCTATTTTCACCCGTATTAATTTAATATTAACCGATCACAAAGAAACCTTGGTGCGCTGTCATCACATATTACATGTGCTATTGGTATTTTCTGAGCGTAATCCTGGCATGTGCCGTATATTATCAGGTGATGCCTTAATGGGTGAAAATGAGCGTTTACGCGCACGAGTACACCAATTTTTTGAAAAGCTTGAATCACAATTCAAGCAAGTATTGCGCGAACGAAAATTACGCGAAGGTAAAACATTCACCATTAGCGAGCAAGCACTAGCCAACATATTAACCTCTTTTGCTGAAGGAAAAATCAGTCAATATGTCCGCTCTGGTTTTGATAAAAAGCCGAGTAATGACTTTAACGAACAATGGCAATTTTTAATGGCTGATAAATAACAACAACTTCTGACTTAATGTTTTTCAAAGGAAATCCCATGAGCACATTATCACCACTTAAGCCAAGCAGTTTATGGCAGTTATTTGAAAAAATTTGCAGTATTCCTCACCCTTCTAAACATGAGCAAAAAATTTCTTTGTGGATTCAATTATGGGCAAAAGAGCTTGGTCTTAGTGTTAAAGAAGATGCAGTCGGTAACTTAGCCATTAAAAAGCCCGCCACAAAAGGCTTAGAAGATAGAAAAGGCATTATTTTACAAGCTCACATGGATATGGTGCCGCAAAAAAATAATGACACTGAACATAACTTTGTCACCGATCCCATTCGTCCTTATATTGTCACTGAAGCCAGTGGCGACTGGGTAACAGCCGACGGTACAACATTAGGCGCTGATAACGGTATTGGTTTAGCCTCAGCATTAGCCGTATTAGCTAGCGATGATATTCCACACGGCCCTTTAGAAGTATTAGTTACTATTGATGAAGAAGCCGGCATGACCGGTGCTTTTGGATTACAGCCCAACTGGCTTGACGGCGATATTTTGATCAATACCGACTCAGAGCAAGAAGGTGAAGTGTACATGGGCTGCGCTGGCGGCATTGATGGCTCTGCAACCTTTGCTTTAAATTTTGAAGATGTTCCCGCTAATCATAAAGCCTTCAACCTCTCTATTTCAGGCTTAAAAGGTGGCCATTCAGGCGTAGATATTCATACGGGTCGCGCCAATGCTAATAAATTATTAGTCCGATTTTTACTGACTGCCTGTAATGAGTTTGATATTCGCTTAACGGAGTTCAATGGCGGTAGTTTACGCAACGCTATTCCCCGCGAAGCCAACACCAGCTTTGTGGTAGCCAACGAACAAATTGAGCCATTAAAAGCGGCTTTAGCATTATATTTGTCCACCATCAAAGCCAACTTAAGCGCTATTGAAACGGATCTTGATATGTTACTGATCTCACCAGAAGATTTTGAGCAATGTTGGGACAGAGTAAGCCAAAACAATATATTACGTGCTTTAAATGCCTGTCCTAATGGCGTGATACGCATGAGTGACGATATTGATGGCGTAGTTGAAAGCTCATTAAATCTTGGGGTAATTCATACACGTGGCAAAAAGCTTAATGCCTTGATATTAATACGCAGCTTGCATGATGACGGCCGTTTAGAAACACAACGCACGGTGCAATCTGTATTTGAATTAGCGGGTGCTAACATTGAATTTAGCGGTGCATACCCAGGTTGGCAGCCTAATCCTAACTCTGCCATTATGAAAACGGTTAGTAACACTTACCAAGAATTGTTTGGCAAAGTGCCTGCGGTGATGGTCATTCATGCCGGTCTAGAATGCGGTTTATTCAAAACCGCTTATCCTCATTGGGATATGGTGTCTATTGGGCCAACCATTAAGTTTCCTCACTCGCCTGATGAAAAAATTGAAATTGCTACCGTTGAACAATATTGGCAATTACTCATTGCGGTGTTGGCAAAAGCGCCAAAAAAATAAGAGCTCCTTAAGTTGGCCGTTATGGATTAAGCGTCAACTAAATATTTGTACCACCCATGCCTAACAAGTAAGGATTGTTATTCACTAGTTTTTAGTTAGAATAGAAGGCCTAGCAACAGAGGAATTTTTCTATGATTCAGCCAGAAAAAATAATAATAGCTGATGATCATCCCTTATTTAGACAAGCGTTATTAGGGACTTTAAAAGCCAAACTAGACCATACTCAATGGCTAGAGGCTGAAACTATTGAACAATTAGAGCAACAATTGCAAGCAAATAACGACAGTGATTTACTCTTGCTTGATTTAAATATTCCAGGTGCGCACGGGTTTAATACCCTAATCCACGTTCGTAACCATTTTCCACAAATACCTGTGGTGGTGGTGTCAGCTCATGAAGATCACAAAACTATTAGTCAAGCAATGAGTTATGGTGCCGCAGGCTTTGTCCCTAAATCAACACCTGTTGATAATATTTTTACCGCCATAATGGCGGTGTTATCAGGTGATATTTGGCTTCCTGAGTCATTTCAAAAAGCGCAGGCTGATAGCAGTCATGGCGATATAGCCGATCGCGTTGCCAGTTTAACGCAACAGCAATATCGCATTTTAATGATGTTTGCCCAAGGGTTGCTCAATAAACAAATTGCTTATGATCTCAATGTTTCTGAAGCGACTATCAAGGCGCACGCCACCGCAATATTTCGCAAGCTAGATGTACGTAACCGCACTCAAGCCGTTATTGCTATTGGTCAATTAGATTTATCTGACACGGGTTTTGAACCAAAAAAACAACCTTAAAAAAGCATACTAAACTCCCGGGCATCTCGGGAGTAACAATAGATAAATATCAGCCCAGCATGCTATTTTCTTAATCGCCATAATCTATTTGTAGCTTTTGCGCTAATTTGGCACTTATCATGGCTCTTAATGCTGCTGGTTTCACCAGCTTACGCATAAAGCCTACATCCGCAGCAAGCGCTTTATCTTCCATACCGCTTTCTGTCGTTGCGGTAATCAAAATAGCCGGAATATAGTGATTACACTGATTTCGTATATCGGCTATTAAGGTTAAACCATCGGCTTGCTCTCCCACAGGTAATCCCGCTTGATAGCCTAACTGATAATCAACCAATAGAATATCGATATCGCTTTGATGATTGTCAAACTCAATTAAAGCGCCATAACGTGAATCAGCGGCAAGGATATTACACTGCCAAGCAGACAATAGTTCAACCATACCACTCAACACATCAGGATCATTATCAATGCACAGCACGGTAATATCTTTTAAGCCCATGTGTAATACCGGCGCTAACAGCTTAGGCGGCTGAGCTAGCTGACAAGCTTTTTCAACCACAATAGAGAACTTACAACCTTGCATCTCCCTAGATTGTAAACTGAGCGAATGCCCTAGCAATTGCGCTAAAGACTGGGCGATGTTTAGTCCTAGACCTAAGCCTCTTCCTGATTGGCGACTTGGTGTGTCTAATTGGGTAAATTGCTCAAAAACCAGTACCTGTTTCTCTAAAGGAATACCAGGACCGCTGTCAAGTATTTGAATAGTTACTTTATTATTCAAAACACGGGCCCCCAGTAAGACTTTGCCGGGACTGGCATAACGAAAAGCATTGCCGACTAAGTTTTGAATAATACGTCTTAATAAATGCTGATCAGATTTCACCCAAACCTTAGTCGCAACCAACCTAAATTCCACTTTCTGTTCAATGGCGAGTGCTGAAAATTCTTGTGCTAAATCATCGAATAAATCATTTAGCGCAAACACCTCAATATTAGCTTTAATATTGCCACTTTCTAAGCGAGCAATTTCGGCCAAGTCAGCTAACAAATTATTAGCGGCTTTTAACGATCTATCAATATTATCAACCTGTCGCTGCTGTTCAACCGTTAGCGTATTTTGCTCTGTTAATGCTGATGTAAATAAACGAGCCGCTTCTAATGGTTGCATCAAATCATGGCTACATGCCTTTAAATATTGGCTTTTAGCCATATTGGCTTGCTCAGCTTTTTCATGTGCTTTCGCTAATGCTTCGTTCGTTTTTGCTAAGGTTAGGGTGCGTTCGTAAACTCTTGTCTCTAAGTCTAGGTTGGCTTCTTTTAATACCTGCTCTGCTTGACGGTAAGCGGTAATATCCGAAAACATCATCACAAAGCCACCACCGGGTAATGGGTTTCCTTCTATGCGAATGGTTTGTCCACTCGCTTGTTGCCGCTCTGAGCTATGTGGGCTACCTTTGCGTAAATATTCAATCCGTCTAAAGACTTGGTTATCAACATCACCTGCACCACAGAGTCCACGTTTCACATTGTGACGAATTAATGTTTCAACCGGGCTGCCAACATAAATAAGCTCAGCTGGGTATTCAAATAAATCGAGGTATTTTTTATTCCATGCCACCAGCTTAAGATCTTCATTAACAATAGAAATACCTTCACTGGCATTCTCAATGGCGCTTTGTAGTAAGTTTTGCGAAAATTCTTGCCGTTGACTTGAAGCATCTTCAACCAACATCGCTAATTCATCTAGCGCAATATCTCTGCCATCTAACGCAGAAGACAACACTAACCGTGCTGAAGACGCCCCCATTACCGTAGCTAAAGTGTTTTCTGTATGCTGTAATAACAGTTGATTATAAGTAGCATTACCCAGTTGTTTTTTATTGTTAGAAGACTGAAATAAACTAAAGCCTGATTTCGCTTTTTTATCGCCAACAAAACGTGAAGCTAATAATTCAAGTTCACTAACATCCAGCTGACGCTTTTTTTCTACCTTTAACAGTGTCGGCGATTGCCACTCTAAAAATAACGATGCCTGAACACGTTCTTGTACACTTTGACGACTAATTTGTGACAATGCCCACATAACAATAATATTCGCCGCTAAACTAAACAAAGTTGCGGTCGATTTTGCGGGTAACAGACCTTCTGCAAATGGCGAAGCATACAAACCAAATTGTGGTAAAAAATTCAAACTTAGCCACAAAATAAAGCCCACTAAAATGCCAGCATAAACGCCCATCAAACTGGCTCGTCGCCAATAAAATGCCACAATAAGTGCCGGTGTTAACTGAGCAAACGCACCAAAAGCCACTTCACCTAATGAAGATAAGGTATCTGGTGAGGCCATAACAAAAACACCGTAACCAGAAAGAATAACAAATAAAATTAAAAGCTTACGTATATTCAGCAATCGTTGTCTAAAGTTATCATAATTGGTTTGTGCTACTTTTTGTCGGCGGTAAAGCAAGGGAAAAACAATTTCATTACTGAGCATGGTACTTAGGGCAATTGCAGAGATGATGACCATAGAGCTAGCAGCCGAAACTGCCCCAATAAAAGCAAATAGTGTCAGCCACGTTTCTTGTCCCACACCGGGTAAAAATAATACATAAGCGTCTGAAGGCACAGAATCACCTAATAATAACTGACCCGCTAACCCTAACGGTGCGGCAAAAAAGGCAAAGATCAGTAAATAAATAGGAAACACTCGTCGACTAAGCCAAGTATCTTTTTGATCCTTTAACTCAACAATCATCACTTGAAATTGCCTTGGCAAGGATAGAAATGCTGCCATAACAATTACTAACATAGCAATATTGGCACTAAAATTATCAATATTCATTTGCTGATCAAGCTTTAAATTTGCCCCTGATTGTTGCCAAAGGTCAAGAGGAGAGTCAAACAATGAAAAACAAACAAACAAACCTACCGCGACAAATGCGGCAATTTTAATCAAGGATTCAAACGCAATAGCCAACATAACACCGGGGTGACGCTCAGTGACATCAATATGACGAATACCAAATAATACGGTAAAACCCGCCAGCACTAAACTAACCACCAAGCCAATATGCCAGCGGCTAAGGCTTTGATCGACTTGTAATTGTTGGAATGAATAAACCATCGCTTTTAGTTGCAAAGCAATGTAAGGCATAGTGCCCACAAAAGCGACTAAGGTAACCAGAATAGCGAGGTTGTGTGACTTACCAAAACGCGCCGCTAATAAATCGGCAATAGAGGTTAAATTAAGTTTTAAGCTAACGCGAATAATGCGCTGTATAAAAGGCCAAGCAAAAACAAATATGATTATTGGCCCGATATAGATAGGGATATGCGAAAGAAAATTAGACGAGGCTTGCCCCGTAGTCCCTAAAAAGCTCCAAGACGTACAATAAACACCTAACGTTAACGCATAAATAACACTTTGGCCTTGCTTTGCTAGCTGGTGACGATATTTATCTCCTAGAAAAGCAATTAAAAATAATAAGCCAATGTAAATTAAGCTAATGCTGACTAACTGCCAATTGGGAAACATAGTAACTCTCTACCCTTGTACCCTGAACCAGATCAGGATCTAATACTGAAGAATACCAATATATCTAATCAGTTACATCCAAATAAATACGACTTTTGGCTAATTCTGTTCATTAGTAAGGCTGACTCCTTCACTAAATAGCCAAGCATTGCCAAGTAAACTTTGCTAAACTTCGCCGCGAACCAAGGAGTGCGGTTTTATTGACTTATTTTTGTCAATAAAAAGTGAGTAACCGCTGAGATGTTGATGATAGCAACAAACCCTTTGAACCTGGACGGGAATTAGTAATCACCAAGCGTGCTATTGCTAATATAACCGGCGTAGGAATGGTTAATATTTTCTAAATATAGAAACCTATCCGTGTCGATCCCATAGTATTACCAATGAGATCTCTATGAACTTTACCAAAACAACACTTTCTTTAGCTATTTCAGCCATGTTATTGGCTAACTTTACCGCTAACGCTAACGAAGAAAATAACACTACCGCACTTGAAGTAATCACAGTTACCAGTGATTTTCGTCAGCAAAACTTATTGAAAACCCCTGCCTCACTTTCGGTATTAACCGACATCGAAATAAAACAACGTAATGCCCAACATCTTGAAGAGTTAATAGCCGTTAGCCCAAATGTTACTTTTGCTAGTGGCTCGCAACGGGCACGTTATTATCAAATTCGTGGTATTGGCGAGCGCAGCCAATTTAAAGAGCCTATTAACCCTTCAGTAGGCATGATTATCGATGGCGTTGATTTCACTGGCATCGGTAGTATTGCGAATCTTTTTGATGTGCAACAGGCTGAAATTTTTCGTGGCCCTCAAGGCACGCGCTTTGGCGCTAACGCTCTAGCAGGTATGATCAACATTACCACCAATGCCCCAACCGATGAATTTGAAGGTGCGGTTAAGTTAGATGTCGGTAACTATGATAGCTATGGTTTAGGTTTAGCCCTTTCTGGCCCAGCGTCAGACACAGTGAATTATCGCTTCGCGGCTAATCAATATAAAAGCGATGGCTTCATTGAGAATACTTACTTAAAAAAATCTGATACCAACAACCGTGATGAAACAAGCCTTAGAGGAAAGCTATCTATACAAGCAAGTGATAACTTAACAATAGATTTAAGCGCTTTTTATTTTGACTTTGACAATGGTTATGACGCTTTTTCATTAGACAACACGCGCGAAACGCTTTCTGATCAGCCGGGCTTTGACCAACAAGAAACTAGCGCTTTCGCTGCTACATTTACTTACCAAGGCTTTGAAAATTTCACCTTGGTGACCTTGTTAAGCACTGCAGATTCTGATCTTGCTTACGGTTATGATGAAGACTGGGCTTACGTGGGCATTTCTGACCCTGCCAATATTGACAATCAAGACTACGCTTATTGGGAATATTCATCTATCGATTATTATTTTCGTGATAAATCTACCCAAACGATAGAATTAAGAGCGTTATCAAACAACAGCAGTAAACTATTTAACGGCACAACAGCTTGGGTTGCCGGACTTTACTTTAAAAAAGATGATGAAGATTTACAGCGTCTATATACTTATTTAGACAGTGACTTCACCTCAACTTTCGATACTCAATCCATCGCCGTTTATGGTCAATTGGATAGCCAGCTAAACGCACAATGGTCATTAACGACTGGCCTTCGTGTTGAACAACGTAACGCTGATTATATTAATTCGGATGATTTTTCTGATAGTATTGACGACACTATGGTGGGCGGTAAGTTAGTACTTAGTTACCAACAAAATGATGATGGTTTTTGGTACGGTTCAATCAACCGTGGTTATAAAACGGGTGGTGCTAATACCAATGGCAGTTTACCCGATGATTTACGTACCTTTAAACCTGAATATTTAGTCAATTATGAACTAGGTTACAAAGTTTCACTACTTGATAATACCGCTTTTATTCGCACCGCTGTTTTTTACATGGACAGAAAAGATGTACAAGTGAAAAGCTCAAGAACCACGGTACGTGAAGACGGCAGCTCAGAGTTTATCTCCTACCTTGGTAATGCCGCAACGGGCTCAAATAAGGGTATTGAGATAGAAGCAAACTGGCAAGTTAACGAGTTGTTTGAACTATATGGTGCACTTGGCTTACTAGACACTGAATTTAATGATTTCATTAACGCAGAGGGGGTTTCTTTAACTGGTCGACAACAAGCACATGCGCCAAATTATCAATTCAACATGGGTATAAATTATCATCCAACCGAACATTGGTTAGTTAATATATCCATTGATGGGAAAGATGCATTTTTATACTCTGATAGTCATAACAAACGATCAAAATCTTATGAGCTGATTAATGCTTCTATTAGCTATTTACGTGATGATTACCAAGTAAAAGTATGGGCTCGTAACTTAACTGATGAAGATTATGCCAACCGAGGTTTTTATTTTGGCAATGACCCAAGAGATGGTTACACTGCTAAGCAATATACGCAATTAGCCGAACCACTCGTTTTTGGGGTAACCTTAGATTATCAATTTTAATTAAAGATATTTGTAGGTCGCCCTTTAGGGCGTCAATTTAATTTACCCTAATGTTAATAGGTAATGCTGATGGGCCAAAGCCCAACCTACAAAATAATGAGAAAAATTATGAAGATATCTATCGAATTAAGCTTATATCCGCTCGCCATGGACAATTTCAAAGCTGAAATTTGGTCGTTTATCAAACGGCTACGTCAGGTTGACGGCTTAACCGTGGTCACTAATGGGATGAGTACACAAGTATTTGGCGATTATGATTTAGCGGTCAGTAAGGTAATGAGCGAAATAAAACATGTGCACAGCACCACCAATGCTGCAGTTTTTGTCTGTAAGTTTATCAATGGTGATCGCTCAATTGTTGAAGCGGAAAGCTAATGACTGAACTGCTTGCTAGCTTTATTGAATATGCCGCCAACTTACCCTGGCTTGAGCTTGTGGCCATGTTACTTGCGCTTGCCTATGTAATTTTAGCAGCACAAGGCTCATTATGGTGCTGGCCGGCCGCTTTTATCAGCACAGCCCTTTATACCATTGTTTTTTATGATGTATTACTATTAATGGACAGCGCGCTTAATGTTTATTATCTTGTCATGGCGGTTTATGGTTACTGGGCTTGGCGAAAAAACCCATCAACAAATGCGCAATCACCAAACGTGCCGTCATCAAAAAATCAACCAAACTCTTCTTTAACTATTGTTGCTTGGCAAGCAAGTTGGCATTTACGTGCCTGTCTTATCTTAACCGTGATATCGTTGGCTTTGGGCTATGTGATGGCAAATTACACCCCCGCCGTTTTTCCTTACCTTGATACCTTTACCACGGTATTTGCCGTATTTGCTACTTATTTAGTCGTTCAGAAAGTTTTAGAAAATTGGCTTTACTGGATAGTAATAGACTTTGTCTCCATCTATTTGTATGTAGAAAAAGGTTTAATGCCAACCGCAATACTCTTTATGATTTATGTGGTCATAGCCGCTTACGGTTACTTGAAATGGCAGGCGCTTTATAAACTTTCCAAAGCGAAGCAAATCAACTCATCCCAACCCGTCACCAGTTAATGTCGGTAAAAAAGGCATTAAGCGCTTTACCCTGCTTTAATCAAGTGACCAGTATTTGTATTATTACGGGGGGCTTGAGTCATGCTTGTTTTAAGGTAGAAGCCGACGACGCTTGTTATTTCGCAAAAATGACCGCTGGAGTACAACTCGAAACGGAACTAACACTAGCAAAAGTCGCTGCGTTTAATAACTTAACGCCACGCATTTTCTACCATGATGAACAATGGCTTATTAGCCATTATATAGAGGGTGAAAACCTAGCCGTAAAAGAAATACCGCTAATAGAGAAAATCACCACGAGCATTAAGCTTATGGTTACCTTTCATCAGCTCACTGCATCATCTTCCGAGCAGGTAAATACAGGAAAAATTAGCACACTAAGTATAATCGGTACCATTAACGGTCTTTTTCATACTAGCAATCAACCGACACTAATAACAAAGGTTGCTATGCTTGGCCGTAAAATAGCGGCACTTATCGCGTCAGAAATGGACAACACAACCAATAGTTTATTGTGTTGTCATAGTGATATGAATTTTAGCAACGTATTAACTAGCAATAACAAAGGGAAGGACACAAACGCTTGGTTGATTGATTTTGAATATGCCTGTTTTGCCCCTGCTGAATTTGACTTAGCCATGCTGATTACCGTCAACAATATTCCACTGGCATTAACCGATGACATTATCGGTTTGTATGAGCAACAAACAGGCCGATCTATCAACAAGTCTCTTCTACACGCTTTTATTTTATTTTGCTATTTAATTAATGGTCTGTGGTACTTCAATAGTTCTTTTGATAACGTGATGAGCTTAACATATGAAAGTAAAAATAAAATGTATACACTTGCCATTAAGCAATGGCAAGCATTTGATACTTTATATCGTCACTTGAACCAGACCAATAGCTCAAATATATTAATGCAGTTCATTTCACCGTTTGGGTATAAAACTCACTAATATACTGACCACCCTTAATCTTAACAATCAAACGCAGCTTATGGCTGTCACCTTTGTTACTCACTAAGTTCCGTAACTCTGTGTCACTACGCCAATAATAAGGACTTTTTTGCATACCTAATGGATAAGGGATTATTTGTTCAGCTTTATCCACTAAAAATAATGTCGCGCTATCCAAAGGAAACGTTGAATTAACCTCAGTAACACCCGCTTCGTCAGAAACATTCACTTTAAAATCGCCTGATTTAAGTACACAGTTGTGATTAATTATATCGCAATGCCCTTCTGGTACTAGTTGAATTATTTTTTCTTTAGATGCTTCATTTTCATTGTAGTAATCAGCGCCGATATAGCCTAATAAGGCAAGAAAAGGGGCAACCATAAAAGCGACTTTAAGATGTCTATTCATATTTACTTCTTCTTAATTAATTCTTTCAATTTCACAAGGAAAGCTAATTTAACAGAAAAGGCTAGACGACTCTTTAAAAAATGGTCGCCTAGCCTTTTTGTATACTACTTCGAAACTCGATAGTTAAATCCCGAAGCCTTTTATCTTAGTGAGCATGTGCTTCACTAGTTTTTCCTGGCAAGCGCATATGGTCGACCATATCTTGAATATGCGCAGGAGCTGGACCAGTCACTTTAAGTAGCGCGAAAGCGACAGCAAAGTTAACTAATGCACCCACAGCACCAAAAGCGTTAGGCGAAATACCGAAGAACCAGTTTGGACCTAAATCACCTAAGAATGATGTTCCTGGGATAAACATAATACCTTTGTGTTGGAACACATACAGCATAGTTACACCGATACCAGAACACATGCCAGCAATAGCTGCTGTACCACTCATTTTCTTAGAGAATATACCCATCATTAATGCTGGAAATATACTTGATGCCGCTAAACCAAAGGCTAGTGCAACCGTACCTGCGGCAAATCCTGGTGGATGTAACCCTAAGTACCCTGAAATAAGTATGGCTATCGTCATAACAACACGCCCCGCTAACAGTTCGTTTTTCTCAGACAAGTCAGGCGTTAAAACCCCTTTCATTAAATCATGAGATATGGACGAGGATATGGCTAACAATAAGCCCGCTGCGGTTGACAGTGCTGCAGCTAAACCACCTGCGGCAACCAAGGCAATAACCCAGTTAGGTAAGTTCGCAATAGCAGGGTTCGCTAGTACCATAATGTCACGGTCAACTTTAACCATTTCATTGGTTGCTTTATCAGCAGTGTACTGAATCTTACCATCGCCATTTTTGTCTTCATACTTTAATAGACCCGTTTTTTCCCAGTCTTTAAACCATTGTGGACGCTCAGCATACTCAAGATTTTGACCTGCTACTGGCTCAATAGTGTTCATCAAATTAAGACGAGCCATAGCACCAACTGCCGGTGCAACAGTATAAAGCAAACCGATGAAAACAAGCGCATAACCTGCTGATTGACGTGCCGCTTGCACTGAAGGAACCGTAAAGAAGCGCATAATGACATGAGGAAGGCCAGCGGTACCAATCATTAGAGACATAGTATAAGCGAACATATTTAATGTGCTGCCTAAATTTGATGTGGTGTACTCTTTGAAACCAAGATCAGTGACAACCATATCTAATTTATCAAGCAAGTAAACACCGCTACCATCAGCCAGTGTGCTACCTAAACCTAGTTGTGGAATAGGGTTACCTGTTAATTGTAATGAAATGAATACCGCAGGAATGGTGTAGGCAAAAATCATGACACAATACTGTGCGATTTGCGTATAAGTAATACCTTTCATACCACCCAATACTGCATATACCCACACAACAAACATGCCTATACCTAAGCCTAAGCCGTAATCAACTTCTAAGAAGCGAGAAAAAGCAACACCGACACCTTTCATTTGACCAATAATGTAAGTCAATGAAGCAATAATTAAACAAACAACCGCAACAATACGGGCAGCTTTTGAATAATAACGATCAAAGATAAACTCAGGTACTGTGAACTTACCGTGCTTACGCATGTATGGCGCTAAAAGCATCGCCAGCAATACATAACCACCCGTCCAACCCATTAAGAAAACTGAGCCGCCGTACCCCATAAAGGCAATCATACCCGCCATTGAAATGAATGACGCTGCACTCATCCAATCGGCACCAATCGCCATACCGTTTTGCATGGGTGTTATACCACCACCTGCCACATAAAAATCACTGGTTGAACCCGCACGCGCCCACCAAGCAATACCGAAATATACGGCGAAAGTGCCAAATACCGCAATATATGTATATAGCTTTAACTCATCCATGCTTAATCCTCCACGTGATATTTTTTATCAAGCATATTCATTTTGGCACCATACCAAAAGATTAAGGCAAGAAATGAGTAAATAGAACCTTGCTGTGCAAACCAAAAACCAAGCTTGTACCCACCTAGACGAATTGCATTTAGCGGCTCTACAAGTAGTAAACCCAAACCAAATGAAACTGCAAACCAGATTGCAAGACATATAAAGATAAGGCGAAGATTCTCCGACCAATACGTTTCTTTATTTTCCACAATAGTCTCCTAGCGACGTTGTTGTATTATTAATAGTTAAAGCGTTTTTTATATTTTTATTACGCTAATACCAGTGAAAACACTTATGTAATAATTCGAGTAGAAGTGTGGATATAGATTTATGTCGTTGCCTGTTTACTAAACCAGGCAGAAACAAAAATCCATATTCAACTTCAACTGTTAATTAATCTAACAAGCTTTTTTTTTGACTGATATTAAACTTTAGTCTAAATCACTAGCTATATGGTTGACTGCACACGCAGACAATTCTAAATTAGAGACTGATTTATAGGCAATTCATCCGCCTCTTAAGGCGACATATTTTGTTTACGCCAAAAAGGACGAACGTCTCAATGTATTTAATCTGCGCTTTAGCTTTAGGACACCAATATGGACACAGAACTTTCTGAAATTTCTAGTTTTATACAAGGTATCCCCCCTTTTGATAGTCTGCCAAAACCAGCCTTGGCTCGGATTATTCGTGAGCTGAGTATTAACTACTTACGCAAACATGAAACGTTACCACCTAAAGGCATAACTGAGCCGAGATTATATATCGTGCGTAAAGGTGCCATGAGTTACCTGTCAGTCAACGCTAATTCAAATGATGAAGAGTTAATTGCCCGCTTTGGCGAAGGTGACTTGTGCAGTGAGTTTTGCAAATTGGTATTAAATCCTAGCGCAAAAAGAGACCAGGTTTCACCTGCAGCGCGCCAAATTAAAGCCGATGAAGACTGCTTAGTGTACAGTCTTGATTGTGAGATTTTACGTGATGTAGGTGATAAATATCTCAGTATCAGTGACTATTTCAGCAATAACTCTGCCCAGCGCCTTAAGCAAAAAATGTCAAAAGTGAATGAAGAAGCCATTATTTCTTCAACCTTGATGAATACCTCAGTCAGCAATTTTTACCATACTCCCGTGGCGAGCATAGAAGCAAGTAAAAATATTCAACAAGCAGCAATACAGATGACAGAGCAAGGCTACTCTTGTTTAGTTGTGCTCGATAATAATAAGTCGATTGGCATAGTAACCGACAAAGACATACGGCGTCGCTGTGTTGCACAAGGCTTACCGATAACGGCGAGTATTTGTGAAATTATGACCCGAGACATGAGTACCATAGACATTAAAAGCAATGCCTACGATACCCTAATGACAATGACCGCTAAGCATATTCATCACTTGCCGGTGACTAAACAGGGTGAAGTGGTTGGCATGGTTACCGTCACAGATTTAATGAACAATGAAGGGCATAATGCCGTTAATTTTTCTAGCATCGTTCATAAAGCTAAAAACCTTATTGACTTAAAAGAAATCAGTATTCTATTACCAAAGCTACAAATTCGCTTAGCTAAATTAGGCGCCAGCGCCGATCATGTCGGTAAAAGTATTAGTGCCATCACCATGGCTTTTACTAAACGCCTTATTGAAATGGCGGAAGAACGATATGGCCAAGCTCCAGTGCCTTATGCTTGGCTAGCTGCTGGCTCTCAAGCAAGGCAAGAGCAACTAGCCCATTCAGATCAAGATAACGCCATAATTATATGCGATTCAATGAAGCCTTATGACGATGCTTGGTTTGAAAATGTCGCTAATTTTGTTTGTGATGGTTTAGCCAGTTGTGGCTTTATTTATTGCCCCGGTGACATTATGGCCACTAACCCTAAATGGCGACAGCCAATGCGTATGTGGCAAAGCTATTTCAATACTTGGGTTGACACGCCAAGCCCTAAAGCCTTGTTAAATTCTAGTGTTTTCTTTGATTTAGAAACCATTTATGGCGACAAAACATTACTCGACACAGTGCGTACGAACATGCTGTCAAAAACTAAAACTAACAGTTTATTTATCGCTCATTTATCGAAAAATGCCTTGGGACTGCGCCCTCCTTTAGGGTTTTTCCGTGATTTTGTCCTCAAACAAAACGGTAAAAATAAGGCGACACTAGATTTAAAACATAATGGTATTGCTCCTATTGTTGATCTCGCTCGTATCTATGCACTTTCCCAAGGCATAAGTTCAGTCAATACCATAGAGCGTATTCAACAAGCCGCTGGCACTGCTGCCATTACCAGAGCATCTGCTGAAAACTTAATAGATGCTTATGAATTTTTAGGTATTCTTAGAGTAAAGCACCAAGCTAAAAAGCTCATGCAAGGGCTCGAAGCGGATAACTATTTGTCACCTAAAGAATTGTCTAAATTAGAACGAGAACACTTGAAAGATGCCTTTAAAGTGATTAAGACTTTACAAGACTCAAGACAGGCCAGTTTCTAATGGTGCTTAACGCTCTCATTCATCACCTTACTGGCTATGAAGCTAAGCGCAAACGCTTATTAAAAAAGGCACCTGATGGGCCATTGAAAGACTTTCTATCGGTGCCTTTTCCTGCACCAGAAACTCCTCTAAATAAAGTCCCTATATTAGCACTCGATTTTGAAACCACCGGACTTGATGCCAACGTAGACCAGTTGCTCAGTGTGGGTTTTGTCACCATAGAAAATGAGCAAATAAAGCTTAACTCTTGCTATCATCAAATCATCAAAACTAAAGCTCAGCTTAAAGAAAGTAATGTCATCATTCACCACATTACTGATGAGCAAAAAGATCGAGGTGAAGCATTACCTACAGTTCTCGAAGCACTATTACGGGCCTTAGCGGGTAAAGTTATGCTAGTGCATTTTGCCCGTATTGAACGACAGTTTTTAACAAAAGCTTGCTTAGAGCTTTATGGTATGGCGCCAGAGTTTCCCATTATTGACACCTTAGTTATTGCTAAACGCCAATTAGACAAACGTGATGTTGCTTATGATCCTTCAGAGCTACGCTTGCCAAATTTACGCCACCAATATGCCTTACCAGAGCACCATGGTCATAATGCATTAAATGATGCCATTGCCACCGCAGAATTATTACTGGCACAAATCAATAACAAACCTAAAGCAGATAAAATACAGTTAAGCGATCTGCTCTTATAGCATTTTATATTCATTTTCTGAGTGATTACGCCTGAATTTGAATTTGTGACGATATTATTTAATAAAATCTCAGCCGCAAGCCCCGAAATTTTCGTTACGCTCTGTTGAATTTCTTTATTATACCGTGCTATTTATCTGAAATGCGTGATCCCATCTTGCCCGTTTTTCCTCGTGGCAATATAGTATTTGCTTAAATAATTTTTACTGCTTATTATTAATCATGTATCAAATAAATACGAATATAGGATATCTGATATTGTTGTTTGCTAATCTGTTTTTTAAAATTGTAATACTATTCATTCTATTAAGTCATTCTTTTTTAGCTAATGCTAACTTTTTAATCTTCCCTGAAATAAAAATTGACCATACAAAGGGCGATTCATTATCTAAAGAAAATATTACCCCTTCGTTTGATATCTTTGCTTCTGGCAATTTAGGCCCTGTTCTTTTACTCTCCGAGGCATATGTATCTGACGAGTTACAGCATATTGAACGATTACAAATTGGCTTTAATATGACAGGTACATCTCGCGTATGGTTTGGACGTCATCATAACCCCTACGGCTATTGGCATACTCAATATCATCACGGTACATTTTTACAAACCTCAATCAGTAGACCTTCAATAGCCGGGTTCGGTGCAGGAGGAGGAATTGTTCCAAGCCACTCAACCGGTGTTTTACTAGAAGGTGAATTAGAACAGCAAGAATCAGTTTGGCATTATGCCTTATCAATTGGACTAACATCAAACATTGACCCTACTGAAGGTGGACATCATGGCGGTACTTCAACAGCATCTTTGCATGATTTTGACGTTTTAAACCCTGACCCCAATGAACACAAATTAGGTTACACATTTAGGCTTGCCTACTCCCCTGATGCATTAGCAGAGAAACAAGTGGGTAGCTTTATCAGCCATGAAGAAATTGTTTTCAACGCGATACCCCATCAAATGCCCCACGCAATGCAAAATCAAATAACGATTAACTCAAATGAAGTAATAACTTTAGACATATTGGGTATATTTGCTAATTATCAACAAGGTGCATTACATCTAATCAGCGAAGCCTATTATTTATCTTCCAAAGTACCTATTGAAATGATCATGAAGAAAAATAGTTTCTCTGCAGCTTATCTTCAAGTTGAATATGCATTAGATGAACAGTGGACTCCTTACTTTAGGTTAGATAGAACGTTTTCTTATGAAAACGATCCTTATTTAAATTTATTAGATGGCTATCCTGTTAATGCAAATACGCTAGGCATTCGATTAGATCTCCCAGGTAATAATGCACTTAAATTAGAGTACTCCAAACGTAGTTTTACCCACGATGACTCTGAGGTATGGCTGATAAATTGGAGCGCAATTTGGTGATAAAACTATCAAAATGCTTTCCGAGCAAATTCATAATAACGTCATTGTTGGCTTTGCTTTTATCTTTACCTACTTTCAGCGAAGAACTTGTATTAGTGGGCTCTATCGCAGCTAATTATCAGCCTTTATCATCATTTGAAGTACGAAAAATATTTTTAGGTTATCCAATCAAAAGAAATAATATGTCGCTTATTGCGATTAGGAATACGAGTGATGAAGAGATTTATCAACTATTTTTACAAAAAGTAATCCATTTATCAGCACGAAATTATGAACGACGATTAATGTCTAAAACGTTTCGTACAGGAACATCAACATTATTAGCAATAGACACGCTACCAGTACTTAAAAACAAATTACTCAATGATAAATTTAAGCTTTCTGTTATGTGGCTTAAAGATGTTGAATTAGACAATAACTTAAAAGTTATTCAGGTACTTTGGACCGAAGCACAATGATGAAGCCCCGTATTTTTTCCAATTTAACAGCAAGAATGGTTATCGTAGTAATCATTATGCATGTAGTATTTTTAAATATTCTTTATTTTGGTTTAGGCTCGGTCGTTGAAAAAGGCTATAAATCTCAATTTGTTGATTATGTCCGAGCCGATGCTTTTAATTTTGCTGCAAATATGAGTGGTAGTACACAATTAAGAAACAACATTAATATACAAGCAATTGAAGAAGCCGTGTTGACAGGGCGCACTGTATTCTTACGTGTATTAGACAATAATAATAAAATGATTGAAGAAGTAGGTGATCTAACCATAAACGAAAAGTTTACTGAAGACTTTACCTTTGGCAACGGCGAGAATAACATTTATTATATTGAAGCGCCTTTGTACGATATTAATCATCAATACCTAGGTAAAATTCAAATAGGCTATGATGAAACTGACACCCAAGAACAGATAAACTTGGCATACCAAAGGTGTCTTCTATTTTCAATTATTTATGCTTTGTTATCATTTATATTTATCATCTATTTTGGTCAAAGAATGACAAGGCCTATTCAGTCTTTACAGAAACTGACACGAACTATCGCACACGGCCAATATAAAACCAAAGTGACAGTAAAAACCAATGTTGTTGAAATAAAACATTTAGCTAATACCATCGAATTTATGCGAGAAGAGCTAGTTTCACAATCAGATTCAATGGAACATCTAGCATTACATGACAGTTTAACAGGGTTACCTAATCGCGTTTTATTACAAGACAGAGTTAACCAAACGGTTAATTGTCACATTCAAAAAGAGCACCCCTGTGTCTTAGTGGTGATTGACCTCAACAGATTCAAAGAAATTAATGACTCTTTTGGGCATTTAATTGGCGATAGTGTTTTAAAAAGAACCTCAACTAAGCTAGTTAATTCATTAAGGCTACCAGATACCGTTGCACGATTAGGTGGTGATGAATTTGCAATATTTCTTCCTGAGACGACTATTGACTCAGCAATACTCATAATAAAAAACATGGCAACAGAACTTAGCCTACCTTTTGAATGTGAGGGCCACTCAGTTATGTTAGGTGCAAGTATAGGCTTAGCATCTTTTCCTGAACATGGTAGTAGTTATGATGAACTGCTCCAAAAAGCAGATATAGCCATGTATGTCGCTAAACGTGCGGGTGTCGATAGCCAAATATATCAGCCTCATTTTGATCAAGATGCGCTACTTCGCCTTACTCTCATATCTGAACTTAAATTTGCGATTGAAAATGAACAACTTTTCCCTACTTTTCAACCAAAAATCAATATAGAAACCAATGAATTAATTGGTGTAGAACTATTAGTACGTTGGTTGCACCCAGAAAGAGGCGTAATACCTCCTAATGATTTTATTGCTTCTGCAGAGCGTGGCGGCTTAATATCACAACTCACCCAATGGGTATTACGTGCTGGTATTAAACAAGCGGCAAACTGGTATAAAAACGGAAAAGAAATTCCTGTTGCCATTAATTTATCACCAAAAAATCTTGTTGAAAAAGATCTTTATCAAAAAATATTATCTTTACTTAAAGAGTACGGGTTGCCCGCTCATTTATTAGAGCTGGAAATAACGGAAAGTAGTATGTTTGCCGATCCATTGACAGCAAAAAAAGTTCTTGAATCATTACATGATGCAGGAATAAGAATTGCCATTGATGATTTTGGTACTGGATATTCTTCATTAGTACAATTAAGAAATATGCCCATTTCAATACTTAAAATTGACCGAAGCTTTATTCTTCATATGGTTAACGACGTCAGCGATGCTGCTATTGTAAATTCAACTGTTTATATGGCTCACATGCTAGGAATGAAGGTTGTTGCCGAAGGCGTCGAGGATGAGCAAACATTAAATAAACTTAAAGAATTAAAATGCGATATTGTACAAGGCTATTTCTTTGCTCGGCCAATGCAAATTAGTGATTTCGAAAATTGGTGGCAATCGACCTATAGCCGCTCCATTTGAAAATGAGGGTTCAGCTGAAATTAAAAACACTTTTAAGAAAGGTTAATCAACATGCATCCAAGCCACTTCGTGCAAGTTTCATATTGAGGTGGTTTGGGTATATAGAGTAAGTTACAATCTATCCATTAATGTAGGCTAAACTTCAGCTTTATATTGTCCAATGGTATATACCCACGCCTGCATACCCTATTAAAGGATCGCTATGAACTCATTACTTCACACAGGCAATACTGGCATACCACTTTATATCATTGAAAAAAGCAACTATTCATTGTGGCTGACAAAACAAGCGCGATCAGTACAAGCATGGTTGCAGCAAATTGACTTTACCGGCGAAGGCTTAGCCTTAGTCCCCAGCTTTTTCGCAGATCAAGAAGGCAAACTAGCCCAGGCTATTTTTGTTGTCGATGATGCCAGCCATTACTTTGCTTGTGGTGGTTTAATCACTAAATTGCCTACAGGACAATACTTGCTAGAAGCAGCACCTGATCATCAACAAGCAATATGTTTTGCTTGGCTAGTAGGCGCCTATAAATTTTCAGCCTATAAAACCAACCACGAAGACAAACCACTCGCTAGTTTAGCGGTAAGTATGCAAGCTTTAGTTGATAATGCCATCAAATATGCCGAGGCAACCGCCTTAGTACGAGATTTAGTTAACACCCCCGCCAGCGACATGATGCCGGTAAATTTAGGCAACACCGCTCTGCATTTAGCAGAGACCTTTGGTGGTGCAGTGCAGCAAATTATTGGTGATGAACTGCTGATAAACAATTACCCCACTATACATGCTGTTGGCCGCGCGAGTATCAATCAGCCTCGCCTAATTGATCTTACTTGGGGTAATAGCGATCATCCACGAGTGACTTTAGTCGGTAAAGGCGTTTGTTTTGATAGCGGTGGTTTAGATTTAAAACCCTCTGCAGGTATGCGTAACATGAAAAAAGACATGGGTGGCTCAGCCCACGTACTGGGGTTAGCCCAGCTCATCATGTCGCATCAATTGCCTATTAATTTACGAGTATTAATTCCAGCGGTGGAAAACGCGGTGTCTAATAATGCTATGCGTCCTGGTGACGTCATTACCACGCGTAAAGGCCTAACCGTAGAAATTGATAATACGGACGCCGAAGGTCGTTTAGTGCTTGGCGATGCCTTATGTGAAGCCAGTCAAGATAAGCCTGAGCTTATTATTGATTTTGCCACGCTGACAGGTGCCATGCGCGTCGCCTTGGGTACCGAATTACCCGGGTTTTTCTCAACCAGTGATGATGTTGCTGCAGGTATCACCGCAGCGGGTAGCAAAATCAGTGATCCAGTATGGCGTATGCCACTTTACAGCCCCTATAATGACTTATTCAAAAGCACTGTTGCTGATATGACTAACTGCTCCGCAGGACCTTTTGGTGGTGCCATTACCGCGGCTTTATATTTAGAAAAGTTTGTTAGCGAAGACGTCGACTGGGTGCATTTTGATGTGATGGCGTTTAATGTTCGCGCCCTTGCTGGTCGGCCTTTAGGTGGTGAAGCTTTTGGTATTCGTGCCGTGTTCGATTACCTACAAACAAGGTACAACCCATAAGAAAATTTTAATCGCGCATATTTATAAATAGCTTTTTTGAAGAAAAATATGCGCATTCATTATGGATGTGTCGCCTAAGCTCAGGAAGGCACATTTTGGTACTCACACTAAAGTCTAATTGCTAATCAAATTTTCGCTCGTATGCTATTAGTTTAATTCGCCGTTTTAAATTAAGCAGAATACTGAACATGAACAAAAAATCAACTTCCCCTATATTAACCTTCATTAGTGCCTTAGTTATCACGGCTTTGCAATCACTCATCGTTATCTTTTTTGATTCCAGCTTATTATCTGCGGTCAGTTTATGCCTAATAAGCTTTTTCGTGATTTTAATCTACCAGTATTGGCAAAATAATGACTCCGCTAGTGAAGAGGAAGTGCCCTCCATAGACAGTCGTTACACACAAGCGGGTGAAAAAATCAGCATAAAAGCCAGCGAACTCGCCATTAATTCAGCCGAATTAAGTTTTTTTCTTGGACAACTAAGTAACGCTATTGAAACATCAAGTGAAGATGTCGACCGCCTTGCCACTGCCGCCGAACAAATGTCTGCCAATAGTAAACAAATTAACGACAATGCCGAGCTAGCCTCACAACAAGCAAACCAAGCTATGAGTGCTAGCAGCACCAGCACCACGCAGTTAAATGAAAACATTACTGTGGTAAATCAACTACATGGCTCAGTAGCAAGTGCCGCTAATAAAATTGCCTCTTTAGCAGAAAAAGCCTCAGAAATTCAAAGTATCACCGATGTTATTGATGGTATTTCTTCGCAAACCAACTTGCTAGCGCTAAATGCCGCCATAGAAGCAGCGCGTGCTGGTGAACAAGGCCGAGGTTTTGCTGTCGTCGCTGATGAGGTGCGTGCCCTTGCCGCAAAGACTGCCGATGCTACTAATAAAATTGGTGACATGTTAAACCAAATAAGTCAGGAAACCACTGATACCACAGCCGTCATGTCACAGATAGTGCAACAAACCAGCAGTGTGGTTGATACCATGACTGATCTTTCACAGTCCTTTACGGAAATTGATCAATTAATGGCAGATTCATCCTCAGCTAGCAATCAAATCAGTCATGCGCTGCAAGAGCAAGATTTAGCCGCAGCTGACATATCAAGCTCTGTCGTCAACTTGCATGATTTCCTAATTGATAAAAGCCAAGAAACTCAATCGGTTTCAAAACAAGCAGCCAGTTTATCAAACAGCACTGAATCTATTTTTGTGCACCTGTCTGAATTTGAGAGCAACAGCCTGATTAACCGTATATGCAAACAAGCCGAATTGTCGGCAGTGAAAGTCAGTGAACTCTTTGAACAAAATATTGCTAACAACAAAATATCTATGCAAAAATTATTTGATTTTAATTATCAGCCGATAAAAAATACTAGCCCCGCTAAATACTCAACCAGCTTCGACAGTTTTACCGATCAACATTTACCCTCAATACAAGAGCCCTTATTGAAAGAGTTTAGCGAGATGATTTATGCAGGTGCCGTTGATGTTAATGGCTACTTCCCTACTCACAACAAATGTTTTTCTAAACCACTAACGGGCAATTCTGACATAGATGTCATTAACAATCGCACCAAACGCCTGTTTAACGACCCGACCGGTATTCGCTGTGGTCAGCACACTGAAAAATTTTTACTACAAACCTATAAGCGTGATACAGGCGAAATAATGCATGATGTTTCAGCCCCTATTTTTGTTCAAGGTCGACATTGGGGTGGTTTTAGAATTGGCTTCAAAGCTAATTAATGCTTCACATCCTAACACTACCTGCTAAATCACATACTAAATTCTAAAATGTAGACTAAAGTCTATTGTTAATAATCAACATTGTAGACTTAGGTCTAATTTCTTTACGATGCTAATAATTCTACTTTATTAACTGAATAAAAATTAGTCATCGTTTTTTAACAACAGCGATACAGCCATATTAAAAAATGGTGTTAACCAAAAGCTAAAGAGACAAAAGAACTCTGCTTTTAGATAAAAATAACAAAGACAATAAATACAACCACTGCCATCGGCAGAAAATGGGGATACATAATGTTCAAACTTAAAAAAAGTAAATTATTGCTCGCAACAGGTTTATTAACTATGGCCAGTGCTGCTAATGCTGGTTACAGTTTCGACTTAACCGACAATGATAAAATAACGTTTGGCGGTTACATCAAAGCAGACGTGCGTTCAATCAGTGGTGACGTAAGCTCGACAGTAACCAACGATGATTACTGGATTGGTCACGCTGCCAATATTGATGATCTCTCAACCACTAAGTTTTCAGTCAATGAAACTCGTATCAATGCTAAATATGTACATGGCGATGTAACTGGCTTTATTGAGATGGATTTTCTCGGTGGTGGCGGTAACCAAATAATATCTAATTCATCACACCCTAGATTACGTCATGCATTCATCAAATATAAAAGCATCTTAGTTGGTCAAACATGGACTACTTTTCAAAATACTAGTTCACTTGCTGAAGCTGCAGATTTCGGTGGCCCACTAAATGCCTCCGCCTTTATTAGACAAGGCCAAATTCGTTATACCAATGGTGGTTTACAAGTTTCTTTAGAAAATCCACATTCAGACAAAGGTGATAGTAGCCAAGACTCAATACCCGATTTTATCGCTAAATACACCTTCAAAGGTGATTGGGGTAATGTTTCAGTTTCAGGTTTAGCTCGCCAGTTAAATACTCTTGGTGGCGATACTGAATCTGCTGTTGGTTTTGGTGTTGCGGGTCGTATTAAAACCTTTGGCAAAGATGATTTCCGCTTTCAAGTACACGGCGGTAATACCGGTCGTTATGTGGGTGTAGTTGCCGCACGAGATTTAGTCGGTGAAGAAGCAGAAGAAACCACTTCATATATGGTTGCTTATCGTCATTTTTGGACTGACGATATGCGCTCAACCGTATTTTACGGCAGTACCGATGCTGACTTAGCTAACACTAAGCGTAACCATGTCGCCGTTAACCTATTTAAAAACTACACTAAACAACTTTCCTTTGGTATTGAAATAGGTAATTTCGAAATGGATGAGATAAACAAATCATCAGACTACTTACAATTCTCTGCTAAATACGTTTTATAGTGCTTATTATCAAAGTTAAGACTATAAAACACTAACCATCTTGCGTTAGTTAACCTCCAACCGAGGTTATTTTATGGGGAAGCTTTTGCTTCCCCTTTTTTTGTGCAAAATTACATTACTTTCCTATAATGAGTATATCTTTAATGTAATGATAAAAAGTAATGAGAAACTCCAATATCCACAGATGGTTTGGCGCAGTGGTTGCTTTGCTACTGTTAATCATGCCGGTTTTATTAGCGGATGAACTTTCTTTATTTGCAAGCTGGTTGCTCATCTATATTTGCTGGCTCATTATTATCGCAATGGGCCAAATAAAAATTAGCCCTTCATCCGAGAACAAAAGTAAACCAAAGGATCAATAACGGTGATTCCTTTTCATCAGTTAATTCTTATACTCTTACTGTATATTACAGTGTTGTTTATTATTGCTCAGTGGTCGCAATCAAACACGAATAATGCACAAAAAATTCGAAACTCACCCCATACTTATGCCTTAAGTATTACTGTGTTTTGTACCTCTTGGACTTTTTTTGGCAATATTGGTCTTTCCGCCTCTCAAGGTATATTTCCTATCGCGATACACTTAGGCGTTATCATGACCTTTATTTTTTTAACGCCACTGCTTAAAAAAATGATTTTATTAAAAAATGAATTTCATTCTACGAGTATTGCTGACTTTATTTCGGTGCGTTACAACAGATCGCAAACACTCGCGGCGTTGATCAGTATGTTATGTTTGGTTGGTATAGTGCCCTACTTAACCATCCAATTAAAATCAGTTATCACTAGCTTTCAACTCTTGGTCATTAACAACAACAGTAGCAATATACTATTGGAAAACTTTGATGTATTTATTGTTTTAATGATGGCTTTTTTTACTATAATTTTTGGCGTTCGCCATCTAGATCCTACTGAAAAACACCCTGGTATGATGGCTGCGCTCGCTTTTGAAAGTTTGTTTAAGTTGCTGGCCTTACTCATAGCAAGCCTGTGGATATGTTATGTATTAAACCCTGGTGTGCTAAGCATATTTACGCTGCCCGCCAGTATTGAGTTGCAACAAAACATGCAGCAGCTGAGTGCACAAAACTGGTTGAGTTTCATGTTATTAGGTGCCATCGGAATTATCGTCTTACCCAAACAATTTCATGTTACCATCGTCGAGTGTGGTAATACTGACTTTATAGACAAAGTCAAATGGCTCTGTCCGTTATATTTATTGTTGATCAATCTGTTCGCCTTACCCGTTGCACTAACTGGCATGTTACAGGCTGAATCATTAGGCTCGGCCGATTTATGGCTACTAGCCCTACCAATATCCAATAACCAAGTACTTATTTCTATCCTTGTCTTTCTAGGCGGCTTCGCTGCGGCAACAGGCATGATAATGATCAGCTCGATGGCACTATCGACCATGTTAACCAATCACATTGTCATGCCAATCATTTTGCGTACGGTAAAATTTCAGCGCTTAAAGCGTTATGTATTACAGATTCGTTGGTTAATGGTATTCGCTGTGCTCTTTATGAGTTTACTCTACTATCGCGCTATTGGTGACTCTGAGCTAATCGTCAAAATTGGTACCATTGGTCTTATTGCTTGTACGCAGTTTGCCCCAGCGTTAATTGGTGGTTTGATATGGCGAAGTGGTAACTTAAAAGGCGCTATTGCAGGCCTAAGCGCTGGAGCTATTATTTGGTTTTATAGTTCATTCTTACCGCCTGTTATCCGCAGCGGTTGGTTAGACTGGTCTATATTAGAGCAAAAATCTGGCTTTTTTTATTGGTTTGATCCTGAGCATTTTCTTGCTATTGCCCAAGCATCACCATTAACCAATAGTTTGGTGTGGAGTTTATTGATAAATACCTTACTCTACATTGGAGTATCTTTATTGAGCGACATGACCGATGAAGAACATAAAATTGCCAACCAATTTGCTGATACCCAAAACATCTCACATAGCATGCCTTTAGCACAATCAGAGCCTGACACTATCGAAATCAACAATAAAAGCAAATTAATCAATGAGTTATTTAAACAATACATGCCCAATCACATGGCGATAGCCAAGCTACAAACTTGTTTAACCAAAACAGAAATCAACGATAAAGATAAAATAAATATTGCCGAACTATCTATGTTGAAAAACTCGGCACTCAACGCACTTGCTGGTGTTATTGGCATGGCATCAGCTTACCATGCTTTTAACCGAATTAATCTCATCACCGATGAGGAACAAACGCAGCTCGCCTCTTACTTCTCACGTTTTCTAGCACAATTACAATTGTCACCCAAAGAACTCTTTGAGCAAGTTAATTTTCATCAACAAAAACGTGAATTACTGGAGAATCATGCCAAACAACAACTAACCGTTATTAGTCAATTAGAAAACGAAGTGTCACAGCGTCATCAAGCAGAGCAAGAAATACGCTCACTTAATGATGACTTAGAGCAACGCGTACGGCAACGAACCCAAGAATTGAGTAACACCAATAATGAATTAAATCAAATATTGACCAAATTAAAGCAAACTCAGTCACAATTATTAGAAAACGAAAAAATGGCCTCTTTAGGGAGCTTAGTGGCTGGTGTTGCCCATGAAATCAACACCCCTATCGGCATTGTATTAACCTCGATCAGCTTTATGAAAGACAGGTGTGATGGCATTATTACCGCCTTAACTCAGCAAAATTTAACGTCGAAAAAATTAACACTTTTCACACGAGAATTGCACCAAGGCTTTGATTTATCAATGAATAATATTAGACGCGCGGTTGAGCTTATTGAAAGCTTTAAGCTGATAGCCGTTGATAGTATTGTTGATGAAGCTCGCGAAATAAATTTACATTATTACTTACAAGACATTTTGCGATCTTTACAACCTAAGGCCAAAGGAACCAATATTAAGATAGAGCTAAACTGTCCTGAAAGCATCATCATATACTCTTACCCTGGAGCCATCACTCAAATAACCAATAATTTAGTAATGAATAGTTTGTTACATGCCTTTGAACCAAAACAAATCGGCAAAATAACTATTACTGCACAACAGCAAGGAAGTATTACCACGTTAGTATACTGTGACAACGGCTGTTCATTAGATGATGAAACTATTGCCCGTTTATTTGAACCCTTTTATACTACTAAAAGAGGGGAAGGCGGCTCAGGTTTAGGAGCCCATATTGTCTATAACTTAGTAACTCAACGGCTCAAAGGCAACGTAGAACTAATCACCAAGCAATTGAAAGGAAAGTGTTTTAAAATAATAATCCCTAATGATAGCCGCAATATTGATGAGAGCAGAAAAATAATAAATTATTCTATTTAATCAACTAGCAATGGACTTTTTCGTCTATACTGAACCTTATCAAGATCGGCTCATCTCAAGAGAATTCTATGGCATTTCTAAGAAAATATACCATTCAAAAGCGCTTTGTATTACTGCTAGCGTTGATATTAACTGGTTTGATAGTGTTAAGCTCTATCAGCCTATCACAGGCTTATCAATCACTCTTACAGCAAAAATACAATGCTAACCAACAAGTGGTGGAAGCTGCATACAGCGTGATCGAGCATTTTCACCAGCAGCAAAATAACGGTGCCCTCAATGAAGAACAAGCCAAAAAGCAAGCCATTGAAGTACTGCAAAGCCTTAGATACGACCAAAACAATTACTTTTGGATAAATGATTTTTCACCAACCATGATCATGCACCCAATTAAACCCGCATTAAATGGCAAAAATGTTGCCGGTGTAAAAGATCCTGATGGCACGGCTTTATTTATAGATATGGTCAATCTTGTTCGTGCCAAAGGGCAAGGCTTTGTCCCCTACAAGTGGCCAAAACCCGGTGTTGATGAACCCGTTGATAAAATATCTTTCGTGAAAGGTTTTACGCCGTGGCAGTGGATCATTGGTTCTGGCACTTACCTTGATGATGTTGATACAACCTTTGCAACGCAACGAAATACCTTACTCGCTTATGCATTAATCTTAGTGGTCATTATTGTTTTTCTCTCCTATTTTATTGGCAAAAGTATTATTGTACCAACACACGAAGCGTCAAACTTAATGAAGGACATCGCACGAGGAGACGGGGATCTAACTCGTGTTTTAGATCATCGAGCCCGAGATGAAATATCGCGCTTAGCGCATTATTTCAATGAATTTACTCAAAAAATGCGTGATTCATTGACCGATGTTGCCAACAATTCAGACATAGTGCTTAACCATGCTCAGTCGGTAGCTAGTGCCAGTGACAGTGCACAGTTATTAACACAAAATCAGAATGACATTACCACACAAGTCGCAACAGCCATGGAGCAAATGACCTCACAAATTCGTGATGTTAGTAATAATGCTAATGCGGCCGAGCAAGCTGCCAACGATGCTAGAAATAATACCTCCCAAGGCAAAGAAATTATTTCTAGTACGATCAATCAAATGCAATCCCTCTCCACTAATATTGATGGTGTTTCGCAAGTTATTGATAGCCTTGCTGCCGAAAGCGATAATATTGGTTCAGTACTTGATGTTATTCGTGGTATTGCCGAGCAAACCAACTTACTTGCCCTTAATGCCGCCATTGAAGCTGCTAGAGCAGGTGAGCAAGGGCGTGGTTTTGCCGTTGTTGCTGATGAAGTTCGTACTCTAGCGAATAGAACAGAGCAAAGTACTAACGAAATTCAGCAAATGATTCAAAAATTACAAGCTGGCGCTCAAGAAGCAGTAGCCGCGGTGAAAATCAGCCAAGATATTTCCAATCAAACTGTAGAGCAAACCGGAAAAGCCGATGACTCCCTATCTGAAATAGATAAACTGATGGAATTAATCTCTGAAATGAATACACAAATAGCCCGCGCGACAGAGCAACAAACTCAAGCTGCGGACGAGGTGAACTTACGTATCAATGATTTAGCTGGCATGGTAGATGAATCTTTAGCCACATCGGTGCAACTTAATGAAGCCAGTGTACAATTAGAATCAAGCAGCAATAGCATGTCAGAAGTGGTTAGCCGCTTTAAGTTTTAATGATAGCTTTGATGGCTTTAAGCTTTGATGAAAGTCAATAAAAAAAGCCAGCATCACAAAGCTGTGAACACTGGCTAAACCATCAAAAATTTTTAATCGATTGATTCAAGGGGAAACTTTGAACCAATGCGCAAAGAAGGAACTTAGTGATCATGTGTCCTGAAGCATAATCACTAAGCTGCCAGCCTTGCTATTAGTTAAAACGCCTGAGAGAGCATTCACTTGCCTTAACCAACAAACAAATGATAATCATTGTCGTTTGCATCGTCAACTGTTTTTTTAACTTTTCTTTATTTATTTTGTACTTACTTCAGCTTAGAAGTACTTACCACAGAGAACGTCGAGGCAGGTTATATGCTCCATGCATAACCTAAATGACCTACATCCATGTAGGCCTTGCTACGTACTACATCGAGACTGCACAAAGAGAACAAAGTCTCTGTGTAGGCTCGAAGAGCCTCTGTGAAACATCGCGATTCGGTAGTGAACAATTACATTGTTTAACCACAACTACTTTTTCAATTTAGCAAAAGCATCGGCAAAGGCATTTCCCATTGCCGCATTTTCTACTTTTTGGACTTTTTGGACTTTGGTTTTAGCTTTAGCATGATTTTTATGTGCTGGGTTCTGCTGTTTAACGTTTGAGGCTTGTGTTCTCTCACTGCTTTGTTTGTTATTGGTTACTTGTGGTTTCGCACTTGGTTCATCTAAACGCATCGTTAAACTAATGCGTTTTCGGCTGACATCAACTTCAACTACTTTCACCTTAACAACGTCACCCGCCTTCACTAATTCACGCGGATCGTTAATAAATTTATTGGTCATCGACGAAATATGTACTAAACCGTCTTGGTGAACACCAACATCAACAAATGCACCAAAATTAGCAACATTAGATACAACGCCTTCTAGCACCATGCCTACTTGTAAATCAGCCATGTTATTCACGCCATCGGCAAAGGTCGCCGTTTTAAATTCAGGCCTTGGATCTCGGCTGGGCTTAACAAGCTCTTTAATAACCTCTTTCAGGGTGATTTCACCAAATTGCTTCGTGGCAAAATCACTGATGTTGACTTGCTGTAGTTGCTGAGCGTTATTCAGTAAGCTGGCACTGTCAAGATTGAGTTGTTTTATAATATTCTCAACAATCGGGTAGGTTTCAGGATGAACCGCGCATTGATCTAACGGGTTATCACCGCCAGTAATACGTAAAAATCCCGCCGCTTGTTCAAAGGCTTTAGGCCCCAAACGAGCGACCTTTTTCAATTGATTTCTATTAGTAAAAGCGCCCTGCTCATCACGAAACTGAACAATATTGCTCGCCATGGTTTTATTCAAACCTGCAACACGGGTTAGCAATGCCGCAGAGGCCGAATTGAGATCGACACCCACCGCATTTACACAATCCTCAACCACATCATCTAGACTTTGGCTAAGCTGGCTTTGGCTAACATCATGCTGATATTGACCGACACCAATGGCTTTAGGATCTATTTTTACCAGCTCTGCCAATGGGTCTTGCAAACGCCTAGCAATAGACACCGCGCCGCGTAGTGAAACATCAAGGTCAGGAAATTCATTCGCGGCAAATTCAGAGGCAGAATATACCGAAGCACCGGCTTCTGACACCATCATTTTTTTCGGTTTAGCCATCGTTGCCGTAGCATCAAACTGGGCAATAACATCACTGGCTAATTTATCGCTTTCTCGCGAACCAGTACCATTACCAATAGCTATTAGCTCCACTTTATACTGGCGACAAATATTCACCAAGGTGCGCACTGACTTATCCCAGTGATTCTGCGGCGCATGAGGAAAAATAGTGGTGGTATGTAATAGCTTGCCTGTGGTATCAACAATAGCTATTTTACAACCCGTACGTAAACCAGGATCTAAACCTAAGGTGGTTTTCGCACCTGCTGGTGCCGCCATTAATAAATCGGTCAGGTTTTCAGCAAATACTTTAATGGCCTGTAGCTCGGCTTGTTCACGCAGTTTTCCCAGTAATTCATTGCTTAAACTAGCACTTAATTTAGTTTTCCACGCTAAGCGTACTGTGCTGATTAAAAAACTCGTCGCCGCTTGCTCATTCTGTTGTGAAAAGCACCGTAGCGTTAAATGCTCGCTAACAATGTGCTCAGCACTAGACACGGAGGTTTTGTCTTGGCTAGGGTCAACATCTATTTTTAATTGTAAAAAGCCTTCATTACGGCCTCGAAGCATGGCCAGCATGCGATGCGATGGCACCGTTTTTAATTTTTCACTGTGATTGAAATAATCACGAAATTTAGCCGCTGCTTGCTCTTTTCCTTTCACAACATGGCTGGTTAAGTGCGCTTGTTTAAGTATGTGGTTACGCAATTTTTGTAATAAATTGGCATCTTCACTAAAGCGCTCGGCTAAAATAGAGCTGGCTCCCTCAAGCACGGCTTTAACGTCAGTAAAACCAGTTTTATTATTAGTAACTTGCTCAAGATAAGCTTGTGCTTCATGTTCTGGATTAAGCTGCCAATGGTTAAATAAACTATTAGCTAGTGGCTCTATACCCGCTTCAACGGCAATTTGCCCTTTAGTACGACGTTTCGGTTTATAAGGTAGATACAGATCTTCTAAACGGGTTTTATTATCGGCATTGGTAATTTGTTTGGCTAACTCAGGGCTTAGTTTGTCCTGTTGTTTTATGCTGGTTAAAATAACTTGTCGACGCGCTTCCAAATCTCGTAAATAGGTTAGCCTGGTTGCTAAGGCACGCAAATGATTATCGTCTAAACCTTGAGTGGCCTCTTTTCTATAACGAGCAATGAAAGGCACGGTAGCACCGTCATCTAATAAGGCGATCGCGGCATTGGTTTGTGACGATTTGACGTTAAGTTCTTGAGCAATTTGCTCGCTGATTTGTTCGGCAATAGCTGACATTGATTGGCGTTCCGACGTTAATTGACTAAATTATTATTACAGTATGGTAGGATCATACCAGAAAGTAGCTTTATCGAATAATCACTAATACGAAATATCATTGCCTCCTTTAATTTTCGCTTGATATACTGCGGTATCAGCCATAGAAAACAGCGCTTCAAAATCAAAATTATTTTGCTCGGTAGAGCTTAAACCAAAGCTTGCAGAGGTTTGATGCGTTGAAGGCGGTAGTTCAGTTATTTCCTGTCTCAGTGTCTCCGTTTTGAATTTAGTTTGCTCTAATGAACAATGGGGAAGCACCAGTAAAAATTCATCGCCGCCAAGACGAATAGCGGCATCTTCATTTCGGCAATTATCTTTTAATAGCTTAGCAATATCACAAAGTAATTTATCCCCTGCCCCATGTCCTAACTCATCATTGATACATTTGAATTTATCTAAATCTATCATCACTATCGATAACGGATTATTATATCGTTGCGCCGAGCTTAATGCTTTTTTAATATAGGCCACCAAAAAATGGCGATTGTATAACCCGGTTAACTGATCTGTCATGGCCATCTGCTCTAAAGCTTTTTTTTGTACGATCACTTGCTGGTAAAGGCGTTGTGTTAACAACATATTATTTAAGCGCGCTGCCAATTCGGCTTGTATAAAAGGCTTATTGATGAAATCACTAGCACCCACTTTTAAGGCATGAATACGCTGGCTATCATTGAGTGATGCAGAAATAGCAAGGATAGGGGTGAACATTTTATTATCTTGGCGAACTCTAACCTCTTCAATAAAATCAACACCATCCTTTTTGCCAGCAAGCACAATATCCAGTAACACCAAATCATAACCATGGCTTTCAAAAGCTTCAAGCCCAGCTTCAGCACTAGTAAAATGCTCAAATGTTAAGCCCATTTCTGCCAGCATCGCCATAGTCACTTTTGCCTGCGTTAAATGATCTTCAATATATAAAATATGTCCAGTACCATCATAGAAAATTAATTCATCTTGAGTGAGGTGAGCAAACAGTGTTTTCAGTTTGTCTAGCGCCATTTTTTGACAAATATAATTAACTTGTGCTGTCTTCATTTTGGCTAATTTATCTTGGTTAGTTTCACTAGAAAAAATGATAACAATACTATTTTCAAAACCTTGGATTTCTTTTATTTTTCTAGCTAATTCAACCCCTTGCATATCAGGTAAGTACATGGCAATACAAATTAAATCATATTGATTTTCATGAGCATTCGCTATTGCCGAAGTGCCATCACTAACCTCTTGTGGATTAATCGCAAAGCCATGTAAAAACTCACTTAACAACAATCGATAAGTTTTGGAAGGTTCAACCACTAAGGTTTTCATTTAAATAACTTTACTCAGGCCAATTAATAATATTTCAGTATGGTTGAAAAAATTATTTTTGCCAGTTTGTGCGTGGTACTAAGGTGCTAAATAAAAACACCTTTATTTAAGCTAAAGTGTGAGTTATAAATTTAATTAAAAAATTTGAGTCATTAGCAAACACACAATAAATATTCGGAGACATTAGATGTTAAAAGGTAAAACAGCCCTTATTACCGGTTCCACCAGTGGTATTGGTTTAGCGACAGCTCATACGTTAGCAGAACAAGGTGTTAACTTAGTTTTGCACGGTTTATTGGCTGAAGCAGAAGGCATCGCTCTAGCCGAAGAATTTGCCACTAAATATAATATTAAAACACTCTTTGATGGTGCTAATTTAATGGACAGCAACGCCATTGCAAGCTTTATGGACAGGGCTATTGAGATGATGGGCACTATTGATATTTTAGTGAATAATGCTGGTATTCAACATACTGAAAGCATTGACACTTTTCCAGAAAACAAGTGGAACGCTATTATCGCGATTAATTTAACGGCAGCTTTCCATACTACTCAAAAATCACTGCCTGGCATGAAAGCCAATGGCTGGGGTCGGATAATCAACATCGCTTCGGTACATGGTTTAGTCGCGTCATTAAATAAGTGTGCTTATGTTACTGCCAAGCACGGGTTAATTGGTTTAACCAAGGTTGTTGCATTAGAGTGTGCCGAGCAAGGCATAACCGCCAATTCAATTTGCCCTGGTTGGGTTGACACGCCATTAATCAATAATCAAATCAATGAGATTGCGCAAAAACAGCAGCTGGAATTCGAACAAGCAAAATATAATTTAGTGACCGCTAAACAGCCGCTGCCTGAGATGATGGCTCCTCGTCAAATTGGTGAATTTATTTTGTTTTTGTGTAGCGATAATGCTCGCAGCATCACTGGCGCATCATTGCCTATGGATGGTGCTTGGACGGCACAATAAATGACAACATTCAATTTTAATTAATACCTAATAGGAGTCCCTAATGGCTGGGCTAGACAAATTAGTAACAAGTTACGAAGCAGCAATGGCAGGTCTTGAAGATAATATGACGGTCATCTCTGGTGGTTTTGGCCTGTGTGGCATACCAGAGAATTTAATCCAAGAAATATACAATAAAGAAACGAAAGGGCTGACCATTGTTTCCAATAATTGCGGCATAGAAGAATACGGTTTAGGCATTTTATTATCTAAACGCCAAATAAAAAAAATGGTTGCCTCATATGTGGGAGAAAATGGTGAATTTGAACGGCAATTAATGGCGAATGAGTTAGAAGTTGAATTAACACCACAAGGCACTCTTGCTGAAAAAATTCGCGCTGGTGGTGCTGGCATACCTGCATTTTATACCGCTACTGGGGTTGGTACTTTAGTGGCTGAAGGTAAACATCACAAAACTTACAACGACAGAGAATACATCTTAGAAGAAGCCATCGTCGGCGATTTTGCCATTGTTAAAGCGTGGAAAGCTGATCGCCATGGTAATTTAGTTTATCGTAAAACGGCTCGTAATTTTAACCCTATGGTAGCTACCGCTGGAAAAATTACCGTGGTAGAAGTTGAAGAACTGGTTGAAGTAGGCGAGCTTGATCCCGATGAAATTCACACACCGGGCATTTATGTCGACCGCTTAATTGTCGGTACGTTTGAAAAACGCATTGAACAACGCACCGTGTTAACCGCTTAAGGAGAATAAAATGGCTTTATCAAGAAACCAACTAGCACAACGTGTTGCGCAAGAATTGAATGATGGTGATTATGTTAATTTAGGCATAGGCATACCCACACTGGTACCAAACTTTATTCCAGACGGCATCGAAGTCATGTTGCAATCAGAGAACGGCTTGTTAGGTATGGGCGTTTTTCCCACAGAAGAAAATGTTGATGCTGATTTAATTAATGCCGGCAAACAAACGGTTACTATGGTTAAAGGGGCATCTTTATTTAGCTCGGCAGAATCTTTTGCCATGATCCGTGGCGGCCACGTTGATTTAACCGTATTGGGCGCATTTGAAGTTGATGTAAACGGCAATATCGCTTCCTATATGATCCCCGGCAAACTAATCAAAGGAATGGGAGGTGCCATGGATTTAGTAGCCGGTGCTGATAATATTATTGTTACCATGACCCACGCTTCAAAATATGGTGATTCTAAATTATTAACCAATTGTTCACTGCCACTAACAGGTAAAGGCTGCATCAAAAAAGTATTAACTGATTTAGCTTTTATTGAAATCAAAAACGGTAAATTTCATTTACTTGAACGTGCGCCCGGTGTTAGCGTTGAAGAAATAATCAAATTAACAGAAGGTGAGCTCGTTATTAATGGTGACGTGCCAGAAATGCAGTTTTAATTTATTAAAAACAAGTTAAAATAAAAGCCTCTCATTGACTCAATGCGAGGCTTTTACTAATTCAAGGAAACAATATGGCCATAAATAAAGGTGAACAGATTCGCCGTCAAGTAATGGGAAACGATTTTGTTGATCGTGCTTTAAACAATACCGATGACTTTACGCAACCCATGCAAGAATATATTAACGATCACGGCTGGGGCTCTACATGGCGACGCAGTGGCATTGACCTAAAAACCCGCAGCTTAGTGACCGTTGCTATGCTAGCCGCTTTAAAAGCACCACAAGAATTGAAAGGACATATTCGTGGCGCTCTTAATAATGGCGCCACCGTTGAAGAGATACGCGAAGTACTACTTCACAGTGCAGTCTATTGTGGTGCCCCCGCCGCACAAGAAGCGTTTCGCGCGGCAAAAGAAGTGTTTAATAGCACCAAATAACCTAGCGATGAAGGTATTTATTCAGCTTGAAAATATTTACCACCGAGATCAGCGCACAACAGCGATCATAACAAATCTTCTGTGCCGCATCGCGGCTCGGTGGTGAACAATTACCGATAAAGAAGCTGGCAATCAGCTCCGAATCTGGCTAGTGTTGGTGCTTGTTAACTATTACACTGGGGTAAAATAACCTCTCAGTAATGATTAGTAATATGGACAAAAAATTATATCAACAAGCGCGGCTATCTCGTGATGCTCGCTTTGATGGCCAGTTTTTTATCGCGGTGAAAACCACCGGTATATTTTGTCGGCCAATTTGTCCCGCCCCGATGCCAAAAGAAAGTAATGTGGAATACTTTACCACCTCGATTGCCGCCGTAAATCATGGTTATAGACCCTGTTTACGCTGCCGACCTGATGCCGCGCCCGACTCTTTTGCATGGCAAGGCAACAGTACTAGTTTTGAGCGCGCGCTTTCATTAATCAATGAAGGAGCGCTTACCTCGCAAAGCATTAATCAGCTTGCCGAGCGCCTAGGTATTTCTAGTCGCTATCTCAACACCTTATTTCAAAATAACTTAGGGACAAGTGCAAAAAATTACGCCCAACACCAACAACTGATGTTTGCTAAATCATTACTCCAACAAACATCAATGAGCATAACAGACGTCGCGTTTGCTGCTGGTTTTAATAGCCTACGCAGATTCAATGATTGTTTTCAAAAAAAACTTAAATTAACCCCTTCTAGCTTGCGTAAAAATAAAACGGTAGCAACCGACACTATCAGTTTATTTTTAAGTTACCGGCCACCTTATGCTTGGTCGCAACTGAGAGATTTTTTACAACATAGAGCGATAGCTCCGATAGAATGGTTAGACACCAACAGTTATGGTCGAAGTTTTACGTGGCCATCGAACGATGGTGATAGTGATGGCAAAAGTATTCATGGCCAGTTTATCGCCACACATAATGCCGATAAGCATGGCTTTAACGTTAATGTAAACATTAGTGATATTAACTACTTAATGCCAACAATTAGAAATATTCGCCGTATTCTAGACTTAGATGCCGCCATCAATAGTATTGATAAACAGCTAGCAACATTAACGGGACTTGATACTCAACTGTGCTCGGGGCTGCGTTTACCCGGCACATGGAGTTTATTTGAAGCTGGTGTCAGGGCTATTCTAGGGCAACAAATATCGGTTGCTGGTGCGTTAAAATTAGTGGCAACCTTAGTACAGCATTATGGCCGAAAAAAGGGCGAATTAACGTTATTTCCTTTGCCCGAAGACTTACTTAGTGGCAATCTTAATGAACTGAAAATGCCAAGCTCTCGACGAGCTACCTTATTAAATTTAGCCCACTTTATGGCAGAAAAGCCACAGGCATCTCCCGACGAATGGCTACCACTAAAAGGCATTGGCCCTTGGACCATTGACTACGCAAAAATGCGTGGTTTAAGTGATCCTAATATTTGGCTAGGTGGCGACTTAGGTGTAAAAAAAGCCTTAAATCAGCAAGGTATAACCTTAAATCCCCAAGATGCCTCTCCTTGGCAATCTTATTTAACTTTTCAAGTATGGAATTTATTATGAACACAATCTTTGCTAGCTTTTTATCAACACCGATAGGTGAGTTAGGCATTTTTGCTGATAACAAAACCATCTTTCGCATCGAATTTACTGACATGCTCAGGGATCAAGATTTAATCAACCACGGTGAGCATAAAGAGAACGATTTAACGTTACTTGCCAAGCAACAACTTACACAATATTTTGCCACTGACAGAACAGCATTTAATTTGCCTATAACGCCACAAGGCACGCCGTTTAGGCAACAAACATGGCAAGCATTGCAAAAAATACCGTATGGCCAAACACGCTGTTACAGCCAACAAGCCGAACTAATGAGTAATAAAAAAGCAGTACGTGCCGTAGGCGCGGCTAATGGCGCCAACCCTATTGCCATCGTAATCCCCTGTCATCGTGTTATTGGTAAAAATGGTAGCTTAACGGGGTATGCAGGTGGTTTACACAGAAAAGCTTGGTTATTAAATTTTGAACAAAGGTTATTGCAAAATACGCAAGTTTTCACCCTAGATTAGCAAATAATATAATAATTGAATGGATTACTTTCAACATAGCAGCGCAAGGTTTCCTTTGCTATACCAAAAATATTACCATTTTATTAATTCCAATCTAATTAATATCGTTTCCATAAAATGATTTTAGCCCTGTATTAATTAATACCTGACGTTTATTCTTTATTTTTTCTTCTGTTAAGGATGACTATTGACAAAGATGAATTGAATTGTTTATATTTAGCCGAGTAGACAGATCTGTATACCCATCTACACGTAAAAACAATCTGCTTTCTTACGAACTTAAACGCATCAATTGCAATAGATATTACTTCCTCTTTGATCATGTGAACGGACAGGGTTGAATCGTTTTATTGGTGTCAGTTTTGGTTAGAAAAATATGCGAAAGTTACCAAGTTCGTTTGTGCAAAGTGCTAATAAACCTTAAAACGGAGAAAATAATTATGTCATTGAATCGTCGGAAAATTATCAAATTTATGGCCGGAGGAGCAGCTGCAAGTATACTCACCACCCCAGTGCTATCTCTAGCTGCAACCAAACCTAAGATTAAGGCCATTGCTTTTGATGGTTTTCCCATATTTGATCCAAGACCTATTTTTGAACTATCAAAAGCATTATTCCCAGAGCAAGGAAATGCACTTGCCAAGCTCTGGTTTTCAAAAATATTTGACTACACATGGCTGCGAACAGTGGGAGCTCACTACAAAAGTTTTTATCCTGTAATTGAGGATGCTTTAATATTTTCAGCAGAAAGTTTAAAGCTGAATCTACTACCTAAAGAACAGAAGCAACTGATGAATATCTGGTTGAATTTGAAAGTCTGGCCAGATGTTAAACTCGCTTTACAAAAATTTAAGGAAAACAATATACGACTTGGCTTTCTTTCCAATCTGACTGAAGAAATGTTGCGAATTAATGCAAAAAATTCAGGTATTGAAGATGCATTTGAATTTTATCTTAGCACAGACAGAGTTCAGGCTTACAAGCCAAGTCCTTTAGCATATCAGATGGGAGTTGAAGCATTTGGCCTCCCTAAAGAGAACATTGCCTTTGCCGCTTTTGGGGGATGGGATGCGGCAGGAGCTAAATGGTTTGGTTACCCTACCGTTTGGGTTAACAGATTTGGGGTTCCTACCGAAAGATTAGACATTAAGCCCGACAGCATAGGAAAAAGCATAAATCAGTTAGTTGATTTTGTACTGCCTTAATGATTGCCTCTGAAGTTGGCATAATACTCACTTCAGAGGCGAAAGAAGTATTATTTATAAAAGCATTTTATTCGTGTTTTGTATTTAATTCAACAGCGATGCTATACCCATGTAGCCCACGAAGGCGGCTTTACATTAACAAACTATCCAGCCATTTTAGCTTGGTTAGAGAGAATACAAGGTCAGCCTAACTATATAACGATAAATATAGCTCAGAGGGTTTAAAACGAAGACAGTTTTATGTACTGTAACTTCAATACTCACTTGGCTATATCTACTCAAAATCGACTTATACATACTTTAAAGCAACCTCTGAAAAAGCCTTCACCAGAGACTCTTTACCTACTTGCCGATGAGAAATCAGGGTTATGTGACGTTGGTATTTTTTGCTAGGTATCGGCAAGACGCTGATACTATCAACCACATCTTCCAGCCCTCGCCATATTGGCATTAAAGAGACTCCCATTTCCCGCTTTACCATCAGTGCTATTGACTCTAAAGCATCAATTTCACATAGTAATTTAACGTGTATGTCATTATCAATTAAATATGAGTCCGCTATAGCCCCACCCCAAGCATTACGATCATATTGAATGTAGGGTTTTGTCAATAACGATGCTTTTATGCTTAATTCGTTGCTGGTATTGCTCACTAACCCTAACTGTTCAGAATAGAGAGGCGTTAATTTCAAGTATTTTGGGCAAACAAATGCAGGGATAACGATGATGACAATATCTACTTTCTTCTCGATGAGTTGATTATATAAATGAGCCGACGTTCCAGGGAATATTTGCAAATTAAGGTTAGGGACATCAATTGCCAAAGATTGAATTACCCCGGGTAACAACCCCGAAATCGCTGTTGAAATAGCCCCAACTCTCAAATTCCCAGATAAACCTGCTTCATCCAAATCACCTTGCAGTGCGTCAACTTCAGAGACTAAGTGCTTTAATCGAGGTAATACTTTTAAACATTCTGCTGTAGGTTTAGCGGCATGCCCAGCTCGGTTTAGTAACTGGCAGCCCAAAGATGCTTCCAAAGCTTTCACTCTTTGACTGATAGCAGCAGGCGTTAACATTTGATTTCTAGCCGCGGCAGCAATAGAACCAGTAGCAACAACTTCTATTAAACTTGATATAAAACGAATATCCAAAACAATTTCTAATGATGAAAACAACAATAAGATAGTATAACTTTCGATGCTTAATTGCTATTTTACTCAACATAATATCTTAATCGGCCATAATTATTCATGGAGACAACTATTTTTCATTTAGCATTAAATGTCACTGATTTAAACAAAGCATGTGACTTTTACAGCAATATCTTGGGAGCAAAGCAAGGGAGAAGGACAGATACTTGGATTGATTTTGACTTCTTTGGACATCAACTATCATTACATGTCGGTAACATCTTGAAAGCCGAATATACGGGTAAAGTGGATGGTATTGCGGTTCCTATGCCGCATTTCGGCATTATATTGCCTTTAAAGCATTGGAAAGTCATGGCAAAAAAGTTAACGGAGGCCAATTTTGAATTTATTGTGCCGCCAACATTACGTTTTGAAAACCAACCCGGTGAGCAACATACTATGTTTTTCAATGACCCTTTTGGTAACCCTATAGAATTTAAAAGCTTTTCAGATAGTAAGGAGATTTTCAACACATGAAGACTATTGTGTTCATCAGTGGGCTAGCACCAGATGTTCAATCTCAGTGGTTAGCGCTGCTCAAAAAACAATTACCAAACGAAACAATACTGTTGTCTCAGCACATTAGCGACGCCCAAGTTAAAGACGTTGATATTGCTGTGGTCGCAAATCCCGACCCTAAAGAACTCACCCGGTTTTCTCATTTAGTTTGGGTACAAAGCTTATGGGCAGGTGTAGAAAAATTAATTGGAGAAACATTTAAAAGACCAATAAAGCTAGTCAAATTAGTTGATCCACATTTAGCAAAGTCAATGGCAGAATCGGTACTAGCTTGGACCTTATATTTGCAACGCAATATGCCCGAGTATGCTCAACAGCAACTAAAGAGGCAGTGGCATCAATTACCTTGTATATCATCAGAAGAACTAAGAGTCAGTGTATTAGGGGCAGGTACGCTGAGTATTGCTGCTTTGAATTCACTTAGAAAATTAGAATACCAAGTAAACTGCTGGAGCAGAACACCTAAGCAGTTAGATGGTATTAAGAGTTTTACCGGTATTCGTGGCTTACACACCATGTTAAACAACACCGATATTTTGATAAATCTGTTGCCACTAACACAACATACTTACCATCTGCTTAATAAGGAATCGTTAAGTGAACTCCCTACTGGAGCAAAACTAATAAACTTCTCCAGAGGCGCTATTGTTGATACCAAGGCTTTGTTAAGGCTGTTAAAAAATGGCCATTTGTCACATGCAGTGCTCGATGTGTTTGAACACGAACCTTTAATGTCGTCCGACAGAATATGGCATACACCTAATATTACCGTGCTACCGCATATTTCAGCGCCAACCAACATGTACTCAGCATCGCAAGTGGTCGCTAAAAATATAAAGATGTATCGAGATAAAAAGATTATTCCTCGCCATATTGACGTTGAGGCGGGGTATTAAACGCATAAGTAACCTTTCAATGAATTTTTTCTTCGTTATAATTTCTTCAAACAGGTACAACTAACTGTAGGTTAACTATGATACGCCCAGCGACAAAACATGATGCACAAGCGCTTGCCGATATCCATACCCATGTTACCTCAAGATGCGAGTTTCAGGATGCCTGAGCGATTCATGATCAAGGCGCATTTTTTTATTAATGGTTGTTCACTTAAAAAGAGATACAACGAAAAGGATGATTTGCTCAGACATCCCCGTAGGGCTGGTTTAGAAACGCTTTATACTACGTTATTGATTTTGACCATTCTCTTCAATCAATGCCTTGCCTAAAGGGGTTTCTAATTCCAGCTGAATCCTGCATCTTGAAGTATCATGGGTATAAAATCATTACATTGAAAACTCAACGGCCACTTTTGAAGAAGAGCCCATTACTGCCAGCAGTATTATTGAACGTATTAAAAAAGTTAACCGCGCCAACTTACTTTGGTTAGTTATCAAAGTAGATAATAATATTCTGGGCTACGCTTATGCCATACCGTGGAAAGAACGCAGTGCTTATCGCTATTCGGTGGAGGCTACTGTTTACCTTGCCCCTAAAGCGCAAGGTAAAGGTTTAGGTACTGAGCTTTATCAAGCCTTATTTACTGAACTAAAACAAAAATCAATTCACTCGGTTATTGGCGGTATTACCCTGCCAAATCCTGCCAGTATCGCTTTGCATGAGAAATTAGGCATGGTGCAAGTGGCTCACTTTCATCAAATTGGTCGCAAGTTTGACTAATGGCTTGATACGGGCTATTGGCAGCTCACTTTAGACTAAGCTATGTTTAAAATAGCTGTTCATTACTGAGCCACAATACTTCACCGAGGGTTTATTATTCTCGATGTAGTACATAGGCCTAGGTTCCCTTTACGGTAAAACTTTCACACTGAGTAATAAGACTTTAAAAATATTAACTCACTTCGTCTACCCTGCCTATACTACTAAAGAGCCACTTATCTTTTCGCTGTTTTTAGCTAACCTAAGTATGTTCGAATTTTAATCAGCTTGAATGATTCAATGGAGAAACAACATTAGGACAAGCCAAAATATGGACTTTATAATATTTTCTACACAACTACCTTGTTTGAAACGTTAGAAAATTATTTTGAAATAGACAATTGTCCTTAAATCGTACACGGGTAAATAAGGATGTTCACTTGGTCAAAAGGCACAGTGAACAAAGACACTCAAACTAAAAAAGCAACTTACACCACCGAAATGCGATACAAAACCTCTGCTATCTCTGTGGTAACGCTTATTCAACTAAATAAACTAAAAGAGCATAACTATGAAAAATAAACTAACCGCTTTACTAAAAAATGTATTATTAAGTGTAAGCCTAATTATCGTCACGGTCACAGTGCAAGCCGCCTGTGTTGACAACGTAGTACTGGTTCATGGCAATGCAGGGTCACCTTCCGATTGGGATAACACCTACGATTTATTGATTGCCAATGGTTACACGAGTAGTCAAATATACCGTCCTTCATGGGGCAGTAGTTATGCCGCAAATAATAATCACAGTGGCTCAGAAGAAACCCCAGTAAAGAATGATATAAATACCGCACTCAGCACATCGTGCACAGGAAAAATTGATGTTATTGCCCACTCTATGGGGGTTACCTTAGCGGCTCAACAAATTATTAAACTCAATGAAAGCAGTAATGTTGACACCTTTGTTGGTGTTGCTGGTGCATATCGAGGTTTATGGACTTGTGGTGCTTATCCTTGGAATGTTTGGACACCAACCTGTGGTTATTCCGGTTTATCTATATCCAGCCCTTTTCTTGATTGGCTAGATGATACAGTGATTGCCAATCGCATTTATTCGATTAAAAGCTGGAATGATCAAATTGTATGCGGCAGCGGTGTTTGTACCGTAGGTGGCGTTCATTCAAGTCAGATACCCAATGAAAATGCGAGTTATACCTTCGCATTAGGTCATTTTGGTTTACAAACAGATACCGCAAGTCAGCAAGTTGATTTGATAGAATAATATCTAGTAACTCAGATTTTATCTTATCATTCCAAATTCAGCATTTAACTAAACCTGACAGGCAGCTGTAAGCTCAAAGCAGACATCAACGTTTCAGTTCTTAATGGTTGCTTTGAACTATGAATTAAACTGTTCAATTCAAATAATGATATCATGGTGCATATTGTTTTAGAGAGCCTGCTTATGAAAACCATTGGAAAGCTAGCTAAAGACTTAGATATTAGCGTTGAAACTATCCGTTTCTATGAACGTAAAGGGTTAATAGAACAGCCGCTAAAACCAGAAACTGGTTACAGAGTTTATGGCAAGTACTTAGTCGAACAACTTAGCTTTATTCTAAAAGCTAAGGCTCTAGGGTTTACACTTAACGAAATTAAGTCGCTCATGTCACTTAGTAATAATTGTGCTGATGTTGAATCTTTGGGGTTACAAAAGCTCCAACTCATCAGGGAAAAAATCGCTGATTTACAGCGACTGGAAGAAGTGATTAGGGATATGACTGATTCTTGCAAAGCCAATCAAAGCTCAAACTCTTGCCCAATTATTGATTCTCTCAAATAGCTGTTGACTCCGTACCTAGGTACGGGCTGTATGATACCTTTAAAATAGAGGTAGTAAGTTATGAACAATAAAATTCTAGATAAAGTAGGCTCTGGTGGTGTTTGGTTAGCGGCTCTTAGCTGCACAGCATGTTTTCCTGCGCTTGGCTCATTGGCCTCAGCACTCGGCCTTGGTTTTCTGTCACATTTTGAAGGAATTGCAGTTAACACCCTATTACCCTTGTTCGCTTTACTTGCGTTAATGGTTAATTTTTATAACTGGTATCAACATCGACATTTTGTGAGAGGATTATTAAGTGTAATTGCCCCAATTACTGTGTTATTAACACTTTACCCTTTATGGCAGTATGACTGGAGCACTTATTTATTTTACTTTGGGATTATCTGGATGGTCGTTATGTCAGTTTTAGATGTTATGAAACCCGTTAAGGAGCCAATATGCAAGGTATAGAATTACAATCAAAGATTACTTGTCCTGAGTGTGAATTTAGTAAGGTTGAAACTATGCCAACAAACGCTTGTCAGTGGTACTACGAGTGTGAGGGATGTAAAACTTTGCTCAAACCACTGAAAGGTGATTGTTGCGTTTATTGCTCTTTTGGTACAGTTAAATGCCCACCTATTCAAGAAGGGAATAGTTGCTGCAATACGCCTTAAGCTTTCAATGTTTGTTTCTTGCTCAAAAAAGTCATTTTAGTACATCTAAGTGAAAGACTATATTGGTGGCTCAGTTGTCTGTCAGGGTTAATATAAGCCTATGCCTCAAGTAGCACAGAGTGGAAATGATGTAATATTCAGTTTATGGTTATGGTAGTTTTCAATTTAAGGTAAAGCATGATGATTAAAATCTTTATAACTACTCTAATTTTACTACTACTTACTTTAGCCACCTATTCCCGTGCAGTTGAGGCAACGAAATATAATAACGTCATATTTAAGAGCACTATTTCTGAGAAAGACGGTAAAGAAGTACAAGTCAGGGAGGCATTTTTTCCCCCTAATTGGAAAGCTCCTCGTCATTATCACAATAGTAATTTATTCATTTATGTTATTGAAGGAGAATTTGAAGTACAGCTAGAAGGTAGTAAGAAAATCATTTATCGAAAAGGTGAAGCTCTTCAAATGAACTCAGGTATAGAAATGGAAGCACGTAATCCAAGTAGCGAAAACTCTTTAAAATTAGCGGTATTTCAAGTCGGCAACCCTAATGCAGAATTTGTAGTACCTGTAGAGTAATATAATGTAAATATTTCAGACGGGTATTCTTTAGTTGTTTTATTTGTTCATGGCAACGGTATACAGTGTTAGAAGAAATGTCGCTTAAGCACCAAAACTATCAATGACAGCTGTGGTGGCGTAGATGCCAGTTCCCAAATGTAGAACTGGCATCTTATTAAGAATCGATACTTTCTGAAATCTCAAGAGCATCATCGACCTCTATCCCTAAATACCTGACAGTGCTTTCAAGCTTTCGATGACCTAGCAACAATTGGCACGCTCGTAGATTTTTAGTTTTTTTGTATATCAATGATGGCTTCGTTCTTCTCATCGTATGAGTCCCATATTGGGTTTGATCTAAACCAATCATGGAAACCCAAGCATCAACAATTCTTCCATACTGACGTGTTGATAGGTGTTCTGATGAATGAATACGAGATTTAAATAAATAATCATTGGAGCTTAGTTGAAAATTTGTAATTAAAGATTGAACTGAATTACGAGTGTTTTCGGTAAGTTCAAATTGAACGGGTAATCCTGTCTTTTGTTGAACAATAATAGCTCTCGACTGAATAGTTTTTCCGTGAGCAATATCTCTTATTTTTAGAGTTACTAAATCGCATCCTCTTAATTTACTATCAATAGCAAGGTTAAAAAGTGCAAGATCTCTTATATTATTTACTAATTCTATTCTGATTCGGATTGCCCAAATTTGTTGCAGCTTAAGTGGTAGTTTTTGCCCAACAATTTTGTTTTTATTCCAAGGCTCAGTTGGTTTATAAACGGTTAAAGAAAACATGATAGTTCTCCGTTATTAATGGAGAACTAAGTATGGTCTATTGTGAGCTTCAAGCTCACTGGGGACATTAACTTTTCCATAAAGTTCTTGGTGCACTTTTACCGGAGTTAAACGCATAAATCTGTCAATATTTAGGAAACTTGTTACAATGCTATTTTTGAATTTAGGTAGACTATGAATAAAAGTAATGATCCGCTACACGGCGTGAAACTTGAACAGATTCTAACCGAACTAGAGAAGAAAATTGGTTGGGATAAGATGGGTGAGTTACTTAATATTCGTTGTTTCACCAATAAACCGCGTCTTAAATCAAGTTTGAAATTTCTGCGTACAACCCCTTGGGCACGCAGTAGAGTTGAAATTTTATACCTAAAAACATTTTGTAGTAAGCATAAAGAAACGGGGAAATTAATCAGGGGGATACTCGCCCAGAATACAGCAGTAGCAGAAACGACTTCCACCAAGCCCGCTCCCTTTGTTTGGCCAACATCGGAAAACAAATAGACTTATGCCACACTGAAGACATTAGTATTTGAAAATTTTTGTATTTTTTGATCTACAACGGACATGGCTTAACAATCAGATTCCTCTAACAGTTTCTCGATAGCTGACGTTCCCCATAGATAAAGAGTTTAAGCTTTTGATAATGATTTTTTGCCAATAAATCGTTCAACCTCGATGTGAACTAAAAGCTCATTGCTGCCATTCAAGTTCGATTATTGAATCGTTAATTATGCGACCCCATGCATTAAAATTGTTACTTTCAATTCCAATAGCCAGCTATTACTCGGTCAATGCCTTACCTAAAAGCATTTCTCATTCCAGTTGAATCCTACGCCTTGAAGTATCATGTCTATAACCCCTTAAGCCAGGTATGAGATGGCGACTCCCCTATTTGTTCGAGGTAACGTTTAACATATTCAATAAAAATTTGGGTACGCTTGGGCAAATACTCCCGTTTTGGATAGACAATAAATACCCCTGAATTTTGAAAATCGTCAATCTTTGCCAGCACCTTAATCTTGCTTTCAGTGACCAATTTCTTGGCGATAAAATGAGGCATCAAAGTGAGTCCCAACCCTGCGGCACACATTTCAGCCATCGCTTCACCATCATCGACAATAGTAAAATTTTGTGGCTCAATAATAATGTGACGACCTTGATAAACGAAGTTTATCGGCATTGTTTTACCTGACTGCTTAAAGCGAAATAAGATCCACGGCAGCGTTGTTAAACATTCATTAGTAATACTAATCTTCGTCAATGCCGCTAGTTCACTACTCGTACACAACACAAACTCCATTGGTGTCAGTTTTTGTGCTACTAAACGACTATCGCTCAAAGTGCCACTTCGTATTGAGACATCAACGGCATCACTGATCATATCAACATATTCATCGTTAAAACTGACATCTAAACTGATGTCAGGGTAGGCTTCTTTGAATTGGCACAGCATAGGTAACACATACATACGGCCGTATGACACGGGAACATTGATTTTAAGTGAACCACTGTGGCTGTCGTTCACTGATTTTAGCTCGTCTTCAAGCGATTCAAGCTGGTGATAGAGCGTACCGACCGTATCGGCATACTTCTGCCCTGCAGAAGTTAAGCTGAGCTTGCGGGTCGAACGATAAAACAATTGCATGCCGATCTGAGCTTCCAGCCTTTTAATGGCTTTGCTCACTGTCGATGGATCGGTCGCGTGTTTTTTGGCCGTCGCCGCAAAGCTACCTGTTGCTATCGTCGACATAAACAATGCGATAGTTCTAAACTTGTCCATAATCATCCGTATTAGTGAATTTTTATCATCAATATAAAGCAATATTCGCACTTCCGACACTGATTATTTAGCGTAAAGTGTGCCCATCTATGACGTTAGCTGTCAAAACTTGTATAAAAATTTTATTTAAAACCAAAGGATCTACCATGACAATCTTAAAAATATTGCTAATAGCCATTGTTACTACGCTACTTTCAACGTTCTTATCTCTAGCAAAAGCCTCTAATTTACCAGAGCATTTATTAAATATGCCCATTACTCTAATATCGGGTGAAGTTGTGACTCTGAAACAATATCAAGGGCACAAACCAGTCTATTTAAAGTTTTGGGCTACGTGGTGCGAACCGTGTCGAGAGCAAATGCCTCACTTTGAAAAAATTACTCAGCAATACGGCGACGACTTAACAGTAATAGCGATTAACTTAGGCATCAATGACGACTTAGCGGCTGTGCGTAAAACACAAGATGAATTTAATTTATCCATGCCAATGGCTATCGATAGTAGCGGAGATTTGGCGCAGGCATTTAGGCTACTAGGCACTCCGTATCATTTACTCTTCGACAAACAAATGAACTTAGTTCATCTCGGCCATGAAGATGACTCAATCCTAACTAACAAAATTGCCCTCGTTACTCAGGAAAAGCCGCTTGATTTATTGGCCGACGATGCCATTACAGAAACTGCGGAGCTGCTCACCCTTAACCTTAAGGATAATAAACCCCACGCACTGTTTTTTACCGCGACTTGGTGTGACTGGTACCTTAAAGACTCTCGCTCGGCCGTGTCACAGCAGTGTATCGCTGCTCAACAGTCGGTTAACCAATTCGCTCAGCAATTTAAAAATATTGCCTGGCAAGGGATCATTTCTAGATTCTGGACAGGTGAAGCAGAGCTAAGCCGTTATGTTAATAAATATCAGATAAAACATCCCATTGCTATCGACGCCAGCAATAATTTATTTCATCAATACACGGTCAAAGAGTTGCCAAGTTTAGTGATTGTAAAAAATGGTGAAATAGTATTTAAAACCTCTGATTTTTCGAACCAAGAATCCTTAGCTAAACAACTCTCATTACTATAATCGCCTCATAATGTCAGGGCAGCTTTAGATTTTACCCACTAAAATTGCCCCGACATTATGCAGAAAAGTAGTAAGCTAACTATAAGCGCTATTGACGAATAAATTCACCGATTAATTGATAGGTTTCTGCGCATTCTTGTGCTACTAAACTATCAAGCAGCATATACGCGTGAATCATGCCATCAAAAGAGTGGTGTTCTACCTTTACGCCTGAAGCCTGCAGCGCTTTCTCATAAAAAAAGGCTTCATCTTTTAAGGGGTCACAGCCTGCACTGAACATTAGTGTTTCTGGCATCGTATTATCCATGGGCATAAATAAGGGTGAAGCCGCTTTTCTTGCTTGCGTACTCTGAAAATCATTGCCTTGGAAGTAATTATCGAAATACCACTCAACTTTGCTGGTCTCTAACAAAAATCCAGTACCGTTTTCAGTCATCGAAGGAGAAGATAGGGTGTAGTCAACACTAGGATAAACTAATATTTGTTTATCAATTTTCACACTACTAGCAATGTTATCACTGGCTAGCGTAGTACAAATAGCACTACCCGCACTGTCGCCAGCAATAATTAATTGTTGACTATAGCTTACTTCCTTGAGTACATCTTGATAATGCTCTAACGCAAATTGGCAGTCTTCAATACCCTTAGGATACGGAAACTCAGGTGCCAGCCTATACTCCACTGCAATAACGACACAATGCCCTGCTTTCGCAATTTTCCGACTGATAGTATCGTACAAAGCAATATTACCACACATACCACCACCACCATGGTAATGCACTACCACAGGTAAAGCTTCATCGGGTGCTGGGCTATAAACTCTCACGGGAATGTTGTGCGTGGCAGTAGCAAAGGCACTTTCTTGTGCGTAAGCTAATTCAGGCCCTTCACCTATGAATGCACTAAGTTTTTCCAGGTTTTCTCGTACTAAACTTGGCGTAAGCTGCACGCCATTTTCTTTTGCTAACGCCGCAGCTGCGTTAGCTTGTTCAATAAACCCACTAAGTTTTGGAGAAATTATGCCTCGCATGATGATTCCTTTCTATTTGTTAATGTTGTTGCTCCTTTAGCCGTTTCAGGCAAAAAGAAGCTCCCTAAGAAAAAGGTACTACTTAATACAGTGATCAGCATAAAAGCAGCACTGAAATCACCATTATTCATATCAACCAGCTTACCAAACGCCCATAACGCCACAGTAGCCACTAAATAACTAATAGAGTAAAACAAACTAAACACTACCGTGACTTTTTGTGCGGTCATTTTAGGTAGCTCATGAGGAATGGTCACCAATGCCGTGACAGGGAAAAAGATAAAAAAGCCTAACGCCATAGCAGACAATGTTTGCACTAAAGTTGAATCGCTAAAAGATAAACCGAACACCGTTAACACAATAACTAAACCAGACCAGCGAATAACAGGCACGCGTTTATTAATTTTTTTACTATAGATAATGCCCGCCAAGGTGCCAACAATGCCAGAGCCTATCACTAAGGCACTTTGGCTAATGCCTGCTTTAGGGTAAAAGGTAAACAAACAAATATAGAAAGCTAATATGCCAGAGTAAGTTAACGCATAAACCCAGTTAAACTTATCTTTTAAACCGTCCAAATAAGAGTAATGGGTTATTGATATTGCATTTTCGCTCTCGTTTTTAGTGTGCTGCTCTTTATCTTTGCTAAGCAGCCAAACCAAACTAAACCCAAGGCTAGCGAAAGAAAAAACTAACAAGGTATTTTGCCAACTACCTGTTAGGCCATTTAAATTACCCATTTGCCATAAAATAATGCCGGTGCCCACATTAAAGGCAACGGCATTAATGCCATTGATGGTTGATCTTTCTTCTGGTGCGAACCAAGCCATAACAATCGGATTAAAATAAACAATCATAAAAGCACCACCAAGCCCCATTAAAAATCGGCTCACTAGTAATAGTTCATAATTGGGTGCCAAAGGGGTTAATAAGCCCACTGAAATTAATAAACCCGAAACAAAAAAGGCTTTTTTAACCCCCAGCTTTAGCGCCAACCAAGCAGCAATAAAAGTGCCTACTATTTTAGCTAAGGTCACCGCGCCACTGATAAAACTAGCTGACGCTAGACTGTCTATCTTCATGGCAGACATGATTTGGTTCATACTGGCGGTACCGCCTACCCAAGCCATAGCAAACAGGGTGTAGCTGATAAAAACCAATGCCGCTATAAGGTACTTATTGTTTATCTTACTTAAATTCATACTTATTGATTCAGTTACAAATTATTACTTTTAATCAGCTTACTGCACTAAATCATACAATGATGTACTACCTTCGTTCCCTGTGTTTATTTTTTACTCGTGATATGCTGTTTACAGCACCCTTAAATAACTTTGTTCGGCGCGTTTATACTCCTGTCGAGCCACAATCCATGACTTAAAGGAATACTCGTTGTTAGTTTGGCTCTCTCTCGATACTTGGCTTATTTCGTTATTATCTATCGCTTACTTGATGTTGCTATTTGTCGTTGCCTACTGGGGGCAAAAACAAACTAACAATAAATGGTTAAAGCATCCATGGGTGTATAGTTTATCTCTAGGGGTAAGTTGCACCTCTTGGGCCTTTTACGGCACCGTAGGACAAGCCGCTACGACGGGCGCTTGGCTTGCTCCTGTCTATATAGGATCAATTCTTTGTTTTATATTGGCTTGGCCAATGTTGCTAAGAATATTGCATATTAGTAAGCAACAAAATCTAACCTCTATCGCTGATTTCATTGCTTGTCGCTATGACAGATCACCGTTAATTGCCGCAACGGTCACTTTAGTGGCACTACTTGGCACTATTCCTTACATCGCCTTACAACTACGCGCCATCAGTACTAGTTTTGATCTTGTTACGGGTTCATACCAGTCTGGTATCAGTACCACCTTTGTTGTCACTATTGTATTGATCATATTCAGCATTTTATTTGGTGCTCGACAAGTTGTCATTAATAAACAAAATCAAGGCTTGGTATTAGCCATTGCTTTTAGCTCAGTGGTAAAATTATTTGCCTTGACGGCAGTGGGTATTTTTGCGACTTTTTTTGTTTTTGACGGTGTCAGTGATTTATTAATACAAACAGAGAATATCAAGCAGCCTGTACCGTCAGGTAATGGTACTTATTTTGCCATTTCTCAGGCTATTTTAGGCATGATCACTATTTTCATTTTGCCCCAGCAATACCACATGATAATGATAGAGAATCACCACGAGAAAGAGTTGAAAACTGCTCGTTGGCTATACCCTCTATATCTTATTCTCATAAATTTATTTGTTTTACCTATCGCACTCGCCGGGCAAAGTCTGTTTCCTGGTGGCAGTGTTAATGCTGACACTTATGTGATAACCATCCCATTGTTTTTCCAACAAGCTTGGTTAGGCGGTCTGGTTTTTATTGGCGGTTTAGCAGCAGCTACTAGCATGGTTATTATTGCCACCGTTGTACTAAGTACTATGGTCACCACTGAAATTATTAACCCACTTTTACTCCGCCATAAGAGCTTTATGGTGCAACAAAAAAATCAACTCTCTGGTTTGCTACTCAATTTACGCCGTATTGCCATTGCGCTTTTATTACTGCTAGCTTTTATTTTTGAGCGTGCCATTACAGCGCAAAGCCATTTAGCGGATATTGGTTTATTGTCTTTTGTCTTACTAGCACAATTAGCCCCTTTGGTTGTTGGCGCCCTTTATTGGCGCAAGGCAACCAGTAAAGCCGCTCTAACAGGCTTGGTGGTCGGCAGTATTATTTGGTTGTACACCTTGTTACTGCCAAGTTTATTTCCTCAATCAACCTGGGTAACATCAGGTTTGTTTGGTTTCGCTTGGTTAAAACCTTATGCGCTATTTGGCATCGCGTTTTTAGATGATATCAGTCACGGTTTATTATTTAGTTTGCTAGCCAATACCTGCTGTTTTATAGGCATTTCTTTTTTTGGACACCGTAGCGTCGGTGAAAAGCTGCAAGCTGAGTTATTTATTAACAAACAGCAAAAACCCTTGGAGCACGAGCTTAGCCATAAAGATCTCTATCAATTACTACAACGTTTTGTTAACAACGAAGCCGCCGATACCTTTAGGCAATATTATCCAGAAACCAGAAAACATAACGCCGCTAGCGACAAACTTTATAACTATACCCGATTACAATTAGCCAGCGTTTTAGGCTCAGCATCTACCCGCATGGTCATGAAAGCCGCCAGCAAGCAACAAACCATGCCTCTCGAAGATGTGGTTAATATTGTTGATGAAGCCAACGAATTATTTCAATTCAATCGCGAACTGCTACAAGCTGGGGTCGAAAACATTGAACAAGGCATCAGCATGGTAGATGCCGACATGCGCCTAGTGGCATGGAATCAACGTTATATAGAACTGCTTGATTACCCCACTGAACTAGTCGTTGTCGGTAAACCTATTGCCGAGCTAATTCAATTTAATGTCGAACGCGGCTTGATAACAGACAAAGAAGAAAACGTCGCAAGAGAAGCATTAATTTCACGCCGATTAGCCTATATGCGCCAAGGAAACAATCATTATGTTCAACGACAAATGCCCAGTGGCATCGTATTAGAGATTCGCGGTCAAGCTATGCCCGGTGGCGGTTTTGTTAGTACTTTTTCGGATATTAGCGCCCATATCAATGCAGAAAAAGCGCTAAAAAAAGCCAATGAAAACCTTGAGCAAAGGGTTATTGAACGCACTACCGAACTTAGCCAAGCAAAGGCCGAGGCTGAGGCTGCCAACACCAGTAAAACTAAATTTTTAGCTGCTGCCAGCCATGATCTCATGCAACCTTTTAATGCCATGTCATTATTCACCAATATGCTCAATAAAAAAGTGCAACATACCGATTTACAAGAGCTGGCAACAAATATTCAAAACTCGCTAACTGCTGCGGAAAGCTTACTGTCAGATCTCGTGGAAATATCTCGATTAGACAACAGTTCACAAACACTTGATGTGCAAACGTTTTTAATCAATGATTTGTTATCCCCTTTAGGTAAAGAGTTTACTTTATTAGCGCAACAAGCTGAGGTGAAATTTAGCTACATAAAATCAAGCTGTGCCGTGGCAACTGACCAAAGACTATTGCGCCGTGTTATACAAAACTTCTTGTCTAATGCTATCAACTATTGTCCGCAAGCAAACCGACAGGGCAAAGTATTGCTCGGCGTTAGACATCAGCAAAAAAACATCATCATTGAAGTATGGGATAATGGCCCCGGTATTCCATTAAACAAACAAACTGCCATATTCAAAGAATTTGAACGTTTAAATCCCAACCAAACAGCCTCTGGCCTTGGTTTAGGATTAGCCATTTCAGAGCGTATTGCCAAGCTACTCGGCTTTTCTATTGCGGTAAAATCAACATTAGGTAAAGGCACCTGTTTTAGTATTGCTCTACCGCGCAGCCATACCATTACCGAAAATAAAATAGCCGCATCAATAATTCCTCAGTCAGCAACTACCGACGAGTTTATCAAGTTAGCGGTGCTGCTAATTGACAACGAACCACTGATGTTAACAGCAATGGCAACACAGTTAGCAGAGTGGGGTTGTCAGGTTATGGCCGTAAAAGATCAAGCAAGCTTAACTGCTGCTATGAGTAGGCAAAGCTTCACCCCTGCGATGATTATTTCAGACTATCATTTAGATGATAATAAGAATGGCGTGACGTTAGTACAAACCAGCATAGAAAAATATGCTTGGCAAGTGCCTGTTATTATTTGCTCGGCCGATCCCTCTGAGCAAGTGCGAGAAAAAACGAGCACCGCTAAGTTTTCCTTTATGCGCAAACCAATTAAAGCGTTAGCGTTGAAAAAATTAATGCGACAACTGTTATCAACAACGCTCGATTGAGACCTTTGCCCACCCTATTGTTTTGTCTTAAAGTAAACCCTCTATAGACAGGCTATAGAGGGTTTACTAGCTGAGCAAATAAAACCAGTTTTAGCTTAAAATTCGTAACTTGCCTTCATGTAAAACACACGACCACGGGGATCATGATGTTTAGGGTCATAGCTAAGGTTTGCGCCATCAGCAACAAAAGGAGCCGCTTCATCAAACAAGTTTTGCACACCTAAACTAACCGTTGCCTCTGACTCATTAAAGCCTATGACATGGCGGTATTGAACTTCAACTGGCGTAAAGCTTTCAATGGTATCGCCTTGGCGGTTATTGGTATAGCTAGACACATAATCAACTCGCGCCATGACACTATGCTTGTCGTTAATCCAATGGGCAGAAAAGTTACCTTTGTCTTCTGGCATTGAACGAACAAAACTACCAAAGTTAAAGGAACCAACCGCATCATAGGTTTCGCCATTAACGGGTACTTCATAACTTAAATAACGCGACCAACTAACGCTTAAATCAAGAGTGCTGTCACCGAGTTCCAAACCGTAGTTAATTTCAATATCAATACCACTAGCATCAATATTCGCGGCATTGAAATAATCCGTGGAAATACCCGCCAACGTACTCGTTGGGTCATTAGGGTCTTGGCGCACGATACTTGGACCATTAGGATCGGCATCTAACACCGCTTGTGCCGATTCAATGGTGATCACATCTTCATAAGCAATGCTCCAGTAATCAAGGCGTACTTGTAAGCTGTTACTTGACCATAAAGCACCAAGGTTAAAGTTAGTCGCTGTTTCTGCTTCAAGGTCTGAGTTACCGGTAGTTGCTTGACGGATAAATATTGATGAACTATTCGGGATCAAATTACCGTTAGCATCTAATATCGGTGTACCATCAGGGTTTAGCTGGTAGTCAACCAAGTTAACCGTATTGGTTACATCAGCATTAAATTGTGACAATGATGGTTCACGGAACGAAGTACTCGCCGATGCGCGGAACGACAGATTTTCAGTGGCGCTATACAAAAAGGCAATTTTAGGACTTAAATTGCTGTCTGTGTCTAAATCTTCATAACGCAGTGCCACATTCATCGTTAAATTTTCCATCAATGGCACTTCCATCTCAGCAAAAATAGCATAAGCACTTCGTGATTCATCAACAGGATTCACTTGACCTAAAAAGGTAAAGTCATTAGACGATGGATCAGGGTTGCCAGCAGCATCATATTGAATACGGCTATTTTCTGCAGGTGATACTTTATAAGTTTCATGACGAAATTGAGCACCAAAGGCCCCTTGTACTGTGCCTGATGGCATTTCAAAAAGTTCGCCATTAACAACACCATCCCACACTATCAAGCTAGTTTTGGTGGTTGATTTAAAATCGGTTTTTAGCCAATCAATCATGGCTGGATCATGTTGCAAGTCAGTACTAAAGTGATTAAAGGTCATATCACCACTAGGACCACCTTGACCATCCATTGCCAAAAATAAGCGCGATAAAGACATTTCTGGTTGGGTTATTTTATATTCATTAGCACTATAAGCGAGTGACGAACTCCAATCCCAGCCATTAGAGAGCGTACCTGTTAACCCTGCTTCCAGACGGAAAGTCTCATTAGATCGTGGCGCCGCACGCGATTCAGAAAAATCTAACGTTGGGTTATGGCGACCAAAAATAAGCACGTCGACACCAAAAGGGTTAGTCGGGTTATCAGCGGCAACAGTTGGAAAGCTTAAATTAGGCAAAGACGGCACAGAAAAGTTGTCAATAATACGATAATCTGAAAAAGTAACGGCTGATTTGAATTCAATATCATTGGCAAAAGTATGCGTCAACGCGGCATAATATTGCTCACGCTCTTCTTCATTGACTATATTGTAATGCAAACCATATTTGAAACCACAACGGTCAATGTCACCATCGCCGTCTAAATCTAAAATATTACCGCCAACACCAGCACAATTGGGATTACCCACTTGCTCACCCGCACTGTAATTACCAGCCCAAGGACCTTCCGTAACTACGGCATCTTCGGTTAACTTAAAGCCAGTACCTAAACTACTTGCTGCCGCTTGCACTAAATCTGGGCGCTCCCAACCACGTAAATTACTACGGCGCAATATTGAAGCAGCCATAACCACATGACTGCTATCACCCAACTCAAAGCCTGCTAAAATGCTGATATTTTGATCATCTTGATCATAACCTTCAATCGTGTGATAAGAGCCAGCGACTTTAACACCTTCATAATGATCATTAGTGACAAAGTTAACCACGCCAGCCACCGCATCAGAGCCATAAGAAGCCGCTGCGCCTTCTTTTAATACTTCAACGCGGTCTATCGCAATAGCAGGAATAGAGGATGTATCAACAAACACACTACCATCTTGTGCTTTCGCACCACTTAGCGTTTGACGTTTACCATTAATCAAGACCAACGTTGACGATAATCCCAATCCACGTAAGTTAACATTAGAAGTACCTTGGTTATAGAAGCTAGTAAAAGTATCAGGACGGTTTTCGGCGCCTGAGTTTACTGGTAATAAATTCACCATATCGGCAGTATCAACCGCACCGGTAAATTCCATATCCTCGCTAGTAACCACAGAAACAGGATTAGCTGACACCGTATCTGAGCCTTTGATATAACTACCTAAAACGCTAATTTTTTCAATTTTCTCTGCTTCAGCCTCATTAACAACTTCTGCTGATATGGTGTGATTTGACACCAAAGATAGTCCCACCATGACAGCCAAATGGCTTAATTTAAACTGTTTGCTTGTTGTATTCATGTTTGCTCCTAACGTTTCTTATTGTATTTTTATTTTTTTAGTCTCTTGATAAAGACTTACTGTTTTTTAGTCATTTTTATTATTTCACTAACCAGTGATTAGAAATAACAGCACCGCAAGCGCAGTTCCAATGAGGGGAACCACTACCGTTAATGCCGCCATTGGCGCATAAGCCGCCTGATGTGTTTCTCCACAAATTGAACGTATCGTCGTGACCACATAACCATTATGTGGTAGTGAATCAAGCGCGCCTGATGAAATAGCGATTACGCGATGTAAGGCCTCGGGGTCAACACCTGCGTCGATATAATGCGGCGCTAATGCGGGTAGGGCGATAGATTGCCCGCCTGACGCTGAGCCTGTCATGGCGGCGATAACTGATACTGCCACGGCGGCGCCAACCAATTCATTACCCGGCATAGCCGTTAAATAATCGACGGCAATAGCAAAGGCAGGCGATACTTTAGCCACAGAGCCAAAGCCAACCACTGCCGCGGTATTACCGATAGCCAACAAAGCACCGGCGGTGCCAGCACCAATGGTCATGTTCAGGTTAGAGAAAAGGCGAACATTAAGTAACCATGCGGTCAAACAACCCGATAATAGTGCCAAAATTAAGGCATATTGGGCGAATGCTTCATGCCCTAAAAAAGTAACAGTTAATACTGCTAAAATAGGTAGTGCAGCCACAATTGAATTAGGTAATGTTTTCTCACTGGCAATAGGATCTGTATCACGTACATGAAAGTGTTCGCCGTTAGCAATAGCTTTATTCATCATGCGCTGTAGCCACCAATACCCAAATAGTGCCATAAAAATAGCGACTACCAAGCTAACTTCCCAGCCAGCATAAGGTGAAGTGCCCAGGTATTTAATGGGGATCCAGTTTTGAATTTCAGGTGAACCCGCAGAGGTCATGGTAAACGTAACCGAACCAAAGGCCATCACTGCAGGAATAAAACGTCGGGGTAAATTAGCTTGCTTGAACAGACTTAAGGCGATTGAATAAGCAGAAAACGCCACAACAAACACACTGACACCACCATAAGTTAAAATGGCACAAACCGCTATTACGGCTAATGCCGCATTATGCATACCCAGCTTGCTGACAATCCATTGAGCTAAACTGTCTGCACAACCACTGTCTTCCATCAACTTGCCAAACAGCGCTCCCAGCAAAAACATAAAAAACCAAGAAGAAATAAAGCCAGCAAAGCCACTCATGTAGCTGTGAATGAAATTATCACTCTCTTGACCGTAGGGGAATAATGATAAATCACCGGTTAAAGCAATAATGATGGCTGTTAACGGCGCCGCTATTAATAAATTCATACCACGTATGGTTAAATAAATTAATAGCGCTAAAGCGCCAATAAGGCCGAATAAACTGATCATATAAATTCCTGAACCTGAGCAGAGTATACTCAGAAGATTGTTATTTTTAATGATGCTCATTATGTAAACAGTTTTTAGGCTTGCCTATAGTCCTTTCGGGTGACGCGCTGATAAATTCGCCATTTAGCTAGTGCTTCAACTAACTGTTCTGCTATGGTAAGGCTATCTTTCATCGAGAAGTTGCTGCTCAAATGGTTACCGAAATAAAAATTATTGTTGCTGATGATCACCCATTATTTAGAGGGGCATTAACGCGAACTATCGAAGATTTGGTCACTAACAAGCAACAAAAAATTTTAGTGTCTGAAGCGCAAAGTGTTGACGGTGTTTATCAATTGCTCGAAAAAAGTGATGATTATGATTTAGTGTTACTCGACGTGCATTTCCCCGGTATCAATGGCTTATCTGGCTTAGCTAATTTACGCGGTTGTTTTCCTTTAGTACCTATTGCGATGATTTCGGGTAGTGACTCTTCTGATATTATCGCCCTTGCAGAGGAGCTAGGTGCCAGTGGTTTTTTATCAAAAAGTGCTCACCCTGAAGTGATCGCACAAGCAATTAATGCTTTATTAATAGGTGATAATTGTTTTCCTGACATTGATGCCATACCAAAAGATGGACTCAATCGTGAAATTGGTGAAGTGGCAGAGAAAGTAGCTAGTCTGACACCGGCTCAGTTCAAAATATTTACTTTAGTCTGCGATGGCTTACTGAATAAACAAATAGCTTATGAACTCAATATTGCCGAAAATACTGTCAAAACTCACCTCAGTAATATTTTCACTAAATTCAATGTTAGAAAGCGTACTAATTTGATTATTTTAGCAAATTTACTCAATATTGAAGCTGCATAAAATAAAGAAAACATGCTTTAATCATATTTTTTCATACTTGCAAAGCGTGATAACGCCGCTCTCAATATATGGGGTTTTATTGGCTTTTGTAAAAATAAAAAGCCCGCGGCTTTGCTGCTTTCTTTAACAAAGGCATCGGGGTCGGCTGAAATAATGGCACAAGGAATTTGTTGTTGCCAATAGTCAAAAAAGCGCAACACTGTTGCTAATCCTGTTTCGCCCTCATCTAAATGGTAATCCGCTAGAATAATATCCGGGCAATCATGCACCGACATTTGACTAATTGCCTCTTGATAGCTGCTTGCGCAAACCACCTGATGTTGCCACTTACTCAATAAAGATCGCATACCCAAGAGCGTTTTTTCATCATTATCAATACAAAGTATCGTTAAGGCGGTATTTTTTGCTGCACTATCAATCGCTTTATTTTCCACTGACCTTGCTGCTGCAACTTGACGACTATCACCTAAAGGTAAGGTGATTTTGAAAACAGAACCCTTCCCCAAGACAGACTTCACCTCAATAGATAAATCTAGTAACAAACATAAGCGCTGCACAGTTGCTAGCCCTAAGCCTGAACCTTCTTCAAAACCACGGTGCTGTAAACGTTTAAACTCGGTAAATATGACACTAATATCTTGCTCAGCAATACCCACTCCGGTATCCCAAACCTCAATACTAATAGCATCTTTTAAACGACGACAACCTAACACCACCCGACCTTTTCGAGTATAACGCAGCGCATTAGCTAATAAATTTTGTAGGATTCGCCGTAGTAATTTTTTATCGGTTTTCACTATTTGTTGAGATGAATGGGTGCGTAAGGTCAGTTTTTTTTCTGCCATCAGCACTGTGAAGTCTTTTGACAACGAGGACAATACTTGCTCAATAGCAAAGTGGCTTATCGACGTTTTCACCACGCCAGCATCAATTTTTGCAATATCAAACAATTCATTAATCATCGACTCTGCATTTTGTAATGAGTCAGATAAATGATCCACCAAGCCTTTAGGATCTTCAGCTAAATCAATATGCTGTAACGAGGTGGTAAATAATCTCGCTGCATTTAAGGGTTGTGCTAAGTCATGACTAGCCGCTGCTAAAAATCGTGTTTTACTTAAATTTGCCGCTTCTGCTTGCGCTTTCGCAGCGCCTAATTTTTGGTTTATTTTCGTTAATTCGCCAGTGCGTTCTTCTACCCTATGCTCTAGGGTTTCATTGGACTCTTGTAACGCATTAACCATCTGTTGGTATTCAGATATGTCCGTATAAGTAATAACATAACCATTATTAGGAATGGGCTCACCTCGTACTTCAATGACTGAGTTATTCGATAAATATCGCTTATAGATATAAGACTCTCGTTGTAAAAATTGTGATACTTGCTCATTAACGCGTTGCTGTATTTCATGCTCATCTAGCACTTCATTGGCAGCGTTATGCCGTACTAAGTCTTGAATGGGACTGCCGAGATAAAACAATTTTTGCGGATAATTAAATAATTCAATACAACGCTTATTCCAAGCGATCAAGCGCTGATTATGATCAATAACGGTAATGCCTTGACTCATGTTATCAATACTGGTTTGCAATAATTCTCGATTGAATTTAAGCACGTCTGATGCGCCTTGCAGCAGTTGTTCAGTATCCGTATTTTCGTCAGGCGCTTGTTGTTTACTCAAGCTGATAACATGCTTGGCTGAAGAGGGGCCGATAATACCCGCTAATAAAGACTCTGCATATTTAGCGGTTTCTCGGCTCGCTATTTTGGCTAGTAAAAAATCTTGTCCATATTGATTACAATGTTGCAATAACGCTAGCTTTGCCTGCTCTTCTCCTAAAAACCGGCTAGTAACATGCAATAAGTCGGCATTCGTTATTCGTTGATCTTTCATGGAAGGTGCAAAAGTTTGCTTATTGAAATACCGCGATACCGCAACAAAAACAGTAGAATTTAAAATTAAACTCCAAACAACGCCATTGGTTAGGGGATCAAAATAACTTAAGGAAAATAAGGCTTGTGGCCGTAACCAGTTTATCGCCCAAGGACCCGCATCGAGCAATTCAGTGTCTAACCATCCCGATTGCACGAGTGCTGGCGTTAGCAAACAATAACCCCATAATAAAGTTCCTAATGAAACACCGGCAATCACGCCATATTCATGTCGATTCTTCCAATATAATGCCGCAATTAACGTTGGTACCAGTTGCACAATGAGCGTAATAGACATTAACCCCATGGCACCAAGATTAGCAAAGGAGCCTATTAGGCGATAAAATAAATAGGCAAAAATTAAGATAAAGATAATGGCCCAACGCCTAATATTTAATAGCGCACTCCCCAAACCCGAGGCTTGTAAGTGAAAGTTTTTCTGTCTTATTAATAAGGGCACTATCATGTCGTTACAGATCATCGTTGACAAGGTAATGGTGGCGACAATAATCATACTAGTCGCTGCAGAAAGCCCTCCTAAATAAGCAAGAAGCGCCAGTTCGGTACGGTTTTGTGTAATAGGAATGGCCAAAAAAAACATTTCTAAATTTATCGGCTTATCTTGAAAGTATAAAATCCCGCTGATGGTAATGATCAATAAAAAAAAGGAAAAAATAAGCGCATATAAAGGAAACAGCCACTGAGCGGTGTCGGCATCATCTTGGCTATTACTTTCAACAACCAATAAGTGAAATAGCCAAGGCAAACAAACAATTGCTGCCATACCAAGCAATATAGCACTGCCGTAATCATTCGATGCCTTTAGTGCAATCAGCTGCTGAATTTTTTCATTTTGCAATGCTTGGGCTAAGATAGTTGAGGGGTTGTCGAACACTTGATAACCGACATAATAACCCACCGCACAAACAGAAATAAATTTAACCACTGATTCAAAAGCCACCGCTAACATCAGGCCATTATGATGCTCGGTTAAATCAACATGACGAGTACCAAACACTATACTAAATACGGCCATCAATATGGTTACAGCAAAGGTGGTGTCTTGCCATAACGGTTTATTACTAGGATTATTGGTTTGCCTATATAAATCAGTTGAAAATAAATCAAAGCTGGTAGATATAGCTTCTAATTGCAGTGATAAATACGGTAACGTTCCCACCATAACCACTATGGTGATTAACAAGGCAACCAACTTTGAGTTGTTATATTGCGCAGAAAGAAACCCCGCAATAGAGGTGCTTCTATTTTGTTTACTTAATTTAATCAAGCGCTTGATCAATGGAATAGCAAAAGTAATGGTAACAATGGCCCCGATAGTGGTTGGCGGAATAAACCAACCTTTTTCGATTACTTGTGCAGGCGTACCGTAAAAGCTCCACGCGGTAAAAAAAATAGGTAAACATAAAGCAACAATTAAAGCTTTATATCGACGCAGAAATTGCCCAGAAAATTTGTCGCCATAATAGGCAATAGCAAATAACAATACCAAATAAGATAATGATATTATTGATAAATTGAATGGTGTTAGCATTTGAAAATCATATTAATATTGCTGTGATATTATAATAATACTACAGCAATATATTTTCAGGTGGTGCCAGCATTAATTGCTGATAAGCTAAACCTGCTTGGGTACGATTATAAACGCCCAATTGTAATAAAATTGCCGAAACATGTTTTTTCACAGTGTTTTCTTTAATGTCTAGTATGCCAGCAATTTGCTTATTTAACTGCCCATCGGCCACCAAAGATAAAACGGTGTATTGCTGCGGGGTTAGTTGCGCCAATTGTTGAGCCAATTTTTTGTGTTCTTGCGCTAGCTTACTGCCATTATTGGCTGGCATGCTTTCTGGCAACCAAGTATCACCGGCAAGCACGGCGTTAATAGCTTGACCAATAGTCGCTAAGTCGACTGATTTAGGAATAAAGGCAGCGGCACCAAAATTAATGGCTTTTTGCATTATTTCTGGATTCTCATCAGAAGACACCATAATAACAATTAAGTCAGGGTGATTATTTTGCAGTTGTGTCAAACCCGTAAAGCCATCATTACCCGGCATGTGTAGGTCTAAAAAGATAATTTCTAGCTCAGAAGAGCTAGCAATCACGGTCAGTAAGTCACTAAAATTTGATGCCTCTTTGATACCCGCATCAGGCATACAATCGACTACCGCCTGTTTTAGCGCAGTTCGAAACAACGGATGATCATCTGCAATAGCGACTTTAGCTTGGTTCATAACAATATTTGCCACACTTTTTTATATATAAATAAAGTATCAAAAAAAAAGCTGGTAAAAACCAGCTTTTTTATCAGTTTTTTATCAAAAACTGTTAATTAAAAACTATAACCTACTGTTAGTGAAACCGTTGACGGGTCGCCATAGTAACCAATCAGAGTAGTATCACCACCTAAACCCGGTGCATAGCTACCATCGTCATTTTGTGCACCAACAAAAGCATAGTTACCCACTAAATACTCTTCGTCAGTAATGTTTTTCCAGTGCAGCGCCGCAGTCCAATCACCATCGTTACTGTACCAATTCACACCAAAGTTCAGTAAACCATAACCGTCTTGCGTTAATAAATTATCCGTTGGGGTTAAATCATAGTCACTACGATAGTAGTAATTACCATTCACAACAAAACCACCAATTGATGTTTCAACATCATAAGCAAAGCCGATATTTGCTGTAGTATCAGGAGTATTGGTAATGGTAAAAGTATCACTAATATCTATCGGATTACCATCACTATCAAATGATTTTACTTCTTCAAAAGATGAATCAATTAAACCTAGGCTAGCAAAAATATTCAAACTTTCCGTGGCAGCATATTCAATTTCTAACTCTAAACCCGACGCGGTTGAAGTACCTATATTGCCTAAACGTTGGCTTAACTCACTACCGTCCTCTGTCGGCAAAACTGTCACGAACTGTCTGTCTTGATGGTCAAGATAAAATATTGTGGCATTCACTCTTAAATTATCGTTCCACTCACTTTTCACACCAAACTCGAATGAATCGACAATTTCAGGGTTTACAGCTGGCTCTGGACCACTAGCTCTTGGATTAAAGGTACCTGATTTAAAGCCTTGAGAATAGCTGGCGAACACCATCATGTCGTCATCAACTTGATATTCCACACCAACACGCGGTGTAAAGCGTGACCAATCTTTTTTATCATTTAACACTTCAGGAAATTCAACATCGCCTCGTACATAACCTGGCACCCAACCACTTTCAGGGTAAACGGTTTCAAAAACAACGCCATTGTTAACATTAGCGATTTTTTCTTCTTCAGTATAACGAGCGCCTAAAGTAACTGATAGTTTGTCGGTTAAGTTATAAGAACCTTGAATATAAGCAGCGTAACTCTCACTGTTATTACAACCCGTTACTTCACGAGTTAACCCTGGCAACCCTAACGACTGACCAAAGCTCTCTAAAATAGCATCAAAGTGACCGCATGATTCACCATCAAAATAGTAAAGACCAGAAACAAAGGTCAAGTTATCTGAATCATAATTTAACTGAAATTCTTGAGTGAACTGTTCATCATCATAAATGGCAGGAACATCAAAAATTCGCTCCGCGGTATTGTCAAAATCTATATTCGTTTTCGAATAGTTCTCACGAGCAGCAGTAATGGATTTAATTGACCAAGTATCATTGATAAAATATTCAGCCGTTAAACTAAATCCTTCTGATTCAACACTATTCCATGTTGGCATACTGGTATAAGAATCATAAACACTGTCAGGCACTGGTGCGTCAGTGACTATACTAGGCAGTAAACGATAGCCACCTTTGGCATTCGAGTCATCGACAGTTTTGTCGTAATTAAAACGGAAAAACAAATCATCTGTTGGTTCGAATTCCACCGTAATGCGACCCGCAACTACATCTTTGTTATAGTTTTCTAGATCTTGATCTGCTAAATCGGATTGTAAAAATTCACCATAGCCATCACGGGTTAAACTCGCTAACGCGAAGCCAACATAAAGCTTGTCTTCTATAACAGGAATTTTACCCGCCACTTTATAATCTTGACGACCATAATTGCCAAAGGTTGCTTTAAGATCGAGTTCCATATCGCCCGACATTTTTTTAGTCACGTACTTTATTGCACCACCAATGGTGTTTTTACCATATAAACTCCCTTGAGGACCACGTAATACTTCAATACGCTCGACATCTAAAATATCTAAAACAGCCCCTTGTGGACGAGCAACATAAACATCATCAACATAAATACCAACACCCGGTTCATAGCCCCAAAGCGGATCGTCTTGACCCACACCGCGAATAAATGCCGTTAAGGTTGAGTTAGTACCACGGCTGGTCTGTAAGGTAGTGTTAGGTGAAAATTGCTGTACTTCTGTCATCACACTTATGCCATTCTGCGCTAATTGCTCAGCGCCAATAGAGGTCACGGCTACCGGCACACTTTGTAAACTTTCCACTGTTTTACGTGCGGTAACTTCAATACGTTCTAATCCTGAATCTTGTGCTGCTGGCGAAGCATCAGCCGCTTCTGCAGCAAAAGTAACATTACTGGTTAATGCCGCGGCAATAGCCAAAGCGAGGTAACTTCTATTTCTGTTGTGTTGTTTCATGGGTGAACCCTTATTTATAATTCTTTTTGATTGCTACTGTTTTTGATTGTTACTGGTTATATATTTTTTATTTCGTTGTTTCCCTAACTAGTAACACTGTAAAGGATAAATTTATAAAAATAATTAGCACCATGGTGCTATATGTAAGTAACTGTTTTTATTGTGCTTGTGGTATTTTTATAGTAATTTCCAAAATTTAACCACATGCTTCGCGGTGCTGATAGGTGCCGCTAATAGGTAATCAGTCGCTTCACCACCGTTTTCTTCACTCGGATTCACCATAATGCCATGACCTACATTCGCCACTTGCACTAATTCAACTTGCACTTGCTTGAGATCATTTTGCCACTGGCTAATTTGATAGCCAGCCAATTTTTTATGCTTAGCCTCGGTGTTAACATGCATTAATTTAGTCCACTGCTGTGCTAAAATCGTCGCATTTGATGGGTGAACTATGCCGTCATTTTCTCCCGTCCAAACAGAAAGCCTAGGCCAATGGTTTTGTTTTGCATTGGCTTGAGAGCTTGGTGGTGAATAAAGCTCATTCACTAAAGTCTTTAGTTCATCAGAAGTTTGAGATGGGCCATTTTTCATGCAAGAAATTGCGGTAATCAAACCATCGGCACAAGGGTAAGGAATTCCCGCGACTACAGCGCCAGCAGTGAACAGTTCAGGATAGTTAACCAGCATACTACTGGCCATCGCGCCACCAGCCGAAAGTCCAAGGATATAAACATTTTCGCTTGCTAATTGCTGTTTTACGCGAGTAATCATATTTTTCAATGACAAACTTTCGCCGTTATCCTTACGGTAATCATCCTCTGAATACCAGTTAAAACAACGCTTTATATTATTACCTAAACCTTGTTGCGGCACGAGTAAGGCAAACTTGTGTTTTTTTGCTAAACCAATCAAACCACTTTGCTGGGCTAATTGCTCACCATTTTGCGCACAGCCATGCAGTAAAACCACCAATGCTGAAGATTGTGGTTGTGGAGAAAAGTAGCTCGCGTCAAGCGAGCCTGGATTAGCACCAAAGTTTTGTAGCTCAGTAAAATTAGCAAACGCTGAAAAACTTAATGAAACAGCAAGAAAAGACGTTAGAAATTGTTTTAGAATCCGCATAAATTATTTATCCATAATATGTTTTATACTGATAATGACTGAAATAGATAAAACTTTACAATGGCACTTTAGTGCAAGTCGCTAATTTATATCCATGATACATCAACATGCAGATCCAATGTTTTCTCCTAAAGGCGTACTGACTATAGAAGTATACTCATAAAATGATTGAGATTTATGCTGACAACACCGCTAATTCAGCACAAGGTAAACTTACTGATATCACACGAGCTGAATGACAATATTTACTCTCTAGTGAATTTCTACCGTGCTATCATTTGGAGAAAGAAACTAATGGCAGTATATTAAAGCGCTATATTAATGAAGATTGCACCGTTCTCTATACATAATACCAATTGAAATAATGAATGAGTCTATTCATTATTTCAATTGGTATAACATACACAACGAGTAAACTTAAAGCCTATATTTAGCTTGAAACTCATTATCACCGCGGCTCGGTGGTGAACAATTACAAATTAAGAGTAATATCAATGGCCACTGCGTTAATCACCAGAAAAGGCTTCGAAGCCTTGAAAAAAGAATTAGCATTTATTTGGAAAACAGAAAGGCCTGAAACAACGGCTAAAGTTAGCTGGGCAGCTTCATTAGGTGACCGTAGTGAAAATGCTGATTACAAAGAAAATAAACGTAAGCTCAGACAAATAGATAAAAAAATACGATATATATCAAAACGTTTAGAAGCCCTAACAATCGTAGATTACTCCCCTCAACAAGAAGGAAAGGTTTTTTTTGGTGCTCGGGTGATATTGGAAAATGATGACGGCAAAATATTGTCGGTAAGGATCACTGGCTATGATGAAATTTTTGGTCGCACTGATTATATCAGCATTGACTCACCAATGGCGCGAGCTTTATTGAAAAAAGAAGTTGATGATGAGGTTATCGTAATGACACCCGAAGGTAAAAAAGCCTGGTCTATAAATTCAATAACTTATGATAAAACAAATGGTTAATTAAAAATGTTTTGTTAGGATTTACAATTTTGATCACAAACGACTGTGCTGGTTATAACCTCAACTATTAAGCAATAACCCTTCTTTCATTTCACACTCCCACCGCTCAGGTACCACACTTAATTAATCGCCTTATTGTTCAGTTACCAAACACTTAAAAATACAGGGAAGATATACATTAAAAGAATAATCTTTAGAAAAATTTATAAATAATACTAATAGTTATGTATTACAAATTAGAATTTATGATTTGATATTTTTTATGGGAAGATAAAACTCAACTTGGGTATATATCAAAAAGTAGAGAAACATAATGATTATTGGTGTCACAGCAAAATTACAAGTACTTGTAGGTAAAAACAAAGAATTTGAAGCTATTTTTAAACAGTTAGTTGCCGCGGTACTTACTAACGAAAAAGGCTGTTTACTTTACGCTTTTCATCAGTCTCGTGATGATGCTCAAACTTATATTGTATTAGAACAATACGCCGACGAATCAGCATTAAAAGCTCATGGTAAAACAGAGCACTACCAACATTTTGGTAAAAAAATGACTGGCTATTTGGCTGCTGAACCGCAAATAGAGTTAATGGATAGCATTTAATTTAACATGATCTCTGCGACAGTTTAGTCTGCATTTAAAATAACAAAATCAACAAATTAAAGGTCGATAACATGAATCAATTTTCAGGTAAAACAGTAGTTATTAGTGGTGGTGCAGAAGGCATTGGTTTTGGTATCGCTCATGCTATGGGTAAACAAGGAATGAATGTTGTATTAGGCGATATAGATGCTAATCAACTCGACCTTGCTAAAGCAAAACTAGAAGGCGAAGGTATTAATGTCTTAGCTGTGCAAATGGATGTAACTAACCTGTCACAATGGCAAAACGTAGCAGACAAAGCGATTGAACGTTTTGGAAAAGTTCACATGCTGGTCAATAACGCTGGTGTTGGTAGTAGTCCCGGCACCATTGAACAAACTGACAACAAAGACTGGAATTGGGTACTCGATGTAAATTTAATGGGGGTTGTTTATGGTACGCAAACCATGGTGCCTTTAATGAAGCAACACGGCGAACAAAGTTGGTTGATTAACGTCGCTTCTATGGCAGGAATGATGGGAGTACCTACTGCAGGTGCATATACGGCCACTAAGGTCGCGGTAGTAGGTATGTCTGAAAGCTGGTATGCCGAATTAAAGCCACACAATATTCAAGTATCCGTACTTTGCCCTGCTTTTGTTAAAACACGTATCAATTTATCAACCCGCAATAAGCCTAACGAGCTTAAAAGTGAAAAAGAAAATAGCACGGATGACGCTAAACTTTCCCCTGCGGCTCAACACATACAAAAAGTGATTGATAATGGTTTGTCACCCGCTGTTGTCGGTGACCGTGTCGTTGAAGCCGTTAGTAATAAAGAACTTTATATATTTACGCACCCTAACTACCGTAAAGTAGTGCAACAACGCTTTAAAGCTATTGATGATGCTTTTGCTCGTTCTGAATCAAGTCCATTACTAGCCAGTGTTCTCGACGAAGAAGTTGCCATCTATGCAAAATAACAATATTCAAAATAATCGATAAATAAAGGGGGCTTCAAAAGGATGACCTCTACTTCATTATTCAGCGTTATATAAAAATAAAAGGTAAAAGATAATGTCTACAAATAAACAATTTGGTGTCGTGGTTTACGGTGCTACAGGATATACAGGGCGCTTAGTTTGTGAGTACTTAAATAATCAATATGGTGTCAATGGTGAGGTAAAATGGGCCATGGCTGGTCGTAGCCAAGAAAAGCTCGTGCAAGTTCGTGATGAAATGGGAATTCCAGATGATGTACCCTTTATAATCGCTGATGCAGAAAAACCAGAATCAGTGCAGGCAATGCTTGAAAGTACCCAAGTTGTTTTAACCACGGTTGGTCCTTACCAAAAATACGGTTCCGATTTAGTTCGTATGTGTAGTGAAATAGGCACTGATTATGTTGATTTATGTGGTGAGCCTGCTTGGATGCATGAAATGATTGCTGCTCATGCAGAAACGGCAAAAGCTAGTGGCGCACGCATTGTCTTTTCTTGTGGTTTCGACTCAGTACCCTTTGATTTAGGTGTACACTTTTTACAAAATGCTGCCACTAAAAAATTTGCTCAGCCACTATCACGCATTAAAGGCCGTGTACGTGCAATGAAAGGCACTTTTTCAGGTGGTACTTTAGAAAGTTTTCGTTTAACCATGAAAGCGGCTGCTAAGAATCCAGCATTAATCAAAGTGCTGTCTAACCCATTCTCGTTAACTGGTTCATTTACGGGTCCAGAACAACCTTCAGGAATGGCTCCTATTTTTGACCAAGATTTAAATAGCTGGTCAGCTCCCTTTGTTATGGCCACGATCAATACTAAAAACATACACCGCAGTAACTTATTATTAGCTCATCAATATGGTGATGATTTTGTCTACGATGAAATGATGCTCACCGGCGCTGGCGAGAAAGGCGAAGCGATGGCAAAAATGGTCGCTGCAGACAAATCAATGGCAACTGATCCGATGAAACCGGGTGAAGGTCCGACAAAAGAAGCGCGTGAAACTGGTTTTTATGATGTGTTATTTGCCGGCTCTAACAGCAATGGCGACACCTTAATGGCCAGTGTTAAAGGCGACAAAGATCCGGGTTACGGTTCAACCTGTAAAATGATTAGTGAAAGCGCTATTTGCTTGCTGAAAAATTTAGATGCTGCTGGCGGCGGTATTTGGACACCCGCTTCAGCAATGGGCACTTTATTAATTGAACGTTTGCAAGAAAATGCTGGATTAACCTTTCAGTTAGAAAGTTAGTTAATACCATTGGTTTATCGTGTGTTTACCGCACACGATAAACCTGTTCACCATTTTAGCGAAGTAAATTCAATGCTATCATAGCGCCAACAAAAATCCCAAAGCGCATATCTTAATGCGGAGCCATCAATGAACAAAAGTCTTGTCGCTAACTTTACCGCTTTAATGTGTACCCTTGTTGGTTTCATTGTAGAAAACCATATTGTATATACAACTGGTCTGTTCGCCTTGTCTGGCGCAATAACCAATTGGCTTGCGATACACATGCTCTTTGAAAAAGTGCCACTACTTTATGGTTCAGGTGTTATTCCTGCCCGCTTTGAAGAATTTAAAATGGCCATTCGCCAACTGATGATGGAGCAGTTTTTCACTAAAGAAAATATCGACCGCTTTTTATCAACCGGTTCAGGTGCTGCCAGCAGCATTGACCTAACACCGGTTATTGAAAAAGTTGATTTAACCCCCGCTTTTAATAACTTAGTTGCTGTTATAGAAGATTCTTCTTTTGCGCCCATGCTGGCTATGGTTGGCGGTAGTGAAGCTTTACAACCGATGAAAGAGCCTTTTATCAAAAAAATGAAAGTATCAATACAAGAGATCAGCCAAAGTGAACAGTTCAATAACTTACTGCGCGAAGAATTAGAGCAGCCAGATATGATCGCCAATATGCAAGAAAAGGTCAGTGATATTATTGAAAAGCGGTTAAATGAATTAACACCACAACTAGTAAAAGAAATCATTCAAACAATGATTAAAAAGCACCTAGGCTGGTTAGTCGTTTGGGGTGGCGTTTTTGGTGGTATTATTGGCTTGATTGCCGCATTGACTAATAATTTTTAACTTGCCTTGAAATAATTTAAAAACTAAAGAGCATGCATACTATGTTTGCTCTTTATCTAAGCGGGTGGCGCATATTAACCTCATATCGCACACCTTTTGAACCCAAAAACATCGGTATAAACAAGCGATGTATATTTCCATAACTAATTATTGTAGCTACTAAATAATCACAACAACATTCAATAAGAATACAACCTTTTTATTTAAAAGTTATTGACTGAATTTGTTAAAAAATAGTTACAATTTATCTATAACTTTTAACTTGTTTCCGCTATAGTCGAACGATCAAGTGCCTATTGCTTAAATAAATAGCATTTAGCCTTGATAATAAATACGAATATTTTAGTCGTTATATTCGTATTATACCTGTAACCATTCAATCTACGTTAATTTTTTAGGTTCTTAAAAACATTCAACTTAAATGGTTATGGGCAGGTATACCAACGACTCATTATTTAACAGGGACTCTTATAATGAATATTAAATCATTTCTATTATTAACCCTTTTTTTTCTGCTCAGCATCATTTTAACGCAAACCTCGTATGCTGGTGAAGAAGAAGATATGGCAGCAATGCAAAAACGTTTAAATGCTGAAGTTATGGAAAAACCTTTTTCTGTTGCCGATGAGAAAAAAATTGATGGCTATATTAAAGATGCCATGAAAAAAGATTTAAAACCACCTGAAACAGCTCCAAATTTCTGGCAACCAGGTTACACATGCGCCAGTATCTATAATCGTGGCTGGAGTTACTATCGTTCTTGCCGTTACTATCGACATTACCATGGCCGTTACTGGTATTAAGTATCTAAAGTTAACTACGTCAAATACATTAATTCAATGTTTAATCAAGGGAATTTATAAAATGAATAGAAAAAAAATAAATATCATAAGAAGTGTCACTGTAGGATTGGTTCTTAGTTTTATGGTCGGTTGTGCTGCGGTATCTACTTCTATTTCAAAAAAAGACTTAGATGTTCAAACGCGTACTAGCACGGCTATTTTTGTTGATGCTGTCAATAAAAGTAAAAGAACAATTTACGTAAGTATAAAAAGCTCTGTTATGGAATTTGACCGTCGTGCCTTTAAAAAATTCGTAAAAGAGCAATTTTCTACACAAGATGATATAAGTTATACCATTGTTGATGATCCTGATACCGCTCACTTTCAAATGAATGTTTTTGTATTAAACCTTGAAAAAACTTCGCCTACCGCAGCAGACCTTGCTTTAGGAAAAGGTTATACGGGTGGTTCTATTGCTGCTGGCGCCGCTCTTGGCGGTGTATCAAACGGCTATACTGGTGCTGCTGTTGGAGGTGTTACTGCTGGTGGCTTAGAACTGATTGCTGGCGCTTTTGTAAAAGATGTAACATACATGCTAGTTGCAGATGTTCAAATTAAAGAAAAAGCCAATAAAGGCGTTTATGTACGTAAAGATAGCAAAGTAGATTTTAAAATTTCTGATGCCGGTAGTAGCAGACAAACTTATTCAGAAGTAAGCAACAAGAAAGAATACCGTACTCGTATTGTTACCACAGCCAACAAAGCTAACTTAGAGTTAGGAGAAGCTCAAGATCTCATGTTTAAGAAAACAGCTTATGCTATGACTGGTTTCTTTTAGTTATAGGTCTGCTATTTTTATCTAGGCGTGATATTTAAGCCTAATTATTTAACACCTATAAGTATTTTCAATGTTTATAGGTGTTATTCATTACAACCCTGTAGCTTTATATGTTCTATAAATAGATTATCGATCTAAACCTTACTCTGCTAATTTAGTTATTAGCTATCCATATATAACGGCCTGAATCATAAACCCTCTATTGATAAGTGATTAATTTTAAAGTTAAGCCAATATTATTAGCATTATTAATGTAAGGGTAATAATCAACTTATTAAAACGTAAATTCACAGAGTAACAGTAAATTAATTTTGTAGAAAAAAGAGCTGATTATTTAACAAAAGAATGGCTAATAATTCAATAAAAAAAAATAGCTAAAATTAGTCTTACTTTTTACGTTAAAAACCTTAATTTTGCTACTCTTTTGAGCTATGCTTGCATTTCACTATTTCTTTCAATGCAAGCGGTTTAATTCATTAACATTGAACTGCTCAAATATAAGGTAAATTTCAGTCATGTTTGCTAGCTTAAAAGCTTTGCCTGCCGATCCTATTTTAGGGCTATTAGCTAAATACCGAGAAGACACAAACCCAAAGAAAATTGATTTGGGTGTTGGCGTTTATAAAAATGAAGCCGGTGAAACAACCGTGCTTAATTGTGTAAAAAAAGCCGAGCAGCATCGTACTGATACCGAAACCAGTAAAGTTTACATTAGCCCAACAGGTTCCCCCCTTTTTAATGATGAAATGGCGAACCTTATTTTTGGCGCAAATCACAAAGTATTAAACGAAAATCGTGCTCGTACAGTTTCTACTCCCGGCGGTACTGGTGCGCTACGCGTCGCGGCTGAATTTATTAAATCATGCAAAGCTGGCGCAACTATTTGGGTAAGTAACCCAACATGGGCAAACCATACAGGCTTGTTTGAAGCGGCAGGTTTAACGGTAAAAACTTACCCTTATTATGATCATGAAAACAAAAACTTAGATTTTGACGGTATGTTAGCGGCACTTAAACAAGTGCCTAGCGACGATGCCGTGTTATTACATGCATGTTGTCATAACCCAAGCGGTATGGATTTAAATCAAGAACAATGGCAGCAAGTTGCTGACGTGGCTAAGTCTATTGGCTTTACCCCCGTTGTCGATATGGCTTACCAAGGTTTCGGCCAAGGTTTAGACGAAGATGCTTACGGTTTACGCTTAATGGCTGAATCAGTAAATGAAATGGTTGTTTGTAGTTCCTGTTCGAAGAACTTTGGTTTATATCGTGAACGCATTGGTGCCTGCACTATTATTGGTGAATCAAGCTTACAGGTTGATATTGCCAATTCTGTATTATTGTCTGTGGTGCGCGTTATCTATTCTATGCCACCAGCACACGGTGCGGCACTGGTTGAAACCATTCTATCGTCAGATGAACTACGTAGCGAATGGTATCGTGAATTAGCTGAAATGCGTAATCGCATTAACGGTAACCGCCAGTTAATTGTTGATAAGTTAGTAGAAAACGGTGTAACACGCGACTTTAGCTTTATCACTCACCAAGCAGGTATGTTCTCTTTCTTAGGTATAACCCCTGAGCAAGTACAGCAGCTGCAAGATGAATACAGTATCTATATGGTCGGCTCTAGCCGCATGAGTATTGCTGGTATTGCTAACAGCAATGTTGACTACTTGGCGCAATCAATTGCCAAAGTACTCTAACTCATAACAATATGCTCCACCTGTAGGCAGGAATTTATTCGCACGAACAAGAGAATATCTCCTGCCTACCAAGCAATTTATTATATTTACAAGGTTTAACTGTGACAGCTTCTGGTAACTTATTCATTCTTTCTGCACCTAGCGGCGCAGGGAAATCCAGCTTAATTAAAGCGTTATTAGAGCAAGGAAAACAAGAATCGACAAGACCCATGCAAGTGTCGGTATCTCACACCACTCGTGAACCGCGCTCCGGTGAAAATAGTGGCGAACATTATCATTTTGTCTCTGTTGAAAGCTTTAAAAAACAAATAAAGCAAAATGCCTTTTATGAGCATGCCGAAGTATTTGGTAATTATTATGGTACTTCTGAAGCCGCCATTGATGCACAGCTTGCACAAGGTATTGATGTCTTTCTTGATATTGATTGGCAAGGCGCACAACAAGTGCGCATGAAAAAACCATCCGTGACTACCATATTCATTAGTCCACCTTCAAAAGAAGAGCTAGAAAGCCGATTACGTGGCCGAGGTCAAGACAGTGAAGAGATCATCGCTGACCGCATGGCACAGGCTCAAGGGGAGTGTTCTCACTTCCAAGAATTTGATTACATAGTCATTAATGACAACTTTGAGCAAGCATTGGCGGATCTCACCACCATAGTGAAAAATCAACGTTTAAAGCGCAGCCAACAAGTTGCGCAACATAAAGTTTTGCTTGATGAGTTAATTTGTTAACGGCTTTTACTTGCTAAATAGCTTGGCTATCAGTAGAATGCAGCGCTATTTTATTAATTTAAGTTGGAGTGACCAAATGGCTCGCGTAACTGTTGAAGATGCCGTAGAAAAAATCGGTAATCGTTTTGATTTGGTGTTAGTCGCATCACGTCGTGCCCGTCAAATTGCAACGGGCGGTAAAGATGCTTTGGTTGATATTGAAAATGACAAACCAACCGTTTTAGCTTTACGTGAAATTGAAGCGGGTTTAGTTACCTCTAGTTCAATGGACATGTCTGATCGTCAAGAGCAAATTCAACAAGATACTGCTGAATTAGATGCTGTTGCTGCAATTGTTGGTGAACAATCACAAGAACTAGGTTAATTAAAGCGTATAATCGCTAAATTTAACCTGAAAGCGCGTAACTTTTCTCTATGATAATAGAAAATAAGTTACGCGTTTTTTATTGCTCTTTATAGCACCTATCAATTTTCTTTGCATTTAGCGCAAAGCCACGTATTCTAACCTTGTAATCACATTACTTATTTTAGTTTGTCGTCAATTTGGAGTGATAGGTGTATCTATTTGAACCATTAAAAGAATTAAGCACTACTTATCTTTCGAAAGTACAAGTTGACCTGCTTAAACATGCCTATATTGTTGCTCGTGATGCCCATGACGGCCAAATGCGCTCTAGTGGTGATCCTTATATCACTCACCCTGTCGCTGTCGCAATTAACCTTGCCAAAATGCACCTTGACCATGAAACCTTGATGGCGGCATTACTCCATGATGTCATTGAAGATACTATCGTCACCAAAGATGAACTGGCCGAGCTTTTTGGTCACACCGTAGCAGAGTTAGTTGAAGGGGTGAGCAAGCTTGATAAGCTAAAGTTTGATAACAAAGAAGAAATGCAGGCGGAGAATTTCCGCAAAATGGTCTTAGCCATGGTGCAAGATATTCGTGTTATTTTAATCAAGCTCGCTGACCGAACCCATAACATGCGGACATTGGGCTCGTTACGACCAGACAAGCGCCGCCGCATTGCCCGTGAAACCCTAGAAATTTATGCCCCTATTGCCAATAGATTAGGTATTCACGACATAAAAAACGAGTTAGAACTATTAGGCTTTGAAGCCCTTTACCCCATGCGCTCAAGAGCATTAAAATCAGCAGTAAAAAGTGCTCGTGGTAATCGCAAAACTATTGTTGATAATATTCAAGAAGAAGTATTATCTCGCTTAGCTGAAAGCAATATTGATGCCCAAGTTATCGGCCGTGAAAAGCATCTATACTCTATTTATCGTAAAATGCTCAACAAAGAATTAATGTTTAACGAGGTCATGGACATTTATGCCTTCCGCGTTATTGTTGGCGACAAAATTGATGACTGCTATCGCGCTCTCGGTGCCATGCACAACTTATTCAAGCCTATTGAAGGACGATTCAAAGACTATATTGCCATTCCAAAAACCAATGGCTATCGTTCTTTACATACCTCACTTATTGGCCCTCATGGTATTCCGGTCGAAGTTCAAATCAGAACCCAAGATATGGAACAAATGGCTGACAAAGGTGTCGCGGCCCACTGGTTATATAAAGAAGGTGGTGGCAACTCCGATACCACAGCACAAATGAAAGCCCGTCGCTGGATGCAAAGTTTACTCGAACTACAACAGAGTGCTGGCAGTTCTTTTGAGTTTATTGAAAATGTAAAGTCAGATCTTTTTCCAGAAGAGATTTATGTTTTCACTCCAGAAGGTAAAATAATTGAACTCCCTATGGGAGCAACTGCTGTTGATTTTGCTTACGCGGTACATACTGATGTTGGTAATTCTTGTGTTGGTGTTAAAGTTGACAGAAAACCCTACCCTATGAGCCGACCACTTGATTCTGGCCAAACAATAGAAGTAGTAACCTCAGCTGCCGCAAGGCCAAACGCAACATGGTTAAACTTTGTGGTTACCTCCAAAGCGCGTTTACAAATTAGAACTTACCTACGTTCACGCGAACAAGCCGAGTCAAAACAACTGGGTCAGCGACTATTAAGCCATGCCTTAGGCAAAGTAAAATTAGCGGATGTTAGCGAAGAAAAAATAACCGAAGTAGTCCAGCAAAGTGGCAATAAAAACTTCGAAGAATTACTCACTAACATTGGTTTAGGAAATGCCTTAAGTATCGGTATTGCTAGACGTCTTACCGACGAATTTACTGAAGACAGCGAAATACCCTCAACAAATAGCAAAAATAAAATGCCCATTAAAGGCACTGAAGGAATGTTAGTTAACTACGGTAAATGTTGTCGTCCTATTCCTGGCGATTCTATTTTAGCTTACTTAAGCCCAGGCAAAGGCTTAATGGTACATCAGCAAGGTTGTCGCAATATTAAAGGTCATGAACAAGGTGCCTTATTTCCAGTAAAATGGGATAGCGATATTGACAAAGAATTTATCGCCAAATTACGGGTAGAAATTATTAATCACCAAGGTGCGCTGGCATTGCTTACCAATGTTGTTGCTAAATGCGGCTCTAACGTTCATAGCCTAAACTCAGGTGAGAAAGAAGCAGGTCTTTATGTCATTGACATGGAAATAACCTGTCGAGACCGTATTCATTTAGCTGATATTATTCGTAAAATTAAAGTTATGGTTGACGTTCAACGTGTCATCCGTAATAAATAATGTAGGAGGGAATTTATTCCCGACCTCTTTTCGCGATTAAAAACACACCTACTCAAACACAAAAATTAGGGAAATAAAATGAAAAGTATTATCACCACTGATCAAGCACCAAGTGCTATTGGCACCTATAGTCAAGCAGTTAAAGTAAACAACACTGTTTATCTCTCGGGACAAATCCCACTAATACCCGCCACCATGGAAGTGATTGCTGGTGGCTTTGCGGAACAAACTGAACAAGTTTTTAAAAACTTGTCTGCCGTTTGCGAAGCGGCTGGTGGCACCATTAACGACATGGTTAAAGTAAATATTTTTATGACTGACCTCAGTAACTTCGCTACGGTTAACGAAATTATGGCCAAATATTTTCAACAGCCCTATCCTGCCCGCGCAGCTATTCAAATTTCAAAATTGCCTAAAGATGTTGAAATTGAAATTGACGGCGTGATGGAATTACCAAACTTACGTTAAAAGTATTGGTAATGAATCTAAGTTTAAAATATTGACTTTATTATTTGAAAGACTATGACCCCAGAAAGACTTCAACGCATAAATGCTATGCTAGATAAACGCCAGCCTGATCTTACCGTTTGCATGGAAGGTTTACACAAAGCTCATAACTTAGCGGCGGTAGTGCGTACCTGCGACGCCATAGGTGTTAGCGATGTACACGCCGTGTGGAAAAGTGACGAAGCAGAAGTGCGTGGTGGTAGTGCTGCTGGTAGTCAAAACTGGATTGACGTTCATAACTATCACAAAACCGCTGATGCTATTACCGCGTTAAAAGCACAAGGCATGCAGATATTAGTCACTAACTTGTCTGATACTGCGGTTGATTTTCGCAAAATTGATTACACCAAACCCACCGCCATTATTTTAGGACAAGAAAAATTTGGTACCTCCAAAATCGCCCTTGAATTAGCCGATCAAGATATTGTTGTTCCGATGGTTGGCATGGTGCAATCGTTAAATGTGTCGGTTGCTTGCTCTGTAGTGTTATATGAAGCACAACGTCAACGCCAGCTTGCTGGTATGTACAACAAACCAAGCCTAAGCGACGAACGTCGTCAGCGTACATTATTTGAAGGGGGGCACCCTATTTTTGCTGAAGCATGCCAGCGTAAAGGGCTTCCTTATCCTGCCATTGACGATGAAGGAAAAATTGTTGCGGATGAACTCTGGTGGCAAAAAATGCAAATGGATAAGAGTGCTTGGCAACATCTTGATGACTGATCTATAGGAGCGGTTTTAACCGCAAAATCTCTTTTATGGAAGCACTGACTAAATTATCGCAAATATCCCTAACTACTTTTAAAGGCGTAGGGCCAAGTATGGCGGCTAGGCTGGAGAGAATTGGCTTAGTATCAGTGCAAGACCTACTCTTTCATTTACCTCTGCGCTATGAAGACCGAACACGGGTAACCACTCTTCGAAACTGTTTACCGGGTACCCACACCAATATTATCGGCGAAATAACTAATAATCAAATAACTCATGGCAAACGCCGTATGTTAGTTGTTGATGTAAACGATGGTACCGGCACTGTACAATTATGTTTTTTCAGCTTTTCTGCTAGCCAAAAAAGCAGCTTAAATGTTGGTCGTACTATTCGCTGCTATGGCGAAATTAAACGCGGCCCACGCGGTTTTCAAATAGTGCATCCTGAATACAAACCTCTCGATGACGACAGAGCCTTTTCATCAGGTAAAGAAGTGCCTGTTGAAGAGACCTTAACACCTGTTTATCCAACCACTGATGGCTTAAAGCAACTATCATTGCGTAACTTAACAGCACAAGCCTTAATACGCTTACAGCGAGGACAGGTAGAAGAATTACTTCCAAGCAGTTTATTTGACGAACCCTATTCACTCGCACAAGCACTAGCGATTATTCACAGGCCGCCACCCGAATCCTCTACTAGCCAACTTGAAAATGGGAAGCACCCAGCACAATTACGCTTAATCAAAGAAGAATTGCTCGCCCATAATTTAAGCATGTTAAAAGTTAGGCAGAATAGTGATGTTCATCAAGCAATATCACTGACCGTGGATGAGGCTATCGAAAAAGACTTTTTAACAACACTGCCATTTTCTCCTACCAATGCCCAAGCCCGTGTCGTCGATGAAATTAAAACAGATTTAGCTAAAGCTCAACCCATGATGCGCCTTGTACAAGGTGATGTGGGTTCAGGAAAAACCTTAGTTGCGGCCTTAGCTGCTTTAACCGCCATTAATCAAGGTTATCAAGTGGCGTTAATGGCACCCACTGAAATTTTAGCCGAACAACATGCCATCAATTTTCAGCACTGGTTTGAACCATTAAGTATTAACGTTGGTTGGTTAGTCGGCAAAACCAAGGCAAAAGCTCGACGCGAGGCTTTAGCGCGCATAGCCAGTGGTGAAATGCAGATGGTCATTGGCACCCATGCTTTATTTCAAGCCGATGTTATTTTCAAAAAACTGGTGTTAATCATTATTGATGAACAGCACAAATTTGGTGTTCAACAACGGCTTTCTTTACGAGATAAAGGCGAATTTAACGACAACTATCCCCATCAATTGATCATGACGGCAACTCCAATTCCACGCACCTTAGCCATGACAGCATATGCCGATTTAGATACCTCGGTTATTGATGAATTACCCCCCGGGCGCACACCAATAAACACCATAGCGCTACCTGACTCACGCCGAGATGATGTTATTGAGCGCATTCGCCAAGGCTGTGCACATGACAACCGTCAAGCTTATTGGGTATGTACTCTCATTGAAGAATCAGAAGTACTACAGTGTCAAGCCGCTGAAGAGACCGCTATTTTATTACAGACGCAATTACCTGAACTCAACATAGGTTTAGTGCATGGTCGAATGAAAGCCGCTGAAAAACAGCAAGTGATGGACGCGTTTAAAGCAGGAGAAACACACTTACTTATCGCTACAACCGTGATAGAGGTCGGTGTTGATGTCCCCAATGCCAGCTTAATGGTCATCGAAAACCCTGAGCGCTTAGGGCTAGCTCAGTTGCACCAATTACGTGGTCGGGTTGGCCGAGGCTCCGTCGCCTCCCACTGTGTATTAATGTATAAAGCGCCGCTAACTAAAACCGCCACTAAACGCATGGCGGTATTACGAAACAGTAATGATGGTTTTGTTATTGCCGAAAAAGACTTGGAGATTAGAGGTCCGGGAGAGCTGTTAGGGACAAGACAGACGGGCTTGGCGATGCTAAAAATTGCTGATCTTGTTCGTGATGGTTATTTGATTGCCGATATTCAACAAAAAGCCTACTTATTATCTCGCCAGCATCCAGAATGCGCACAAGCGCTTATCGAACGTTGGCTTGGTAATAAAGAGCGTTATTCTAATGCCTAGCTTAATAAGCTACTTTGCTGCCTCAAGGTGCTCTATTCAAAAATGGTTGCCAAAAAGCCTGTTATTTTAAAATAAAAAACTGCCAAACTGGCGACAGAATGGCAGCAAAAACAAGAAACACACAACACAAGGGATAGTACTGTGTGGTTAATAAGACCTACTTATGAAAAAAAAATTTCATAAGTAGTGTAAATAACTTAACAACGGCTGAATAAATATGGTTTAAAAACAAGCGCGAATAAATTCCCACCCACACTAATGGGCTTCATCCCAATTATTACCTATTCCTGCCTCGGCAATAAGCGGTACGCTCAACTCAACAGCATTATTCATTAACTCCACTAATTTAGCGGTAGTTTTTTCAACAATATCTTGGTGAATTTCAAAAATTAACTCATCGTGCACTTGCATGGTCATTTTTATGCGTTCATCATTTTGCTCGGTTAACCAGTTGTCCACGGCCAGCATAGCTTTTTTAATAATATCGGCCGCCGTACCTTGCATTGGCGCGTTAATCGCCGCACGCTCCGCTGCCTTTTTGCGCATGCCATTTTTAGCGTTAATATCAGGTAAATATAAACGTCGACCAAACAAGGTTTCAACATAACCTTGCTCACTTGCCTGTTGGCGAGTTTCTTCCATGTAGGCCAATACACCCGGATAACGCTGAAAATATTTGTCTTGATATTCTTGCGCTTGATGACGACCAATATTTAGCTGCTTCGCTAAACCAAACGCTGACATGCCATAAATCAAACCAAAATTGATGGCTTTAGCACTACGACGCTGCTCGGTAGTTACTTCATCAAGATCAACAGCAAATATTTCAGCTGCCGTGGCGCGATGAATATCTTTACCTTCACTAAAAGCGGTGACAAGGCCTTTATCATTAGACAAATGCGCCATAATACGCAATTCAATTTGTGAATAATCAATAGCAACAATTTTAGAGTTTTCAGGAGCAATAAAGGCTTGGCGTATTTTTCGTCCTTGTTCACTACGAATTGGAATGTTTTGTAAGTTTGGATCCGTTGATGATAAACGCCCCGTTGCCGTAACCGCTTGATGATACGAGGTATGTACTCGGCCCGTTTTGCTGCTAACCATTAGGGGTAACTTATCGGTATAGGTAGATTTTAACTTACTTAAACCACGGTTTTCTAAAATGACTTTCGGTAATGGGTAATCTAACGCCAACTCTTGTAGCACTTCTTCTGCTGTTGATGGTGCACCTTTAGGGGTTTTTTTGATGACCGGAATCTTTAACTCTTCAAACAATATTTGTTGTAACTGCTTGGGTGAGCTAAGGTTAAAACTTTTTCCCGCTAAGTTATGGGCTTCAATTTCTAATTCATCTAAACGCTGACCAATACTATGGCTTTGTTGATCGAGCACGTCACAATCAATCAGCACTCCTGTTTGCTCCATTTGTGCCAAAACAGGCATAAGTGGTACTTCAATATCTTTATAAACGCTAAGCTGTTCGGGACGTTGCTCAAGCGCAGGAAAAAGCGCTTGGTGTAAACGCAAAGTTATATCTGCATCTTCAGCGGCATAATGACCTGCTTTTTCAATATCGATTTTATTAAAGGTTAATTGCTTCGCGCCTTTACCGGCAATATCTTCAAAATGTACGGTTTTATAATCAAGATATTTTAATGCCAAAGCATCCATATTATGACGAGTGGCAATACTGTTAAAGCAGTAGGATTCAATCATAGTATCAAAATCAACACCGGCTAGTTTGATATCATAATGGCTTAAAACATTAGCATCGTATTTAAGATTTTGACCTATTTTTTTAATGTCACTGCTTGCTAATAGCGGCTTTAATTGTGTCAAAACCCAGTCTCGGTCTAACTGCTCTGGCGCGCCAACATAATCATGGGTTAATGGCACATACGCAGCCTTGCCCACTTCAACAGCAAAAGATAAACCCACTAGCTCAGCTTTCATGTAATCAACGCTGGTGGTTTCAGTATCAAAGGCAAACGCTTTACTCGCTGCTAATTTAGCTAGCCAAGTTTCAAAACTATTTTTATCGACAATAAGATCGTATTCGCTGTTATCAACTTGTGTCGGGGTAACCTCGACATCATTGGGCTTACCGGTTGATGAAATGCTGGTTGCCGTTTGTTTGTTATCACCAGTGTTTTCTCCACTGCCTTTAGTGATATCAGCAAGTAAACGTTTTAATTCATATTCGGTATACAGCTTGGTTAACGCATCAATGTCGGCATCAATAGCGTGCAATTGCTCAGCGCTTTTTTCTAGTTCAACATCACATTTAATGGTGGCGAGCTGATAAGACAATGGTAATTGCTCAAGCGCATCACGTAAATTTTCACCAATTTTGCCTTTAACCTTGTCTGCATTGGCCATTACTTCAACTAATGTGCCGTGTTCAGCTAACCACTTAACCGCCGTTTTAGGGCCACATTTAACTACGCCAGGAATGTTATCGACTTTGTCTCCCATCAACGCTAGATAATCGATAATTTGATCGGGGCGAACACCAAACTTTTCGACTACGCCCGCTTCGTCCATTTCAACATCGGTCATGGTATTAATTAAGCGCACATGCGGGGTAACCAACTGTGCCATATCTTTATCGCCAGTAGAAATAACCGTTTCTATACCTTGCTCATCGGCTTGTTTAGCTAAAGTACCAATAACATCGTCAGCCTCAACGCCAGAAATAACTAACAAAGGTAAGCCCATGGCGGTAATAATTTCGTGAATAGGGGCTATTTGACTACGTAAATCATCAGGCATAGGCGGACGATTGGCTTTGTATTCTGGGTACATATCGTTGCGAAACGTTTTACCTTTGGCATCAAAGATCACCACAACATTACCATTGGGATAATCCTTTTTTAAGCTGCGGATCATATTAAGCACGCCAGTAATGGCACCCGTAGGCCGGCCATCAGCTGTAGATAATGCTTGTAAATAAGGCACATGATAAGCGCGGAATAAATAGGATGAACCATCAACTAAAATGAGCGGCTGGTTGATTTTTGCAAGAATTTTGGGTGAATTTTCGGCCAAAGTTGTCATGGGGATTTTGTCTGAACATTAGGATGAACTAAGCATGACACAAACCGAGCCTTAGCTCTACTATGCTGTGACAATTGCCACCATTCAAATGTGGATAACTTTGTTAATAAACAGGGAAAAACGCCAGAATAGCAAATATTGCTATTCTGGTACTTTTATTCATATATATGATTTTATTGAAAAAAGGTAAGAAAAATCCTTTTAGCACACATTTTTTTATTTTTATTTTTATTGTGGATAAATAAATTTATCCACCGTTACTTTTTAATTGTGCAACGTGACAACCAAGAAAATAACGTGCAAAGAGATTACCAGATTTTCACTGCATTACTAGTATATTGTTAAACTTTTTTTACAGTTTTATAACAAAAAAAATAACAAAAAAACATAAGCAAGCATTGACGTGACCTAACAGCTATTTACCCGCTAAAAAATGACCAATAAAATATCTGTTTAAGATATGAAAGTATAAGCCACTGCATTTTTTAGTACTGTCACTGTCGCTATTTTATAATGATTGATGAGGGCCAAATACTTCATAATGAATACTAGTTTCTGGTACACCTAATGTCAGTAATTGCTGTTTAGCAAATTGCATAAAGCCAATGGGACCACAAAGATAGAAATCACCCTCCTTTATTGGCAGAGATAACTCAGTTAAATCCATAACACCATGATGAATACCTTGTCGTTTTACTTCTTCACTTCGGTACCAAATATGTTGTTGCCAATCATTCTCATTCATCAGCTGTGCAGTACGCTGTGCAAAAGAGTGTTGCTCGCTATTTTCACAAGCATGTAAATAGAGCACCGACTCTTGATAGTTTTGTTCAGCTAGAGTTTCTAACATTGCTTGCATGGGGGTAATACCAACACCCGCCGAAATTAACACCACGGGCTTTTGACGATCAACAAAGAAAAAATCACCCGCTGGCGCATAAAGATTTACTTCATCACCCACATTAATATCGTCGTGTAGGTAGTTTGACACTTTACCCGGAATACCGTTGATTTCTCGTTTAACCGAAATTCGATAACTTTGCTCATTTGATTGAGCTGACAATGAATATTGGCGAACTTCTTTGTATTCACTCGCGGTCGGTGTTACTTCAATCCCTAAGTATTGGCCCGGAGAAAAACCAATCACACCTTGTTGATCTACGGGCGAAAAAATAAAGCTTTTCACTAACTCAGACTCAACAATTTTATCAATTACCTTGAATGACCTCGCACCTCTCCAACCACCTTTCGCTGTCGCTCGTTGTTGATAAAGCTCTGCTTCTCTGTTGATGAAAATCTGCGCTAAAAATTGGTACGCCGTAGTCCAGGCTTGTTCGATATCAGCAGTAAAAACATCACCAGTTAGCTCTCGAAGCGTTTCTATTAAGTGATGGCCAACAACACTATAGTGTTCAGGTTGAATGTTGATGCTGGTATGTTTCTGGGCAATCCGTTCTACCGCCGTTTGTAACACCGCGACATTTTCAATGTTTTTTGCGTAGGCCGCTATCGCTTCAAAAAGTGCTACTTGCTGTCTACCGCTATGTTGATTAGACATATTGAAAATATCTTGTAACTCAGGGTTATGCGAAAATAAGCGACGATAAAAGTGCTCTGTTAAGGCTGGTCCGGCATTTTCTAAAAGGGGAATGGTACTTTTTACTATCTGTATATGTTGTTCGGTTAACATTATTACTCCTAGTTTACATTGAAAGGGGGTGGTTTTGGCAAAACAAAAGCACAACGCTGCTGTCTTACCTTGTGTTAATTAAAAAGGTATTAATTAAAAATGTGTTGATGAAAATGGTTTAGATATTTTTGTTTGTATTTAGTGTGTATATAAGCGTTCAATTTTTCTCGTGGTCAATACAGGAAAGTAAACCTTTAAAAAACAACTGCCGGCCAGTAGCCATAACAATGCACTGCTGTTCCAGCCAATTAATGGCAAATGAAATATTGGCAGCAATACTCGTGCAATGGCGCCGATAAAAATGAAAGCAAATAACCAAGAAACTAAGGGATGAACGATTAATGCTCGACCCGTGTGGCCAAGTGAGACCCGGCACATCATAGAAAAAATCATTAAAGCCATCGCCGCTATGGTGATCAGATGCAGTGCATCAGAAAACTGTAACTGTATATTCAGGTATTCAAGCGGTAAGTAACTTATGCCAAGTAAAATCAAGCCAAAACCAAGTGAGAAATAAGCCAAATGTAGCGACCATAGTAAGGGAATTTTGAAGGTTGTATTACTGCGCCAATAGCACTGCCTAACAATATGTAATATGCCTGACGCAATCATCAATCCTGCCGGGCTAAAAGACAGATCAACAAAGGCTGAAAGAATAAATACCAATATGCCCACTACCGAAGTGACAATCAGCAATGTGGTTAACCAAGCAGGTGCTATTATCGCTTTTAGTTTGGCACCCGAACTGGTAAAAAACGGAATAACTCGGCCACCTAAAATACCCATTAACAGGCAAAACAGTAAAATGCTGGTACGGGCGATATGCTGTGCTAATTCACTGTAATTCCATAAATCTAGCGATAATAAGGTGATATTAAGTAGCATTAAACTAATAAGCAGCGGAATAAATAAGTAATTACGTCGATTTTGGCTCGATAAGACCAAATGACTAAATACCGCAATTGACGCTAGCCACCACAAAGATTGCAAAACGATAGCGATATAAACAAATGGCGGTTGATTAATGAGTAAGCACACTCTCACCATAAGCCAAACCATAATAAACAAGAGCACGGGCAAGCCCTTGATGCTGGCTTTACCCGTCCATGTTTGCGCCGCTGTTAGTATAAAACCTACCGCTATGGTGGCAGAAAAACCAAAGATCATTTCGTGCACATGCCAAATTAAGGGTGACAACCCCGTGGTGGCAAAGACAAAATAACCATTCAAATAACCGGCCCAAATAGCTATCGCTATGATAGAAAAAGCCACCGCTAAGAGAAAATAGCTCCTAAAGGGTAAGTCTAAAACTGGCTGTTGGTTGAGTTGCCTAAGCCAACTAGCAGGTTGCTGCTCATGCATTTTCTCATGCATTAGTTGCGTTAATTCTGGGTCTTGAATAGTGAGCATGTTAAAAACTCCTTTGACCAAAGCCATGTAAAGCGACGCAACGCAGTACATAACCTATTTTCAATAGACCAGCAAAAACGATGGTAGCGATATGCGCAGAGATTTGCACTGACATAGCGAATAACTCATCGAATGCAAAAGTAATGAAAATACTTGATGAAACGACAAGAAAAGAGATCAACATTAGATAGTTACCTAAAATCAGACACTTCTGATAATTTAAAGCATTAGGTATTGCGGGTAATTGGTTCGCAATAATAAATTGTGAATACATGTTTGACTCCGTATCGGTATTAACTCAGTAACTACAAAGTATTGGCAACATAGGTACCAAGTAGGCACCAAGTATTTGCAACATAGATACAAGTAACCGCAAAGTAAGTGCCAATAAAATTAATGCATACTAATCAAAAACTTACTTTATATTTGTTTGTTTGCGTAGTCTATTTGACTCTTTAATTTTGTAGTCTTAAAGACTCTTATGTGCTATTTTGTTAGATTGAGTTGGGAGGAAATAAATATGAGTCAAATATCATCAACCGCCATTATTGAATTAGCACTTAACTTAGCCAGTAGCTTAAATACCAAAGATAGATTTCAGCGACTGCTAGATACCGTCAGAAAAACCATTGTTTGTGATGCGGTGGCGTTATTGTCTTATCATGGCGATATTCTTAAGCCTATCGCATTACAAGGGCTAAGCAGAGATACACTAGGTAGGCGTTTTCAGGTTGCTGAACATCCAAGGTTTACCGCTTTATGCCAATCAAAAACACCGATTCGATTTGCCGCAGATTCACCCTTACCAGATCCCTATGACGGCTTGTTAGTTGACCGTGCTGGAGACTTACCCGTTCATTCCTGCATGGGTTTACCCCTTTATTATGATGATAAATTACTGGGTTTATTAACCATAGATAGCTTAACGCCCTATATTTTTGACGATATTGCCGAACGTACATTAGAGGTAATTTCAGCCATGGCATCGGCAACACTTAATACCGCCTTTTTAATTGAACAATTAGAAAGTCAGGCAGATCATTCACAGCAAGTAGTAACGGAGCTAACCGAGCAAGCATGGAAGCGCGATGGTGGCGAATTGATTGGCGAAAGTCAGATCATGCAACAACTCAAGCAGGAGCTCGATATTGTTGCCCCATCAGATTTTAATATTCTTGTCTATGGTGAAACGGGCGTTGGCAAGGAGTTGGTTGCCCGTACTTTACATCAAAAATCGTTACGACAACATGGCCCTATGGTTTATGTTAACTGTGCTGCCTTGCCTGAAAACTTAATAGAAAGTGAACTTTTTGGTCATGTTAAAGGCGCATTTACCGGTGCCGAAAAAAACCGTGCCGGTAAGTTTTCTTTAGCTGATGGCGGTACTTTGTTTTTAGATGAAATAGGCGAGCTACCAATTGCAGCACAAAGCAAAATATTACGGGCAATACAAAGCAATGAAATTCAGCCAGTCGGGCAAGATAACGTTGAAGAAGTTAATGTTCGTATCGTTGCCGCCACCAATAGAGATTTAAAGGAAGAAGTAAAAGGTGGCCGCTTTCGAGCCGATTTATATCATAGACTAAGCGTTTACCCGATCAGAGTACCTAAATTACAAGAAAGGGTTGGCGATGTACAAGTGCTTAGTGGTTATTTTATTGAGCAAACGCGGCAAAAACTGGGTATTACTCAATTAAAAATAACCGCAGCAGCCATTGCTCATTTAGAGCAATACAACTGGCCCGGCAATGTGCGCGAACTAGAGCATGTCATTAGCCGAGCAGCATTAAAGGCAAGAGCACGGCAAAAGCAGCAAGCGATTATCGCTATTGAAACAAGTGATTTAGATTCACTGAACACGGCTTCAAGTGCAACGATTAGCGAAAAAAATAAGCCCGTTTTAACAGATACAACATTGGCTAATACTAATCTGAGAGAAGCAACAGACCACTTTCAACGTCAATTAATTAGTCAAACTTTAACGCAAGAAGCGGGGAATTGGGCGGCAGCAGCCAGAAGGCTGTCTACCGACCGGGCAAACTTAAACCGTATTGCCAAGCGATTAAATATTAACGTAGTTAAATCTATTATTAGCCACTAATCAATATTTCAATAAGGTGGATATGCTCCATTAGTTAAACTTTGTTATCTTTGCTTTAGAAAAGCTTTGATAAAGCACTGGTAGCACAAATAACGTTAGCAAGGTGGCACTAACTAAACCACCAACAATAACAGTAGCCAGAGGTTTTTGAATTTCAGCACCAACACCTGTTGCTAACAACATAGGTAACAAACCAAGCAATGATGTGAGTGCTGTCATCAATACCGGTCTTAACCTAGCGCTAGCGCCAGTAAAAACAGCATCTGTCACGGTAGAACCAACAATAACGTGTTGCTTAACCTGTTCATTAATACTTTCTACCATCACGACGCCATTAAGCACAGCAACCCCAAATAAGGTAATAAAACCTACGGAGCCTGGCACCGACAGGTATTGCCCTGAAACATACAAGGCCACTATGCCACCAATAATGGCCAAAGGCACATTTACTAAAATAAGCAGTGCTTGCCCGAGCGAGTCAAAAGCTAAATACAGTAACAAGGCAATTAACAGTAACGAAATAGGTACCACAATGGTAAGCCTTTGTTGTGCTCGTTGTTGAGATTCAAATTGACCGCCAATTTGTATGCTATAACCACTAGGCAAGGTGACTTTTTCAGCGATCATTGTTTGAATATCAGCAACGACACTGCCCATATCTCGACCTTGCACATTGGCTTGAATAACCACCCGCCTTTGTACATCATCACGTCTGACTTGCGGTGGCCCCGAGGCAATATTTATATCAGCAACATCCGCTAACCGCAACCACGCCCCTGACTCTGAAAGTAAACGTAACTCTTTGATAGTACTGATGTCTTGGCGGAATTCATGAGCTAAGCGCACATAGATGTCGTAACGTTCATTGCCATCAATAATTTGTCCTGCCGCGCTGCCACCTAAGCCATCTCTAACCAGTGACATCACCTCAGCAACCGAGACGCCATAACGTGATAATTGTTGGCGCTTAGGGGTGATCACTAGTTGTGCTTCACCAGTAATTTGCTCCATAGCAACATCTTTAGCGCCGTCAATATCACCAATAACTTGCGCAATTTGTTGGCCTTTTTCAGCAAGTACCGTAAGATCTTTACCAAACAATTTTATCGCAAGTTGTGCTTTAACACCCGACAGTAGCTCATCAACACGTGTGGCTATTGGCTGTGAAAAGTTAAATAACAAGCCTGGAAACTGTTCAAGATTAGCTAACATTTGCGTTTGTAATTGATAACGATTGCTGGCACTTTGCCACTCATTGATTGGCTTTAAACCTAAATATATTTCAATGTTATTGACTGGCTCAGGATCGCCGCCTATTTCTGGACGCCCTAAACGGCTTAACGCATAAGTTACCTCAGGAAAATCCAGTAAAATTGCTTCTAGTTTAGGCGCCACTTCAAGCGCGGTAGCTAAACTGGCTGAAGGAGCAAGGGTAACCCTTAGGTTGATAGTGCCCTCCTCTAGCTCAGGTACGAACTCAGTGCCCAATTGAGGAACCAAAGCTAGGCTAGCAATTAATAGCGCAAAAGCACTGATTATCACTGTTTTTTTCCACATCAATGCGGTAGATAATGCTTTGCTGTACAGTTGCTCTAAGCCATTAAGTAAGGGATTATTTCTGATCCTTACACCTGACTTAAATAACACACCTGCCAGTGCTGGTATAACCACTAATGCCACAAATAATGCCGCCACCATGGCTAGCATAATGCTAACAGCCATCGGCTGAAATAATTTTGCCTCTACCCCTTCAAAACTAAATAAGGGTAAAAAAACCACTAAAATAATAGTACTGGCAAAAAATATTGGTCTAGCAACAGATTGCGCCGCCTGCCTCACCACATTTTTTATCTCACTATCGCTTAATGGCTTGTCATCAGGCCCTGCTTTCGCTAAGTGTTTGAAAATATTCTCTACCATCACCACGGCACCATCAACCAACATACCAATAGCAACAGCTAAGCCACCTAAAGACATAAGGTTGGCAGCTACGCCTTGCCATGCCATCACCATAAGCGCCAAACCAATCGCAATAGGAATAGACATTAAAACCAAAAGGGTGGCAGGTAAATTCATCAAAAATAACGCTAACACAATAATGATAAAGATAAACGCCAACAGCAAAGCATGAACGACGGTTTCAATAGCCTTAGTGATTAAGTCAGATTGATCATAAAGCACTTCAAATTTAACCCCTTCAGGCAAGGCTTGGTTAATAATGTTTATCTTATCTTTAATACCATCAATAGTGCTTTTGGTATTCGCTCCCATGCGTTTTAATACTATGCCCGAAACCACTTCACCCAGCGCTTGAACTTGACCATTTTCATCGCGACGCGACATAGTTACCGCACCTTGGCGAATTTCACTGCCTAAACTGACATCAGCAACATCGCTAACCGTAACAACAACGCCAGCATGTGTTTTAAGTGGAATTTGCCCTATTTGCTCTAACGCAGACTCGCCTGAATTTAGCCAACCCATGCCGCGGATCACTAATTGCTCTTGCCCTCGATTAAGATACCAAGCACCAACATTTTGATTATTTGCTTCAATGGCTGACATAACTTCTTGCTGACTTAGTTCATAAGCCAGTAAGCGCGAAGGATTAAGATGTACTTGATACTGTTTAACATCGCCACCAAAAGACAGCACCTCTGTCACCCCATCAACAGGCATCAATAACAGTTTAACAAGATAATCGTTAAGACTACGCAGTGACATGGTATCAAGCTCTGACTCGGGTGTTGCGGTAAGTAAGTACTGATAAACTTGACCAAGACCAGAAGTGTTAGGACCAATTTCTGGCACCGCAATACCATCGGGGATCAGCTCTTTGGCCGCTTGCAGACGCTCAAAAACTAACTGACGGGCAAAGTAAATATCCGTGCCTTCTTTAAACACCACCGTGATGCCGGATAAACCCGTTTTAGAAATTGACCGTACTTGTTCAACATCAGGTAAAGCATACATAACCGCTTCAATAGGAAAAGTAATGAGCTGTTCTACCTCTTGTGCAGCTAAACCCGGCGCTTCCGTATTGATAGCGACCTGCACATTGGTAACGTCAGGAAAAGCATCAAGGTTTAACTTTGGAATAACAAAAGCACTGGTGATACCTAAGCCTAACAACAAAATAACGACTAGTAAGGCATTATTAACCGACCAGTTAACAACTGATTTCAACATAACAAACTCCAGAAATTAATGGTTGTGAGCGTCAAAGCCAGATTTAGCAGCTTGTGAAGCAATAAAAAAAGCACCGGTAATAGCTATTGAACTATTTGCTGCCACACCTTTGATTTCTCGCCAGTTTTGCCATGTTTGTTGTTCAGTGGAATAAACGCGATAAACACCACCTAACACTACTTCTTGTGGTACAAAAGTTATATTTTCATCACCCTCACTGGCTGATTCGTGTTCGCTTTCATGGTCATTTTTATCCTCTGTTTCATGGTCGTGTTCTGACTCTGCTTGTAGTAAATACACCTGCCAATCGCCATCAGCACCACGTAATAATGCGGTTTCTGGTACCACCATTACTGGCTCTTCTTTAGCTAAAGCAAAGTAAACATCAACAAATAACCCCGGATGCAAACTATGATTTGGGTTATCAACTTTTAAGCGAATAACACGGGTACGGGTTTTAACCTCTATGGTGTGTCCCTGTTGAATAATTTGGGCATTAAATAATTGTTCTTCTTTACCTGAAGAAACCGCTATTTGTGCCATATCACCTGCTTTAAGTGCTATTTGGTTATTTGCCGCTAATCTTGCTTCCACCCAAAGTTCGCTTTCATCACTCAGTACCATAATAGTATCGCCAGCAGCGACCCTTTGCCCTTGCTGAAAATCATCCTCAAGCACAACCCCACCGCGCTCAGCCACTAAGGTATATTCACCTAAGGCCGAATAATTACCCTTGCCAATGTCATCAATGGCTTGTTGACTTAATCCATAAGCTTTTAAACGAGAAAAAGCAGCAATATAATCCGTTTTTGCCGTTAACAATTCACTGTCACTAATAACCGCTTTACCGACTTTTTTTGCTCTTTGCCAATCCGCATAAGTAATACGATAGTTAGCTTGGGCCTGTGCTGCGGCTTCACTAAACAAGGTCACTAACGCCTGCCCTTGTTCTACATGCTCTCCTAAAATAGCGTGGCGTCGTAAAATCACTGACTCCACCCGAGATGAAACCAAATAGCTGGTATAGCCATTAGCTTTCACTTCTCCCGGCGCGTAAAGGCGCTGTGTCATTTTTTTAGGGACAACCTTGGCAACCTTGATATTCGCCAAACGCATTTGTGTTTTGTTAAAGGATAAAGCTTGTGCTTCGTCGGCATGATCATTGGTCGCGGTGTCCGCGATAGCCGTTGCGTTAGCAGAACTGCTAACCAGTAATTGAGAAAAGATTGCCGGCAGCATAGCCAAAAGCAATAAATTAGTTTTAATAAAAGAATTCATAGTTAACTCGTAAAATTTGTAAAAATAATAAGCATAACTACTCGCCATGCACTGAGCTTCCTAATGAAGACACAATAAGGATGACAACCGGTAAGTAGTTTAAAAATTTAAAACAAGCTAAACGATAGGTGGGCGTAAATCTGGGCTGATAAAATAGGAGATGAAAAAACGATCCGCTAGCGGTAATTGGCTGACCATTTGTTTGGCAAAAGCGTATGGTGTTTTCAGCTCAACAAAAACTATGACGCCATGATGACAATGACTTTGATGACAATCAGGGTGATCATCAGCTTCATTATGCTCGTGACTATTATCTAGGCTATCAGGCTGCGTATATAAACTTGCCAGCTCAGCAGCCGAGTGATGATCACTGTCTTGATGAGAAGATTGATGCGTGGCTGCCGTATCAGGGATCGAAAATACCGACTGCAAAGCAATCAATATAACAACCATATAAGCAATAAATAAGCGCATAAAAAACCAATCTCAGTAAAAGCAGCTAAATGCTAGCAGATTTACGGCCAATAAACATCTTTAAGATGTACTGGCTCAGGCTTGATATAACACTTTCCGTTAGAAGGGTTTAACATCATCTGAAACGTGAGTAAAAAGTCACACCTTAATGATGTGACTTTTTGGCAATCTAATTAAAGGTAATCATACCGCCTGTAACGGTAAAATTATTTTGTAAATAGCCTCTAGAGGCCACACAATTACCAATAACACCATCAACAACTATATAACTACCTGCTTGTACCCCAGAATAAACACCTGTACCAGCAACTATATAAAGAGTCTCTTCAACTTGAAAATGAGTAACGCCATTAGCACAAACGGGATCACCACCATAAACATTAGTTACCGAGTCACCACCCGTAATTAATGTCCCTGTCCTATCGGCATTAACTAAAGTATGTGACAGTGTTTGTGTTAATGGATCTAAAATTCCGCGTAATGAGCCTTTAATCTTTAATTTATTATTATTTGCATCTTTCATAATAAATTTATACTTACCAAGCTGCTCTGTTTCACTTATTGAAAGTGTTTCAGCAAAACCGCGCTTTACCTCATAAACACCTGTTACATTGGCAACACTATTAAGGCTCAGCAAACAAAGGCTAGCTATCAATACTTTTTTCATTTTCATTCCTTTTTATTTATTTATTTATTTTTAATAAGTGCTCAATTAAGAACTTATATTCCATTTTCCAATAATTGATTAGCTAACTTTTCGTTTTTAAAAAGGAAGTAATCGTATTTATCCGAGTAAAGAGGCTCTTCAAATAAATTTACCTCTCGTTTTCTACCGTTACTTCCATCATCAGAAGCTATTAAAGCATCTAACAACTCCTGACGATATACAGTTCTGCAAGGTGTCATAAGACTCTTAACATTAAGTTCTGTAAAAATGCTGGGAGGCTTTAATAAACATAGGTTCAAGGTGCTTTCCAGAATATTACTTTTTTATCATATTTTTTACCTTTTATTCAACTCTGGAAATACTTTTCCAGGCAAAATCCTAAAAGGTTGTGAACGTCCGGGCAACTACACATTTCAATTATTAGCGTTTACTTTTAGAGTTGTTCTATATTAATAAAGAAGCAACTAATGCCAGTAAAAAATATGGTAGAAGTAAAGCTAGGAATGTTAGTAATAGCATACTGAAAAAGAAAAGAACCCAAGCACGAAATAAAATATTTAAAAACCTATATAAGTCTTGTGATGATACTGCTTTGGTGATCCCATCGAAAACAATGCTTAGTTGATAAAATTCATCAGCTTTTGAGTATCTTTGCTATTGACATATGTGCTTATGCCATTATGAGTAATCATTACCACTTAGTGTTAAAAGTGGATGATTCAAAGGCTAAAAGTTGGTCTGATGCTGACGTTGCTATGCGCTGGAAACAGTTATTCAACGGTCATATTATGGTTGATAGATGGCTAACTAAGCCTGATATAACGCAAGCAGAAAAAGATAAAGCGTTAGAGCTGATAAGCATATGGCGAGCACGGTTATATGATTTAGGTTGGTATATGCGCTGCTTGAATGAAGGTGTTGCGGTGCAAGCTAACAAAGAAGACAACTGCAAAGGACGATTTTGGGAAGGTCGATTTAAATCTCAAGCGTTACTCAATGAAACAGTACTATTGGCATGTATGGTTTATGTTGATTTAAATCCAATTCGAGCAGCCATAGCAAAAACACCCGAGCATTCTGACTTTACCTCTATACAACAGCGACTAAAGGCTGTTGTCAATGCTATTGAAGATGTCTTTGCTCAACCGACTAACTTACTGCCACTTACAGGTTATCAAGCACATACACAGCAACAAATAGGATTGCCTTTTAAGTTACTCGACTATTTTGAGTTACTTGAATGGACTGGACGTTGTTTTAGAAAAGACAAACGAGGTGCTATTCCTAAACATATAAAACATCTATTTGAACGTTTTAATGTGAATGAAGATGATTGGTTGATGGTAATTTCAAACTTTAATCGACATTTTATCAATGCTGCAGGAAGCCCTGCCCACATGAAGCATTGGGCATATTCAACTCAGCGAAAGTGGTGTGCTACACATAAAAATATTCAGTTGTATCAAAAAGTAGATTGAAAGGAATAGGCAGCATAAGAACATTCACCGTTTTTACGTTACCAGCCTAAATTGAAGGCGGTGTCTATTATTTTAGTAATGAAGAGCGTTTCGTGACAAAACGGTTCCAGTATAGAATTTTAACTGTAGCGTTCACAAATCTGTGTTATTTAAATAAGCGAGTAAAAACAGGAATGACACATGACAACTCAATTCGATTTTCAAGAAGCCGCTAAAGTACCTCACACGGGTAAAAAAGAAATATTTGGCTTACACCTATCAGAAAATGAAGGTTTATAGCCTAGAAATTTTACTGAAAAAACCACAGTCCATTCTCTATTTTATAACTGTATAAAAAAACAGACTAGTAGTTTCTTCAGATTTTGCAATTATCTAGGGTTACATTTCTAGACACCGTTCTACATAGTAACAAACTCTTCGGCTGAAGTAGGATGTATAGCAATAGTATTATCAAAATCAGCCTTAGTGGCACCCATTTTCATTGCCACAGCAAAGCCTTGCAACAGCTCATCACTACCAAAGCCAATACTATGCAAGCCGACAACTTTTTCTTCTTTTCCTGCGCAAATAAGCTTCATACGTGTAGGATCGCGATAATCTTCGGTAATCGCTTGGTAAAGCGCGGTAAATTGCGAGTTATAAACACTGATATTGTCTTCGCCATACTCGGTAACCGCCTCAGCTTCAGTCAAGCCTACCGTGCCAATAACTGGGTGACTAAAGACAACCGTGGCAATGCCTGAGTAATCTAAATGTTCATCGGGTTTGTTATTAAATAAGCGCTCGCATAAGCGACGACCGGCAGCCACGGCAACAGGGGTTAATTGCGCTCGTCCGGTGTTATCACCCACCGCATAAATTCCTGCAACGTTGGTGTTTTGATATTTGTCGGTCACAATAAAACCACGTTTGTCTAGCTCAACACCGGCAAGTTCTAAATTTATGTTGTCTGTCGCTGGCTCTCGGCCAATTGCCCACACTAGTTTTTCAACCGGACCAACAGATTTTCCATTAGTAAGGTGCACCATTAAATTTCCATCGGCTAATTTTTCTATACGCTCTGGTGTGCTGTGGTTATGTAACGTTGGTCCATGCTGAGCCATTTGCTCTACCAACGTTGTTGATAACATTTCATCAAAGCCTCTTAATGGTTTTTCTTTACGAACCAATAAATGAGTTTGAGTGCCTAAACCATGAAAAACACCTGCCAATTCAACAGCAATATAGCCAGCACCAATAACTGCAACAGATTTAGGCTGCTGCTCTAAGGCAAAAAAACCATCAGAGTCTATGCCGTATTCAGCACCTTCAATCGTCGGAATTGACGGTCGACCACCCGTAGCAATAGTAATGTGATCAGCGGTATACAAGGTACCATCAACGTCTACAGTATTTTTATCAATAAATTTAGCAAAACCATTAATAACCGTGACATTGTTGGCGTCAAAGCCTCGTTGATAGGCGCCATGAATACGCTCAATATACGCTTCACGATTCTTAACAAGCTTTGACCAATCAAAACCTTGTTGATCAACCTTAAAACCATAATCATGCGCATATTTTAGCGCATCACTAATTTGCCCGGCGTACCACATGGCTTTTTTCGGTACGCAACCCACATTAACGCACGTTCCGCCAATATACTTGGCTTCAATCACCGCGGCTTTTTTACCAAGTTTTGCTGCTCTGTTAGCAGAAGCAATACCACCACTGCCACCACCGATGGCTAAATAATCAAAATGTTGGGTCATAATATATTCCAAAGAGTATTTTTATATTGAGGTATCCAAATGAACTCAAAATATAGATTTCAGTTGGAATTAACTTAGCTATAGATATGGGCACAAAAGAAAATTATTCAATCTGTTGACTGAAGTTACCAAAACTACGTTATTTTTAATTCAACAATATTAGCATTTAGATAGTCACTAATGGTTTTTGCATCAACAGGTTTACTATACAAATAACCCTGAATGTAATGACAGTGCCGCTTTGTTAAGTATTCAAGCTGTTCGATTGTTTCTACACCTTCAGCAATACAATGCATATTTAATCGTTGTGCCAAAACAATGGTCGCTTCAACAATCGCTTCATCGGTATTTTCTATTCCTATACCTGAGACGAAGCTACGATCTATTTTTATGATATCAAGTGGTAATCGCTTCAAATAAGAGAGTGAAGAAAAGCCGGTACCAAAGTCGTCAAGTGCTAAAATAACCCCTAAAGATGACAAGGCTTGCATCGTTTTTATCGCTTGCTCAGGCTCAGATAATAACGCACTTTCTGTCACTTCAATTTTCAACATCTGGGCAGGTAAGTTATAGGTTTTTAATAAGTTTGCAATATAAGCAACTAAACTTGTTTTAGCAAAATGTTGCGGTGATAGATTAACCGATAAATACAATGTAGGGCGCAGTTTGTGCCACTGCTTCAAATCCACCAAACCTCGCTCTAATGCTGCTTCAGTCATAGGAACAATCAATCCTAATTCTTCTGCTATGCCAATAAAACCCGCCGGTGCCACTAAACCTTGGCTACTCTGCCAGCGCATTAATAATTCAAATCCTGCCGCTTTTCCTGTATGGGCGTCAATAATAGGCTGATAATGATTAAAAAATTCATTATTGCTATAAGCCAATTTGACATTAGACTCTTTGGTTAATCGTTCATTCGCTTCAAAGTTCATACGTTGTGTGAAAAATTGAAAGGTATTTCTTCCTAACTGTTTCGCATGATACATAGCAACATCCGCATGTCTTAATAGCACATTACAATCAACAGCATCATCAGGGTATAGTGCTATTCCAATACTTGCTCCAATACTCACTTTATTTCCTTGCAGCATTACAGGCTGCTCTATAGAGGTAATAATTTTTTGAGCAACTTTCCCTAATTGGCTAGTATTACTAAATGACTCCAATAGCACCACAAATTCATCGCCACCAATACGCGCTACAGTGTCGTCCACTCGCAATAGTTCCGATAAACGGCGTGCCACCTCAACCAACAATAAATCCCCGCTATCATGGCCCAGAGAATCATTTACTTGTTTAAATCTGTCTAAATCAATAAAAAACAAGGCAATGGCAGTGTTTTTACGTTTTGAAGACTCTATAGCATGTTTAATGCGCTCTAGTAATAAACTGCGATTGGGTAAATCAGTGAGATGATCATAGTTGGCTAAATAACGCAGCTCTTTTTCAGCTGTTTTTTGTGCACTTATATCGGTGAAAACACAAACATAATGTAAGTTGCGTGTGGTATGGCTCATACCAACATTAATATTTACCAGCACATGATACTCGTCACCAGAGTCAGCACTCACCAGCTCTTCACCACGCCAGTGCTCACCTTCATTGAGTGACACAAACAATTCTTTGAAAAAGCGCCAACGTCGTTTATTCAACCCCATTAAATTGCTATTAAACCCAAAATCTTCATCTGGCCAACCAAAAATAGCTCTCAATGATTGGTTAGCGGTTACTCGGGTAAAATCATGATTAAAAATAAGCACCCAATCGTTTGTTTGCTTAAATGCTTCACCATAATATTGGCTGCGAACTTCTTCCGCTCGGGTTTTAGTAATATTGGCATAAGAGCCCGTTATTCGGCTCGGCTCATCATGCTTATCAAGGCTAACTATTTTTCCTAAATCTTTATACCATAACCAGTGTCCTTTAACGTGTTGCAAACGATAAGTACACAAAAAGGTTTCTTCCTGGTTATTTATGCTAATAAATGCCCGCCAGCGTGATAAAAAGATTTCTTTGTCGTCAGGATGAATTAACTCAATATGTTGCTCAAAGCTGTGCGACGTTGCTAAATCTACATGCCCTAGCTCCTGCGCTATGCGCTTACCAAACATCAAATTATCACAAGCTTGCCAGTCCCACACTTCACTATTACTACCCACCAATGCCAATTGCAGTCGGTTCTCTCTAAAGGTAACCTCTTTGTGGGCAGTCAGTAGCTCTTGTCTTTGTATACTTCGTCTATAAAGCCATGTAAAAGACAAAATAAGTAAAGTAACGGCATAAACAACATAGGCTAAAGGTGATTGCCATGATGCATAACTTACCCTGACTTTTACTTGTTTTGTTGCCGAATACTGCCCTGAAACAGGTGAAATTACACGAACAGACAAAGTGTGTAGACCAGAAGATAGATTAGGAAAAGAAATACTATTGTTTGTCGTTGCAGGATAAGTAACGGTGCTATCACTCGTCAATTTATATTCAAAAAGTACATTTTGGTTATCTGCATAAGAAAGTGTTGAAAAATCAAATCGAATTCCTACATCATCGTACTTTAATTGTACTTCTTCTTGTTGGTTGATTAATAAGGGTAAGTCTAAATCTCGAGAAATAACGTCAATCCCTGTTATGTATATTTTTATGCTGCTTTTAGGGTCTTTGTCTTTTAATTGCCTTGGGTCAAAAACACTAACCCCTTCCATAGAGCCATAAGCTAACTGCCCGTCTGTAAATTGAAGTTTTGCGCCTGAATTAAATTCCAAAGCAGGCAAACCATCAACAAGAGTGAAATGACGAATATGTTGGTTATCGCTATCTAGCAAAAAGAGGCCTTGGTGGGTAGAGAACCAAATATCGCCATCATCATCCGTTAATAAGCTATAGACATTATTATCAATAATAGAGTTATTGCTGTGATAAAAGAATTTTTTTTCAAATGTAGGTAACGATAAGCCTATTAAACCTTCTGTTGGGTAACTTAACCAAAGTATATTGTTTTTATCAATAGTCCAACTATCAAACACCCCCCATTTAGTCGCGGCTATACCTGGGTGCTGATAGAGTCGCTTTACTATTTTGCTGTCTAAATCATATCCCCACAAGCTATCATTAGTGCTAAAAAGCATAGTTTGACTGTTCGGAAGTCGTCCGAGAAAGCTATAGATTTTTTTTAATGGCACCGTGGTCGCAATAGTAGATAAGTCATCAAGTTTTCCTGTTTGCAAATCAAGCATAGCAGCCGTTCCTTCATACACTAGCCAAAGATAACGTTGCTCTTGCATATAAACTGAATAATGCTCTTTAGCTACAACTTCAGCGGCTTCACCACTAAAGGGCAACTCAGTAACTTGTTTTAAGCTAATGTCGTACTGTAAAAGTCCTTTCGAGGTTGATACTAACAAGCTGTTTTTATGGTAATTAAAAATGTTAAAAATATGATTTTCGCTAAATTGACTTTTAGCACTATTACCCAACATATATTGTTCAACAGTGCCTTTAGCCTTATCCACTAAATTTAACCCTTGAGTAGTACCCACCCAAAACTTTTGCTCATCATCTCTATGGTGTTGCAACACCCACACCGCATTATGACTTAAACTGTTTTTAGCTTTTTTTTGATAACGATAATTACTAATTAATTCACGACTTGGATCCCACAAGTACACACCCGAAGTTTCTGATCCTAACCAAAATACACCACGATTATCTCGCGCTATTGATATAACAGCATTATTTGAAACATTGTCAAAGTAGTCACTAAAACCAAATAAAAAAGTTGGTTGTTGAGTCGATACATCAACCTTGTGTAAACCTTTATTACTGGCAATATAAAGCTGTTTATCTTCGTACATAAACTGCCAAATAGAGACTTCTTTCAATATTTGCTTATAGCCTGACAATGAGCTTTCTTCTTGAATATATTGCTTAATATTACTAACATTGACACTGAAAACACCGTCGTTTGTGCCTATATATAAATCATTTTGATCACTAATATATAAAGTGTAACTTTTGCCTGCTTCTAATAGATTAAAATTATCTTGATTATTAATTTTTGCTAAACTAGGTAATTTTCGCCATTGCTCGGTATTGATGTTGTAACCATATACACCAACACGTGTGGCAATATATAACACCTCCTTGTGGTACGCTATTTGATAAATATTATTTTTATCAAATAGCTCTGTTGATAAATCCAATTTTGTTTGAAATCGTTGCTGGCTTGGTAAGTAAAATCCGATAGTTTTAGTGGTAGCAACCCAATAACCATTGTCGTTGGTGCTATTTTTTCCTTCTATAACATCAACAGCATAATGGTCTTCATCATTACGAAAAACGTGTTGGTATTGATTGTTTTCCGGTTGAAATCGATACAAACCATCATCGACATTAATCCAAACGCCACCTTGGCTGTCCTGCTTTATAGAATAAACACTCGTATCAATAAAGCTTTTATTAGGCCCTGATAGGCGCTTTATTGTATGGCCGTCATAAATATTAATGCCGTTATCGGTAGCAAGCCAAACAAAACCACTACGACTGGCTAAAATACTGTTGACCGTACCTTGGGATAACCCTTCTTTAATGGAGATATGTTCTAAGTATAGGTTTTTGACGTTACTATGATCTTCAGCCTGTAATTTAAGGCTAAATAATATAACAAGTACAAATAGTTGAAATATTTTCAAGAAATTTATGCACTTCAAACCATTACAACCTTAAATATCGGATTTCACTATAAAGGAACATATATTGAACATAAGCCCAGTATAACATCTATAAAAATAAGCAAAATATGAACCGACAATTTTTTTTACTTGCAAGCGTAAATCCCCTTGAATAATTACCTTAGAGACATTACATCTACACTATCGTTTATTTACTTGTGCTTATTATGACTAACCCTTTATTGCAAAACTTTGACTTGCCTGCTTTTTCAAAAATAAAACCTGAACATGTAAAGCCTGCCGTTGAGCAAGCCATCAAAAACTGTAAAGAAGCTATTGCTAATGTATTGAGCCAACATAAACATTTTACCTGGCAAAATTTAGTAACACCTATTGATGCCATTGATGATGTGTTATCGAAATTATTCTCACCAATATCTCACATGAATTCAGTAGTAAGTACCGATGCGCTACGTGAAGCCTACGAATCATGCTTGCCGTTATTATCTGAATACGGCACCTTTGTTGGTCAGCATCAAGGCTTATATCAAGCCTACCAAAGTTTAAAAAACAGTGACGAATTTGCCACACTGACCACTGCACAACAAAAAGTGATCACCAATGCACTGCGTGACTTTACATTATCAGGCATTGCCTTAAAAGATGAAGATAAGAAACGCTACGGTGAAATAGTTACTCGCTTATCAGAACTAAGCTCAACGTTTAGTAATAATGTTTTAGACGCCACCCATGCCTTTAGCGTGAATATTAGCGATAAAAATGAACTCGCCGGATTACCCGAAAGCGCCTTAGCTGCGGCTCAAGCATTAGCGACCAGTAAAGAGCAACAAGGTTATCTATTCACTTTAGATATTCCCAGCTACTTACCCGTGATGATGTATTGTGACAACCAAGCGTTAAGAGAAAAACTATACCGCGCCTTTGTTACACGTGCGTCTGATCAAGGTCCTAACGCGGGTGAATTTGACAATAGCGACATCATGAACGAGCTATTAGCACTACGTCATGAACTAGCTAACTTACTTGATTTTGACAATTACGCTGAACACTCTATAGCCACCAAAATGGCCAATACTACTGATGAAGTGATGGCCTTTTTAGAAAACCTTGCCGTTAAATCAAAGCATCAAGGCGAAAAAGACTTCAAAGAACTTAATGATTTTGTCGAAAGTGAACACTTACCAACATCGTCTGGTAAAAAAGCGACTAAAGCACTACAAGCATGGGATTTAGCCTATTATAGCGAAAAGTTAAAACAAAGCCGTTATGCTATTTCTGACGAACAACTACGCCCTTACTTCCCAGAAAACAGAGTAGTTGATGGTTTGTTTGAAGTTGTGCATCGCTTGTTTGGTTTAACCATAAAGCAACGAGAAAACGTTGATGTTTGGCATCAAAACGTTAAGTTTTATGATGTGTTTGCTAAAAATGGTGAATTACGCGGCAGTTTTTATTTAGACCTATACGCCCGCGAGAAAAAACGTGGTGGCGCTTGGATGGATGAATGTGTTGGTCGCCTAATAACTACCAGTGGCAAGCTTCAACACCCGGTCGCCTATTTAACGTGTAATTTTAATGGTCCGGTCGGCGATAAACCAGCCCTATTTACTCATGATGAAGTGGTTACCTTATTCCATGAGTTTGGTCATGGTATTCACCACATGCTCACCCAAGTTGATGCCAGCGCTGTCGCCGGTATTAATGGTGTACCTTGGGATGCCGTTGAATTACCAAGCCAATTTTTAGAGAACTGGTGCTGGCAAAGTGAAGCGTTATCATTTATTTCAGGGCATTATGAAACCGGTGAACCGCTACCACAAACATTACTAGATAAAATGCTTGCCGCAAAAAACTTCCAATCTGCCATGCAAATGCTACGTCAGCTAGAGTTCAGTATTTTTGATTTCACCATGCACGCCAGTTATAACAGTAACGCAAAAGATGATCATATTCAGCAAGTACTCAATAAAGTACGCGCGCAGTACTCGGTAGTGAAAGCACCAGACTTTAATCGCTTTCAGCATGGTTTTAGCCATATATTTGGTGGTGGTTATGCGGCAGGTTATTACAGTTACAAATGGGCAGAAGTATTATCTGCTGATGCGTTTAGTTTATTTGAACAACAAGGTGTTTTTAACCCACAAACAGGCTTGTCTTTTTTAACTAACATTTTAGAAAAAGGCGGTAGTGAAGAACCAAGTGAACTATTCGCCGCCTTTAGAGGTAGAGCGCCAGAAATTGATGCCCTACTTCGCCATTGTGGTATTGAGGCATAACAATAATGATAGAGAAGTTTGATCATTTATATCAGCGTGCCGCTCAGCGAAAAGGTGGCAAGCAAGCGCTAGAGTCCTTGCTGGTCATAAAGTACGGCGACATGGCTGATGCTTCATCATTATCACAATTAAGTGACGATAGAATACTGAGCGCCTTTACCAAACAAATCTTTAAGGCGGGCTTTGTTTGGCGTGTTGTTGAAAATAAATGGCCTGATTTTGAAGAAAGTTTTTTTAACTTTAATATTGAGAAAATTTTGATGATGCCCGAAGAAATGCTGGAGAAAAAAGCAGCGGATCCTAAAATCATTCGAAACTACAACAAAGTTAAAACCATCAAAGCCAATGCACAAATGATCTTTGAAGAGCAACAAAATGGCGGTAGTTTTGCCCAGTTTGTCGCTAACTGGCCGTCTAACAATATTATTGGTTTATGGGCGCACCTTAAAAAGAAGGGTCAGCGCTTAGGTGGTAACACCGGCCCTTATGCTTTACGTTTTCTGGGTAAAGACACTTTTCTTTTAAGCTCAGACGTGGAAGCTTATCTTAGGGCACAAAAAATTATTGATGGTGGCTTACAAAGCAAAAAAAGCTTAACCGCTATTCAAGCCTATTTTAACCAACTTCAACAAGAGTCAGGTTACAGCCTAATGCAACTCAGCCGATTAATTGCCTTTGCAGGTGGTGACAATCATGTGCAACTAGAGCAACAAGCTTAATGTTTGACGTTAATTACCAACATATTGCCGTTGCCTATCTTGATAGTGTTGATAGTAATGCCGCCAAAAAAGTAGCACAAAAATGGCAGTTTAACTATATTGGTGACGCCGCCTCTGTTAGCAAACACCGACAATTAAAGTTTTTATTACAATTTAATCAACAAACTTTAGAACTGATAAAGCTAGACGAACCTAAGTTGGGCGGTATCAAAGTTGATTTTGTTGAAGGCGCCAGCGCTCATCGACGAAAATTTGGGGGTGGCCGTGGACAAGATATCGCCAAAGCTATTGGTTTAAAACACAGCTTTACCCCACATGTACTTGATGCCACCGCAGGGTTAGGCCGTGATGCTTTTGTACTGGCCAGCCTTGGTTGCCAAGTAACACTTATGGAACGCATGCCTGTTGTTGCCGCCTTGCTTAATGACGGATTAGAGCGAGCCAAACTCAATAGTGAAGTAAGCGAAATTGCCGAGCGCATGCAGCTAGTATCGACCTCTGCCACCACACAAATGGATTTAGCCGAGCAAATAGATGTTATTTACCTTGACCCCATGTATCCACACCGAGAGAAAACAGCCGCAGTAAAAAAGGAAATGCGAGTATTTCAGTCCTTAGTCGGTGAAGATTTAGATGCTGACAACCTGCTTGCACCTGCCCTTGAACTCGCTAAATATCGCGTGGTAGTAAAACGCCCAAACTATGCGCCCTTTTTGGCAGACAAAAAGCCCTCAATGAGCATTAACATGAAAAAAAATCGTTTTGATGTTTACGTCAATGCTGCTATTCCTAAAAGTTAGCCCATGCCTAATGATCTAAAATACCTTTCGGCTTATTCACCCTCGGTGCAAAGCCAAGTACAAAAAATGCTAGCGCAAAAAACCTTGAACAAATATTTGTTAGGTAAATACCCTACCTCACACAATATCAGCAATGACAAAATGCTACGCGATTATGTGCTGACCTTAAAAAATCACTATTTAAAGAAGTCGGCACCACTAAGCCAAATAAAGTTTGATGATAAAATTCATATTATTAACAATGCATTAGGGCTACACACTTATGTGTCACGCGTACAAGGAAACAAATTAAAAAGCAAAAATGAATTACGTGTTGCCAGCCTGTTTAAAAACACACCCGACGCTTTTTTAAACATGATTGTGGTACATGAATTGGCGCACTTAAAAGAAAAAGATCACAATAAAGCTTTTTACCAGCTGTGCCAACACATGATGAGCGACTATCACCAAGTAGAATTAGACTTACGTATTTATCTCACCCAAATTGATGCCTTTGGGACGATTTATTAGCGTGAGTTATTAAAGTGAGTTATTAAAGTTTATCGCTTACAATAACTGACCTAACACTCAACGAAATGCTCACTACTTATGGCAAAAACCATCATCACCTTTGAATTTGAAAAACAAAACAAAAATAGTGTACGTTATAAAGAAATCCCTAAAGAGGGCATGCCCCCCATACTTGGTTCTATTTACGTACAAAAATGGTTTGCAGGTGACAGTAAAACTATTGAAGTCACTATTGATAAAAAAAATTAACTTTTAGCAGAATGGCTTGAATATTCAGCACGAGCAAGGCAAGATCCTGCAAACTTATTATTATTGTTAAAAGGCTTGTCCATGTTAAAAGGCAAAATGGTAGAACAACTTAACCAACAAATAAATCTAGAATTTTATTCATCAAATCTTTATTTGCAAATGAGTGCTTGGTGTGAAGAACAAGGCTTTGAAGGTGCAGCAGAGTTTATGCGTAAACATGCCGCAGAAGAAATGACCCACATGACCCGTTTATTCACTTATGTTAGTGAAACAGGGGCATTACCTATATTAGGCACTATTGATGCGCCACCTCATGAATTCGCTTCTTTAGCTGATGTGTTTGAACAAACCTATGCCCATGAATGCCAAATAACTGAGCGCATTAATTCACTGGCTCATCAAGCTTTTACCAACCAAGACTATTCAACCTTTAATTTTCTACAATGGTATGTCGCAGAACAACACGATTATATCCTAAATTAATTTTAGTAAAGTTTCACCCTCCCCTCTCTTAGTATAACCTCTTATTTTTCTGCTCTTTTTCCTAAAAATTTAAATTTTACGATATTTATTTTAATAATTTGTTAAGTTACCTATAATTATTTATATGGCTAAACAAAATAGTAAAGTATGAACATGATTGTAAAGCAATACAATGTTAAACGAAAAGATGGTTATCACAACCGTATTAGTCTTGTTGATGAAAACTCAATACCTGTTTCGCCCTATACAGTTGCTTTTTTAAATAGCTGGACTCCTCAAAACTCGATTAATGATAAGAAAAGAAAAGCTAATGAGCTTAAGTTTTTTTTACAGCACTTAATAAATGCACAACCCGATGACTTAAAAGAGTCTATTGGCATAGATATTATTCAAAGAGCACTATCAGGTCAGTTTTTATCAAAGTCTGAATGTCGCAATTTTACTGATGCGTGTCGGTTTAAAATTCAAAAAGACAAGAACAGTAATGTGCTATCGATGGAGAAATTCACCAATAAAGCATTACAAAATGCGATTCACTCTTCAAAAGTATCACGAGAAACTATTGATGATGGAACTAAGCATGGCCGTATTAAGAGAGCACTTAGCTTTTTGGAATTTCTCTATGAAGAAATGCACGGTCAGTTCCGTGCGCCAGAGTTTGTCAAAAATAACTACTTTAGCGTTAAACATGAGCTTGAATTGTCAACGTAGTAAACCCCTTGGATGTTATGGCTGCAATAATTTCTCGGCATTAGCCAGTGGCGATCATCAAAGTCAAAAAGATAAGGCACAAAAAAAATACGACTATCGGCTAAAATCCGGTGACGCGCCACATGCACTATTGGAACTAAAAAAACAAATTCGCTATATTGAAGCAACCATTATTGCTTGTGATCAGGTATTGCTACATCAAAGAGCGTTGGAGAGGAATAATGATAACTAAATATCAACAAGCCGTTCAATCATACATCGATGAGCAGAAACTTGTTAGCTTAAATGCGTACCGAAATATAAGTGGCGAAATCGCAAAATGGGATGACTATCTTTGGATTTCTAAACATCATAAAACCAAAAAGACATGGAACTTCTACTTCCTCAATCCAGTAGAAATTAAAAACCCTCGTATTTCTAGCTCCTATGCTGATAATGTTATTTTATCTGGATTCTCAGGTGATTTAGCTAAGTGCTACACACTCGATCTAGTAGTAAAACAAGGGATGAAAAAAGACACATTAAGAAAACAATTTTGCGCTAGAGAATTACTTTCTTCGTTTAATGGTGAAGTCTGGAAAATTACGCAAGATGATCTAAATAAACTAATGACAAAAGTAGCAGATCACAATATACCACTATACCGAACATTTATTAACTACTGTCATGAGAAGGGATTTCTCTCCAAAACAGTGCGCTTTCATTACACAGCAACAGTAGATACTTCAGCAGAAGCGGCACTGAAAAATCAAGGCGATAAGATGCCTGACGATCAACTTATTCTCGCCACTGCCTCTATCTTTCACACAATTGTCCCCCACGAAAACAAATCAATTGATTACCTTGATAATGTCCGTGACAGATTTGTCAGTTGTATGACAACACTGGCGCTAGCATCACCGAATCGGCTGGTAGCTGAGCAAGTTATGCTCAATCAACAAGAGTTAAAAAGCAAGAAAATAATGGTGGCAAAGCAAGAAGATGGAACGCTGGAAAAAGATAAAGATGGTAAGCAAGTGATGGAAGAACACACCATCCACTGGCTCGATTGGCCAGGCAGTAAAGGTTATAAAGACAACCGGAACCACCAACTAAGCTCGATGGCTCCGTTTGTTAAACGCGCACTTGTTTATCTCAATGCAGTTTGTGAACCCGCACGCGTATTATGTCGTTTTTATTCGAATCCCAACGCGACATTGAAAGAAATTCTCTGGAAGTTTCAACCGAAAAACCTACATGACTTACCCCTTGATAAACCCGTTAATCTCTTTCAACTGGGCGGTCTTTTGGGCTTTTACGATGAGGCTAATTTAGGCAAACTAAAATTAAAAGGTTTTCCTTACACATTTGATATTAATCAACAATTAGTCTGGACAGTACCTAATTCAAATATTATATTTGGCACAAGAAGTAACGGGAAGAGAAAATGGCTACCCTTTAAAGAAAAACAGAAAAGTATCACTCTTGCGGAGTTAGAGATACTTTGGTTAGAACACATCAAAGCATCTTTACCCGCCTTTCCATACCGTCATAGTGGTGACGTTGGCAGCAGTATAAAAATGGAACACGCATTGTGTATTTTTACTGGGGCGCAGTTAATAAGAGGAAGGGTAGGAAACGCTCAATATTCATCGGCATCAAGCTTCTTTGCAATCGATAGCATCGACTTAGGTAACGTGATAAAAAACACACTGAAAACAGGTGGGATGTTTCAACGCAATGGTTTTGCCGATTCATTTACTATTGACCCTCATCAGTATCGGCACTACTTGAACACTAAATGTCAAGACAGTGAATTACCAGAACTTGTGATAGCTATGCTTTCTGGCCGGGTTAAAGTCGAAAGTAATGCAGATTATGATAATACACCAGACAGTGAAAAAGTGGCGCAAATTGCCCATATCAATACTCCTGATTTAAAGAAAAACATTAAAGTTCATACAAAAGAAGAATATGAGCTTGCGACAGGTAAAGTGGCGCATACAATGTCTACTGGCATCTGTACTCAACAATTACATCAAACACCTTGTACTCATTTAAATGATTTTCTAACTCAGTGTGTTGGTTGCCGCAGCAGTTGCCATATGAACAGAGATGTTGACGCTATTGAGCTATTAGAGCAGGATTTAGCCATACAGCAACGTAGATTAGAAGAAGTCAAAAACAGCCCAAATATCAAAACTAATCCTATACGCCAGTCTTGGTTTACTGCGCATCATACCAATGTATTTGTCTTAGAAGAGTTGATTAAATTAATGAAGAGCCATGATATCAAACAAGGCTCTTTGATCCGTTATGCAGGTGATGAATCTGCATTTCAGCTTATCGATATCAAAAAGCGTGAACGAATAGACCACAAGATCAGTTTACCCAATTCAAAGAAAGCTCTAGAAACGCTTCTAATGGATTTAAAGGAAGATAATGGCTCATCATCTATGAAAGGGGTCGATAACCTGTTAGCGAAGCTTGGAGTTACCTTATGAGTAATATAAAACTAACAAGGAAGATTGAAAGTCAAATTCGTGTACTTATAAGAACATGGGAAGGAAAATTTGGCTGGAAAGAAATAATAGCAGCAATTAAAAATGATTTTGATTTAACCATTACAAAACCATCATTGACAAATAATCCTGTAATTTACCCAGAGTATCTAGCCAGGAAACAAGGAAAAAGTGGTGTTACAGATGACCCTGTTTTGGTGGGTGCAAGTGAAGCGAAATTAATTAAAACAATTAAAAAGTTAGAAAAAAAAGTAGAAAAACAAAAAGCAGAAATTGAATTAAATGAGGAAACAAACTCAACGCAGCTCGCATTCATTGAGGATATGATTGAAAACGCGAGAGCAATGGGTGTTGATCTTCAAAAACTAATTGAGTCTAGAGGGTAGTCACATGAGTCAAGCCATAACCCTGCATAAAATGGTGAAAATGGACTTGCCAAAAACGCATTTATCTGTTCCAAAGCGCTTCTCAGAAGCCAGTGGCATTCCGATGATCGCCAATAAAATTCGTAACTTCCCTGATGATCAATGTGAAATGGAATTTACTGAATTTAATGGGCCAGGAAGTGGCGTAAGTTTTATTGAATCTGAGGAATGTAATATTCAAGAAACAGTTATTGCTATCTACGAAAAACTTGGGGGAAATGGCAATTCAGAAGACATCGTTATTTTATCGCCAATGCGCACAACCAGCTCTGGTGTTTTAGAAATCAATAATGCACATCATTTAAAGTTTTTCGATACCACTACAGATAAACTTTTATTTCAAGATGATGAATTTAGTAATGTTGGTGCAAACATCAATAATTGCCCTGTGTGTATGGGTGAGCTTCTTATGAGTAAACGTAATGACTACCCACGTGGCATACGTAATGGGAGCGTAGGAAAAGTCATTGATTTTGACCGTAATGAACACACTATCACAGTAGACTTCAATGGTAATTTCGTCAATTTTCATACCAGTGAAATGCCTTACTTGGAACGTGCTAGCGCAATGACAGTTCACAAAAGCCAAGGCAGTCAATACGAGCGAGTAATCGTTATTGTCAAGGACTGCCATATGCTAGACAGAAATTTGCTATATACAGCGACCACAAGAGCCAAAGAGCAAGTAATATTTGTCGGAAGCAAAGAGATTTTTTATCAGAAATTATTGATATCTAAGACATCAGAGCGCCTGACTCTAATGCAGCACTACTTTGAACAACAAAGCAAACTTTAGCCAGATTTTTTACGGCAAGAATGAATTTAGCTCTCTTTTAGAGTAAGTGATTCGTTTATGAGCAAACAAATTATAAAAAATTGAGGGAGAGAAATAATATGGAGTATTAGCCAAAAGGTTATTGTTTATTTCTTTATTAAAAAACTGATACTTATCTAAAAATCGATGGTAAATCCAACCGCTTTTATAGTCTCTCTCACGAGCAGTAGCAGCTAATTTATCTATCTCTTCCAATAGCAACTGCTCAGCTCTTTTTGCTTCCTCTGGGAAATTAGCGCCAAGATCATCCCAATCACTAATCCACCATCGCTTAAATTCAATTATGGATTTCCCTAAGTTTCGTTGAAATCCTGAGTTAAAGCGAGTAGCTGTATAGTTTACTATTAAAGAATGAAACTCAGACTCAGTATTGCTTACAGGAAAAAAAGAACGAACACTACTTGAGTTATTAAGCGAAGGGACAAATCCAATATCTTTAAAAAACTCTCCACTTCTATGAGCGCCAATTTCTGCAAAATAAAGCTCGCCAGGACGAGTCCCATTTTGTGAATCACTTAGACGATAGAAATTATACTCTTGCCCATCAGCTATATCATCACCAAAATGACTCTTGTGAACCAATGTGGCATTAGCATTATATTTTTTATTAAAATCTAATAATAGATCAAGTGCTTCCATTCATAACTCCTAATTATTTTGGCAATAATATATTTTGATCGTATAGATCCTATTTTGATTTAACTTTTTTCTTTGTCTTTTTTTTAGCAGGTTTATCTTTAGGCTTTTTATCCATAATTAATTTAAGTTTGCCCAATATTGCCACCATCCATCGGCTTTGTGCCGCAGAGGGGAAAAAGTTAGAAAAGCAATTAGCTTGACTAACCATGTCATATACAAACCCTACTTCTTTACTATCTAAATGGTTACTCCATTCAAACTTACCGCTCTTATCATTGATTAGTAATTGAAGTGCCCCTATGCAAGCTGTTGAGTCTGTGGCTTTATAGGTTGTTTTCCACCAAGGTTTATCTTTATTTTTTGCCAAGAAGGACTCCTTTATATATTCGTATTAAACTAGCCATAATAAGATTCTATTTCACTCAAGTCTGATGTCATATCGCTAATTTCTTTTTCAAGATCTCCGATAAATATCTCTCGATCTTCGATCTGTGCAAAAGGCTCACACAAATAGAATGTATCTTCTAACTTATTCACCATATAAGCAGTCATAAAGCTAAAGCTGGCTTGCTTTTTAGCCAGTTTATATAAGTGATTAGGCTTGATCACTTTGTCATTTCCACATTCACTAGCTAAATCTAGCCGCCTGTTAAATAAATAATCACCTGCAATAATGCTACACCAGTCATTAGGTAGGCTGGCTATTTTTTTCAAATAAATTTCTATACTTGATGTGATTTCATTTTCAGAGATTTCCTGTTCTTCAAAAATATTATAAGTATCACTTAGGTATAATTTTCCTTTTAAACTTTTTAGACAAAGTGGAGAAATAGCCAAAATAAAATCATCATAATTTTCTAATAAAGGGTGAAAGTCGGAGTTTTCAAGCTTTGGAGAAATGGTGCTGGTGTACATTGCCTTGTTGAGAACTAAGTCGTCATTATTATTCTTATTAAATAAGCCTCTTAGTTCAGGGTGAGATGATAAACTTAATTCAACTTTTCCTGAACCATTTGAACTAATTGGCAACGTCCCATCTACTACAGACACTACGCTTAACTCGTTTAGTAGCTTGTCTACTGCTTTATAAGTTATCGCTTCATAAACTGAACGAGCTTGTTTAAATGATCTAGCATGAAATACACAGTAAACAGATTCGCCAGAATAGTTATGCACCATATACGTTAAAGAGCTTTGAACTCCATTGTAAGTCCAATGACCGTCATTTGGCCCCGAAAAACTGATCTCATTTACGTGACTGTTGCTAATAAGTTTTTGAAATTGACTTAATGTTATATAACCAAGTTTTATTTCATCGGCATCTGCTTCACCGAACAAAAATAGCTGCATCTCATCTATTGTTGTGAACTTATTAACAGGGTACATTTGTGAGCCTATTTTCCAACTTTTATTGCCAGACTCATTTTTAAGGTGAGCTTTAACTGATCCTTGAAATTGAATATCAACCCTGTCAGCTAGAGAACAAAGCTGTGCCAAATTTCCTTTTTTTGCTTTTTCACTTATTTCAATTATTGATGTGAGGACCTCAGGGCTATCGATAAAGTAGTCATTGGAAAAGTACTCAACCCTTTTATCAAATGTAGGAATACGTAATATTGTGCTCCCTTTGTTCACTCTAAGTTGATACCCATTTTCATTGAAAGATTTGTTCTTTTTCAATTCAGCATAGCTATCAATCAGTTTTGGATGAATTTTATTAAACCGTAGCCCTCCAGCTTCAAAACAACTGTTTTCTTGGCTATTCCAATTAGGCAATTTTGCAGCACGAATCGATTTGGCTTCAAATTTCACATCAATGTTAATGTTATCAGAAAGGTGAACGTTGCTTATAGGTACAGAATTATCATTCGCATACATCTTGATTGATTCAGGCTTACTTTCCAGCAAACGAATAAATTGATTCACCCATGCATTGACTTCTTTAGACATATCTTTAATCTAGCTCTTTAGTTATTACTATTTATTATTTATTATTTATTATTTATTATTTAGGTAGTTAAGTACTTACTATATCTTTGCCCAAAGCCATTCATCACAACCATTTTCAATGCTTAAAGAGTAATAATCACCGTCTTCAAATACATGAAAATTATTTGGTCGCTCAGGGTTATTATCAAGCTTCATATTTTCTATACGGACTCTTCTTTCTTTACCTGAAAAATCATCAATTAAATATTCACCCTCTTCCGTAGGAAGATCATTACTCCAATCTGATTTTATATCAACCAATTTAAATACCTTATTAATGACAATGGATTAACTAATAACTCTTAAGTACACAACAGCTTATGCGTACTATTCACTTGGTATCATTTTTAAAATACCATCACGCGAACCTTGCATAACCTCACCTAAAAAAGAGCTGTTTTGAGCAGCAAACGATGTTGCCTTACCCAGGGTTTCCTTCTTTAGCCTTGATTTGGCTGCATACGTTGGCTTAACTCGCCTCTGGACATCGAACCACCACTTACTACTATGTTTTTTGATGATCTTATCTTTGATACGGTTATAGCATTCTTTGCTATCCTCACCTTCTAGCATAACTAAAATACTAACCCAAATCATTTTCCGGTGAATGCTTAATGGTTTGAAATTACGAGCTATAAGATCCCTGCGAACATCTGGGTGAAGTAGCAAAGTACCATTTTTTATTTTTCTCTCAATCCATTTAGGTTCAGCAATGTCGTAGATTTTAGCTTTATCATCTTTGGAAAAACTTTTAGTTAACACTCCCCACTTTTCAAGGTTATCAGTAGCTATAAGATCCTCAATTAATATGGGATGATCATTTGAAAGTATTTCGATCGCCTCTCTATATTTCATGCGCGAACCCTCATATACATAACAATTTAATAGTGTGAAGTTTGCGCATTTATTATATTATTTTGCATTTTTATATTTATTACCTTTGTATCAAACAACCTAAGGTATTGCTACACATAGTTAAACCCTATTTTAGGATGGATCTTTTAGGACAAAATAAAAAAGGTTACAATGTAACTAGTGCAAATAGATACTTTCACGCAATGCGTGAGGGAAAATACTTAAAAATCTATTTGATTCATCAAAATAATATTGCTTAGCGCTTGCAAAACTTGTCTGTAGAGAAGTGGTTTGTCAATGTTTGCGTAGCAACCGCTTGCGGCATGACATTTACAAAGTAAACGTAACGTAAGATATTTGCAATAAAGCGCTAAACAATAGCATTAAGCTAAATAAGTAAAGCGCAATAGTTATACTTCAAATAAAACTAAACCATAGCCCCTGGTGCCATAATACTTGCTGTTCCAGTTTTAGCTAGTTCAGATAAATCTTTATCAATGAAAAACAAAGCCTTACCATCTTCACCAACAAGCTGAATCTTATCTAAAATACCTTTAAAGAGCTTAAGCTCCTCGTGTTGCTCCGATACATACCATTGAAGGAAATTAAAGGTAGAGTAATCTTGTGATGTAAAAGCCATATGAGCTAAATTATTAATTGCTTTTGTTACTATTTCTTCATGCTCTAAAGTCTGACGAAATATATCGCCTAATGACTCATACTTATCTTTAGGTGCTTCAATGGTCCCAATAATTGGTACTGCACCAGTTTCACTTACGTAAGTGAATAGACGCTTCATATGGTCCATTTCTTCATCGGCATGTTTACGCATAAACTCGGCTGCACCTTCAAAGCCTTTATCTTCACACCAAGCACTCATTTGTAGGTACAAGTTTGAAGAAAAGAACTCTAAATTGATTTGTTCATTTAACTTCTCGATCATTGCAGATGCAAGCATATATTTACCTTGTAATATTAAAATCTAAGTTGGACATATTCTACATTAAAGACCAAATTAATGAACCTTTGAATTATTTTAAATTTCTTTGCTTGTGTTATAATATTAGCTATCAAGTTTTAGTTATTTTGATTTAAAGCGTAAAGTTTGAATCTACTTTTTCTTCTATATTTTCAATAAAACAGTATACAAGACATTAAACTTTACGAAAAATATTATTTATGTAAAGTTTAATTTATGAGAATAATTCAACGTAGGCCAGCTATAATGATTAATGCAACCCACCCACCCACCAAGTGTAAAAGTGATTTGTTGGGATATAAATATGCAGAAGAAACACTATTCAAAAGCGTGCTAGATAAAATTAACTTAGTAGGCCACGACGGCCATGCTTTATTTTTTGTTGATAAAGACTTGGCAGAAATGGCCAAAAATGGCACAACGAGCATAATGACAAGCACCCAAGCTTAAGTAATACCTAAATGATAACCATAATCACTGCCGATGTTTTAGTTATTGGCGCTGGCGCAACAGGATAAATGTGTACCGCCAGTGCTGGTTATCGGACAGAAAATCAGCGAGGTGAGTCAGTTTTCAAATCATGACTATTTTAAAGAAGAGTCATCTCATATAATACTCATAATTATTTTATTAGGGTTAATGACTTGAAAATTGACGTAGTAGTTATAGGCGCAGGAGCTGCAGGTTTATTTTGTGCTTCGCAGTCAGGCGCAAGAGGAAGAAAAACCCTAGTATTGGATCATGCTAAAAAACCAGGGAAAAAAATTCTAATTTCTGGAGGTGGAAGGTGTAACTTCACCAACTACTACGTAGAGCCTGAAAAATTTTTGTGCCAGAACCCACATTTTTGTAAGTCTGCATTGAGCCAATATACACAGTGGGATTTTATCGCCTTAGTGGACAAGTATAAAATTTCTTACCATGAAAAAGCACTGGGGCAGTTATTCTGTGATGATTCCGCAAAAGAAATTGTTGCTATGCTTGTTAACGAGTGTGAGCAGAATAATGTTAAATTTAGTTTTCAAACAGAGATTATCAGCATAGAAAAAAAAGCTACCGCTGGTTACATTATCACCACGAATCACGGCAATTATGAGTGTGAGAGTTTAGTTATTGCTACTGGCGGACTTTCCATGCCAAAACTAGGGGCAACCCCTTTCGCTTATAAGGTAGCTGAAAACTTCGGGCTAAAGGTTTTACCTACTAGAGCGGGATTAGTCCCTTTTACCTTACCAGTTGAGCTGAAAGAGCTATTGGCTGAAGTATCTGGCATTTCACTGCCAGTAAATATTTCAGCGAATAAAACCTCATTTAAAGAAGACATGTTAATCACTCATCGAGGGATATCTGGGCCAGCAGTGCTACAAATTTCGTCTTATTGGCACCCCGGAGATAAAATATCCATAGACCTTTACCCTGATGGTAATTTTAAAGATACTCTTGAGGCCAGTTTAAAAGAGCAACCAAACATTAGTTTGAAAAATTTTTTATCCGTTATTTTTGCTAAAAGGTTTGCAGAAAAATACCTTGATATCATCAATTTTGACAATGTGCCAATCAAGCAATTAAATCCCAAGCAGAAAGCTCTTCTTGTTGAAAAAATTCATCATTGGCAACTTCAACCTGCCGGAACAGAGGGCTATAGAACGGCTGAAGTTACCATTGGCGGCGTTGATACTGATCAGTTATCTTCAAAAACAATGGCAGTAAAAAACTCCCCAGGCCTCTATTTTATTGGGGAAGCTATTGACGTAACAGGTTGGTTAGGAGGGTATAATTTTCAATGGGCATGGAGCTCTGGTTATGTAGCAGGGAATAGTGCTTAGTAGTGTATTCGGGTATTAAAAAATGAGACATTCTAATAGAAAAAGAGACAATCTATTAAAAAATGAGATTGTTGATTAGATTGTCTCAAAATGATCGTTGCTCAATTTTAAATAACTCTAAAAACTCCTCTGGTGAGATTTTATTACTCACTTTCTTATAACTGAATTTGTTCTTAGGGTTTAAGTATTCACTCTGTAGATAAAGGTGTGTGTGAACTAGCGAATGAGGATATTCACCCTCAAGTAACACTAAATATTCATTGATGCCCCTTAAGTCACTCACCTTTGGTACAACAATTAGTACATCAATATCATTAAATTTTAGCGTTCTTAGATATGAACCAAATATGTAAAATTCAGTGTTCTTAATTTCTATAATCATCTAAAAATTTGCCAAACGGTATCACTTCAAGTCTCAGTGATTTTCCGTGTGTAATAGCCTCTCTTGTAGCTTTGCACCAAGTCGTTGGGTATGTCACGATGTTTGCACCTTTCCTCGATGCCCTCAATACTACGTCCACCGTTATTTCATATTCACTGGTTGTAGGGCAGTAGACTTTTAAGGTATTACCTTGAAATTGAAACTCTCCAACATTTTCGTCAACAACCTTAAATTTCGCGTTGCTGTTTAATTGCTTCCTAAGCCAGTAAATACTATTGCTCATTTTTTATTTCCCTTCTGAATCTTTCTGAATCTTTCTGATTCGTTTTTGATTAGTGTCTTCCATTCAGGTTTGTATTTGTATTTCGAATACATCTCGTTTGGAGATTCATCATATTCGCAAAATGCCGAACAGTGAAAAAATAATTCTTTTAGGTAATCTTTGTTCTCAGCTTCAGATTGAATCCAGTGTTTTTGAATTAGTTCTCTGATTAGAATCAGATTTGGTTTTACTACCTTGTCTTTCAAAGAATTCCAAGTAGCGCCTTTTGCATCAGCTACTTCTGGGGTTCTTCCCCTAAATTTATTAGGGCCGAACTCTTGATATAGCATCTCATTCTCGGTAAGGATTGATAATACTGGGCTATAAAATCCTTCAATTAATTTAGCTGTTGAATCCATCGCTTTTATTTTTCTTTGATATTTGGATGTTATCCAGGCTGAAAAAAACGCAACGGCCAGCCCTGATAATATCGATACTACTAATGCAATAACTGAAATGATATTTGAGGTATTTAAGCTTTCCTGTTCCAATTTAAGCTCCTTTTAATTTAATTTTTGTACATCATGAACTAGTAACTCCAATCTTCATAAGCTAAAGGCAGGCTATTAAGCAAGTCTCTGCGCTCACGCCAATTAGGCATGTGTTTATCCATTAATGATCGAAAGCGCTGGTTATGGTGGCGCTCTAGTAGGTGAACTAACTCGTGGACTAGGATGTACTCCATACATTCAGGAGGCTTTTTTGCTCACCCGTACCTTCTTTTTCTTTCACGCCATAGCGCAGCAGGCGATAAACTTCTTTATTGGCATCATAGAGCTTTTTACCTTCACCAAGGGCTGCGGCAGTATCTAATTTTCGTAATGTGCGCTTAATAAGTGCTTCAGAGACTCCACGATTCTTTAGCCACTTGGTAAGCAAATCAGTTTCAATGTTGCTATTACCTTCACGGTATTCCCAATCACCTAAGTAATCGTAATCAAGCTGCTCTTTAAAAAAGTTAACAACGCGGTTCTGTGTTTTTCGTTCTAATTGACCGACATTACTCATCGCTTATATCCCTTAAACTTGCGCATAAATTCCGAAGTTTGAGCTTAACATCACCGATACTTTGTTGACTCTTCTCACTGAAGTATTTGTGATAGCCAAGGCTTGGCATAGAAAAACCAGCTAATTTAAATCCTTCTTTCTCAAGCAAGCCTTTTAACTTTTCAGGTGCGTTTTCTATATCTCCACCTTTAACTCTAATATCAAAGAAGCTTCCGGGTTTATGAGCCTCTATTTGATATTGCTGTTTGTCACACTCAAATCCGCTTAATATGACATGAGCAGTGTCTTCACGAGATTTTACGAATTCATATCGTAAGCGTGAGAAAGGCTCTAATAGGCTCTTATCTCCACATAGCTCAAGTTCAAGTACTTTTGTGTAAAGTTCAATATGATTATGGTTACGTTGTGATTGTCCTAATAAAATAAACTCAGAATTGTTTTTCTCAATAAAACCTTGCTGACAATAAGCCATCAACTCTTTATGTTGAATAAATGCTTTTCTCCAAGGTTCAATATCTGAAGACTCCAGCGCGTCACTACAAATTGCAGTTAAAGAGTTTTCTAATTCAGAGGCATTAAATGCAGGGTCATCAATAACTGCTTTCACGTAACTTTGCTTATGTTCTATAGAAGTTGTTCCAAAGCGTAAAAGCCTTTTCCAGCTATGATCTCGATCTATATTGTTTTTTGTTAGCCGTGTAGTTAGTAAGTTATATCGATTTCCAGACTTCTCAGTAAAGTAATCACCTTTAGCTAATACCGCTCGCTCCCATAGGTAGTCGATAGATGATGAGCTGCTAGCTATTTGGTCAAACACGCTTTGAATAGAATTAGAATATCGCTTGAAGCAGGCTAAGTACTCGTCATCTTTTTCAGCATCCCAGTTGCAGTGTTTATGCTCTCGGTAATAATTTAGGATTTCAGAAAAGTTTAAAATACAGCCTATTTGGCCTTTTAAGAATAAATGCTGTTCTGCGTTTATAATTAGATCACGCCACTCTTGTGACCTTAATAATAAGTGGGCCTTGATTTTTTCTTCAATAATCTGAGCGCCAGCAAAACCTGAAATTTCAATATCAGCAGCTAGACTCTCTAAGATAGGTTTATCAGGCAGACACAGCTTATCAATCGTAAAGAATGCTTTGTAAAACTCGTCTGCGGTATTGATAATGGTATTTTCGGTTAGATTAAATATAACTCTCAACCATTCATTTAATTCCGTGTCAGACGGTGATTTGGATACGTAATTGTAAAATGCATAGAACCTTAATTTATCATCGTAACTAGCGTCATTTTTCAAAACACTTTTAAAAGTCTTATGCTCGGAATAATGGTAGTCATTATCTAAGTAGCTATGTATTTGGTTATCGATTAAGCCATCTCTATAGGTGAGGTCAAGGAAGCTAATAATGCATGTTTGATATTGTCGAAGATTGCTTGCTCGGTCATATGGCTATTCTTCTTTTTTTAGATGATTATCTAATTTATATAAATTAGATAATTTAGCAAGGAGAAAATTGTGAAACTTTCTTAGACTTTGATCTTATTGGAATCTTCTGGTTATACCAATTTCTTCTATACTAGGGCTAGTATAATTATTTTTAGTTATATTAATTAAGCATTCTATCTCATTGTAAAAATTAAAACTATTAGCTAAATGTTAATAAAGCACTGTTCGGCCTGAATTATTTTTATATAAAATATATAATAAAAACAAAGGCTTTTGTGCATATCTGCAATCTATCATTTCCTCTGTAAGGATGCTATTTCTAATAAATAAACAAATTTTAGAAATGGTGATTACATGAAAAAAAGAAATGGTATAACGATAAAGATAAAGATAAGAGATGGTTGGATAGATGAATGGAAAAAGAAAAATGAACAAGGCACTGGCTATTACTCTTTTCTGACTACGCAAGATGTAAAATCTGAAGGCTCTAAGAATAGAAGCCCTGATTTTGAGATCCCTCACCGAGACAGAAATTTTTTATCACTTAATGAGTGTCTTTACTATTTGGTGCTTCTTTTCGACCCAAGAATAACGATTATTAAAGAACAATACCCGCTTTTGGAAGTAGAGCGAACGCAATATATTGCAAAAGAGCTAGGGTTAAGGCACTCAACTTACCCGTTTAGCCGAAATGTACCAATTGTGATGACCAGTGATTTCTTATGCGATACCGTTTATCGGAAACAGGTTGTTTATTCAGTAAAAGATGAACGAGCGTTTGATGACGAAGAACTAAAAGAAAAGCATCAAAAAAATCAAAAAATTGAAAAAGCTTTTTGGGCTAGTCAGAATACTGGTTGGCACCTAATTCGTAGTAAAGAAATTAAAAATATTTTTACAGAAAATTTGGAAAAGATTGTTGTTGATCTAAGACTAGGTGATGAACTCAGCATTGTGTTTAATCAATGGATTATGTTCATTATCAACAATTGGTCTAAGCACTATTTTGAACCTACTACTCATCTATTTGATAAAACTTCAACGCTCTTTGGTATTAGCTACGAGCAAGCAATTTCACTATTTCAGCATGCTATATGGCATCGCTATATAAAAATGGATTTGCGAAAACTCCTTAATTATCGACTTTCACCGAGTGAATTAGGAGCTAATTTAAATGTCCAGTAAACAACTTGCCGTTAATTCCAAAATTGATGTTGATGGATTAGACATAGGCACTGTCTTATTCCCTGCTTTAGATGGTTCAGACTGTGGTATGCAGGAGCCTCACATTGTAATTTATGCAAACTCGTCTACAGACCGCATTTTCGCAATGAACATGGAAAAAGATGTAATGCCTAAAGAATTTAGCTATGAGGAAACTCTATCATCAATTGACGAAAAATGTCTTTTAAAGGGCAGAGTAGAATTACCAGAATACATGCAGATACCAGAATCTTGGGTATCTGAAAAGCAAAAAGAAAAGCGAGATGAAATATTCAATAGAATAAAACCAATTGTAGGTAACTTGGAAGACTTTGTTCTAGGGTCTTACGGCAAAGGTTTCATTAAGAACGCCATGAATCATGGTGGGAAAAAACGTTCTAAGGGGCAAGTGTATAGGGACTTATGGGCTTATTTTAGATCGGGCTGCAATATTAATATTTTCTTGCGTACACCAGGCACAGGAAAAACAACAAATAGAAATTATATTGCAAAACCGGGGCCAAATTCAGGTACTGGGCATGTAGTAACCAAAACAGATATCAAAAATATAATCAAAGCAATTAGAGCTTTTTATAAAAAAAGTAACCCAACAATGTATTTGGAGGGCGTGTACCAAAAATGCCTAGATCACTACTACAGCGACCATGTTTTTAATATTGAAAAGCGAAGAACAAAATATGATCGCTGGAATGACGATAGATTAATTACTGAATGGCAATTCATGAAAGTTGCTAGAGAATTCAGGAAAAAGAATAAATCTAAGATCGAAAAAGCACAAGGGGTTGAAGCTGAAGTCGCCAAAAATGAAAAGCCATCGGAAGGAACTCTTCACGACTTTTATGACAAGGGTATTGGCTATTACTACCAAATTGATGAAACTCCCTTTGATGTAGAGCTGGTATGTCAATTCGACCCAACCCGAAAAAAGCGAATAGGTAAAGCTACTGTTTATGTTGTACGTGATATGAGTTCACGAGCATTTGTAGGGCTTTATATCACTTTAAAGAACCCTTCTGCTGATACGGCACGAGCAGTAATCTTTAATGCATTTAGAGATAAGCAGCAGTTCTGCAAAGAATTAGGTATAGAAATAGGACCTGATGATTGGTTTAAAGGCGGTAAGTCTCGCAACATATTTTGTGATAACGCTGAAATGAAAGCAGAACTAGCAAGGTGCTTTTCCAAAGATGCTCTTATTACGGTTCACTTTAACAAAGAAGGTCATTCACAAGATAAAGGGTTAGTCGAAAGGGCATTTCGTCTATTACATGATGCGGTTAAAGGGCAGGTTGATGGGTATAGCCCTAATAACGTTCCCGCTCACATCAAAAAAATATTACGTAACAAAGCGCTATTAAACATTAACGAGCTTTATCAAATATTGATCACTTACATCATCATTTATAACAATCACTCAGTTAACCATGATATCCAACTTACAAAAGAAATGTATATGGACGGGGTTAAGCAAATACCAAGGCATGTGTGGAATTGGGACAAACGAAATAGAGCTGGTTATTTGAAGCATGTTGAAGAATTTGAGCTTTATGAAAGTCTGTTAGAAGTCGGTGAAGTGACTTGTTTGCCCACACATCTTAGTTTGAAGGGTTTTAAGCTCAAGTATAAGTGTAGCTGGACCAAAGATAGTGGGTATCAAGTAAAAGGAGGGAAGTCACCAATACTTAAATGTAGGTACATGCGGCACTCGATGGATACTATTTTTATTGAAACTCCCCAAGGCTTCAAAGTCGCGACAATGATCGGAAAGCTTTTTAAGCAAGTTTCAGTAGAAGAAATTGAAGCTGAAGAGGAAATTATCAACGATGAAAATATTCGGCTGACAAAAGTACATAAAGCTAAACAAGGTGAAACCAGAGCACTTATAGAAGACTTACAAAGAGATGCAAGAGAAGAGCAGGAGAAAATCAATGTAAATCAGGCGAACACTCAACCGATTAAACAGAATCGTCATGCTCAACTTGAACATGAGGCTGAACAGGATAAAGCTAAACATAGTGAATATCTAGCACAAAGATATGACCTAGAAGCAGTTAGTGAGAATGAGGTTATTAACTCTCAAAATGAGATGAAAAAGGTGTCTAGCGCCTCTAAAAAAAGAGCAGACAGGATAAGGGAGAGAAGACAACAAAAACAAAATAAAGGTAATAAAGATGACAGTTAACTATCAAAATATTAGAACACGTAGCTTAAAGGGTAACCCTTTGGCTGAGGCTATTCACCCGCGATTAAGTGAAGAAGAATTCGAGGAAAAGGTGACAGATGAGATTACAGTGCCTGATGACATCGGAGAATATCTCGATTATGACAAAGAGCTGGAAGCAATCTCTCTTATGTCAACTGTTTCACCAACGAGCTTATATTACGAGACATATTGTGATTTATACAATGTTTTGATGGCTGGGTACATGATTAGAAACCCAGTTACAGATGAACAGCAACGTTATAATAATTTAGTTTCAACTGGAATGATCAAACGAAAAAAAACATCATCTGAATGCATGATAATAACGGGGTTATCTGGTACTGGTAAATCTACACTAATGGATACTGTTCTAAGTGTTTTTGAACAAACTCATTCACACTCAAAAGATGGAAAGTATGGTCATGATTTCCAGCAGCTCGTGTATATTTATTGCGAAATATCAGCCAACGCTAGCGCAAACGGTATATGCGATAAAATTATTAAAGAGATAGGTAAATTTACTAAAGATGGTCGAAAAAAAGATTTTCAAATTACCAAAGGAAAAACAATCGAAGAAACGATTGATAGAATAGTCGCAGTTTGTTCTTCACTCGGTCTGGGATTGGTCATTTTTGATGAAGTCCAGAATATATCTTTTGCTCAAGGTGGGGATAAAGCAAAAATTTTCAAATTAATGCATGACCTCACCAATATCGCCAAAGTTCCCGTAATCAATATTGGAACGACAAAGGCGATTAAAGTGTTTAAAACTGAGTTTAGTAATATCAGGAGATTAGGGTTACCTGTAGATTTAGTGAACTTTGACCAAGAAGAGCAAGACTGGCAGCTACTAGTTGAGTATGCATGGTCATATCAATTGATATCAGAGCCGCTAAAGTTAACTGAAGAAATCAAAAATACCATATATCAACTTACATACGGGGTTCCTTACTGTTTATTTTATTTGATTTCTCAAGCTAATATTTATGCCATTAGGAATAAAAAAGTATCTATAACAATAGAAGATCTGGAACACGTTTACGATATAAAATTTAAGCTACTAAAGCCTGCTATATTGGCGTTAAAGCTGGGGTTAACAGATGTTTTTGATGATATTTTTAATTTAAAAGATCAGCTTGAAGACAATGTAAAAGATACAATAAAGCGTCTTTTAAAAATGGCTGACGATCCCAGTATCAAAGGTGAAGTTGCTAAGGAGTTATTGAAGGAAATAGAGTTGTATTTACCTGAATATACTCCAACACAAACTGAATCAAAATATCTTAAACGTTTACGAAAAAGCATCGAGGTAAAACCGTCTGAAGTAGAATACGATGAAGATGGAGTTAAAGTACCGTTATGATTCCATTTTATTTAACTATTTTGCCTGGTGAACATATATATAGCTGGTATGCCCGAAGATTTTGGTTATCTGGATTATTTAGGAAGAATAACTATTTAAACGAGATAGGTATAAAGCCAAATGAAATGCAAGCAAACTTGCCGTTATCTAAGTCTTCACAGAAAGTTTGCCGATTAGGTTCAAAGTACAGTTTTGGTAATGAAATTGCTAATGAAGCGACTGTTTTTCCACTTTGGGCTTTATCGATGAATCAAGAAAACTATAAATACAACCGTAGTCGTATACATAGCTGTAATGTTAAATCAGATCTTCACGTAGGCGGAAATTCAGGTATTAAAACGGAAGCAATAAAATGGAAAGCTTGTCCTGAATGTATTGTACATGATCTAGAAAAACATGGGGCTTCTTACTGGCATGTAAAGCATCAATTTCAAGGGTGCTACATCTGTTATAAACATGGAAGTTCATTAATATCTCCTGAAAATGAAGCTCGTACACTTAAAGGTTTATTCATACCACATCAAATAGATAGCTGGGTTCCATCTAATATTTCTAGTTCATCATTGCATAAAGAATTTAGCATTTTTTGCTCAGACTTGTTCGATCTTTCAATAAAAAATAGTAATAATATTGCCGAGCTGAAGTTAGACTTTTGGAAGCTATGCAACGTAAAAATCTCAAACGCCAGACAAAAGAAACTGGCTTCACGTGACTTAAACTCTCAGCTTTATGCTGATCTTGGTATTTCGTTTTTATCTTCCATTTTTGGCCCTTTCACAGCCTCACATTGCACGGAACAAAAAAGAATAATTCAAACCGTAGCTCTACCTAGTAATCCGTTCAAAATAATTGACCCTATCTTTTGGGCAATAACATTATTTTGGAAACGTGATGAATTACAATTGTTTGAAGAAATAGTATGAATACTTTTCCAATATTTAAAGTGATAGAGGGTGAAACTGTATTTAGCGTAATATCAAGATACCACGCTATTGCAGGTTACTTTAATCACAGCACATGTGTATCTAATATATTTGATAAAAGAAAAAAGCGAATTCATCCATATTTGCCAAATGCCTTGGTTCAGTTCTCCGACTATTTTCAGGAACCACTAGAAAAAGTACTGTATCAGCGAACTTTATTTCCATTATTCTTAGCAACTTTAGATGACGCACAAGCCAAAAAGCTACGTAGTTCAATGCTTGGATTAGTCGGGTCTCCTTTTCATATATCACTAACACCTCAATACTCTCTTAACCTGTTTGCGGGACACAAATACTGCCCTATTTGCGCCATTAAAGATCTGGAAAAAATTGGTATAAGTTATTGGCATATTGAGCATCAAATCCCTGGTATTTCAACGTGCTCAAAACATTGTTGTTATCTATGTGGCATTGAAAATGATGATGCCCATCTTGATAGGCGATTGGCTTTACCACCAATAAATGAAAATTACGTCAAAGCAAACGAAAAAGACACTGAATTAGCAAAGTATTCTGCGAAATTTTTTGATAAGTATAAAAGCATTGGATTAAAGACTGACTTGATTAGTCAGATTTTACTAAGGTTAAATCAAGTTGGTATGATTACTAGTGCAGGTAATCTCAAATATAAAGAACTTAGAAAAGCTTTGAGAGATTACTGGCACGGTCTAGGAGAAAATATGACGTTAGGAGTCCCCGGTACTTTATTATCATTTGATTTCATTGGCCCTATGCTTAGAATAAAAACTAGAACAACGGCTCACCCGATTAAATATATCTTGCTGCTATGCTGGTTAGATAATGCTGCTGTAAAATATTCCCCTGTTAAGTTAACTAAAAAAAAGGAAGATAAATCAGAAATTGACATTAAAATTTTAGAAATGGCTAGGTCTAATTTTAGTATGAATTTTATGGAAAATGAGCTTGGCGTTAGCCGCTGTTATATTAGAAAAGTACTTGAAGTAAACAATGTTAACCATGGTACAAATTCTATGAAAATTGCTGATAGCCTTGTTAGAAACATTATTATTAAAGGGTTGTACGGTTATTCAATAGGGTTTATTGCAGATAAGTTATTAGTTAAACCATCGATGGTTGAACATATTTTTTGCAGGACAAAGGGGTTAAGTGATTGGAGAAAAAAACTTCGTCATCAAAAAAAAGTTATACAAGCGATTGCAACTTTGAAGTCATCAGTTACTGATAACCCGAACTGGATAAGAAAGGACATAAAACAGAACTATTCAGCCGAGTATTTCATCCTATATCATCACGATAAGCGACTATTAGAAAAAATTCTTCCACCAAAGCAGACCCCTATTCCTCCTAGAACACTTGGCAAGTGATAACCCATTAAGCAAATTAGTGTACGTAACCTGTTGAAGCCAGCTTTAGCTGATGAATATACTGAGGGCTGAATCCATTTCTCAGTAACTCAAAATCCTCCATATCAATTTCAGATACACTTCCTTCACCCAAGATTTGATAAAGGCTCTTAGTCACAGTTGTTATTAGTTGTGTGTAGAAGTTAATTCTCACTATATTAGAAGTACAAACATAGTCGTTTTTAGCAAAGCGATAACTCATATCATCAACCACTACTCCCCACAAAACATAGCCAATTAATTTGTCCTCTTCCGTAACTGAAACAATCTGCCAATCTTTAATTATCGTGTTCATATTTCACCTTGGAAGTTTATTATCGTTAAATAATGATAGATCTTTAACATTAAAATTTCTAAGGTTATTGTGGGTTTCATACCAGATTTTTAAAGTATTTAACTGACAGTAATATGTTCTGAAATTACTGAGAAGACTGTCTCATTTTATGATCTAAAGAAATGCAATTATATCGTTTGAAGAATGCTGGCTAGCCGAGAGCTTTGTCTCATTTTCTAATACTAGAATACAGTAGTTTTATCAAACTAGATCGAATACACACTAAACTAGAACGAATACATAGAATATAGAGAGTCCACCTAACTATTTGATTTATAATTATTGTAGGCTTTTGACTTTGTATTCGTTTTAAAAAAGACTATATTTTTGCTATCCAAATTCTTTATTAACGGTTCTTGATATAAGAATTCCTCCATACCTATTATGAGTTAAAGACATTCAACTTACTCGTTTAGCCGTAATCGGTGTTTTTCAAGGCAGTTGTCGCCTAAATTGTTAAGCAGCTTCTTTATATTGCTCTGGATTTAACTCCACAGCACCTATTGGCTGCCAGTTTCTTTCACTTTTTGACCATCGCTCAGGATGCTCATTTCTTTTTTGTTGATACAACACTTTTCGTTTCGCTAATATTTCAATATCAAGACCATCATGCCTTTGACTTGGCGTAACAAACCTGATCCTGCTATGGCGATGCTCATTGTTGTACCAGTCAACAAACTCTTTCACCCATTGTCGTGCTTCATCTAAGGATTTAAATCCTTCAGAAGGCCAGCGTGGGTGATATTTTACCGTTCTAAACAGCGATTCTGAGTACGGATTATCATTACTTACTCTTGGCCGACTTCGCGAGGTAACAACACCTAAATCGTACATTTTAGCTCGCATTGTTAAACTTTTCATCGGTGAGCCATTATCTGAGTGCAATACCAAGTCTGTTTTTAAGCACTTTTCGCTCCACACACTGCGCTCAAGTAACTCTGCCGCTTGTTCACCTGTTTCATTGTGGTGAACTTCCCAACCAACCACTTTACGGCTGTAGATATCTTCTATCATATACAGATAATAGTGTTGTCCTATCACGGTTGTCGGCATATAACTGATATCCCAACTCCACACCTCATTCGCCTTTTTAGCGGTATAGCTTGTTGGTTTTTTATGACTATTTCTCGGTTTAGCTTTACCTCGGTGGTGCAGCATATTCTCAGCGTTTAATATGCGGTAAAAGCTTGACTCAGAAGCTATATATTCACCTCTGTCTGCCAGTATTGGAACTATCTGGCTTGGCGGTAATGAAGCAAACTCTTCAACATTACAAATATCAATAACAGCTTGTCGCTCTTGTGCACTTAGCTTGTTCAGTGGCTCTGGCCTAATGGCTGTTGGTCTTTTATCTTCACCAATAACACCATCAATACGCCAACGCTGTAGCGTGCGAGTTGATAAGCCAATAATTTTACATGCCTTATCTTGCCTCGCACCTGCCGCTACTGCTTTGCTAATTAGCCGTGCATGCTTTTGCCTATCGGTCAACGGTATTAGCTGTCCTCTTTTTCCTTCCAATAGGCATCGTACTTTTTTCCTAATACAAGCAATGCAGCGGCTTCCGCTAACGCTTTTTCTTTTCTTCGTAGTTCTCGCTCTAAGTCTTTAATGCGCTTCTTGTCAGCTTTTTGCTCTGGTGTTTGTTTTACTCTTTTACTCGGCTTTGATGTGTTACCTGCGATGCAAGCTTGCTTCCAACCTTTTATCTGCTCAGGATATAAACCTTTAGCTCGACAATACTCACTTAATTCAACTTTCGATAATGTGGATGTTTCGAGCACAACAGAAAATTTTTCTTCGTTTGAACACTCATCCAATGCTAATACCGATATCTATAAATTGAGAACAAAAAAATAAATTCTATGGCGATATCGCCCCTCTTCCACCTTAGAAAGCTAACTCACAATCGCCCAGAGAGCTTGATATTTGTACATACCGTGATGTATGAACTCCACGTTTTAAAAATAATAGTAAAAATTTAAAAAGCATACAATTGATATGCAACTAATCCCTTAACCGTATATGCTTTAATAAAACTATTTACTTTCAATTGATTTTAATTCTTTGCAATAACTAGTATACAAAAATGTAAATAACATAAACTCAGAGGCCATAACTATTTTTGCTAATATACTCGGCATTATAGTTAATATTCCATCAGTATTAAAAAATACGAACAAGCGAGTAAGTGCCATTAAAGCAAATAATGTCACTGCTCCAATATAAATAATTTGCTTAGGCTCATTTTTATCAACTTGAAATAAAATGACACCAAGAGCGATCATTAAACTTCCACTAACATTAGCGAAATAAATACTTAAACCTATAACTCCCACTAAGTTCATAGAAGTGAAAAAGTCATAAATAAAAATAGGTAAATAAAATGTTAGCCCCGTAATAGTTAAGAAGTAACTGACATATTGATTAATTATATTCATTATTACCTCATTTTAAGCTTAAGGATTTTTTCTGAGATAAGGTGATAACTATTAGGAAAAATTCTTGATAACAAGGTGAAAAACTTAGCGTCGCTTCCAATGATTACTCTGCGTTTATTTTTCTGCATGCCTTTAATGATCTGCGCAGCACAGCTTTCCGCTGTTGTGGCAAGTAGACCATTAAAGTTTTTCAACATATCTTGCCCATCATCCCCTTTACTACGACCAGAGTTGGCAATATTAGTTCTAATACCGCCTGGATGAACAGAGATACAATCAACACCTGTACCTTTTAATTCTTGCCATAGCGTTTCATTTAAACCACGAACTGCAAACTTACTCATATGATAAGCAGAAAGCGTTGGTAAAGTAACAATACCAAAAATACTAGATATATTAACTACTTGCCCAGACCCTTGTTTGATCATAGCGGGTAAAAAAGCTTTAGTCCCATATATAACACCCCATAGGTTAATGTTGAGTAGCCATTCGTACATTTCAATATCACAATCTACCACCGAAGCAGCAACAGCAACACCTGCATTATTAATAACAACATCTATTTGGTCGAAATGTTGTTGCACTTCTTCCGCATAACGAAAGAAATCATCCTTGCTCGTCACATCTAACTTGTTGCTTTTTACTTCTGCACCATTAGTAAGAGAAGCTATCGTTTCTGCCAAACCCTCTTCATTCACATCTGATAGGGCTAGTTTCGTGCCAAGTTCATGAAGCTGCTGAGCTAAACAACGACCAATGCCTGAACCTGCGCCTGTAACAACAACAACTTTGTTTGCTAAATTCATAAATATTCTCTTTACTTTTATTAGTTAACGGCGCGGTCATTATCAGACCAATACTGTTTACGAATTTCTGTTTTAAGTACTTTACCCACTGGGCTTCTAGGTAGTTGCTCGACAATATCTACAGTTTTTGGCGCTTTTACACTGCCTAACTTAGCTTTAACATGCGCAACTATTTGTTCTTCACTGATATCTTGGTTTGGTTTCAGTTGCAACACACCTTTAACCGACTCCCCCCATTTTTCATCAGGAACGCCGATAACAGCACAATCTTGTACTTCATCTAGTTCCATAATGGCTTGTTCAACTTCATTTGGATAAACATTAAAACCACCGGTGATAATCATGTCTTTTTTGCGATCAACAATGGTAATAAAGCCATCATCATCCATGACACCTATATCGCCAGTATGATGCCAACCAAATTCACGTGCCTCTGCCGTTGCCGCTTCATTATTCAAATAACCTGGGGTAACTAAATCACCTTTTATACAAATTTCACCACGCTCACCGTTTGCAACGCTATTGCCGTTTTCATCTAGAATTTGTACGGTATTAAACACACAAGGGCGACCAATACTTTGCAAACGAGATTCAATGATATTGCCTTCTTTATCTAAATAATCCCAAGGAGCTTTTGCTGTAATTGACGCTGGCGCTTCAGTTTGACCAAAAGCTTCGGTAAGCACAGGGCCAAAAATATCTATCGCTTGTTTTAGCTTTTCAAGGGACGTAGGTGCTGCGCCAACAATTAAGTGTTTCAAACTGCTGTAATCAAAATTACGTACATTTTCTAATGCCATCATCATATAAAGTACGGTTGGTGGAATGAAAAAGTGCGTAATGCTATATTTTTCAATCACCTTTAAAATGCTTAAAGGATCAGCTGCAGCCATGATGTAATTAGTACCACCGCGAGCAAAATGCGCACAGCCTAATATACCTGCGGTATGTGTCATAGGAGCCACAACTAAATGGGCGTCATTATCTTGATAACTAAAGTGAGCCCAAAAATTACTAAAAAACGTTTCAATGTTTTTATGCGTTAACATCACGCCTTTTGGCTCACCCGTTGTGCCACCTGTAGGGAATAAGGCAAACAAACCATTGGGGTCTTCATCATAAATTTCAAATGGTTGCTTGTAATGCTCAGTCCATGAGTCTAACACCGTGTCATCAACACTGTTGTTAATACAGATGATCTCTTTAATTGAATAGGCATTAGCTTTAATGGCTAGCGCCTCTTTTTCATAGCTTGAATGGTAAAACAATAATTCACCATCAAAACGATCTAGCAAGCTAATGTTTGATTCCAATGCATTTCTTGGGTTAATGGGTAACCATACAGCTTCAGAGCGAAATAAACCTAACAGCGTAACAAAGGCTTCACTACAGTTGGGTGATAAAATACCAATACGGGTACCTGCACTATAACCATTCCCATTTATTGCGCTTGCTATGTAATGAGATAGCTGCTGTGCTTCTTGGTAACTATACTGGCTTTTATCATCAACGAAGGCTAAATTGTCAGGATAAGATCGTGCACCATTATCAAAAAAATCTATAATTTTCATACTTTTTCCTACAACTAAATTTTGCTAGTTTAATCAACTTCTACTTCAATCATGCCAAAATTTTGTAATTGGCCTAGTAACTCTTTATAACCAACAGCCTGACAAGCTGAAACAAAACCGCTGTCGAGTTGGTGACCTTTAATTAAGAAGTTAGCTGTTGCTGCTTGTACAACACCCGTAAGTTGATATGGGTTGAAAGATCTTACTGTGCAACTTGAATGATTATTTCCACCACGACCTTTTACAAAGTCAGTACAACGGTGAACTAATGCATTTTCACGTGGTGGCATCCCAGGTTGAATACTTTCACCAATGGCTTTTAATTGTGCTGCTTGTTCTTCTTCAGGCAGCCCCTTTAAGTCATTTTCATACATTGACTGCATGCCAACTACTTGCTCCATTAACTCACGATTAGTAAAGCCTGTGAGTTGACGACAGTTACGTACACGGGCATCTCCTTCAAAAATTAATGGTAGTGAACCCCCACCCCATGGATGAGTTAATTTAGTCATAGTTTCACCTGGCACTACCACTTCATATCCTTTGGCTTTTGGCCAAATTGCTCGCTCATTATCTTGGATAAAAAAGGCATCATCAGCAGCTTGAAACATTGAAAAAATTGACTGTACAGAACCATAAGTTGGCGTGCCAGCGGCGTAACAAATTGCTTCTAAGGTATCAATACCCGGAGTTTCAAGCGTAATATTCGCTGCAATTTCAAGCGGAACATACATGTAGGAAGTACAAGGCGCTAATACTTTTCCATTGGCCTTATACTGATCAGAGAACTTACTTTTAGCTTGATCCATGAAGAATATTTCACCCGTAGTATCAAGGTAGTGAATGTTTGCATTGGCAGCAGCTTCCACTACGGTTTCACCAAAATAATGGAAAGGTCCTACGGTATTACATACCACTTGGGTATTTTTAAATAATTCGATTAATGCTTCAACGGTATGCTCTACTTCAACTACTTCGTAGTCTGCCGTTTCTATACCTGGCACCAATTTCATTGCTTCTTCAATACGTGCAGCATTACGGCCTGCAGCAATAAAAGGAATACCATAGTTTCTTAATGCTTCCGCAACTAAACGGCCAGTATAGCCACTAGCACCATATACGACTACTGGTTTTGTATTTGACATAATTTTTCCTTTAACTTCATAGCGATTACTAAAATTTGAGTATAAAAAGCACGCCCCTGTATGATTACTCACAAGAGAAAAATTCTTAATGCTTTAGGATTATTTATATTCTATCTATTTACGATTTAGCTTTATAAGCATCGCTAAGCCACTGTGCTGCTTTAAGCGACAATAAATTATTTTCACCATCTTCAATTAATGAAGCACGGGCATCTCTTAATAATTTTTCTAGCGGATATTCACGGGTTAAGCCATTACCACCAAACAAGCTCATGGCTTCACCTGCTGCATCATAAGCATTTTGAGTAACAAAGGTTTTACTAGTGATTGACGCCAATAAATGAGGACCATTTTCGCCATAATTATATTGAGCGGCACGATGAGCCATAGCTCTAGCCGTTTCAGTTTTTTGAAAAGTGTTAAATAGGCGAAGTTTTACTGACTGGTGGTTAATAATTTCAGTACCACCTTGTTTGCGTTCGTGTACATACTCAATAGCATGGTCATAGGCTGCACGAGCCACGCCAGTAAAAGTAAAACCCATTTCCATATTGGCAAAAGTTAAGGTACCAAAAAATGACTTTTCAGCTTCCTCTTTTTCTGCAACTACGTATTTTCTAGGGATACGCACTTCGTCAAAATAAATTTCACCTTGTGGCAATGCGCGTTGACCAATTTTGTCTAATGGTTTGCCTTTTGAGACACCAGGTAAATTAAGTGGCACTAAAGCGGCAATACAATTTAAGCCGCCTTTGCCGTTATGAATACCATCACCAAAATCACAACCACAAAAAACATAAGCATTTTCGGCAATAGGTGCGCCTGAAACCCAAGCAGAACTTTGACCTGTGATCACCACTTCATCGCCGTCAAGTCGGGCAATTAAGTTTCCTTTCGCGTGTTGGCTACCGGGATGCACACATTGCGCATCTAAATCAGCACAATCACTACCTCTGTCAGGCTGAGTGGCAACCCAGCAACCCACTTTACCAACAAATTTTTCAATTAATTCTTCATCACCACTCATCAAGGCAACGAATGAAGGGAAAGAACTCGCAACCGTTAAAATAGCTAAACCTGAATCACCCCAACCAAATTCTTCAAATATTATCGGAATAATGCGTGCTTTTTGCTCGCTGGTCATTTCAGCAATAGCACTTAAATCTAACAAGCCAGAATCCACTACTTGTTGTAAGTAAGCATAGAGTGGTGAGCCTTGTGCAATCACCTCTTCTGGCGTCATTTTGTCAAGTTGCTCACCAATAGGACGCATAACTTCTTCGGCAAAACGATGCGCCATTTGTTGTATCAACTTTTCTTCTTCGGTCATGGTGCCTTCCAAGCCACTAATTCCTAGATTGGGTGGTAATACTTTATCGACAACAAACATAATAATTTCCTCGTTAAACTTTAAGTCTTAAATAGCAGAACATATTTTGTTCAATATGCGCTGCTGTAAGCACTATTTAAAATTGATAACCTAATTCTAAAGCTATTTCTCTACCTTCATGTAAAGCATGAGCAAAAGCTCCATCGTTCAATGGAATTTTAGTAGTATAAGTTTCATAGTCTTGGTCAAGTAAATTACTCACCGTTAGTGCTACATGCCAGTTATGATCAAGCGATGTCAACGTGGCTCGGTAATCAACTAAGGCAAAGCCATCTTGTTTGGTCAGTGTTTCATTATCGGAAGCGGTAGTGTGGTCTGTTTTGTAACTCACACTTAACATATTTGTTATTTCATATGCATCAGATACATCCCAAATATGCTCTGCGTTAATTACTGTTTTAAATTTAGGAACCCAAGGTACTTCTCTACCTGACCAATCACAGCTATCTTCCACACCTTCAGGATCTTCAGAGAAACTACAAGCTGCATCGGTAAACTCATCATAAGTAAAATCTAAATATTCAGCATTAGCAGTGAAAATTAAATTGTCTGTAGCAATCCATGTTAACTCTACATCAACCCCTTGCTGAATAGAGCTTGCTGCATTACCCACATTAAAACCGACACTTCCGTTAAAAACTGATACTTGTAAATTGTCATACTGACCGTAGAAAGCACCGACATTTAATCGCACATCATCCCAGTCTTTCTTAAAGCCAATTTCAAAGGCATTGGCTTCCTCATCTTCAAACTCAACAGCATCTCTATCAGTACCTTCATATAACAAATCAAAGCCACCAGCTTTCGCACCATTTGCCCAAGAACCATAAAGCATGGTGTTATCGTCTAATTGATAGCGAACACTGGCTTGAAACATGGTGTGATCTTCTTTACGTACTAAATCATCGAATATGTGAGGGGCACTTCCTGGTGCAACTAGTTGATAACCCATATAGTAATCTGGTGCTAGTACCACACCAGGGGGTTGACCAACTAACCAACCAAAATCTCTAACACCGCCCATAGCAGGGTCATCAACATGTTCAACATCTGCTAAGGCTATTGACTGCTCTGCTGTCTTCTTATTTGACGAATAACGAGCACCCAAAGTAATACTCCATTTATCTGATAAGGCATAATCCGCTTGTGCAAAAATAGCGCTCTGCTTGGTATTTTGATCTAAAGTTGCATGACGTGAAAAAGGAGAAATAAGCGTACCAACAACAGCTTCAGGTAAGCCTGTTTTTAATGCCAAAATAAGTGGGATATTAAAATCAGCATAATAGTCATTTTTAAAATCATCATCTTGGTAATAACCACCAAGAAGAATATCTAGGTTATCGTTAACATTAATCGCTAAGCGAAGCTCTTGTGAAAACTGCTTATAAGTTTCACCTTGTGCGGTATCAATAATAGTAAGTGGTGTAATATCCACATCATACACTTGCCCGTAATCATAACTACTCATTCCAGTTATAGAGGTAAACGTCAAGCTATCGCTTAAGTTATATACAATTTCTAACATGGTTTCTTCTGTTTCTACTAAGCTTCCGTCCCTACCATTAGTAAATGGTGCACCGTTACCAATATTTAATTCATCGTCTCCCATGCCTAAGCCAATTAAAGAGGAGTCTGTTTTATCGGTTAAATCAGTATTTAAGTGCATTAAAGGGTCGAGATTATGTCCTATGCTTTCAAAGTTTCCCTGCTCATAACGTAAATACAAACTTAAATCAGTTGTTGACTCCCATACAGCGCCAATTCTAAAAGCATCATCTTTGGCTTGAGGTTCGTAGTCTTGTGAATCGACATAATTATTAAACGCTGCTCCTTTAGCTTTTTCTCTATATTTACCCGCAAAGCGCACAGCAAAGTCATCACCGAGTGGAATATTAACGCCACCACTAAACTCGGTTTGTTCGTAATCAAAGCCATACCTAGCAGTAATATTTCCTGTCACTTCAGAATCTAACTCTGGACGCTTAGTTATCATACTAATCGCACCACCAATTGAGCTATTACCATACAAAGTTACTTGTGGACCTTTTAAAACCTCAACTCGCTCCATATCAAAAAAACCTGCTCGCTGCTGGTTCATACGCCCACGATAAATACCATCAACATAGGTGCCTACCGATTGTTCAAAGGATGCATTATCGCCAGAAGAAACTCCTCGTAAAGACAACCGACTTTGTATAGCTAATTTAGGCTGTTCTAATCCGGGAACAAAATTACTTAAATCTTCTAAATCATTAACCCCCATGTCTTCAATGAATTCACCTGTTACTGCATTAACACTCATAGGTACATTTTGAATCGATTCAATTTTTTTACGTGCAGTCACTTCAATCACTTCAATTGAAACTTTTTTAGCTTCTTTTTTTACTTGTTCTTGCGAAAAAGCATTCGTACTACAAGCCAAAGAGGCAAAAACCGTCAATGCAATTTTGTTATATTTGAATATGCTTTTTTTAGTTAAATTTTTCATTTCAGTTCCCCATAAACTTAATGTGGTAAATATTTTTATTGTCGTTATTTGTATTTAATAGTGTTTTTCGAAAATGTTAACGAATCCTGCGCTACCAAGTCCGCCATTGTGCTGTAAGCCTAGCCGAGCATTTTCAACCTGACGAATGCCAGACTGCCCTCTAAGCTGTTGTACAATTTCTGTTATTTGCGCTAATCCTGTTGCGCCAAGTGGGTGCCCTTTTGCTAATAAACCACCTGATGGACCTATTACCACTTTACCCCCATAAGTATTATTACCCTCAAGCACAAATTTTTCCATTTCATCTTCTGCACATAGACCGAGTGCTGAATAAGTGATGATTTCATTACTGGTAAAACAGTCATGCAACTCAATGACATCAATATCATCTGGTGATACACCTGCATCATTGTAAGCTTGGTTAGCTGACTCTCTACTTAAACCTCTAAAAGCGACATCAAGCGCATTGCTTTCAAAAAATTCAGCTTTATCACTACAAAACCCACTACCTTTTAATGTTACTTGAATGGCTAAATTATGCTTTTTAGCAAACGCTTCACTGCAAACAATTATTGCTGAAGCACCGCAACTCGGCGGACAAGCAAAAAACTTACGTAAACCTCGATAAATGGCTGGTTTTTCTAATACCTGTTCAATACTCATTGGCTGACGATATATCGCGCAAGGGTTGTGCTTGGCATGCTCTCTTGATTTAACAGTGATTTTAGCCAACGTTGTTTCCGAAACACCATATTCCTTCATTAGCAATTCAGCTTGACAGCCAAACATAAGAATCGCTGGAGGAATATTTCGCTCACTGTCAGGTAAATTCAATAAATCAGCTACAGCTTCTGTATGTCGTTTGACTGGGCTTAATCTATCAGGAAAAACCATGTCGATTGCCCCAGGAGACATTTGCTCAAAACCTAAAGCCATCACACATTCTGAGATACCAAACTTTATTGCTTGGGCAGCATGAGCAAATGCCGTAGAGCCACTAGCACAATTATTATTTACATTAGTGATAGGAATGCCAGTAATACCAACATTATATAAAGCAGCTTGGCCTGCACAACTATCGCCATACACATATGAACAATAAGCTTGATCTATATTTTTATAATCTAATCCCGCATCTTTTAATGCCGCAATGGCTGCACCTTTTCCCATTAAGTCATAACCCATACTTTCACCGGGCTTTCTAAATGGCACAATACCAACACCACAAACAACAACTTTATTACTCATGTAATTTCCTTAAACAGTAATTTTCATTTCAATTTTGCGACCAATAAAAAGGGTAACTTGATTAAAAATAATTCAACTGTGATTACATTACGGGATATTTTTCATTCAAAATCGAGAAAAAAAGACAATAAATTGCTAATTCACGACATTCTGTCGTAAATCACATTTTTTTGATCAACTTTCTGAGGGGATATGGTGTCGAGTTTTTACTCTATTTACGTTGTTGTTGTTGCCATTTTTTAGGGGAAATACCAAACCAAGATTTAAAGGCGTTGGTAAATGAACTGGCCTCTGCATAACCTAGTTCTAAAGCAACTTGTGTTATTGAATTATGAGTATTAGTTAAAAGTTTCTGAGATTCTTCCTTTTTCACCTCGTTAACTAAATTCTTAAACGTCGTATTCTCTAGTGCAAGCTTTCTGTTAAGTGTCCGTTTATTTAAACTAAACTGCTCTGAAACATAATCAATATTGCATTTTGCATCAGCTAGCACATTACGGATAACATTACGTACTCTACTACTGTAATTTGTTTGATCAGCTTCTTTGTTAACATAATCTTTTAATAAAGCGTTATATTGAGGATCTATTTCTTCAAGCTCTATATCTAGTAAATAACTTGGAAAAATAACTTCATTATGCGATTGATTAATTTTTACTGTTGTTTTTAATAATCGTTTATATTGGTTTAATGAATGTTTATCTCTTGCCCCTAGCCTTACTTCACTTGGTTTAAAGTCATCTCCAAGTAATGATTTTAATAGCCCTAAAGTACAACCCATAATTAAATCTGCAACATGGTGATTATTTTTACTTGGCACTAAAGTGGGATCGATCACTAGAAATGCTTCTTCCTTGTCAAAACGAAAACTAGATGATATAGAGTCTTGGGCATGGATGTATAGGTTATTTACTAAAGCATGTAGCGCACTTTTTACATTAGGAGTATCTCTAACAATTAAGCCAACAATGCCTAAAGCACTAGCCTTTTTATTTTGACCTAGAATTAAGCCTATATGGTAACAGTTGGTCTCGGTAGCAGCATTTGATAAAAGCTCAGCTAATTTTTCAAGGGAAATAAATTTATCGTAATGTGCTTGATTGAATGTTTGTGGAGCAACAGAAGAAAGTGCGCAAATATTAGCGAAGTCACCACCGAGAGATTCCACCGTTTTTTCAAAACCAGCAATAGCTGCTGTTCTTACATGCTTCATTATTTATTTCCTGTTGATATACCAAAAATACTGATTTAAAGGTACAAGCATTATTACTCAAGTATATACCTATCATAACTTATCGAGTTTATAGATTTGCTTAAACACAGTATTTGTTCTAAACAGCGATCAATTCAAATTCACTTGGAGATAGCTTAATACACGGTTTCTATTTTTTAGATAATAAGCCACGACTCCTAAAATCACATTCACCATAAACCCTGGTCGGCTATACTCTACTTGTAAAATGTTTTTCAGTTGATAATTTATCGTTTCAATAACATATCTCTTTGATAACAATGTTCTATTAAACGCTAACATAGCTTTCAAATTTCTACGTACAGTTGTAACCTAGGTACAGATCAATTTCAGGTAGCTTTTCACTTAGTTTTCTCCCATATATCCCTATCAGCAGAGGTTTTACATAATCCTAGTATTGGCGTTCTATAGTGGTATTGCTAGGGGTTATCTTAAGGTTTGTATAATTGACAGAAGCAATTAACTCTATTTCCCACACAGGTAAAAATTTATAATAAAAATCATCTACATCACAAAAATATACCTATTAGTTTATCCATCTGCCCACCTTTTGTGCTTTCAAATCGTTTGTAGTCGAAAGATTAGATCGCTAGATGGGCAATTAGTTCAGTTATCAACCTGCTCTCAAATTATATATTACAAATATACTACTATTAAGGTTGTATCTGTTGATAAATAATATCTAGAGAAATTCATGTTTAATAAATCACTCCGACATATTTGTGTGTTTTTAATCTCTTTAATGACTTCACCTCTTTCTGCCACTGGTAAAATTTCAATCGTCATTCCTGACTTAGTTGAGTATCAGTTAGATCAAGCACTGCTGGCAAAAGTATTTGCTACAAAAGTAAATTATACCGTCCAACCATTAAAACGCTCTGTTCTTAGCTTTCAGCGCGAAGAGTTTGATTGTTTTATGGGCGGCAGCATAAAAACAATGAAAACTTATTACAATATGAGCGTAATTGAAAGTAATGCTATATAAATTGGGGAATTGGTGTTTTTACATTACTCAGCCAACGAACAATTAATCATGCTGCTGAATTAAAAAACAAATCTGCTGTCATTGTACGTGGTAACAGCTTTTTAAAAGATATAAAAAATAAATTCAATTTATCTGATCTTGCCATTGTTACCCGAGATAAACAGGTTATCGATATGCTTGAAGCGCAACGAGTTGATATCGCTTTTTATTGGTACCCTGTTTTAAAAGAAGTAGATAACATTCATCGCAACAAAGCGTTGTCTCTTTATCAAGATAAAAGTAGGCTCGTTTGCCACCCTACCACTGATAATGAAATATTTATTCAAAAGTTTAACGAACATTTGCAAAAGTTAAAAAATAACGGCTGGCTAAAAAAAGAAAAAAACAAGTACTTTCAATAAAATCATTTACTTGCCTTAGAATATTTTAACATCGTTTATCAACCTTGTACTTAAATGAAAAGAATGTTATTTCACTTCTTAACCATAAAAGTCACCATAGTCTTTTATTAGTACTTTTCTTTACCATTATTATTTATTTCACTAAAGATAAATCACTTAATGACCAAGTTCGATCAAACCAAGGTTGCAGCGGACCATATAAACGAAGAATTGTGAACCATGCTTTATTTGGTGTAGTTTGAGTCCAGTTCGCAACAGGTTTTCCTTTAGGCGCTGCTGGACCAAAATATAAAGTTACTGAACCATCTTTATTATAAATCAAATTGTCACGTTTATTATTTTTGCTCGGATATATAGAGCCACCAGGTACTTGTAACTCTGAACGTGTTTGTGCATCATAAGCCACAATTGACCAAAAATCTTTTGCCGGTACACCTGCGCCTAGCGTTACTTGATAGGTTTTTTCACCATGCAAAACATCACCGTTTATATCGCCAGTAGTCATAGCATAGTTAGAACCAATACCTGGGATTTGTAGTGCCATAGCAGGGGTGTTAACAGTTGCAATATAGAAGAATAGTGTTCGAGCATCCATATTACGACCACCCATGCCTTTATCTAATAACCATTGATAATCACGACCAACAAAACCAGTGAACCATTGTTTATCTTCAAATATTTTAGCTTTAGGGTCACGAGACTTAAAGGCAATACTACGAGCAGTGGCATTACCCACTTGTACAGCATCTTTTAAAATAGCTTTCATACGTGCATCAGGGTTAAAAGGTTTACCTTTTTGAAGGCCTATGGCTGCAGCTTGTCCACGAAGCTCTGGATCTAAGAATGAAATAGGTTCTTTTTGCAATACATACCATAACTCTTCATAAAACTTATAATCATTAGCATGTATAGTATTGAAGAACTTGCCAGAGCCATTAATAAATTTCATTTTTTTAGGATTGTTTGCTTTAGTTAATGGGTAAATTTTAAGACCTGTACGCCACATATTTGATGCATGATCAGGTTTACCATCTTTTAAGAAACCACGTAAAATTAACCAGTTATTGTAACTTTTAGACTGAGCAACCCAAACTTTTTTCATTTTACCTGCAATCATTGTTTCAACACGTGTATCTTTGCTACGATGTTTCATTCCATTAAGTGTTGGTTTTAACTCACCTTTATAATCTGGAGGTAAAATAATGTAAGTGCCACCTTTTTTTGCATCTGGACCTGGTGCGCCCATATCGACAACAAAACGGAAAAAAGCATCATTGACTGTTCCAGGGCCAGCACCTGCTGGAATTTCAACAACCGTAGCACCATCTTTTTCTAAATCAAGCATAGCACAAGCGTATACTGTGTCAGTGTTACCAGTTAAAAATAGTGGTGTTGAATCCATTAAGTTATCAAAAACTAACACTTTATTTGAGTCATCAACCCCAACACTTCTCATACCAATACGTATACCTTCAACAGAAGTTGCAGGAATAAAGTTTAAAAACACATCGACGCCACGAATAAAATCTAAGTTGTCATATATCTTATTTAAAGTATCATCTGTAGGAATACCGTCATAAAAATTCAATTCGCCAATACGCGTATTAATCTTATTTGGTGTCATAATTTTTTTTGGTATTTTCTCATTAAAGCCAGGTGTTATTTTCTCTGCAAATACAAGCGACACTTGTATAGAGTTTACTAATAAAAAAGTACTTAGGATGGTAAATATAGGCTTCATTAATTTGAACAAAGGTATTCTCCAATGATTTTCTGACAAAAACATTATCAATAATAAATTAAAAATAAAATAGCTATTACATGACAATTAATTGTTAATTCACGACATTATTTAATATATCAATCAACTGTGTTTCAAGCTTTTCATTGACTCTTAATTAAAAGGTAAATCTCTGCAAGATCAATTCGCCCTACTTTCAGTGTAAAGATATCTCCTATTTGGATCACCTTTCATCGTATTTAAAAAGCATGACCTGCCTCTTAAACGTTAAAAGCTTTCAAACAAAAAAACGCCCTGTTACTTCACAGTAACAGGGCGTTTATTATTTTATTCACTAAACCTTTATCAATACCTTAAAGGTATGGGTTAGTTTGTCTTGTTAGTCGCTTGAATAACGCGTAATTGCGCTACTGCACGAGCTAATTCAGCAGCAGCAATTGCAAAGTCAACATCAGCGCCATGGGCGTTCAAGTTTTCTTCTGCGCGTTGCTTAGCTTCAAGAGCCGCTTGTTCATCCAAGTCCGCGGCACGTGTAGCAACGTCGGCTAACACGATAACGTTATTTGGTTGAACTTCTAACATACCACCTGAAAGATAGATAACTTCTTCACTACCATCTTCTTTGGTGATTAACGCCATACCAGGTTTTAGTGAGGTCAATAAAGGTGCATGACCAGGCATAATACCTAACTCACCTTCACTACCTGTGATCTGTAATGATTTAATGCTGCCTGAGAACAAGCTTTCTTGTGCACTAACAACATTTAGATTTACAGTAAATAATGCCATTTGACTCGACCTCTAATAGTGTAAGTATCTAAACAAGAGCTTAGATACTTACTAGATGATTACATCTTACTCGCTTTCTCTATGGCTTCTTCAATAGAACCAACCATGTAGAATGCTTGCTCAGGCATGTCATCAAAATCACCCGCTAAAATGCCTTTAAAGCCAGCGATGGTGTCTTTTAATGATACATACTTACCTGGAGAACCTGTAAATACTTCAGCAACGAAGAACGGCTGAGATAAGTAACGCTGTATTTTACGTGCTCTAAATACAGTTTGCTTATCTTCTTCAGATAACTCATCCATACCTAAGATGGCGATGATATCTTTAAGTTCTTTGTAACGTTGTAATACTGTTTGTACACCACGAGCAGTTTCATAATGTTCAATACCAACCACTAACGGGTCTAACTGACGTGAAGATGAATCTAGTGGGTCAATCGCAGGGTAGATACCTTGCGAAGCAATATCACGACTTAATACAACAGTTGCATCTAAATGCGCAAAAGTAGTTGCAGGGCTAGGGTCAGTTAAATCATCCGCAGGTACGTATACCGCTTGAATTGAAGTGATTGAGCCTTTGTTTGTTGAAGTAATACGCTCTTGTAATATACCCATTTCTTCAGCAAGTGTTGGTTGATAACCAACCGCTGATGGCATACGACCAAGTAGTGCTGATACTTCAGTACCTGCAAGTGTATAACGGTAAATGTTATCTACGAAGAATAATACGTCACGACCTTCGTCACGGAATTTTTCAGCCATAGTCAAACCAGTAAAGGCAACACGTAAACGGTTTCCTGGAGGCTCGTTCATTTGACCGTAAACTAACGATACTTTATCAAGTACATTAGAATCGTTCATTTCGTGATAGAAATCGTTACCTTCACGTGTACGCTCACCAACACCAGCAAATACTGAGTAACCACTGTGCTCGATAGCGATGTTACGGATAAGTTCCATCATGTTTACTGTTTTACCAACACCAGCACCACCGAAAAGACCTACTTTACCACCCTTAGCGAATGGACAAATTAAATCGATTACTTTGATACCTGTTTCTAACAGTTCATTTGACATCGCTTGTTCAGCGTAAGCTGGCGCTTCACGATGAATAGACCAGCGAGCTTTTTCGCCAATTGGACCTGCTTCATCAATAGGCTCACCAAGTACGTTCATGATGCGACCTAAAGTCTCAACACCAACAGGTACTTGAATAGATTCACCTGTATTTAATACATTCAGACCACGACGCAAACCGTCTGAAGAACCCATAGCAATAGTACGTACAACGCCGCCACCAAGCTGCTGTTGAACTTCAAGTACTAAACCTTCAAGGTCACCTTCGGTTATTTTTACTGCGTCATATACCTGAGGTACGGCATCTTGTGGAAATTCAACATCCACAACTGCGCCAATTATTTGGACGACTTTACCTGTACTCATGTTTATTCCTCTTAATTTAAGTTAGCTAAGCATCGCTGTAGCTAACTTTTCTTTAAATTACGAAAACTGTTATCAGTTCAGTTCAATTACAGAACTAGACTGCTTACCCTACCGCAGCTGCACCAGCAACAATCTCACCCAATTCTTGAGTGATTGCCGCTTGACGCGCTTTGTTGTATATCAATTGTAGGTCGTCGATTAAATCACCCGCATTATCTGTTGCGGCTTTCATCGAAACCATACGAGATGCTTGCTCACAAGCGATATTTTCAACAACACCTTGGTATACTTGAGACTCAATATAACGAACTAATAATTGATCTAACAATACGTTAGCATCAGGTTCGTAAATATAGTCCCAACGATGACTAATTGCTTCGTCATCTGATTTAGGTAAAGGTAACAATTGATCAATTGTCGGCTCTTGCGTCATAGTATTAACAAATTTGTTATATATAACGTATAACCTATCAATTTCACCGTTATCATAAGCTTTAAGCATTACCGCTACACTACCCACCAAATCAGTGAGTGAAGGGGAATCACCTAAGCCCGATACCTGTGCAGTGACTTTAGCGCCCATATTGTTGAAAAATGATGTAGCCTTTGAGCCAATTACACTAAATTCAACTTCAGTACCTGATGCTTGCTTTTGCGCAGCATCAGCTAGCACTTTCTTAAATAAATTAATATTTAAGCCACCACACAAACCACGGTCACTTGAAACGACAATGTAGCCAACACGCTTAGCTTCACGTTCTTCCATATATGGATGACGATATTCTAAATTACCAAGCGCAATATGACCGATCACATTTCGTATATTTGTCGCGTATGGACGAGAGGCCGCCATGCTATCTTGCGCTTTGCGCATTTTACTAGCGGCAACCATTTCCATAGCGTTTGTGATCTTTTGAGTGCCTTTAACACTCGCAATCTTGGTTTTTATTTCTTTACCAACGGCCATGACTCTTCTCCGAAAACGTTACTTAATTAAAGACTCGATTACCAAGTTTGCGTAGACTTGAATAACTCAAGTGCTTTATTCAAACTAGCTTCAATATCTTTATTGTAGTCACCATTTTCATTGATAGTAGCCATCAACTCAGCATGTTCACTGTTTACATATGCATGTAAAGCGGCTTCACAATCAACAATTTTATTGATTGCTACGTCAGTTAAATAGCCTTTTTCTGCGGCAAATAATGACACGGCTGTTTCAGCAATTGACAATGGGCTGTATTGCTTTTGCTTCATCAATTCAGTAACGCGTTGGCCGTGCTCTAATTGAGCGCGAGTCGCATCATCTAAATCTGAGGCAAATTGAGCAAATGCTGCTAATTCAGCATATTGAGCTAGTGCTAAACGAATACCGCCACCAAGTTTCTTGATGATTTTCGTTTGTGCAGCACCACCAACACGAGATACTGAAATACCGGCGTTAACAGCTGGGCGAATACCCGCGTTAAATAAGTTAGATTCTAAGAAAATCTGACCATCGGTAATTGAGATTACGTTTGTTGGTACAAAAGCAGATACATCACCGGCTTGCGTTTCAATAATAGGTAAAGCAGTTAAAGAACCTGTTTTGCCTTTTACTTCACCGTTAGTGAATTTTTCAACATATGCTTCGTTTACACGAGCAGCGCGTTCTAATAAACGACTGTGAAGATAGAAAACGTCACCTGGATAAGCTTCACGACCTGGCGGACGACGAAGTAGTAATGAAATTTGACGGTAAGCAACAGCTTGCTTAGACAAATCATCATATACGATTAACGCATCTTCACCGCGGTCACGGAAGTATTCACCCATTGAACAACCTGAATAAGGTGCTAAGTATTGTAGTGCAGCCGCTTCAGAAGCTGAGGCAACAACTACTATAGTGTTTGATAACGCGCCATGCTCTTCTAAGTTACGAACAAGGCTCGCTACCGTAGAAGCTTTCTGACCGATAGCAACGTAGACACATTTAATACCGGTATCTTTTTGGTTGATGATAGCGTCAACTGCAATCGCTGATTTACCGATTTGACGATCACCAATGATTAATTCACGCTGGCCACGGCCAATTGGAATCATAGAGTCAATAGACTTGATACCAGTTTGAACTGGTTGGTCTACTGATTTACGTTCGATAACACCCGGTGCAACAACTTCTACTGGAGAGAAGCCATCATTTTCAATTGGGCCTTTGCCATCAATTGGTTCACCTAAAGTGTTTACTACGCGGCCTAAAAGACCACGACCTACAGGTACTTCCAATATACGGCCAGTACCTTTTACTTTTTGTCCTTCAGCTAAGTCCGCGTACGGACCCATAACTACCGCGCCGACCGAATCACGGTCTAAGTTTAATGCGATAGCAAAACGGCTACCAGGAAGTTCGATCATTTCGCCTTGCATTACATCGGCAAGGCCATTAATACGAATAATACCATCTGTTACAGAAACGATAGTACCTTCGTTACGAGCTTCGCTGACAACGTTAAACTGTTCAATACGATTTTTGATCAGTTCAGCGATTTCAGTGGAATTCAGTTGCATGCTCTGTTCCCTTATTTAATCAGTGCTAGGATTGTAAAGATTGTGATAAACGGTTCAATTTACCTTGGGTAGAACCATCAATGACCATATCGCCAGCTTGAATTACCAAACCTGAGATTATGCTCTTATCAACTTTACAATTGAGCTTTACTTTACGTGCTAAACGCTTTTCAAGCGCGGCGCTTAATGTTTCTGTTTGTGCTGTTTTTAATTCAACAGCAGAAGTAACATTAACATTCACAGTTTTTTCGTGTTCTGCTTTTAATTCACAAAACTGCTCTAAAACTTGTGGCAGTGCCAGCAAACGATGATTTTCAGCCAATAACTTTAAAAAGTTTTGGCCCTTGCTTTCAACTTGCTCACCACAAACATTCAAAAATAATGTTGTTGCTTGCTCAACCGAAACACCACCACTAAGGTAGGTTTTGATTGTGTCGTCATTTGAAACCTGTGCGGCAAAAGTTAGTTGTTCTAACCAACTTTCAACGGCGTTAGCTTCAACAGCAAAGTCAAACGCTGCTTGTGCGTAAGGACGAGCGATAGTTGTCAATTCAGACATAGCGCTATCCCCTTAAAGCTCAGCGATGAGTTTGTCTAAGATGTCGCTGTGTGCAGCAGCATCTATTGAACGTTCAAGAATTCTCTCGGCACCGGCAATAGCAAGAACGGCCACTTGTTGGCGTAGTTCTTCTTTAGCGCGATTACGTTCAGTTTCGATTTCTGTATGACCAGCAGCTAAGATTCTTTCTTTCTCAGCTTGTGCCTTACCAGCAGCTTCTTCAATAATTTTAGCTTCATGCTTTTTAGCAGCATCAACAATGGACGCAGCTTGAGATTTAGCTTCTTTTAATTGAGCTGTAGCTTTTTCTTGAGCAAGCTCAAGATCTTTAGCAGCACGGTCTGAAGCCGCAAGTCCGTCAGCAATAGTAGCTTGACGACCTTCGATAGCAGCCATAATCGGCGGCCATACGAACTTCATACAGAAAATTACAAATACGACAAACGCAATTAATTGGCCAATAATAGTGGCATTAATATTCATTTGTGTACCTCCTAATCAATTATTCGTTTAAAAAATAAAGTTGGCAAATTAACCAATTTTAACGAATAAGATGTATAAGCCCATTGCTACACCGATCATCGCAATAGCATCGATAAGACCCGCTACAATGAACATTTTAACTTGTAGTTGTGGTGCTAATTCAGGTTGACGAGCAGCAGATTCTAAGAATTTACCACCTAATAGACCAAAACCGATAGCAGTACCTAAAGCGCCAAAGCCGATAAGTAATGCCGCAGCAATATACATTAAGCCAATGTTTTCCATTTTTATCTCCGATTGTTTAAAGTTAAAGTTTAAAAGTAAAAATTTGTTTCTCGGGCTTCCTGCCCTAAACCCTTCGGGTCCGGCTAATGCCGTTCTAACTTATTCCCGAAAAGTTAGTGATCTTCGTGAGCTAAACTAAGATATACAATAGTTAGCATCATAAAAATAAACGCTTGTAATGGGATAACCAACAAATGGAAGGTTGCCCAAATAAAGTGTACTGGCAATTGGTATAAACCAAGAGTTGCAATAAGCAAGAATATTAATTCACCCGCATACAAGTTACCAAATAAACGTAATGATAATGCTAAAGGACGAGCTAGCAAGGTAACTATTTCAAGGATAAAGTTAATTGGGTACAGAGACCAATGACCAAAAGGTTGACTATAAAGCTCTTTCATAAAGCCACCAACGCCTTTTACTTTAATTGAATAGTATATGATAAGAAAGAATACGCCACCTGCAAGTGCGAATGTTAAGTTAGGATCAGTAGTCGGCACGGGTTTCATGTAAATGTGCGACATTTCAATACCTGAAACTAAACTAATTAGCCAAGGTAATAAATCTACTGGCACCCAATCCATGGCGTTCATTAATAAAACCCAGACAAAAATAGTTAAGGCTAGCGGAGCAATAACAGCATTTTTACCATGAAAAGTACCTTTTACACTATCATCAACAAATTCAATAACCATTTCAACTGCACATTGCAGTTTACCTGGTACACCTGTTGTTGCTGATTTTGCAACTGAGCGAAAGATAGAAAGAAAAACCAAGCCTAAAAACACCGACCAACCTAATGTATCAAGGTTCCAGCTCCAAAAGCCTTCACCAACAGTTAAATTAGTTAAATGATGTTTAATATATTCTTGGCTGGTAAGTGTTGCTTGTGTAGCAGCAGCTGCAGACATATTAATGTTCCCAAAGATTAAAGTTTAAAAATAAAATTCTTTTGTAGGTTAGCCTTTAGGCTATCTCTTTTATTATTGACGGGTTAAAGCCCGACCTACATTTCCCGCTATTGTCTAAAAATTAGCGGTGTAAGCAATGGCATAACCATAACTATACAAAACATAACAAAAAACGGTATTGGCAGTAGCACTAAAAACTTAAAGGCGAGTGCAAATAATAAAGCCGTTAATAACATTTTCAATTTCACGCCGCTAAAAAAGGATTCAACCACTAATTTAGACGACTTAGCTCCAGCATATTTAAAGGCTTTAAGAGCAAAAACAACATTGGGTACTATGGCTACTATACCAGCAACTAAAGTTGATTTGGCATGAGCTAAATCCCAGATAAAATAAGTTATTAGCGTTGTTAATAACACCACAATAGTAGTGAATAATATTTGTGATAAGGCAAATTTTCGCCCTGCTTTAGTTAATTTATTATTCATTATTACTAGTTCGAAACGGGTTAAAAAGCTGTTAGTAAATATGATTACTCTATATACGAATAAAATCGTAAGCAAACGAGCTTTTTAAAGTAAAAACTTTAACGCTAAAAAGTTTGCGCAAGTATACTCATTTTGTCTTTTTTTGCAAGAAATTAGGGCAGTGAACGCCCCTTATTTATGCGAATAATTAATATTTTTGTAATAAATACAACTAAAGGAGTAGAGGCTATCAAGTTATAGTAATGAAAGGAATAAAATTACACATTTTATAATACTAACTACTCAGTTAAATAATATTAAGAATTATTAGAGATAAAAGTCAAAAATTATTTATCAGACTATTTTATTTTAGCGATAAAATCATTAAGCTCAACTAAATTATCATAAGAGATAACTAACTTACCTTTGCCTTTTTTATTATGATTAACCATAACTTTAAGCCCTACTTTGTCAGCGAGTTCATGCTCAAGACTAACGCTAGTTTGATCTTTTTCTTTGGCTGGTTTTTCTTCATTCGGGTTTTGAATTTTTTTAATTAATGCTTCTGTTTCTCTAACTGTTAATTCTTTGGTTGCCACTATGCCTGCAGTTTCAGCTTGTAATTCATCATCAAGGGCTAATAACGCACGGGCATGCCCCATTTCTATATCACCATTCTCTAAAAAAGTTTTTACTTCACTGTTCAAGTTATTCAAACGTAGTAGATTAGTCACTGTAGTGCGCGATTTACCCACGGCTAGCGCCACTTCTTGATGGGTTAAATCAAATTCAGTTAATAAACGCTCTAGTGCTACCGCTTCTTCCATAGCATTTAAGTCTTCACGCTGAATATTTTCAATCAAGGCGATAGCAACCGCTGATTCGTCAGGTACATCCTTGATTAAACAAGGCACTTCGCTTAATTGTGCTAATTGGGCTGCACGCCAGCGACGCTCTCCTGCAATAATTTCATACTTTTCTTCAATATTAGCGCCTTCGCCATTAGCATTTTCAGCCAATAACCTAACAATAATAGGTTGAATAATACCTTGAGACTGAATAGATAATGAAAGCTCTTCTAGGGCAGTATCAGACATATCTTTACGGGGTTGATATTTACCTGGTGATAACTTATTAATTGCTATTTTACTTAAATCACCGTCTTTGGGTGTTGAGTCTGCATGGTCTGTATTACTATCTTGTGCTGAAGTTCTTACTTGTGGAGTAAGTAATGCGTCAAGACCTCTGCCTAACCCTCTTTTTTTTGCTGGACTCATAATATTCCTTGGAATTACTGTGCAGTACTTATATTTTGATTGTATTTTTGGCTATCACTGTTTTTTTTGACGGGCTATTTTTGCGCAATACTTCACCCGCTAAAGCTAAATAAGCTTTAGCGCCTGTTGATGATTTATCGTAATACATTGCAGGAGAGCCAAAGCTTGGCGCTTCAGCTAAACGAACATTACGTGGAATAACACTGCGATAAACTTTATCTCCAAAATGACGTTTTAGTTGCTCTGACACATCATTGGCTAAACGGTTACGAGGATCATACATAGTGCGTAAAATCCCTTCTATATGTAAATCACCATTTACCACAGAAGTAAGTTTTGAAATAGTATCCATTAAAGCGGTTAAACCCTCCAATGCGTAATACTCACACTGCATAGGTACTAAAACTGAATCAGCGGCGGTCATGGCATTAACGGTTAACATATTTAACGAAGGAGGGCAGTCAATAATAATAAAATCGTAATAGTCTTTTACGGGGGCTAAGGCTGTTTTTAAGCGGTATTCTCGAGCATAAACTTCCATTAGTTTAATTTCAGCTGCTGTTACATCAGTATTGGCAGCCAGTAAATCATATAATCCCGAGGTTTCTGTTTGAACAACTTCAGCAACAGGCTTTTCTTCAATAAGCAATTCATAACACGTGGCTGGCACTTCATACTTATCAATGCCACTAGCCATAGTAGCATTGCCTTGAGGATCGAGATCTATTAATAAAATTTTACGTTTTGTTGCAGCTAAAGAGGCTGCTAAATTAACCGCAGTTGTTGTTTTACCAACACCACCTTTTTGATTTGCAACAGCTATTATTTTTCCCACAAGCGCCTCAATTATTATTTTATTACTATTTAAGCAATTTTTTTAATACCAAAACATGACGTTCACCCACTAATTCGGGTACTTTAATTTCATGGCTCGACACTAAGCTGATGTTTTCAGGCAAATTAGCTAATTCGTCTGTTGGGTATTGTCCTTTTAACGCTAAAAACTGTCCGTGTTCTTCGGTAATTAAATGTGAACACCAATTTACCATGTCATTAAGGGATGAAAAGGCTCGACTTAAAACGCCATCAAAAGGAGCTTCACCTTGGTACTCTTCAACGCGAGATTTAATGGGTTGCACATTAGTCAATTTTAACTGAAAGACCACTTGTCTTAGAAAAGTAATGCGCTTTCCTAAACTGTCTAATAAAACAAAATTTCGTTCAGGGTATAAGATGGCTAGCGGAATACCCGGTAAACCTGGACCAGTGCCCACATCTATAAAAGACTTCCCTTGTAGCACTTCACCGACCATTAAACTATCCATGATATGTTTGATCAACATATCATGTGGATCTCTTACTGATGTTAAATTATAAGCCTTATTCCATTTATGTAATAATTCAATATATTGAATAAGTAATTGCACTTGTTCCATCGATACTTGCAGCGATGTTTTAGCTATTAAGCTTTGTAGTTTTAAAGTTAATGTCATTTTTATTCTTCGAGTTTTACCTTGAATCTAAGCAATGCTTTTAAGCACTTTTTTTACGTAATAAGCCATGCTTTTTTAAGTAAACCAATAATAACGAAATTGCTGCTGGAGTAATACCAGAAATTCGAGATGCTTTACCAATAGTTTCAGGACGAGCATCTTTTAACTTAGCCACAACCTCATTTGACAGCCCTGATATTTGTTGATAATTAAAATCAACGGGGATCAAAGTATCTTCATTACGTTTTTTCTTGGCTATTTCATCAAGCTGTCTGTCAATATAACCCGCGTATTTAGTTTGAATTTCTATTTGTTCTGCTGCTTGCGTGTCGGCAATAGCAGGGCCTAAGCCTTCTATTTTCATCAAGTCTTTATAACGCACTTCTGGACGGCGAATAAGATCTTCAAGGCTTGCCTCTTTACTCATTGGACTTTTAAGTAACTCATTAACTTGCTCAACTCGACAATGATCTTTTTGTACCCAAGTCTCTTTTAAACGTTGGCGTTCCAGTTCAATATTTTCCATTTTTTCATTAAAACGCTGCCAACGATGATCGTCTACCAAACCAACGGCTCGACCTTTTTCAGTTAAACGTATATCAGCATTATCTTCACGTAATAATAAACGATATTCGGCACGTGAGGTAAACATACGGTAGGGCTCTTTAGTACCTAAAGTCGCTAAATCATCAATTAATACACCCATGTATGCTTGGTCGCGGCCTAAAATAAATTCATCACGCTCTTTAACTCGATTAGCTGCATTTGTACCTGCAATAAGTCCTTGTGCACCCGCTTCTTCATAACCTGTGGTGCCATTAATCTGCCCAGCAAAATATAAGTTTTCAATAAACTTACTTTCTAGTGATTGTTTTAAATCACGGGGATCAAAATAATCATACTCAATGGCATAACCCGGACGCGTTATAAAGGCGTTTTCAAAACCTTTAATTGAGCGTACTAAATTCATTTGCACATCAAAAGGTAAACTGGTTGAAATACCATTAGGATAAACTTCATGAGTCGTTAATCCTTCAGGTTCAACAAATATTTGGTGTGATGTTTTATCTGCAAAGCGGGTAATTTTATCTTCAATAGAAGGACAGTAACGTGGCCCTACACCTTCAATAACACCTGTGTACATTGGTGACCTGTCTAAACCATCACGTATATGTTGATGAGTTTGTTCGTTTGTGTGGGTGATATAACAAGATATTTGCTGTGGATGATCCTGTTGTGATCCCATAAACGAAAAAACAGGACGAGGTGTATCACCCGGTTGCTCTTCCATAACAGAAAAGTCTAACGATCTTGCATCTAAACGCGGTGGTGTTCCGGTTTTTAAACGATCCATTCTAAACGGCATATCACGCATTTTAGCCGCTAAATTTAAGCTAGCAGGATCACCTGCTCGTCCGCCTTGATAGTTATTCAAACCAATGTGTATTTGCCCTGCAAGGAAAGTACCTACCGTTAGAACTACTGTTTTTCCTTTAAATTTCAAGCCCATTTGGGTAGAAACACCAACAACACGATCGTTTTCTACGATCAAATCATCACAGGGTTGTTGAAAAATGGTTAGGTTTTTTTGGTTTTCTAAAAATTGACGAACAAAAGATCGATACAGTGCGCGATCAGCCTGTGCTCTGGTTGCTCTTACTGCTGGGCCTTTACTAGAATTTAAGGTTCTAAATTGAATAGCGCTATGATCAATGGCTGTAGCCATCAAACCACCTAAAGCATCAATTTCTTTAACCAAATGTCCTTTGCCAATACCACCAATGGCTGGATTACAAGACATTTGTCCTAACGTGTCAATATTGTGAGTCAATAGCAAAGTTTTACAACCCATTCGTGCTGAAGCAAGGGCTGCCTCGGTGCCTGCATGGCCACCACCAACAACGATTACATCGTAAGACTCTCGATACCACATAAATTTTTAACCTTAAAAAAGTAATAATTAAAGCAAATTGCTTTAAGAAAATTAGGAGACGTATTTTAGCTTTTTTTTATCAATAGGGAAACGATCAAATGCGTAAAAATATCTGAGTTGGATCTCTCTAATATATAATAAGATCTTTATAGAGATCTTATTACTATTACTTATTAGGGAAGCAAAATACTGTGGGTAAGTGCTTTTTTACCTGATATTTTATAAAGTTAGAGTAATGATAAACTTGTGATCAAACTTTGATCAAGTCATTTATAAGCTCTGATCAAAACACCTCTTTATCCACAGGCTAATTAAAATCAAAAGATAATAACTGGATAATAATAGAAAATTAATAGTTTATTCACCGAATTATACACAATGTCTGTTTGTTACTAACAAAATTGTTGATAAGTTATGTGTATATTTTTATAAAAGATCTTTATTTTGACTTAACCATAACTGAGCAAGATCTTCTGGATCGATATCTAGACTCATATCTATCATTTTTATAGGTGCTACCTCTTTGCAACCCTTTGTTATTAAGAGTTTATTTAATTTATTTCCTGCTTTACAGAAAGTGTCGTAATTAGAATCACCAATTGCAATGATCATAAAATCAATTGGGGATAGATCTTGTTCACAATTTTTAAGATCTTCAACAAAAGTTTGAATATTGTCAGGAAAGTCGCCAGCGCCATGAGTGGAAGTACAAATGAGCCAAGTGCTGTTATTTTTACTTTTAGCGGAAAAAGTTTCTTTAAGGATCGATGAAAAATTGGGTTTTAAGTGTAAATTTACTTGATGGTTAAGGGTATTAAGTTGTTCTTCACATGCTTCAGCAACATATTCTGTTGTGCCAAGCATACTACCGACGATTATGTGAAATGAGCTCATTAAGTGGTATCTAGTGGTTAATAATGAGCTTATTGTATACTTAAAACACGTGAATATACGAGTTTTGGCGGCTAACTAGAGACGTTAAAAATATAGGAATGACTGGTGCTAATACTACCTTTATTAGCAAATTAGCTAGGTTGTATTGGTTGAATATATGAAAGTTATCATGCAGATAGATTATTTAAGATTTTTGGTTAAAAACATACTATGGGGATCTTTTTGATAATTTGAAAAAGGTTCACAAACTTGAAAACCAACGTTTTTATATAGTTTTTGTGCCGGAATAAAAGCATCCATTGTGCCGGTTTCTAAGCTAACTGTTTCATAAGATTGAGCTTTGGCGGTTGCTAGAATATGAGTTAATAATTTTACCGCCACTCCCTTTCTCAAAAATTTTTGAGCAGTACGCATAGATTTAAGCTCTGTATGTGTTCTAGTAAGTCTTTTTAACGCCCCACACCCAGCGAGATCATCATTTATCCAAGCGGTCCAAAAAGTTACCTCAGGAGCTTTTAGCGAAGACAAGTCAAGGGCGTGAACACTTTCTACTGGTGAGTGTTTTAACATATCTTCATGGTGCTCTTGCAGCAACTGTTTAACTTCAATACCGTCAAGCTTGTCTATTTTAATTTTAATCATACTGTTAAAATTACTCCTGTAGTTTTATCAATATACAAATGTAATACATTGACTAATAGATGATAAATGTTTGGTGATAACGTGCGAATGATCAGCTGTTAACCATATTTTATGCTGTAGTTGAGTCTGGAATGATAAATAGAAAATCTAAATATAAAAACATAAAACCGGGCACAGTATGTAATAAAATTGCGGGAATTTTTGTAACCACTTTTTTAGTGGGAATGAAAAAATAGGGATCCATATTTTTAATTAAGAGATAAACAGGCTTTAATATAGGCTTTACCCAATTTTGAAAATAATATCCAGAAACAGCAATAAACTGAACCTCAAGAAGTAATAGAAAAACATCTAAGCCGATACCATCAATTAGTAATCCTAAAGCCATATATTCTGGCCTCAATAAAAAAACATTACCACCATGAATGTTAATACTTTCCATAGTGACTTTTTGATATTTGTATTATTATCTTTCCGTTTTTATAGAACTAAAAGCCAAAGGACTGTTCATGAAGCGCCTTGTAGCTTACGCTAAGATTGCTTATCAAAGACGGTGACACCTGCTGGGATTTGGTACCAACTTTGTTTTTCACATACCCAAAGATGTGCTGTTGGCTCAAATATAGTGTCATTAGCGATGTTAACAGGTTTGAGTTTTAGCTTTATTATTGATAAATCATCAGGATTAAAGTGGTAAATTCGATTGCCGCAATTGGGGCAGAACTTGGCATTACTTCTGTTTCCACTGTCGGCAGGGCGACTCCATTCCTTTAGATCACCACTAAACTCTATATCCGTAGAGGCTACTATTGCGGTAATACTAAAAGGGCTGGTTGAAAGCTTTTGACATTCCGTACAATGGCAAGCAACAACCATTTTTGGAGCAGCATTCAATTTATAACTTACTTGCCCACATTGACATGAGCCTTCGATAGGATATAACATTTTATTTAATTCCTTTATGTATTATAAAAATAGTGAGGGACTAAACATAGCCAACAACTATTAGTATATTTAAATGCTTATAACTTACTTTACTCTAATGCTTGTTGTTGAGGTAAATTATCAGTGATTTCGTGCCAAGCAGCTTTGTTAGCAACATAAATATGACGAGTTGGTTTTACTTTAGGATCGGTATCTAAGGTGCCAAGTGGAAAACCTAAAATATCAGGATAATCATCAAATTTTGTAAATAAGCTAGAACCGCACTCAGAGCAAAAACCTTTATGCTCACCTGGAGATGACTGATAGAATTTAATGAACTTATCACCCTGAATAGTTTTCCAGCTTGCTGTTTTAATTTTTGCTCTTGTTCTAAATGCTGAAGCATGTAATTTGCGGCACATACTACAATGACAATTTAGTACGTCTTCAAATTCACCATCAATTTCATATTGAATTTTATTACACAAGCAACTTCCTTTATTTATCACGATATTCTCCTAAATTATAATAGCCATTTAATGGGCAAAAAATTATTGGTAGTCTGACTTTAAAGTATTATACGTCTTTTTCATCAATTACAATGAAACTTCCATTTTAAAATACGATACGCCTGCTTTATAAAAAAGCTCACTACATATACGCATATCAAAACGTTTATAAAAATCTAAAGCTGATGTTCTAGCATCGCACCAAAAAAATTCGACTTGGCTACTTTTCAATGACTGAATAATATATGCCAACATTTTAGAGCCGATGCCTTGGTTTTGATATTTAGTATCGGTAGCAAACTTTCGTAAACGAGCTTTGTTTAACGTTAAATAAACAGAAGCGACACAAACAAGCACGCCATTAATAAAAGCACCAAAATGTAAACCCTCATCATCTCCTTCTACATAACAGTATTCACGTGGTTTACTTGGCCATAGCACGCTATGACGTAGTGGGATGGTTTGTTCCCACGTGATAGCACTAATTTTCATATTATTATTGCTTCATTAATGCTGATTTTACGATGGCTAAGCCAATAAGCCCCAATAAAACACCAGTAACTTTATCAATATAAAAGGCTACTCTGGTAAATTTGCTGCGTACTTTACGTGTTGAAAGAAGAAAAATAATCGATAAATCCCATAAAAAGACCATAACGGTCATCCAAATACCTAACGCTAACTTAAAAGCAAAACCTACTTCGGAGGTTAGTACGACAGTAAACAGGCTTAGATAAAACAATAAATTTTTAGGATTTAATATGCCCGACATAAAGCCAGTCATAAACTCTTTTAAGAAAGCCGTTTTAACAGAGCTCGCATTAGTAGGGTCAGCAATATCTAAATTGTTATACGAGCTTTTACGCGCCCGTAAAGCTTGTATAGCAAGGTAGATTAGAAACAGGCCACCAACAATTTTTAAGCCAATCATTACCGGTATGGAAGCCGCTAAAATGGAACCTACGCCAACCAAACACAGGCCAATATATGCCGCGTTAGCAGAGGCTATACCCAGCGCAACACCAATAGCATTTTTACCGTTATTTTTGATGGCGCTTTTTACCACTAGCACAAAGTCAGGACCGGGACTTAGTAAGGCAAGAAAGTGAGCTATTGCAACGGTTACGAAAATACCTAATAAACTAACATCCATTTAAATCACCTTTTTATTAATTTATTATTGTGAACACACCGCTAGCTCGAGCAATGCGTTTTGAATTTACGATGAAGTAACAATTAGCAAACGCCATTTTACCACCGACCTTTTGTACATCTGTTGCAATTTCAATCCAGTCGCCAAGTTTGGCGGAACCGGCATAATCGATGGTGAGGCTTGCTGTAACCATTGCAATAGGTACATCACCTGAAAAAGCAGCATTGTAACCAAGAGCTATATCTGCAAGGCTACTGAATACACCGCCATGAACTAGGTTTCTAGCGTTACAATGTTTTTCTTCCACTTTTAATCCTATGGTGATTTCTTTCCCTGATTTCTTATTATATATTGGCCCCAATAGGTCTAAGAATGGACTGCTTCTGAATATTGGCTCAAAACCGTCTTGAATATTGCTCATCTGTTGGATTTCCCTAAATGTATGATGTTTGGTTAAGTTATTGATAATAATTAGTTAGATTTAGCTAAAATTAGCGACAAGGCGTAAAACTCACTGTATTTTATTCTACTTGAGTAGTCTATACGCTAAATCCATTCTTGTTTATCTGATGATACTGTTATTTCACTATTAATTTCGCCAGTATGTGCAGTAGATGAAGGCTCAATCATCATGAAGTGAGTGTCTGGCTGTGCTTTGGGGAAATGCTCAACACCTCTGGGAACAACATACATTTCACCCGCATTTAGAATAACGTTTCCAGCTTTTAACTGTAAAGTCAGTTGTCCTTTAAAAACGATAAAAAGCTCATCTTCGTTATCATGCTTGTGCCAAACAAGCTCACCGCTGCCTTTAGCTATTTTCACTAATTGACCATTTGATTCAGCGATAACTTTTGGAGTCCACTCCTCGGTGAATAAGTTAAATTTTTCATCAATATTAATTTTATTCATTAAACTATCCTTAGCGTACCGATATCGACGCCGTATTAAACTTTTTGCAGACGTTATTATTTTTTATTTAGAATAGGGAAAATTTATCTCTCCCCATGAATAAAGAGCCTCTAATACAGGAGCCAATGACTTTCCGTAATCCGTAAGAGAGTAGGTAACATTGAGTACTTTTTCATCCAAAACATCTCGCTGAACGATACGGACATTTTCTAACTCTCTGAGCTGTTCAGTTAAAACTTTTTGGCTGATTGGTGACATTATTTTTTTTAACTTGCCAAACCTAATAGGTTGCTCAATTAAAACATGTATTACCATGGGTTTCCATTTACCACTAATTAAACCCAATGTAGAAACCACTGGGCAAGCTAATGGGTTTTCAACATCTCTATTTCTTTCCATACTAGTTACCTACAAGTACCTAATTGACGACTTCAGTTGTATCTATAAAATTATAAGAACATTCAAAAAATAAGATTTAGATAATGATCAAGCCAAAATATCATGTAACTACCGTCCATAAAATAGCTATTTTTCCATTTGGGATGATCAATGCTTTTCTTTTAAAAAATTCACAAGGCTGTATTTTAATCGATACTGGATTACCGAATACAGAAAAAAAGGTTGAATATGCACTAAATAAATTAAAGCTGACCTTTAGTGACATTAAATTAATTATTATTACTCATGCGCATATAGATCATGCAGGGAATGCGGCAAAAATAAAAGCTCTATCAGGTGCGAAAGTTATTGCACACCATGGCGATCTTCCATACTACAGAGGTGAAAAGAAAATGCATTTTTGTAGCACTGGCTGGTTTGGTCGATTATTTAGTAAAACAGGCGTAATTCAAAAACCATACGAAAAATTTGAACCTGATATTTTACTCACCGTAAAGGATAAATTTAATCTTAATTATTATGGTATTGATGGCGAGGTAATTTCAACAGCAGGGCATACAGCAGGTTCAATTTCAGTTGTTATTGATAACGACAAAGCCATAGTGGGTGATCTCATTTCATCCGGTATATTGCTCGGTGGTATTGTCAGAACAAATAAAGCAAAACGACCACCTTTTGAGGATAATCCACTGCAAGTGAGTCAAGAATTGCAGGCTCTTGCTAACCAAGGGGTAAAAACGTTTTTTATGGGACATGGTGGCCCTTTACCTCAAAAAGAAGTATTACAGCATATAGGGAAACTGAAAAATATAAGGACTGATATTGATTAATTATGACCACCTTAAGCGGCAAATTATTACGGGTTAAATGTGTGAAGTAAGAACAACAGCCTGCTGTGATTTGTCAGTTTGAATACCTATTAGGTTTTTTATTGGGTCATAATTGAGCTAGCAGTATTACTTTTGCCGATCCTAAAACCAACAATTTTCCTTCATTGTCTTTAATTTCACCTTGTAAATTAACGACGATATCAGCTTCCGATTTTTTTTGTATTTCACTAACGCACCACACCATTGAAATCATTACGTCTGGCTTAATGGGGGCTGGAAACTTGAAGGATATTTCTAGACCAAGCATTGGGCTAATTTTCGAAAGGTGAGTCGGTATCATCGCAGAAAAAATTGCGGAAATAGCGCTTCCGCTGGCAATTATTCCAGAAAACCTAGTTTCTTTAGAAAGAGTAGAATCGTGGTGCACGAAATTCATATCGCCACAATCCATGGCTATTTTCTTTAGCTCACTTTCGGAAAAGATCCTTATTTCTTCAAATGAATAACCAACTTTTATTTTTTCTTTCATAAGATTACTACTCCGATAATATTGATGACATAACGCCTTAATAATAAGTAAAAATTATTGATTAACTAATTCACTCATAAAACTTCTTTTTCATGAGCGTATATTTCATCATCAATTGATTCGATTCTAGATTCAAATATTGCGCGAGCGTCATGTAAGCCGCGATTATAAAAATGTGCCCCTATATCTTTAGCAAAGAAGTCTAAAAGAAATTCAGCATCGAATTGTTCAAGCTCCTGATCTAATTCCTGATCAAAATATGATTGAAGTTTTTGAATCATAGATTCTCGTTGTTCTTTGGAAAACTCAATTTTAGACATTTATAACAAAATTCCTTGAAATGCTAACTAATGATATGGATAAAAATAGTGAGAAATGAAAAATTAACTGTTACAAGTCCTATTTAAAACCTTATAGATGATTAGCACTCACTTTTTTAAGGAATGGCAAGAACAGCGTAATAATAAAGGTAATCACTCTCAAAAGAAGTTAAATCGCTGGCATTAAGCCCGAAAAACCGACGATATTAACGCTTTATTTAACGCTCGTTTAAGCAACTTTTTATATTTTTGTTGCTTCCATCGTTGGTTTAAATACCAGATAGAGTAAAGGGCCAATTGATACAAAGATCATAGTTAGTACCGCAAAAGGAAGAAAGTACATAGTTGATTTCCCTCTATTTTTACTATCTTGATACATCCAAACTATTGCTAAGAATGCCATGATATATAGATCAAATACAACCTGTGCAGTATCAGGGCTGGAAATTAGTTGATACCCAAAACTTAATAACGACTGCTCTGCAATTGACATCGTATAAAGGGTATAGCCAGTAAAAATTAGTAATAATATTACTGAGGTTGTTCGGAGGTTCAAATCGTGTTCCTTTTGGTAAAGTGAGTGCACCCATTTAAGGGACAAAAATTGTTAGCTAAAATTTTCATTAATAAAAACCAACTGTTTTTACTTCTACTTGAATACCTATTAAGTGAAAAATTTTAAATTAAAACAAAACGTTAATTATGAGCTAAAGAGCAAACCTTACAGATACATGCTTTATTTTTAGCAGCCGAGGGAATTTGTTTTAATAAAGCTTGGGGAAACTGTATTGTTTGCTTACTACACCAACAATTTTGACCAGAATCACAAGAAGATATATTTCCACAGTTATTACTTTTATGGCATAGCGGGCAAAGGTTAGGATTAATGTATTCTTCTTTATCGTTCAAAATAATTCTCGCTAATAAATATAAATGTTTGTTATGTTTTACCGCATTTATGTATGGCCAACCAGATAATAGGTTCGATATTCCCAACGATATTCCCAAACTGTATATTTATGGTTTGCTGTGGTTATTTAATTATTACCACACCTGTAACTTCTGAAACTGTTTTTGCATCTGCCCGTTCGATAATTTTTAATAATGTTGTTTGAATAGTTTCGTCTTTTCTGACATCACCCTTACTGGAAAAACTTTGCTCTTGCACAGCAGCACCTTCTTCTGAGATAAAACCAACCACCACTTCGGTTGCTAAATCAGTTGATGTGCCAAAATAGTTAAGTGATATTTGAGGGTAACCCTGAAAGCCTTTTTTAACTCTTTTTGCGATACGTTTTGTCGATTTATCTAAATTCATAATAGGTGTTATTACTCAATTAAATTAATGTTATATATTGTTTGTTAATATATTATTTAACTTGCTTATTATGCATATCCCGAAGCATCAATTAATAGATGTTTTCCCCGAACAAATATACCGTTTCCTCGGCCTATTTCTCGATCTTCTGAATCATAGACAATAGATTCAGCTATAAATTGAGATTTATTCATATTAACCACTTTCCCTATTGCTTTCATTTTTCCGGATGCAACGGGTCTCGTTATGTATGTTGTAAATGAAGTTGTTAAAACAAAAAACTCCTCTTCTAATGAGTTTGCAGCAAAAAACGCCGAATCATCAAGCATTTTAAAATAAACGCTACCATGAACACCACCAGCTGAATGATGATACTTCTCTGATAGCTCAATTTCTATATTAGCCTTACCTTTGAATACATTCATTAATGGCGAATAAATTTTATTCACTGGTGCAGCAGCATACATACTTATAAGCTTTTCAAAATGTGATTTTTCGATCATTCAGTAGATCTCCATTACGGTGATTTGCATAGCCAATTAAGTGGCAACAATAAATAATTTGACTCCCTCACCCTTAATGATTGAGGTAATATAAAGGTTACTGCACCAATATATTAAAGAGTCTTCAACATGTATCGTACTAGAGTTAGCGTTGATTTAGCAAAAATTATTAAATTTTGTATTTATAAAAAAAAGGTTTCATCAATCTCAACCCAATGATAAAAGCAGGATTAATTTAATACTTTTGTACATTAAAACTCGGTAAGTGAATTAAACTTTGGTACTTAACGGTCGTTTTAATTCTTATTTAATTTACTTATGAACTAATTTTGCACCAAACAGCTAATTCATTACCGCTTGGTTCTGTGAAGTGAAAGCGACTACCACCTGGAAATGAAAATATAGCTTGTGTTATTTTTCCACCCGCTAATTCAACATTTTCTTGTGTTTTTTTAAGGTTGTGACTAAGTAAAACAAGGAGAGCCGAACCATTACAGCTTGTTGATACTAAATCAGATTTGTAAAAACCGCCATCAATACCTTGATCAGAAAATGCAGTATAATCTGAGCCAAAATCTTCAAATGACCAACCAAAAGCTTTTTGAAAGAATAGTTTTGTAGCAGGAATATCTTTAGCTGGAAATTCTACATAGTTCAATTTTTCATGCTGAGTCATCGACAATATTCTCCTTGGTATATAGCCTCATTAAGAAGCAATTAATAGTTAGTTAAAATAAACGACGAAAGAGCAAAAGCCAACAGTTACTTGTCTGTTTGTTGTTCTGTTTGTTGTTCTGTTAATTTTCCTGTTAGCTATGCTTTGACGCCTATGGCTTCCATTTCGCTTGAAGATGAAATCTTTCAATTAAGTCCTGTATTTTAGGGCTATCACAACTCTCAGTTTCAATAACTTTATATACTGCCGCTGTAATTTTATTACTACCTCTTATGATGACTTTATTTATTTTCTCTTTGTTGAAATCAGGTTTTCTTTTTCTTATTTCCTGATACACCAAAGTTGTAACCATTTGATAATTGGCTAAAAATAAATTGAGTTCTTTTTTTGGAGGCGTTAAGCATTTACCAGATGCTGCGCTAACAGCAGTGAATTGATTATAGATTTTTAATATATCAGTATCTTTGCCATGACTAGGTAAACTAGTAAATAAAACTGAGATAATTATAACTTTGATTAAATGTAGCATCGTGACATCCTTGTATCGTTAATGCCCAAATAGTGGGCAAAAAATAGTTGGTTAAAATGATAGATACAGGAGAAAAAACCAACTGTTTTTTTGTTGTTTTTTATTTGATATACTATTCTATATAGCCTTACCGCGCGGGCTCTCAGATAGATAATTAATTATTTACCGATACAAAAAGAGCTAAATATTTTACTCAGTAAATCATCGCTAGTGAACTCACCCGTTATTTGATCTAATTCTTGTTGGCATAAGCGTAACTCTTCAGCCAGTATTTCGCCAGCAACATAAGACTCCAGTTGCTCTAAACCAATAATTAAATGCTGATGAGTATTGTCTAAAGCCACTAAATGACGTCTTCTAGCCATAAAACCGCCTTCGGTGCTACTTTGGTAGCCCATAATAGCTTTTAGATGCTCTTTTAGTGCTTCTACGCCATTACCTGTTTTGGCTGATAAGGTTACTATAGTGTGTGTGGTTTGTTCATTATCGGTAAATTCTACGCAGCCAAATTTACTTTGGCTGATTGCTTGATTAAGGTCGGCTTTATTTCTCACTAACGTTAGACCAATATTCTTTGGCAGCTTTTCAAAAAACTCAGGGTAGTAATCTTTTATCTCTTGCTCGTCTTCCAGCACACTATGATTTTCACTCGCATCAACCATTAGTAATACTCGGTCAGCTTGTTTTATTTCTTGCCAAGCTCGCTCTATGCCTATTTGTTCTACTTTATCATCACTCTCACGCAGGCCTGCGGTGTCTATGATATGTAATGGCATACCGTCAATGTGAATCTGTTCTGCTAAAACATCACGCGTAGTACCAGCAATATCGGTGACTATGGCGCTTTCTTTACCACTTAAGACATTTAATAAGCTAGATTTCCCTGCATTGGGACGCCCGGCAATAACAACTCGCATGCCTTCACGCATGATGCTGCCTTGTTGTGCTTGTTTACGAACGCTTTCAACTTGGCTGATAATGTTTTTTAGATCGGTAACTATTTTTTTGTCGGCAAGAAAGTCTATTTCTTCTTCAGGAAAATCAATAGCAGCTTCAACGTACATGCGTAAATGAATGATGCTTGCTACCATTTCATGTACTAATTTGGAAAAATCACCTTGCAGAGAGTGCAGGGCAGAGCGTGCTGCTTGTTCTGAACTTGAATTGATTAAGTCAGCTATTGCTTCTGCTTGAGTTAAGTCGAGTTTGTCATTTAAAAAAGCTTGCTCGCTAAACTCGCCCGGCTTAGCCATTATTACCTTTGGTAAAGCTAGAATAGCTTTAAGCAGCATGTCTAAAATAACGGGTCCGCCATGACCTTGAAATTCAATCACATCTTCACCAGTAAATGAGTTAGGCGCTTGAAAAAAAAGTGCTATACCCTGATCTAATACTTTGTTATCAACATCGTTAAAAGGTAAATATTCAGCTTTTCTTATTTCAGGTATTTTACCTAAAATAGCCTGAGCAACACTTTTTGCTGCAGGCCCTGAAACACGAATAATTCCAACACCACCACGACCTGGAGCTGTCGCTTGTGCGGCGATAGTGGTTTTTCCGTTAGGTATTTCACTAGGTTTTTTATTAGATAATGATGTCATTGGCTGATTTAGGCTTTAAAAATTTTAAATATTGAATGTGCGGTATTTTACTTTATTTAGCAGTAACTAACAAAAAAGGCGATACCTATGTTAATAAGTATCGCCTTCATTTGAGTTTGTTGTTTGCAAATATTAAATTCGCAACTTAAAACTCTTTGCTCGCCACGGTTACTTGGCGTTTGCTAGTTTTTGTTTTTCAATGCCGCTGAAAATTATTTTCATTTGTACAATTGAAATTAAATTACTGACAAACCAGTAAAGTACTAAGCCCGATGGGAACCATGCCATAAATATTGAGAATACTACTGGCATGTATTGCATTATTTTTTGTTGCATAGGATCTTGCACTGTCATCGGCTGCATTTTCTGCATAACAAACATACTGATCCCCATGAGTACTGGGAGCACAAAGAAAGGGTCCATCGCTGATAAATCTTGTATCCAGAAAACAAATGGCGCATGACGTAATTCAACACTTTCTAAAAATACCCAGTAAAGCGCTAAGAAAATTGGCATTTGTAGTATTAATGGTAAGCAACCGCCAGCAGGGTTTACTTTTTCTTTACGGTACATTTCCATAGTGGCTTGAGACATTTTTTGTCTATCATCACCAAAACGCTCTTTTAGCTGTGCCATTTTAGGCGCTAAATCACGCATTTTTGCCATTGAGGTATATTGCGCTTTGGTTAGCGGGTACATACCACCTTTAACAATTAAGGTGATAATGATAATAGCGACACCCCAGTTAATAACAAAACTTTGAATAGTCAGTAGTAACCAGAATAATGGTTTACTGATCATCCATAAAAAGCCGTAATCTATGGTTAAACCTAAGTTATCAGCAATTTCGTCAAGTACGTATTGATCTTTTGGACCGACGTAGAAAATTGCCGAGGTAGATCCTTGTTGGCCGGCATCAATCGTTACAGCCGGTGCTTTAAAACCAATAACGGCTTCTTGGTTGTTACTGTAGTTAGTATAAATTTGATTGTTTTCTGTTGCGCTTGGTACCCAGGCAGAAACAAAGTAGTGCTCAAGCATGGCAACCCAGCCACCTAGTGTGGTTTTGCTTAAGTTTGCTTCGGCTATATCGTCAAAATCGTACTTTTCATAGCGATCTTCAGTTGTAGAGAAAGCGGCACCACGGTAAGTTGGTAACATACCAGATGAAGTATCTGTAAGTGTTGACTGCTTCAGTTGACCATACATTTGTACAGAAATACTATTGCTTGTGTTGTTATTGATTAGGTAATCAACACCAACGCTATAACTGCCAGCACTAAACGAAAAACGTTTAGTGACCGTTAAGCCGTTATCGTCTTGAAAGGTTAAATCTACGGTGAGGTCATTGCCATTTAATTGATAGTTACTTTGTACGCTACTATAAATAGGGCGACCTTTAATAACTCTATCAACGCCGTTAGCACCTGTTAAACCTGACTGAGCAACATATTTTTGATTGCCGTTTTGCATAACGGTAAAGGGAATGCCGTTACCTTGCTCAGTATCAAACGCGACTAATTTTGCTTCAACTATATCGCCACCTTGAGTATTAATTTTAATAATTAAAGTGTCTGTGGTAATCGTGATTAATTTTGCACCTACAGCTAAGGTTTTGGTCATTGATGCTTGTGCATTAGTAGATTCAGGCACAAAATCAGCATCATTAGCTTGTGCATTAGTAGATTCAGGCACAAAATCAGCATCATTAGCTTGTTCAAGGCTGGTATTTTGGCTAACAGGAGCTTGTTCAACTGCTGGAGCATTTTCTAATTGCCACTGACTAAAAAGTAAGTAAGTAACAACCATAAGCCCAATAAATAGCAGACTGCGTTGAGATTCCATAAGATTTATTTCTCTTGTTTTTTGTTGGTAGAAGGTTATTGCCTTCTACATAAAAATTATTTTCGTGGCATTTTAATATACGTTAGCTAGTTAACCAACCACCTTTTAAGCTATATAGACTAAAATCTAATATTATTGCGTTAGCATAAGTTTTATTGGTCTTTTTTTATCGGTGGTACGGGATCATCACCCCCTGCATGTAGCGGATGACATTTTAATATACGCTTACTCGCTAACCAAGTCCCTTTTATGACCCCAAAACGATTTATTGCTTGGCTGGCATAAGTAGAGCAGGTTGGATTAAATCGACAATTTGATCCTAACATAGGGCTAATAAAACGTTGATAGCCTTTAATAAAAGCTATGGCTAGCTTTTGTGGCGTTGAATTATTTTTCGCCATATTTTTGTCAATTCTTGGTTGATTTCTGTATTATCGAGTTGATCAATGCCTGACTTTACCATAACTACCATATCGATAGCAGGTAATTCATGTTGATTTAAGCGAAAGCTTTCTCTAATAATTCTTTTAATGCGATTTCGTTGTACAGCAAGTTTGACACGTTTTTTGGCTATAGCTAAGCCAAGACGGTTATTTTTGCAAATATCATCAGATAAAGTTGTTGGGGTAATTAGTATAGTAAAGTGGCGAGAGCCAAATCGAATAGGTTTTTTAAATACAGATTGAAAGTGACCGGGAGTCAACAAACGTGACTCCCGATTAAATTCATAAGTAACCTGATTGGTTACCATCTTAATTCTAATTTCTTAGTAAAAGAAGAGTTAAGATTAAGCACTAAGGCTTGCACGGCCTTTAGCACGGCGGCGAGCTATAACGGCACGGCCATTTTTAGTTGCCATACGAGCACGGAATCCGTGGTTACGCTTACGCTTTAATACGCTAGGTTGAAATGTTCTTTTCATTACACTAATCCGTCGGTTGTTGTTGCCCTGACAAAAAAGCCAATAGAGCATACAGGTCTAAAAAAAGAGGGCGAATTCTAATGCTTACTAAAGGCATTGTCAATATATTATCAAAGCTTATTTAATAAATGATCCTATTTAGATCGCTACGATCACTCTACGGATCTTAAAAAAAGATCGTTAATATCCACAGTTTTGCTATTTCTTTTGTTTAACTGTTTATAAAGGTGTGATCTTCTCACTGATTATTTTAATAATTAATTAAACTATCAATCATTTTTTAGCATTAATTTATTCTAAAAAAGTAACTAATATGTCATCTTTACAAAGTGTTAGCCTATTTGTTATAAAAATATCTAATAATAGTTGAAAGTCAATATTGCACTTGTGGATAAGTATAGAGATAATGGCGTTACATAATAAAAATTTTCCCTTGCTTACGCTTTTTAAAGTTCATCTTTAAGCTGTATAAGAACAATCATTGTTTTTCTTTTACTGTTACTTTTTTAAAAGTCAGATAGTCATAGCAAGTAGTTAAGTTCATTTTTCTTGGAGTTTTGGTTGGAACATTCACTTTGGCAACGATGCCTTTCTGCATTGCAAGAAGAATTGCCAGCACAGCAATTTAGTATGTGGATCCGCCCATTACAATGTGTTGTTAACGATAATATAATGACGCTATATGCACCTAATCGTTTCGTTTTAGATTGGGTACGCGACAAATACGTAAATAGAATTAATGAGCTGATAGCATTAAATGATGATGCAAACTCATATTTACTTAAGTTTGATGTTGGTAGTAAACCACTAAACCCTGTGCGCTCTTCACAATCATCTAATCCATTAAAACCGGGTGGTATGAATAACTCAAAATCAGCTTCTGTTGTTGAGTCGAAAACTAATTTACCTCAAAAAGCCAATGTAAGAGTTAAATATACTTTTGATAATTTTGTCGAAGGTAAATCTAACCAATTAGCACGTGCGGCTGCTTCGCAAGTTGCTGATAATCCAGGTGCTGCTTATAATCCATTGTTTATTTATGGTGGCACTGGTTTGGGTAAAACTCATTTGCTGCATGCAGTCGGTAATGGCATATTGCAAAATAATCCTAATGCAAAAATAGCTTACATGCATTCTGAGCGTTTTGTTCAAGATATGGTTAAAGCATTGCAAAATAATGCCATGGAAAAGTTTAAGCAATATTATCGAAGCGTTGATGCTTTGCTGATAGATGATATTCAATTTTTTGCAGGTAAAGATCGAACTCAAGAAGAATTTTTTCATACTTTTAATGCTTTGCTTGAAGGCAATCAGCAAATAATTCTAACGAGCGATCGTTATCCTAAAGAAGTTGCGGTTGAAGATAGATTAAAATCGCGCTTTGGTTGGGGGTTAACCATAGCCATTGAACCACCAGAACTTGAAACACGTGTTGCTATATTAAAACGTAAGGCGCAAGAAAGTCATATCAACCTTGCTGACGAAGTTGCCTTTTTTATTGCTAAACGCCTACGTTCTAATGTTCGTGAGCTTGAAGGGGCGCTTAATCGTGTTATTGCTAATGCCAATTTCACTGGGCGTGCTATTACAATTGATTTTGTTCGTGAAGCTCTGAGAGATTTATTAGCACTACAAGATAAATTAGTTACCATTGATAATATTCAGCGTACCGTGGCAGAATATTACAAAATTAAGATTGCTGACTTACTTTCTAAGCGAAGAAACAGATCTGTCGCTAGACCTAGGCAATTAGCAATGGCATTATCTAAAGAGTTAACTAATCATAGCTTGCCTGAAATCGGGGATGCTTTTGGCGGTAGAGACCACACAACGGTACTTCATGCTTGTCGTAAAGTGAAGTCTTTACGTGAGGAACTGCATGATATTAAAGAAGATTATTCTAATCTGATCAGAACTCTTTCGTCGTAATAATAAAATAGAGTAGTATCAGATACCCTCTAATGATAATAAATATGTGCATAAGCAGGAAATAAAATGAAGTTTTCACTAAATAGAGAATTATTACTTAAACCTTTATTGTTAGTTTCAGGTGCTGTAGAGCGAAAAAGTACGCTACCTATATTGGGTAATATTCTTTTTGATGTTAGTGAGCAGTCGCTTACTTTGACAGCTACCGATTTAGAGTTGGAAATGGTTGCTTATGCGGAAATAGATAACCAAGGAGAAGATGGTAAAATAACAATACCAGCTCGAAAACTGCTTGATATATGTAAAAGCTTACCAGAAAATTCTATTATCGCTTTTAGCGCAGATCAAGATACCGTTAAATTAAGCTCAGGCAGAAGTCGTTACTCGCTTTCAACATTAGCGGCTAATGACTTTCCAAATATTGAAGAGTGGAAAGGTGATGTAGAATTTAAGTTGCAGAAGTCTGAGTTACTTCGCTTGATAGAAAGTACACATTTTTCTATGGCAAACCAAGACGTGCGTTATTATTTAAATGGTATGTCAATTGAAAGTGAAGGCAATGAAATCAGATCAGTTGCAACAGATGGACATCGACTAGCTATATGTAAAATATCTAATGATTCTTTAGCACTACCAGCAAGACAAGTTATTGTACCGCGCAAGGGTATTTTAGAAATTATTCGTTTACTTGCCCCCGTCGATGAAGAAATTCAAGTTTATCTTGGCTCTAATCATATTCGCATTATTGATTCTGAATTTTCATTTACCAGTAAATTAGTTGATGGCCGCTTTCCTGATTATCGACGTGTGTTACCACGCAATGGGGATAAGATTTTTGTCACCAACAAAGAGCTGTTGCGTCAGGTACTTTCGCGGGCATCTATTTTGTCTAATGAAAAATTTAAAGGTGTACGGTTAAATTTTTTAAATTCGCTTTTAAAAATTACCGCTAATAATCCAGAACAAGAGCAAGCTGAAGAAGAGTTAGAAATTGATTTTCCTTATGAAGAGCTAGAAATAGGTTTTAATGTTAGTTATGTTCTTGATGTATTAAATGCTATTAAAGATGAACAAGTAAAGTTTACCTTGGCAGATGCAAACTCTAGCGTTGTTATTGAAGGGGCTGATTCTGGCGAAGCGCTTTATGTTGTTATGCCTATGCGTCTCTAATAGTATTGTTTGTCATATAGCTATGGCAGTGGATTTTTAATTTTAATGACTGTTGCGCGACTGACTACCCAACACTTTAGAAACTTGAGCTCAACGGCGATAGACTTTCATCCTAAACTTAATTTTTTTGTGGGTGATAATGGCAGTGGTAAAAGTAGTTTACTCGAGGCATTGTTTTATTTAGGACATGGAAAATCCTTTAGAACAAGTAAAATGGACAGCTTAGTTTGTTATGAACAAAATGCGTTTGTTGTTAGTGTTAAAAATGCTAAGGGTAGCCAATTAGGTTTAAGCCGAGATGTAAGTTCGGGCTCAACGAGTATTAAAATCGATGGTGAGCGTCATACACGCTTATCTGAATTGGCAAAAAACATTGCTATTCAGATTATAACACCAGAGAGTTTTAAGCTTTTTTTTGGCGGCCCTAAAGAGCGAAGACGCTTTACTGATTTAGGTATGTTTCACGTGAAACATAACTTTTCAAGTCAGTGGCGACATTTTGCTAGAATCTTGAAGCAACGAAATGCTTGCATTAGAAATAATGTCGATGATGTGGCACAGTCTTATTGGACTGAACAATTTTGCCAACACTCGTTAGTTGTAGCAGAAGAGCGAAGATCTTATATTGAAGATCTGATTATTGAATTGAAAGTTTGGCTAGCAATATTATTACCAGCAATCAGTGAAAATGTAAGTGTTCAATATCTACAAGGCTGGCCACAAAAAAAAGCATTAGTGGATGTTTTGAATGCAAATAAAGAGCGTGAGAAAAATTTTGGTTATAGTCTTTATGGCGCTCATAAATTTGATGTAAAGTTTTTATTAAAGAAACAAGCCATAGAGACTCAGTTGTCAAGAGGGCAACAAAAGTTGTTTTTACTGGCATTAACTTTTGCACAAGCTAAATTAATTGCAAGAGTTAATCGAGTAAAACCAATTTTATTGATTGATGATATTGGTGCAGAGTTAGATACTACCTCTCGTACCGTTTTATCATCCGCAATTGATTTTTTAAATTGCCAAGTTATTATAACGGCGATAGAACATAATGTGTTGCAGCCTTTTGTTGAACACACTTGTTCAAATGAATATAAGGTGTTTCACGTGAAACATGGTGAGATAATACCAACAACGCTATACCCAGACGCAATGAAAAGTGAATAGGCTAAAACTATGATAGTAGAAAATGAATATGATTCGGCGAGTATTAAAGTACTTAAAGGCTTAGATGCGGTTCGTAAAAGACCCGGTATGTATATTGGTGATACCGATGACGGTACAGGTTTGCATCACATGGTTTTTGAGGTTTTAGATAACTCAATTGATGAAGCGCTTGCTGGTCATTGTAGTGATATTGTAGTGAAAATTCATTTAGACGGCTCTGTTTCAGTAAGAGATGATGGCCGTGGTATACCAACAGAATTACATCCTGAAGAAGGAGTGTCTGCGGCTGAAGTTATCATGACTGTACTGCATGCAGGTGGTAAATTTGGTGGTGAAGATTCGGGTTATAAAGTTTCTGGTGGTCTTCATGGTGTTGGTATTTCGGTAGTAAACGCGCTAAGTAGTAAGTTAAAGTTAAATATTCGCCGTGATGGTAAACTTTTTGAACAGTTTTACCATATTGGCGTACCTGAAGAGCCATTAAAAGTTGTTGGTGAAAGTGATCAAACGGGTACAGAAGTAAGGTTTTGGCCAAGTGAAGTCACTTTTTCAGATGTATTATTTCACTATGACTTGTTAGTTAAAAGAATTCGAGAGTTATCATTTCTAAACTCAGGTGTCTCTATTCGTTTAATTGATGAACGTGAAGAAGGGCGAGAAGAGCACTTTTGTTATGAAGGTGGTATTCAAGCTTTTGTTGATTATTTAAATACTAACAAAACGCCTGTCAATGAAGAAATATTTTATTTCGATTTAGAAAGAGAAGACGGTATTGTGGTAGAAGTTGCTATGCAATGGAATGATGGTTACCAAGAAAATATTCATTGTTTTACTAATAATATTCCCCAACGCGATGGTGGTACCCATCTAAGTGGCTTTAGAACCGCATTAACTAGAACACTGAATAGTTATATGGTTAAAGAAGGTCTTAATAAAACGAAGAAAGGTGGCAGCGCCGAAACTAGCGCATCGGGTGATGATGCCCGTGAAGGCTTAACCGCAGTAATTTCAGTAAAAGTACCTGATCCTAAGTTCTCATCACAAACGAAAGATAAATTAGTTTCTTCAGAAGTAAAAACCGCTGTAGAACAAGCAATGGGTGAAAAGCTAGGTGAATACCTACTAGAAAAACCTTCAATCGCTCGTACTATTATTATGAAAATAGTTGATGCCGCCAGAGCGCGTGAAGCCGCGCGAAAAGCACGTGAAATGACACGTCGTAAAGGCGCGCTAGATATTGCCGGTTTACCGGGTAAGTTAGCTGATTGTCAAGAAAAAGATCCTGCCCTTTCAGAATTATATATTGTGGAAGGGGACTCTGCTGGCGGTTCAGCCAAGCAGGGACGTAATCGTAAAAACCAAGCAATTTTACCGTTGAAAGGTAAAATTCTTAACGTAGAAAAAGCTCGTTTTGATAAAATGATTTCGTCACAAGAGGTTGGCACCTTAATTACAGCATTAGGTTGTGGCATTGGCCGTGATGAATATGACCCAGAAAAATTGCGTTACCATAGTATTATCATCATGACTGATGCTGATGTTGATGGCTCGCATATCCGTACTTTGCTATTAACCTTTTTCTATCGTCAAATGCCAGAAATTATGGAACGTGGTCATATATTTATTGCTCAACCGCCTTTATATAAAGTGAAAAAAGGTAAGCAAGAGCGCTACATTAAAGATGATGAAGGCCTTACCGAATACCTAACAACATTAGCACTAGATAATGCTTCAATTCATGTTAATGAAGCTGCACCGGCTATTTCAGGGGTAGCGTTAGAGCAACTAGTTAATCAATACCGCTCAACGATGGATATTATTCAACGTATCTCTAGACAAATCCCTGCGGATATTTTAGAAAAAATGGTTTATAGCCATACTATTGCTAAAGAAGATTTTTTAGATAAAAACAAAGTTGATGCCTGGGCACATAACTTAATTACTCAGCTTGATAATCAAGATGGCAATGGTTCTATTTATTCAGTCTCTGTTGAGCATGATAACGAGCGTAATATATATCATCCACGTTTCAATGTTAGACAACATGGTATTGATAAAGAATATGACTGCAGCTATGAATTTATTCAGTCGAGAGAGTTTACTGAAATTTTATCTCTGAATGAAGCCGTTAACGATTTAATGGAAGAAGGTGCCTATGTTAAGCGTGGTGAAAAAATTAAGCCAGTTACCAGCTTTGAGGAAGCACTTAATTGGTTAATGGCTGAGTCAAAGCGTGGTCAATATATTCAGCGCTATAAAGGGCTAGGAGAAATGAATCCAGGGCAACTTTGGGAAACCACTATGGATCCAGATACGCGTCGTATGTTACAAGTAACTATTGAAGATGCCATTGCAGCAGATCAGTTATTCACTACCTTAATGGGTGATCATGTTGAACCACGTCGCAAATTTATTGAAGAAAATGCTTTAAAAGTCTCTAATTTAGACTTTTAAGCGCTGGGCGAGAATATACTCTCGTTTACTATATTATTATATGCTCGGTCATCAATACCGAGCATTTTTACATCAAAAACAGTGTGTTATTAAATCATGTTAACACTATAAACTAAAAGTGAATCGTAAACCCATGACTAGTTTCAATTGTAAAACCTTTCAAGGCCTAATCTTGCAACTGCAAGACTACTGGTCACGTCAAGGCTGTGTCATTGTGCAGCCTTTAGATCTTGAAGTAGGGGCAGGTACATTCCACCCAATGACTTTTTTACGCTCTATTGGCCCTGAGCCAATTAGTAGCGCTTATGTGCAGCCATGTCGACGACCTACCGATGGGCGTTATGGTGAAAACCCCAATCGCTTGCAGCATTATTACCAATTTCAAGTCATGCTAAAACCATCACCTAAGAATATACAAGAATTATATCTTAACTCTTTGAAAGAATTAGGTATTGATCCGCTAGTTCATGATATTCGCTTTGTTGAAGACAACTGGGAATCACCGACATTAGGTGCTTGGGGTTTAGGTTGGGAAATTTGGTTGAATGGCATGGAAATCACGCAGTTCACTTACTTTCAACAAGTAGGTGGCTTAGAGTGCACGCCTGTAACAGGCGAAATTACTTACGGTTTAGAACGACTCGCCATGTACATTCAAAATGTTGATAGCATTTATGATCTTGTTTGGGCTGATGGCCCTATGGGAACAGTATATTACGGTGATGTTTTTCATCAAAATGAAGTTGAACAATCGACTTATAACTTTGAACATGCCGACGTAGATGCTTTATTTAAGCAGTTTGATCAATGTGAAAAAGACAGCCAAAAACTTATTGAAGTAAATTTGCCCTTACCAGCTTATGAGCAAGTAATGAAAGCATCACATGCGTTTAACTTACTTGATGCTCGTCATGCAATTTCAGTAACAGAGCGGCAACGTTATATTTTACGGGTGCGTGCTTTATCTAAAGCCTGTGCACAAGCTTACTATGCAAAACGAGAAGAGTTAGGCTTTCCGTTATGTAAAAATCCTAAAGACCAAGCTCTTAAAAAGTCAGCACCAAAAGGAGAAAAATAATGACGACTGAAACTCTCCTGATCGAATTAGGCACAGAAGAATTACCACCCAAATCACTAAAAACTTTAGCAACAGCATTTTATGATGGTATTAAAAGTCAGCTAGATAGTCATGATTTAAGCTACGCAGACATTAAATGGTTTGCCTCTCCGCGTCGTTTAGCGGTGCAGGTATTGGCATTAACAGACAAACAAGCTGATAAATTGGTAGAAAAACGTGGTCCAGCAGTTAATGTTGCTTTTGATGAGCAAGGTAAACCAAGCAAGGCTGCTATGGGCTGGGCAAGATCAAACGGTATTACTGTCGAGCAAGCCGAGCGTTTAACTACGCCAAAGGGTGAATGGCTTCTACATAAAGCAACGGTTGCGGGCAAAACTATTAGTGAGTTAGTACCTGGTATGGTAACAACGGCACTAAATAAACTACCTATTGCTAAACCTATGCGTTGGGGCGCTGAGCGCATTCAATTTATTCGTCCCGTGCACACCTTGACCATGCTATATGGTGAGCAAATTATTGCTGGTTCGGCTTTAGGTGTTAGTTCAAGCAATCAAGTGCAAGGTCATCGATTCCACCATCAAGGTTTAGTTACACTTAATCATGCTAATGATTATCAAGCAGCACTAGAAAAAGCTTTTGTTAAAGTAGATTATCAAGCACGACAAGATGAAATAGTTGCTCAAATAAAAACTGCCGCAGAAAGTATTTCAGCCACAGCGTTAATCGATGAAGATTTACTTGAAGAAGTGACATCGTTAGTTGAATGGCCAGTGACTTTAGTTGGCACCTTTGATGAAGACTTTCTTAACGTGCCGGCAGAGCCGTTAATCTATTCAATGAAAGATCATCAAAAATACTTTCCTGTAATAAATAGTGAAGGTGAGTTAGTCAATAAATTCATTTTTGTGGCGAATATAGAGTCTAAAGATCCTAACCAAGTTATTTTTGGTAATGAGAAAGTTATTCGTCCACGATTAGCCGATGCTGAATTTTTCTTTAAAACTGATAAAAAGCAAACTTTAGAATCAAGACTAGCCACGTTAGAGTCAGTATTGTTTCAAAAGCAATTAGGTACATTAAAAGCAAAATCAGAACGCATTGCTGCGTTGAGTAAAACTATTGCTGAACAACTAGGCGAAAATGCTGAACAAGCTTATCGTGCTGGATTATTAAGTAAAACTGATTTGTTGTCTGATATGGTGCAAGAATTTCCACAGGTGCAAGGCACTATGGGTAAATATTACGCAATTAACGATGGTGAAGATGATGCTATCGCTCAAGCCTTAGAAGATCAGTACCGCCCTAGATATGCGGGTGATAGTTTGCCTGAAGCTAATATCGGTTGCGCTGTCGCCATTAGTGATAAAATTGATACCTTGGTGGGTATTTTTGGCATTAATCAGCCACCTAAAGGTGATAAAGACCCATTTGCGCTACGAAGAGCTGCAATTGGTGTTATACGTATTATTATTGAAAAACAGCTTAATTTAGACCTTACCGTGCTTATTAATGAAAGTATTAATTTATTTGGAGGGGTCTCGGGTGATAAATTATCAAATGATAATACCGCAGAGAATGTACTCGACTTTATTATGGGGCGTTTTCGTGCTTTCTACCAAGAGCAGGGTATTGCGGTTGATGTCATTCAAGCGGTACTGGCGAAGAAACCCAGTGCACCATTAGACTTTGAAAAACGCATTAAAGCGGTCAGTTTTTTTGGTGAACTACCCGAAGCGGCAACACTGGCAGCAGCAAATAAACGCGTAGCTAATATTTTAGCTAAGTTTGACGGTCAGTTATATGACGCTTTTAAAGCTGATTTAGCCACTGAACAAGCGGAAAAAGAGCTAGCAGAGGTGTTTAACAATATTAGCGCCACAGTGACGCCGTTAATGGCAGACAAAAACTACCAAGCAGCACTAACCGAATTGGCGCAACTTAAAACACCCATTGATACCTTTTTTGATAGTGTTATGGTGATGAGCGATGATGAAGCCATCAAAATCAACCGTTTAACTTTGTTAAGTGAAATTCGAAATAGCTTCTTTGCCATTGCGGATATCTCTGTACTGCAATAACGATAGGCGAAGGTGTATTCGCGCTTCAATCATAGGTGATGACAAAAGGCATAGTGATATGCCTTTTTTGTGGGCAGTTAATACCAATTGAAGTAACAATCAAATGTTATAAATATCTTTGAAAAAACGATTCGTCCGTGGCAAATAATGATTATCGTAATTAAGAGAGAAGGCGATACCTGTCGCTTTACCTTTTATTTCATGACGAGGCACAAAACCGTAAATTCGTGAGTCAGCACTGTTGCGTCTGTTATCACCTAACACTAAGTAGCTTTGTTCTGGTACTGTAATGGCATTAAAGCTACTGAGTTGCTTGCTCTTGTTTTTATCAATTTTAATGGCGTGTTTAATATCACCCAAAGTCTCAATGGCAAATATTTGCTGAGCGTTCTGTGGAGAGGGATGATAGCTAACGGCCTTACCATTGATGAATAGTGCTTCATTTTTCATTTCAATAACATCACCAGGTAAACCGACAACACGCTTGATTAACCTATTATCAGCCGCTTTAGATTCAAAGACGACAATTTCACCACGTTGTGGCTCACCAGTAACTATAAGTGATAGTTGGCTAAAAGGCAGTTTCAAATCATAGGCCATTTTATTGACTATAATTCGGTCACCTTCTTTAATCGTTGGCTGCATAGAACCTGTGGGTACCGTGTACCAATCAGCAAAGGCACTTCTGAATACCGTCATTAATAAAATGAAAAGAACAAATTGTTTATTATTTTGCCAAGCGTTTTTGAAAAATATCATTAAATACTCTATATATGAAAGGGCATGAATATAGAGTAGACAATGGTGAAAAAGTTCCAGCCATATATATCTGCTTACAACTACAAATATAATCGGAGAGTTATTTTTTCTTAATCACGTATAAATAAGGTTTCTCAGCTATCTGTTTGGCAATAAGCTCGTGTTCCATAAAACGACAAAAGCTTGGAATGTCACGGGTAGTTGAAGGGTCATCACATTTAATTAATAGTGTTTCGCCACTGGCTATTTTTCGTATATTTAATCGAACCATCATCACAGGCTCTGGACAACGTAGGCCTATAGCGTCTAAAAAGTGGTCTGTGGTTTGAAAAATAGTATTATTCATAACTCAGTATTTTATTCGTGTTAAATGGGGCAACTTAGATAAATGACATTGTACTTTATCTAAAAAATAATTCAGAGTAATACAAATAACTATTGTCGCTTGGGTATATACTAGATCACAACTCAAAAGTTGAAAATATTAAAATCAATGGTTGAAAATAGACTAAAAAAACTCTTCTGGCTAGCTGTAACTTGCGTCTTCAGCGTAAATCTATTGGCTAATGAGCCACTACACTTAACCGCGAACAAAATTCAGCAGCAACAATTTATAAAAGCAGAAAAGCTAGTTAGCAATCGTGACTCAGCCCAATATAAAACCCTGTATAACCAGCTTCACTACTACCCCTTGCAACCTTATTTAGATCAACAACATTTGTTAGTTAATATGCGATTGTCATCAGCAGATGAAATAGCTAAGTTTCTAATAAAATATCAAGACAGCCCACTCGATTGGCCATTGCGTAAATCATGGTTAAGGTTTTTAGCTAAAAACAAGCAAGTACGGTTGTTTTTAAAATTTTACAAAGCAACCAGTAATGTCAAACTTCAGTGTCATTATTTAAATTTTCAACTACGTTCGGGCTTGCCTAAAAGTGTGGTTTTACCGCAAGTAACTAAATTATGGGTAGTTGGCAAGTCACAAGCTAAAGTATGTGATCCTTTGTTTGAGCAATGGCAGCAAGCTGGTTACAGAACGAATGAAGTTATATGGCAGCGAATCGTTCTCGCCGCAGATGGTGGCAAGCATACGCTTATACCTTATCTAACAACATTGCTTCCTGCGGAGCAACAATATTTAGCGAATCTTTGGCACAAAGTACGTCGAGACCCTTCTCTTGCTAGTAAACTAAAATACTTTCCAAATAATTCGGTTAGAGAAACACAAATTTTAACTTATGGATTAAAGCGTTTAATTTGGCGCTATCCAAACTCAGCCTTAAGCAGTTATAAAAAAGCCCAACAAAAATTTATTTTTACTACGGCTCAGAAAATTGAAATTACCGAAAGCTTTGCAGTGGCTTTGGCAGCAAAAAATCATACTAAGGCTCGCGTATGGTTAGATAGGCTTGAATTAACATCGTTGAATAAAAACATGCTGCAATGGCGACTGTCTCAAGCGTTAAAAAAACAAGATTGGCAGCGGCTAATCGTTGAATTGAAACAATTACCGGTCAAGCATAAAAATGAATTACAGTGGAAGTATTGGTATGCCCGTGCACTCATTGCTACTGGTGACAAGCAGCAGGGAGAATACTTACTTACTCAACTGGCAAACGAGCGTCATTACTATGGCTTTTTAGCGGCAGGTCATCTGCAAACACCGGTGAGTTTGCAAGATAAACCATTATCTTTTTCTTTGGCTGAAAAGCGTAACGTTATTAATAATCCGGCCGCTAAAAGAGCGTTTGAGTTTTATCATTTGGGTAGATATGTCAAAGCTAGGTCTGAGTGGAATTACTTAATGAGCCAGCTCAGTAGTAGGGAACAATTAATTGCGGCTAAAGTTGCCAATGAAAATAAATGGTTCGACCGAACTATTTTTACCTTGGCAAGTGTCGGTTATTTAGATGATGTTGAGTTAAGGTTCCCTAGGGCCTTCAATAAAGAAATTAATCTCTATGCTAATGATCAACAAATAAACCCTGCTTGGGCTTTTGCTATTGCGCGTAGAGAGAGTTCTTTTATGAGCGATGCTCACTCGCCAGCTGGGGCAAAAGGCTTGATGCAATTAATGCCAAATACTGCTAAAAATTTAAAACAGGGAAAAATCAGCCGAAGTTACTTACTCGATGCTAATAATAATATTGCTTTGGGTACAAAATATTTGAAAATCTTACTTGATAAAAATCAAGGGAATCAGGTGCTAGCTACCGCAGCTTACAATGCTGGGCCATATAGAGTAAAGCGCTGGCTTAAAGGTATTGAGCTGATGCCGGCAGATATCTGGATAGAAACAATTCCTTTTAAAGAAACTAGAAATTACGTGAAAAGCGTTTTGGCCTATCAAGAAATTTATCAACATAATCCGGGGCAGGTTAGCCGCGTTTTTGAGCAGGTGGTTAATATGAGTATTGGTGATTAATTTGTGCACCCCAATAGTTGTTTGCTTGTAAAAAAGCTGCTTTATGGGTTTAATGGCTGTGCAGCCTGTAAATAAAGGGATGTGTTATGATGAAAAAAAATCAAGAGAAGCATTTATGAACACCTTAACGAGTCAACTTACTTTAGAATATCCTGCACATATTGCTCAACTTCAACAGCGAACTAAGCAAGTATTAATGCGAGAAGATGTTGATGGTGTGGTTATACATTCAGGGCAGGAAATCAAAGCTTTTCTTGATGACAACACTTATCCCTTTAGAGTCAACCCCCACTTTAAACATTGGTTACCATTAATTGATATACCCAATTGCTGGCTTATTGTTAATGGTGAAGACAAACCAACACTTATTTATTATCAACCAGTTGATTTTTGGCATAAAGTCACTCCTTTGTCGGAAGGTTACTGGGGGGCGTTTTTTACCATAAAGATACTCACTCAAGCTAGCGACGTTGATAAATTACTTCCTTATGATAAAAAAGGTTTTGCTTATGTTGGTAGTCATATTGAGGTGGCCAAAGCGTTAGGGTTTGAAGTAATCAACCCAGAGCCGTTACTCAACTATTTTCATTATCATCGTGCTTATAAAACAGTTTATGAACAAAGCTGTTTACGCCAATCAAATATGTTGGCAGTAAAAGCACATCAGGCAGCTAAAAACGCTTTCTTTAATGGCGGTACCGAATTTGATATTCAAAATGCCTACTTGAATGCAATAGGTTATACCTGTAACGAAACCCCTTATGGCAACATTGTTGCGTTAAATAAAAATTGCTCAATTTTGCACTATATGACGTTAGATAAAGAGGTACCACAAGCCCATCAATCTTTTTTGATAGACGCGGGAGCAAATTTTAATGGTTATGCCGCGGATATAACTCGCACTTATGCTTTTAAGCAGGATAAATTTGCTGAGTTAATAACACGTATGGATCAGCTTATGTTAAACGCTGTTAATGGTTTAAAACCGGGTGTCAGTTATGTAGATTTACATATTACTACTTACAAAGAGATTGCGCAGGTTTTAGCTGAGTTCAATTTCATTAATGTCAGTGCTGATATTGCCGTTGAATCTGGCATAGTGAGCAACTTTTTTCCTCATGGATTGGGTCATCACCTTGGTTTACAAGTACATGATGTGGGCGGTTTTATGGCTGATGAGCGTGGTACTCATGTTAATACACCAGAGAATCATCCATTTTTACGTACCTCAAGAGTTGTTGAAGCAGGACAAGTGTTTACCATAGAGCCGGGACTCTACTTTATTGATTCACTGTTACAGAATTTGAAAGAATCAAAGCATAGTGGGCAAGTGAATTGGCATAAAGTTGAGGAGATGCGCTCATTTGGGGGGATTCGTATCGAAGATAATATTATTGTTCATCAATCCCACAATGAAAATATGACTCGGGAAGCAGGCTTAGATTAAGTCATTATGATTATTTTAATAACAAATCCATAATGACTAAAATTTCAATAGCTAAATCTTATCAAATTGCGGTTAATCAGGTTGAACACAAAACCATGGTTAATCGCAGTCGCTTTCATTGTTATCTTTATCCGTGTGCTGGTATTGATGAAGCTAAAGGTTATGTTAAACAACTACAACTTGAACATCCGCAAGCGAGCCATCATTGTTATGCTTTTTTAACCAAAGCAGCAGGTGATAGTTTAGGTTATGGTTATTCAGATGATGGCGAACCCAGTGGTACCGCAGGAAAACCTATGTTAGCAGTATTGCAAGGTGGTGGTGTAGGACAAGTTTGTGCCGTGGTGGTGCGATATTTTGGCGGCACTAAGTTGGGCACGGGCGGTTTACAGCGCGCTTATGGTGATAGTGTTCGTCAAGCTTTAAGATTTTTGCGGTCAAAAACTAAAATACCTATGGCGGCGAAAACTTTAGCATGTCAATATAGCCAAGTTGATGATGTTCTGCGCGTAATTACTCAGGTTGAAGGGCAGATTGTTGAGCAAGAGTACTTACAACAGGTGCAGCTTAGCTTTTTGATACCGATAGCGAAATTAGCCTTGGTTGAACAAAAATTACAAACATTATCGGCGGGCGAACTAAGGTTAAAACCTTTAGATAGCAGCATCATTGATGATAAATTGCCAAAGTGACGTTATCAATAAACTCCTGAGCAAAGCTACATGGTCAATACACTTAATCAGACAAAACAATAACACGTGCAATATAAAAATATAATAAGAATTCTTGGTTTGTTGGTGGCATTACTTAGTGTCACCATGTTACCACCTGCCTTAGTTTCTATGGTTTACCGAGATGGTGGTGGTGTCCCTTTTTTGATGGCTTTTCTTTGGTGCATCTTTACTGGTTTTTTTGCTTGGTACCCCAATCGCTTTGAAAAAACAGACCTCAGAGCCAGAGAAGGCTTTCTGATTGTCGTGCTTTTTTGGCTGGTGTTGGCCAGTTTTTCTGCTATTCCTTTTATTTTAATAGAACAGCCTAACTTCACTGTGACCGATGCATTTTTCGAATCATTCTCTGGTTTAACAACAACAGGCGCAACTATTTTAAATAATATTGAGGGCTTACCTCATGCGGTTTTATGGTATCGCCAGCAGTTACAATGGCTAGGTGGTATGGGGATTATTGTTTTAGCGGTAGCGGTACTGCCCATGTTAGGTATTGGGGGCATGCAGTTATATCGTGCGGAAACGCCGGGACCCGTTAAAGACTCTAAAATGACACCACGCATAGCCGATACTGCTAAACACTTATGGTACATATATTTATCTTTAACCATTGCTTGTGCTACGGCCTATTGGCTTGCAGGTATGTCTGTTTTTGATGCGATATGTCACTCTTTTTCAACTATTGCCATTGGTGGTTTTTCAACACATGATGCCAGTATGGGCTATTTTAATAGTCCAACCGTCAATCTTGTCTGTGTTTTTTTCTTAGTGATTGCCGGCGTTAATTTTGCTTTGCATTACGCGGTCGTACAGAGCAAGTCTCTTAAAAATTACTTTTATGATCCTGAATTTAAAGTTTTTATTGTTATTCAAGTGGTATTAACCTTAATTTGTTTTACCGTTTTAATGACCTCGGGCACTTATCAAGATGCCGACCAGGCTTTTGATCAAGCATTGTTTCAATCAGTTTCAATCAGTACTACCGCAGGTTTTGCCACTACGTCTTTTGCGGACTGGCCGACGTTATTGCCAGTGTTGTTAATATTTGCAAGCTTTATTGGTGGTTGTGCTGGTAGTACGGGTGGTGGCATGAAAGTTGTGCGGGTATTGTTGCTTTATTTACAGGGTTTGCGTGAATTAAATAAACTTGTGCACCCGAAAGCGGTGTTTAGTATTAAGGTGGGTAAGAAAGTTTTGCCTGATCGCGTGATTGAAGCAGTTTGGGGCTTTTTCTCCGCTTATGCGGCGGTTTTTGTTATTTGTATGTTGTTATTGTTAGCAACAGGAATGGACGATATTACCGCCTTCACGGCTGTTGCTGCATGTATCAATAATTTAGGTCCAGGGCTAGGTGAAGTGGCTGCTAATTTTTCTGCCATTGGCGATACCAGTAAATGGGTACTTATTATGGCCATGCTCTTTGGTCGCTTAGAAATATTTACCTTACTAGTGCTATTTACGCCAGCGTTTTGGCGTACCTAACTTTACGCGCCTAACAATATGTAGCAAAGCATATGTTGTAGAGTGTATATTATAAGAAATATGTCTATGTAGGTTGTTCAGGTCATAATGTAGGTCTGGCTTTAGCCCGTCAAGTTGACGGCATAAATGCCGACCTATAGGAGGAATTAAGCTTTTATGCTTATTCCCTGACTCAAATCATAGGTATGTGAAAAATGCATTGGAGGGAATGTGTTAACTAATAATGCCACGCTAGTTAGCGTGGCATTTTTGTATTAATTACTTATCCTTTGGAGGGTTCCAGCAGAACTGCCTTTAAAGTCACCAGCATCATCATACTCATTCACATTAAACATCCAATTATCATTAGCAAGCGTAGTAGGTGACCAAATTTGCGTAGAATCACCACCATCTAGTGTTAGTAATAACTGACCATATACCACTTTCCATTCTAGTGGTGAACTACCATCATCACTGCTTCCTTCACCTGTGCCATCGGCGCTAATGTTAAGATTAAAATTTATGTCACCGTTTGTCCCGCTAAAATCACCAACAACATCGCTTTCCCTTAAGTAATCTTGCATTGTGGTAGTATGGCTATTTTTAATGAAATAAGTATAATTTTCATTAACAAACGAGATGACATCACCTTGTAAGCTGACCTGATCACTCGATAAATATTCTGGGATTTCTTGTGTGATTTCACCGTTAACATATATTGTTCGTGAATGTAGTAAACGTTCTAAAGACTCAGCATCATAGCTATAATCATACATGATGTAGAGATAGCTAATTCCTTCTGGTAATTGTGTTTTATCAAAGCTGAAAATGGAAACTAGCTTATTATTATCTAATGTAAACTCCATTGACAAATCATCAGTGAAGTTATTTTTGTCACTATAGTAGCCACCTACTAATGGACTACTATCACTAACAAGTCGTGGCGCATTAAAAGTTTCATCTTCATCAGTAACTGATAACGTATCACCCGTAACGGTAAAAGTTTCACCTTCTATTACACGCAGAGTATTGAGTGGTTCCTCGTCGTCATGTAATCCGCCACAACTGCCCGTGTCCTCTGTGGTTGTTACACTCAACACGCCTGTTGTACTATTCCAAGTATAAGTGCCAATTTCATAGCCTATTTGCGAACGACAATCATCTCCTTCCTCATATTCCTCAGCTTCTGTAGAAATATGCATATAGTGGCCTGAGCGCATAAAAGTAATAACGTCGGTACCAAATTTCCATGAACCCACAATAGCCGATTCACTCGTTAGGCTATTGTCATTGATTATAGTTTTAATGGTTTCACCTATAAGGCTAGGGTTTTGCGCAGCAACGTCTTGCTCAAAAGTGTTAGCTGTTACGCTATCACTCACTAGGCTCAATGTACTGGTAACACTGCTGGGTAAGTTGAAATCGTCGTTATCAACAACAATTTTTATTAAAGCAGACAAGGTGTTTTTCTCAACACTGTTAATAGCATTAATTGCGGTATTTAACTCAGTGTCGGTTGTAGATGAGCTGCCTTCACGCGTAATTAAGGCATATTCAGCGGTAGTCACATTAGTAACATCAACCCCAAGATTTTCTGTTTTATCTAAAATTTTATCGGCTCCTGCTTCTTCAGTAAGCGTATTAAATGACGCTAGCTGTGAAACAAATTCAACCTCGGGTTGAAGTGTACTGTCTCCTAATGCTTTAAGTATAACCATTTCGTCAGCATAAGAATCGTCAACTTCAATTAAAATATTATAACTTCCTTGTTCATCAGCTATCGTCTCAAAAGATTGATCACCCACCATTACTTCAACGTTTGCATTTTTTATAGGGCTATCGGTCACTATGCCCTGTAAAGTTAAACTTAACATATTAGCGGTAACTGACACTGTTACGTCTGTTGCTGCTGTTGCACCATCATCGTCAGTAACAGTAACCATAAACTCTAAAGCTTCGTCAGCTACTACCACAGGCGCTGTAAAATTAACTGATGCAGTGTCTGATCCTGTTAACTCAACGCTTGTTCCTGATTTTTGTGTCCAAGTATAACTAGCGATTGACCCATCAGAGTCTTGTCCATTAGCAGTAATGCTAACGGCCGAACCTTCTAATGCGGTAGTGTCATTGGCAGTAATTGTAGGGGCAACATTTACCGGTGTTGGTTCAGGATCTGGTTTTGGTGTGCTATCGTCGCTACCACAAGCGGTGAGCGCTAATAATGCAACACTGGCTAATAATTTGTGACTTGTTTTACTCTTCATATTATTGCTTCCTTTAGTTCCGTTATGAGTGCATTAAAGTTAAACATTAGTTAAGTATTTAATTATGTTTTACACCTATGGTTATTTAAACAAATAGGGTGATAAAAAAAGTTTTCATTTACGTCAAATTATTGCTCAAATGCGACAATCGTTAACACATTAACGACAAAGGCTTGCCTTAAAACGACATTGCGTGGTAAAAATATAATTAAAAATAACCTATGGTTCATAAAAATAAGTATCATGGATGATTAGAGTTAAAATTCTGTTCTACTTTTTCAATTTTTTTCTTTTTGCTAATTTAGCCAATGCTAGAAATGTTGAAGATCTTCCATCTAATTATGTTCAAGATGGCGTTTTGTACCCTCAAAAAATAATGTTTAACCACCTTTTAGATGAACAGCAACGGCATATTAAATATACTTATTCAGTTATTGAAGATGAAAGAGGGTTAATTTGGATAGCAAACCAAAAGGGACTATCACGTTATGATGGTGTTAGATTTATTCACTATGGAATGCCTAATCAGCACAAAAAACAAAAATCAGATCTCATAAAAACAGATAAAGAAGGCACACAATCCTTAATTATCACTGATCTATACAGCTATTCGCATAATCAACTTTATCTTGCAACAAGTGCAGGGTTATTTTTATTTAATCCCCTCAAAGAAGAATTTGTTAATTTTTACCAACAAGATACCAATCGTTACCAGGGTAAATCCGCGTTGAAGCCGATCAGAAGGCTTATAAAAAGAGAAAATCAGCAGCTATGGTTAGCACGAAAAGACTCGGTTAGCCTGTTTGACTTAAAAGCTGAAAAATTTATTGAACATATTCAATTACAAAGAATATTACCAGGAAAAAATATTTCGGTGATGAATGTTCAAGAACATCAAGGACAACTCTGGATAGGTACCTTTGGTGGGGGCTTAATTCGTTATGATTTGAGCTTAAAAAAAAGCTTTCAAGTAGATTTAGGGTTTATAGGTTTACAGCGTAACATTAGACACTTATTAATAGACTCAAATGACAACCTTTGGATAGGGACAATGAAGGGAGCCTATCGGTGGAATATAAAGAGTAAAAAATTAAGTAGTTACCAATATGATAAAAAAAATACTCTCGGATTATCACATGACGGTATAGGTACGTTTTTTGAGGATAATGAAGGGCGAATTTGGATCGGAACTCATCGAGGAGGTTTAAATTTATATCAACCATACAATGATTCATTTATTCATTATCCTACCGATAGAACTAATATTACTACACCCTCGAGTGGATCCATTTTATCAATAAAGCAAGGGGCTAGCGGCACAATATATATTGCAGGAAATTCTGGGGTAGATTACATTCAACCTGATTATTTTGCGTTTCAATATCAACATATTAATATTGTTAACGAAAAACATATGTCTGTTTTACATTTATTGGCTAACCGTCAGTCATTGATTGTCACTGCTAATAAAATAGGAGAGAGGGCTGGGTTTTCTCTTAAAGACTTCAGCCAACAACCAATACCTGTACATGTAGCAAACGCAATGAATCAAATAGAGGATTCAAATGAAGTGCTTGAGCTATTTGAAAATAGTGATGGTCTTTTCATACGCACAATGGGGACGTTATTTTATTTGCCAGAAAACGCAAGCCAATTAGTTGATCTTTTCAGTTCATATTCCGCCAGCAGTGGTTATTTTCACCCAAGAACAATTATGACAGATTCTAAAAACAACCTGTATGTATACGCCAAAGGAGGAATCTATCAGTTTAGTAATACTACTAACAAAGAACCAAAATTAATTAAAATTTCAGGGGCATTTGGTGATGAGCTGAAAATGAGTGCTTTTACTGAAAATGACAATGGCGCAGCAATAGATAGAAAAGATAATATTTGGAGTGTATTTAATAACCAATTACATGTTTTTAATGCTTTTTCACAAGAACATTACCAAATAGATATGCCGTTTAGTCACAAAGAAGTGCTTGATATATTTATTGATCGTGATGATCTTGTTTGGCTAAGCACAAGTAGTCAAGGAGTTTACCTTTATGAACCGAAAAAGGAAAAATTTAATAGAATAGCAAACTCTGGTAATTTTGGACGAGTGCGAGTTTTGATGGAAGATGATCAACACAAAATTTGGGTAGGTTCACAAAACGGTATTTTTAGCATTAGCAAGCAGCAAAGAAAAATTAGCCATTATGGGCGAAGTAAAGGGTTTCAGGGAGATAACACAGAAGAAGACTCTTTTATTGTTATTGATAAAAGGTATATAGGCTTTACGTTAACGGGTAATTTAAATGGTTTTGTGATTCTTGATACTCACTATGTAAAAGATAAAATACTACCCCCTTTTGTTGCCTTGGAACACCTAAAAATTGATGGTGTTTCTATTCGTAATTTTCGCTCAGGCATTAATCATAATAATGAAATAAAACATTTTAAGCTTGATTTAGTGGCGACACACACTATTCAGCCTCAGGGTTTGAAGTTAGAATACCAATTAGTTGGCTTTGAACCAGAGGTGACTATTACTAACAATAATATTAATAGTCTTAGTTACACTAATCTTGGCCCAGGCAACTACACGCTAAAATATCGTGCTCAAAGTACTAATGGTGTTTGGAGTGAATATATTAGCTTGCCGATTAATATTTCAAAACCATTTTGGCTAAGTTTATGGGCTTATATTCTATACATTGCTTTATTAATTTTGTTGATAGCATTTATCGTAAAATATAGAACAGTGGTTTTAGAAAAACAAACCAAAAACTTAGAAAGAATAGTTTTGCAGCGAACATACCAATTAAAAGAGGCATTACATCAGTCTCAATTGCTTTACACCTCAATTTCTCATGAATTTAGAACACCACTTACCCTTATTCTAGGGCCTGTTGAGTTATTAAAAAAACAGATAGAAAAAAAGCCTTCGAACCTCAAGCTCTGCAATAAAGAGTTTCAGACCATTGAAGAAAATGCCAGACGTTTACTGAAATTAGTTGATCAGTTACTTAGTTTAGCTAAGTCAAAATTAACAAAATCGTTACTCAAAAAACCAATAAATGTGGAAATAAAAATACTTGCTATCATCCGGTCTTTAGAAAGCTTTGCTGAGGTTAAACAAATAAAAATAAGCTATGAAATTAATAATGAATTGTGGCTATATGCTAATAGTGAGCAATTTGAATTTATATTACTTAATCTAATCAGCAATGCAATTAAGTTCTCTCCTGAGCAAGGCACAATAAAAATTAATGCAAAGCAGACAGAAGATGACATTTTTATTAGCGTCTCAGACGATGGGGCAGGTATCGGCATAGGTGAGCTTAATAAAATATTTGAACCGTTTTATCAAATTGAATCAGGAAATAATCCCTATAAAGGCTCTGGGATTGGTTTACTTTTGGTAAAAGAGTTTGTCGAAATAAACCAAGGTAAGATTGAGATACAATCAAGTTTAGGTATAGGAACTAAATTCAAGTTAGCATTTAAAGTATTCTGTACAAATAAAGACGATTTACTTGATAGCTCAAAGCAAGAAGTTTTAAGTGAACTTGTACAAGAATCAATAGAACAAGAGTTTTTAGTTATTAACAGTCAAGCGAGTGCTGATAGTAACCAAGCCACAGATATATTAACGAAGGGCACAAAATTAACAGTATTGATTATTGAAGATAATGTGCCGTTATTAGAGTTTATTGAGCAAATATTTAATGATGACTATCATGTTATTACGGCACAAAATGGAGAGGAGGGCTTCACGAGTGCTATTGATATTATTCCTGATATTATTATAACAGATGTGATGATGCCAAAACTTGATGGTATTTCAATGTGTAAAAAACTGGCGTTAGAGCAACTAACACAGCATATTCCAGTTATTTTATTAACAGCTAAAAATGATGATGCATCTATATTAGAAGGGTTCCAAAATAATGCTGTGGATTATGTTTGTAAACCTTTTAAAGTTGAATGGTTAAAACAAAAAGTTAAAAACTTATTGGATGTTATCGTTAAGCAGCGTTTAATAAATAGAAATCAATTAATAAGAGTCAACGTTAGTTCAATTGAAAAAAGACAATCAGCCGATAGTGATTCAATACTAAAAGCTAATTTAAGGGAGTGTTTTGAAAAACATTTCTCAGATTCAAAATTTGGTGTTGGAGAACTAGCTCATGAACTGTCTATGAGTGTACGTAAGCTGCAACGTATTACTGCAAGCCTTTTTGATTTAACACCGAATGAATTATTGAGAGACTACCGTTTAAGCCGTGCTAAAATATTATTAGAAAAAGGCTTCTCGGTTACTGCTACTTATTTAGATTGTGGGTTTCAATCTGCGAGTTATTTTAGCCGGGCATTTAAAAAAAGCTTTGGAATAAGTCCAAGTCGTGTTTTTAAAATGCGTTAGAGGTAATAAGAAGAACATTTATAATTATTCATTCATGCTAAGAACATTAGGCTCCTGATTAAGTGACTACGGGGTAAAGAGAGGTGAATAGCTACAAAAAATGTAAATTAAAAATAAATAGCACTCACTTGGAATAACTTTTCAACGTCACAGATATAGCGCTTATTCACTAAGAAGAGAATAACGTGATCTTCTTCTCTTACAAGTGTATTGGAGTGAGCTATTAATACTTCTGTGCCTCTAACAATGGCGCCAATCGTGGTGCCAGGCGGAAGCTTAATGTTTTTGATGGCTCGACCAACCACTCGTGATGATTTTTCATCGCCTTTAGCGACAATCTCAATAGCCTCGGCAGCGCCGCCGCGTAAGCTGTAAACATTATCTATTGTGCCGCGTCTAACATGAGTCAGTAGTGCTGAAATAGTAGCTTGTTGTGGTGAAATGGCAATGTCGATGGCACCACCATGTACCAGTTCAATATAGGCATCACGCTGAATAAGTACCATGGTTTTGCGTACGCCAAGTTTTTTAGCTAATAATGACGACATAATATTAGCTTCATCGTCATTAGTCACAGCGATAAATACGTCAAATTGCTCGATGTTTTCTTCTGTTAATAGCTCTATATCAGAAGAGTCGCCATTAAAAACTATGGTGTTATTTAATTCCGAGGTAAGTTGTGCGGCGCGGTCGGGTGAACGCTCAATTAATTTTACTTGATGATTTTCTTCTAAAATACGCGCAAGCCCTGCGCCTATATTGCCACCGCCAATGATCATAATACGTTTATAAGCGGCTTCAAGTTTTTGTAATTCATTCATTACTGCACGTATGTGGATACTCGCAGCAATAAAAAACACTTCATCATCAGCTTCAATAACTGTGGTGCCAAGTGGACGAATAGGCTTACCATTGCGATAGATTGCAGCAACACGAGTATCAACATTAGGAATGTGATCCCTTAAAGTTGATAATGCATGCCCAACCAGTAAGCCACCATAGTAGGCTTTTACAGCCACTAGGCTTACTTTGCCTTGGGCAAATTCTAATACCTGTAATGCGCCCGGGTAGTCAATTAAACGGGCGATATCACGAGTAACCAATTCTTCAGGGGCAATAACGTGATCAACGGGAATATGATTTTTATGAAATAATTGCTCTGAATATTTCAATACCTGATTGGAACGAATACGAGCAATCTTTTTATGAGTGTTAAATAATGAGGAACAAATTTGGCAGGTGATCATGTTGGTGGCATCGTCAGAGGTCACCGCAATGACCATGTCGGCATCTTCTGCACCAGCATTTTTTAACACCTCTGGGTGGCAGCCTTGGCCCGTAACAACTTGTAAATCCATTTTATCTTGAAGTTCACGCAGCTTTTCTCCGTCAACATCAACAACAGATATTTCGTTATTTTCACCGACAAGGTTTTCCGCTAAAGTACCGCCTACTTGACCTGCACCTACTATAATTATCTTCATTTGTTATTTTTGTTCTCACTAATTGAGGATAAATCCCCTTTTATATTGTTTTTAATAGCTTAGCGTAATAAAAACCATCCATGTTCTTCTCGCCCGGCAGTAGTTGCCAACCGACAAGGTTGCTATCTTTTGTCTCTTCACAATCAATACTAAGTAATTTCACATCATCATTGTTTTCAATAAAGTACTTTATTTGTTCACTATTTTCTTGTGGCAAAATGCTACAGGTTGCATAAAGTAAAGTACCACCGGGTTTAAGCAAAGACCATATTTCTTTTAAAATTTGCTGTTGTAGTATCACTAAAGCATCAATATCACTGGCTTTACGTAGCCATTTTATGTCAGGGTGGCGGCGAATTACTCCTGTGCCGGAGCATGGCGCATCTAATAAAATGCGATCAAATAATTGCCCTTGCCACCATATTTTAGAGTTGGCAGCATCAGCGGTAATAACATTAGCTTTTAGCCCTAAACGGGTAAGGTTTTCTTCTACTCGTACCAAGCGACTTGCTTCTACGTCAATAGCTGTCATTGAAGCAATATCAGGGGTTTGCTCTAAGATATGACAAGTTTTTCCGCCCGGAGCAGCGCAGCAATCAAGTACGACATCATCACGTTGACAATTTAATAATCGAGCCGCTTGTTGGGCAGCGCCGTCTTGTACCGATACCCAGCCTTGCTCAAAGCCGGGTAACTTAGTGACATCGCTAGGGCGCGTTAGCTCAATGGCTTGACTTAAAGGTTCAATGCTATTAATTGATATTTCTGCTGAGGCAAGTAGTTTTTGGTAATCAGCACTGGTGTGATGTTGCTGATTTGTTCTTAGCCACATCGGCGGTTTTTGTTGGTTGGCGGTAAGTATTTGTTGCCACTGCTCAGGATAGCCTTGCTGCACTTTCTTAATAAACCAGCTGGGGTGGTTATATTGTATTGAAATAGGAACCACAGACGTTGCTTTTTGCGAGCTACTTATTTCTGTCGCTTCTCTAGCACGTACAAAATTTCGTAATACGCCGTTTAATAAGGCTTTCATATGGCTATTTTTAAGTGCGCTAGTGGCTGCAACGGTTTCGCTGACGGCAGCATGATCGGGAATGCGCATGTATTTTATTTGATAAACACCCACCAACAATAAAAAATGAAATACCCTTTGTTTACCCGTTAAAGGTTTTTGCATCAAACCTCGAATATCATGTTCTAATTCAGGTAAATAACGTAATACGCCATAACAAATTTCTTGCAATAAGGCTTTATCTTTAACGGTAGCCTTATCTTGCTGTTTAGGCAGTTCATCACCTAAGCTGCGTCCTTTATCGATCACACCATAACAACACTTAGCTGCAAGCGCGCGAATATTGACCGGTTTTTGTTTGTTTACCTGCGGGGCTGAAGTTGTCATTTAGTTTACTAAACCGTTAATGTTGCTACCTGCTTGAAACCAATCGGCGCGGCCATTTAAAACATCTTGTATGGGTAAGGCTTTTTTATTGGGTAATTGCAACACTTCTAAACAAATTTCGCCTCTGCTGGTAGCAACGACAATGCCGTTTTTATCGGCAGAAATGATGGTTCCTGCAGCTTTTGTGGTTGCTGTGTTTTGTACGGAAGCTTGCCAAACACGAATTTTATGCTGTTTTTCATTATTTTCATTACTCTGTGCATAAGTAAACTGTGCTACCGGCCAAGGAATGTAAGCGCGAATTTTTCTATCTAATTCAGTTGCGGTTAATTGCCAATCTAATTCAGCGTCAGTCTTATCTAGTTTGTGAGCGTAGGTGGCTAAATCATTATTTTGACTATTAGTTTTATACTCGTTGTTCGCCATTAGCACTAGGGTGTCAATTAAAGCCTTAGGGCCAAGTTGAGCAAGTTTTTCATAAAGGTTAGCGCTAGTGTCAGTATTTTCAATGGCGCATTCAGAGGTTAAAATCATTTTGCCAGTATCAAGGCCTTTATCCATTTGCATTATAGTAACACCCGTTTTTCTATCGCCTGCTTCTAGTGAGCGCTGAATAGGTGCCGCACCACGCCATTTTGGCAATAGTGAACCGTGCACATTAATACAGCCTAAACGGGGAGCATTTAATATAACTTCAGGCAAAAGCAAACCATAAGCTACTACGACCATAACATCGGCATTATAGAGGGCTAAATGTTGCTGATCATTTGCTTTTTTAAAGTTTTCAGGTTGCTCAACAGGTAAATTGTGTTCAAGTGCCAATAATTTAGTCGCGCAAGCGGTTAACTTTTTACCACGGCCAGCGGGTTTATCAGGCGGACAATAAACGGCAATAATATTGTGTTCGCTATTAATGAGTGCAGTTAAATGTTGAGCGGCAAAATCGGGTGTGCCAGCAAAAATGATATTTAATGGTTTTGACAAAAGGATTATCCTAAAAGTGAAAGCTAAGTGTTGGCTTTATCTAAGCGCGCTTCTTTTTCAAGTTTGGCTTTAATGCGTTGACGTTTAAGCGGTGATAAATAGTCAACAAACAAAATGCCATTTAAGTGGTCAAGCTCGTGTTGAATACAAATACTGAGTAGTTCTTCACCATCTAGGGTGAACTCTTTGCCGTTTCTGTCTAACGCTTTTACTGTGCAGCTTGTGTGGCGATTTACTTTGGCATACGTACCGGGTACGGATAAGCAGCCCTCTTCATTAATTAAAAATTCTTCGCTTTTATTAATTATTTCGGGATTGATAAGAACGATGGGTTGATCGCCATTTTCAGAGACATCGATTACCACGATACGCTGATGAATATCAACTTGAGTTGCAGCCAAGCCGACACCTTTTTCTTCATACATGGTTGCTATCATGTCATCTATAATAGTGGTGGTTGCTTCAGTAATTTCACTTACAGGGCTAGCTTTTGTTTTTAAACGAGGGTCTGGAAAACGCAATACAGTTAAAATAGTCATAATCTTACAAATGTTGGATAAAAGAATTAGCGATAATTCTTTTAGAGTGTTATGTTTATTATTATAGCAACTAATATAACTGCATTTCTATAAAAGCATGAAAAACCATAATATCAATCTAGGTAATAAAGGAACGAGCCAGATGCTAAAAAAAATATTGTTAACACTTTTCTTATTTGCATGTCCTTTAATTGTGTTGGCTGAGCAACTTAAAATTAATAATGATGCGCCTAAAACTTATGTAGTGGAAAAAGGGGATACTCTTTGGGATATCTCGGCTATTTTTTTAGAGCAGCCTTGGTTATGGCCTAAGTTGTGGCGTTTAAATCCTGAAATTAACAACCCTCATTTGATTTATCCAGGGAATGTATTAACGTTGATTTTTGACGAGCAAGGCGAACCAATGTTGGTGGTTGAACCCATTAAAGTGAAACCTAGCTATAAATGGTCACCTAAAATTCGTCAACAAGATAAAAATGATTCTGCGATTAGGTTATTACCATTAGAAATTATTGCGCCATTTATTAAATATGACCATTTATTTAGTGCCGAGCAGCTTGAACAATTACCTTATGTGATAGGTAGTGATGAAGGATATCGTTCTAGTGTTACAGGCTTCAAAGTTTATGTTAATAAAGATCTAGATTTAGCTAAAACTTATGCTATTTATAACAAAGGTGAGGAAATCATTGATCCTGAAACAGAAGAATCATTAGGATTTTATGTTGATTTAGTTGCTACTGCCCAGGCATTACGTACGGGAAATATGGCAAAAAATGAACCCGCGACATTAAAAGTCAATACCGCTAAACGTGAAATTCGTTCCGGTGATTATGTTGTACCTGTGCACGAAGGCCAGATGCTACCGTCTATTTTTTCCATGAAAGCTGTTGGTAAAGAGTTTCGAGGAGCTATTGTTAAGGCTGCCAGTAATGGTCGTGAATTTAGTAAGCTAGAGGTCGTGATGATTAACCGTGGTTTTGAAGATCAAGTTGTTGTGGGCAACGTTATGGCAATAAAGCGTTTGAGTCCAGGTGTGGTTGAGACGAGCGAAGGTCCTAAATATACCCATGAAGCGCCTCGCTGGGATCGCATGTTAACCTCAAATGGTTCAGATTATAAAATGCCAGAAGAGTCGTTAGGCGAATTAATGGTCTTTAAAGTGTATCAAGAAGCGAGCATGGCATTAATTTTACGTACTGAGAAACCTGCTCGCTTAGATGATATTCTTACAGCCCCAGAATAAACTTTTAGTTAAAACTATCTCCTGAGGTTATAGGGATATAAAGCTTGTATTAAGGAGGAAGCAAGTGAAAAAAAGTAATATTCATTACTGGCTAGCGTTAAGGCTTGTACCTCGCTTAGCAGTTCATAAAAAATTAGCGCTTGTTGACTCTTATGGGTTAACGGCGCTTTTTTCTTTATCGCAAAATTCTTCAACTATTTTAACCTCGGCAAATAACTTAACAGCTAAGCAGTTATCCGCATTTCATCAACCAGACTGGTCTTTTATTGACGGTGTTATCACGGCAAGTGAAGCTTGCGGTAGTAAAGTAATTACTTTTGATGATGACCAATACCCTAAACTATTAAAGCAAATTTATGATCCTCCGCTAGTTTTGTTTGTTAAAGGTAATGCACAATTATTAGATACACTGCAAATAGCTATTGTTGGCAGCCGTGCTGCGAGTGTTAATGGCCGAGAGGCCGCTTTTAATATAGCGCAACAATTAGCAGAGCAAGGCTTAGTAATTACTAGTGGCTTAGCATTAGGTATAGATGCAGCAGCGCATAAAGGGGCACTAACGACTACAATAAGCACTATAGCTGTAGTAGCCACAGGGTTAGATAAAGTATATCCAGCCAGGCATAAACCACTCGCTAAACAAATAGAGGCTAACCAAGGTGCCATTGTCAGCGAGTTTTTACCGGGTACATCGCCTAAAGCAGGGCATTTTCCGAAACGAAATCGTATTATTAGCGGTCTAAGTAAAGGAGTACTAGTGGTAGAGGCGGCGCTTAAAAGTGGCTCGTTAATTACGGCTCGTTGTGCTTTAGAGCAAAATAGAGAGGTGTTTTCAGTTCCTGGAGGTATTAACAACCCTCAAACAAAAGGTTGCCACTGGTTAATTAAACAAGGCGCTAAACTTGTAGAAGATGCAGCCGATATAATAGAAGAGTTAAGCATGGCTGAGCAGGGTGCTCTACACTTAGATCATAAGCAACAGTTACTTGCTGATCAGCCAGTATTAAAAACTGAAAAAAATTTAAAGAATGACTTGTGCAATGATGTATTGTTGGCTAGTGTGGGATTTGAAATTACGCCCGTTGATAAAGTAGTTTCCCGTAGTGAACTTCCCATAGAGGAAGTATTAACTCGGCTAACGATGTTAGAACTTAGTGGTTTGGTGGCCGCAGTACCAGGGGGCTATCTTAGATTGCCTTAAATAATTCTCATCGATATAAGGGGTTAGTGATGTTTGATATCTTAATGTATCTTTTTGAAAATTATATCCATAGTGAAGCCGAAGTTATGGTTGATCATGATATTTTAACTGATGAATTAACCCGTGCAGGTTTTCATCAGGATGAAATTTATAAAGCATTAAATTGGCTAGAAAAACTTGCCGCTCTACAAGACACAGATGCTTATCCTTATCTAACGCGTGTTGGTAACCAGTCTTTTCGCATATACACAAATGAAGAAATGCAATTGCTTGACACCGAAAGTAGAGGCTTCATCTTATTCTTAGAACAAGTTAATGTGCTTGACTTTAGCACCCGTGAGATGGTGATAGACAGAGTGATGGAACTTGATACTAAGCATTTTTCTATGGATGATTTAAAATGGGTTATCTTGATGGTACTCTTTAATATGCCAGGTCAAGAAAACGCGTATTCTCAAATGGAAGATCTCATTTTTGAGGAGCAAGAAGGCCCTTTGCATTAAGTTTAGCCGCTTACTATAGTTTTTTTAGATCAAGTTGTGGCATAATATGTCACAACTTTAATCGCGACCTTTTGTTCAGCAAATGTCTAATTCACCTGACTCTAATAAAAGCAAATCACTATTTTCTCGTCATGAACATGCCCTTGAAAAAGCGCATGAAAGTTGTGCTGATTGTGGCTCAGAGCTAACAATAAAACGAGGTAAAGCGGGTGCATTTTTTAGTTGCTCTAACTATCCCAATTGCCAATACACCCGATCTGTTGTCGAACATGAGCGTGTAGAAGACACCCTTTTACCCGGTAGTGAATGTCCCTTATGTGGTCAAGAGTTAGCCGTAAAAAAAGGGCGCTATGGCATGTTTATTGGTTGTACAAATTATCCTCAATGCCACCATATAGAAGAAAACCAAAAACATGAAGAAGTTGGTGTTAGTTGTCCTTCGTGTAAAATCAAAGGTAAAGTTGGCGAGTTAAAAGAAAAAACCAACCGTTTTGGTAAAAATTTTTATTCTTGTGATCAGTACCCAAAATGCAAATATGTTTTGAATCATCAACCTGTCGAACAAACATGCCCTCAATGTCAATGGCCAGTATTGATTAAACGCACTATGGCAAGTGGTGAAGTCTTAAGCTGCCCACAAAAGCAATGTAGCTATAAAGAAAAAACGCTATAATCCATATAAAGAAAATTTAATTGTAAACCTTTTCATTAAACTTTAAATAAGAGAAATATTATGACATCACAATTTGTTGCTATTTTAATGGGATCAGACTCTGATCTACCTGTAATGCAAGCCACCATTGATATTTTAAAGCAATTTGATATTACTCATGAAGTGCGTGTACGTTCTGCTCATAGAACACCTGATGCGGCTAAAGCGTATGTTAAAGATGCTGAAGAGCGCGGTTGTAAAGTCTTTATTTGTGCTGCAGGCCTTGCTGCTCATTTAGCGGGTGCAGTTGCAGGTATGACAACACGTCCAGTAATTGGTGTACCTGTTGATTGTGGACCATTACAAGGCCATGATGCTTTACTCTCAACGGTAATGATGCCTGGTGGTATTCCAGTGGCAACAGTTGCCATTGGTAAAGCGGGCGCTAAAAATGCAGGTTATTTAGCTGCGCAAATTTTAGGTATAGCAGACCAAGCTATGGCAGATAAAGTAAAAGCAGAGCGTGCGGCAAATGCTAAAGCCCTATTAGCTAAAGATGCTGCTATGCAAGCAAAATTAGGCTAGAAAAACTTTGAATGCCATAATTAATGATGCTGCGACGATATTTCAGCAGGGAGGTATTATTGCTTACCCGACTGAAGCAGTTTTTGGTTTAGGTTGTGATCCTGACAATAACTCAGCAATTAATAAATTGCTGAGTTTAAAACAACGCTCAGTTGATAAAGGCTTTATCCTTTTGGCTAGTCACTACAGTCAATTACAGCCCTATATTGATGAACTCGCTATTACTGAGCAAGAAAAATTGCTAATATTATCTCGCTGGCCAAGTGCGATAACGCAAGTTTTACCCGTCAATAAGAATATTTCACCTTTACTTTCAGGGGTATTTGGCACCATAGCAGTAAGAGTTACCCAACACCCTGATGTTATTGACTTATGTGAAAAAACGGGGAAAGCTATTATTTCTACCAGTGCAAACCTTTCAGGAAAGCCAGCAGCAACAACATGGCAAATGGTCTTGCAGCAATTTCCAACACAGCTAGATTACTTAATGAAAACCAAAACTTTAGGTCGAACTAGTCCTTCTATCATCATTAATGGTGTTACTAGTAAAGTATTAAGAGCGTAGTCCATTCATGTTGAAAAATTATGCACTTGTCTTCTCTAGAAAAAACTTTTCAATAAATGTCATATAAGCACTGTTTCTAAAGTGCTATTTGTTTGATCAGCACAAGAAAAATTGATCGAGATCAAAGATTGAAATTTAAGTTATTGCTCAGCTGATAAAACTTGCGCTAAATCAAGCTCTACAAAAGCAGCAAGACTATCATATCCCTAATTTAATTAAGGATACGAATCATGAAAAAAACATTACTTACTCTTGCATTACTCTCTAGTTTTTCTACTGTCGCTTTAGCCAATCAAGCTGGTGATATCTTAATTCGTGGCGGTGTCACAATGGTTTCTCCCGATAGCGGGAAATCAGCTGTTTTATTAGGTGGAGAAGTTTCGGGATTGGAGTTGTCTGTTGATGACAATACACAATTAGGCCTAAACTTTGTTTATTTTTTCGATAACAACTGGGCTGTTGAGTTATTGGCGGCAACACCATTTGATCATGACATTAAATTACACGCAGGCAACGACACAACGGTACTTGCCGATACTAAACAATTGCCACCAACATTAAGTGCTCTATATTACTTTGATACAGGTAGTGCTATTAAACCGTATGTAGGCTTAGGTATCAATTACACTATTTTCTTTGATAATAGCTTTACCACTACTTATTCTGAAGCAGGCTTTAGCGATTTAGAGCTTGATAACTCCTTCGGTTATTCTGTGCAAGTTGGCGTAGATTATGAAATTGATAAAAACTGGTCAGTAAATGCCTCTGCGCGATATATTGATATCTCTACTGATGCTACCTTTGCTGTTGGTGGTGAAAACATTGGCAGCTCATCGGTTGATGTTAACCCGATGGTTTACTCAGTAATGTTGGGTTATAAATTCTAATACAACTTAAAAGTATAAAGCATAATAAAAAAGCAGTAATTCGTTACTGCTTTTTTATGTTCTTGAAATCATAATTCAGTTACGCTATTGGCATTATTTTCTCTATGGCACCTTCTTATGGATCAATATCGCGTTTTCGGCAACCCAATTAAACAGTCTCGCTCACCTTTTATTCATCAGTCCTTTGCACAAACTACAAAACAAAAACTTAATTATGAAACTAGCTTGGTTGAACTTGATGGTTTTACTGAAGCGGTTAAGCAGTTTATTCACCAAGGGGGCAAGGGGGCTAATGTTACGGTTCCTTTTAAAGAGCAAGCGCTCGAAGTATCGGATGAACTCTCTGATCGTGCACGCTTAGCTGGGGCAGTAAACACCTTAATTTTTAACAATGGCAAAATAATTGGTGATAACACTGACGGTGAAGGCTTAGTACAAGATTTACTACGTAATAATGTTCAGTTAGAAAACAGCCGAATATTATTACTTGGTGCAGGAGGTGCAGCTAAAGGCGTGATATTACCTTTACTAGCCCAAAATCCTACTAGTATTGCAATCGCCAACCGCACGGTTAGTAAGGCAGAAGCGCTTATTGAACAATTCAACGATAACAGGCTCAAGGCGTATGGCTTTGAACAAACATCAGGCGTAATTTATGATGTAATAATCAATGCAACCTCGGCGAGTTTATCCGGTAAGTTACCTGCAATAGCAGGCACAACCATATCAGAAAATACCGTTTGCTATGATATGGTTTATGGTAAAGAGCTAACGCCATTTTTAGAGTGGGCAAAATTACAAGGTGCGACTAAAGTTATTGATGGCATAGGTATGTTAGTGGGGCAAGCTGCAGTAAGTTTTAATATTTGGCGCGGTGTTAAACCAGAAGTTGAAATTGTTATTAAACAACTAAAATTATCACTTGCTCAGGAGTAGCTTTTGAACCAAGCCATTTTGTTTAATGATGATTTGATTTTTGATGAGCAGCAAGACGCATGGTGTTTTACTGCTTTACTGTCTGGACAGCTTTTAACTATTTATTTTCACTCTATGCAGTTGAAAGTATTAGGGGAAATAGATAGTTGTACTAAATTTGATTTAGAAGAAATAGTAGAACTATGGCTCGAAAAAAACGAGCCAGAGGGAGATGCCATTCATATTAATGTGCGCTAATAGTTTGACGATAGGTACTTATTTTTCAGAACAGCAGCATTTTAGCTAACTTCAGCAAGATAATCATTTTTTAAATCAACATAGTTTAAGGCCGACTGCTTAAGGAAGGTTGCTTCACTTTCTTTTAATAGTCGTATTTGTTTTACTGGGTTGCCAACATATAGATACCCACTGACTAACGTTTTATTGGGCGGAACTAGACTGCCTGCGCCAATAAAAACATCATCCTCAACAACTGCCCCATCCATTATAATTGCCCCCATACCAACTAAAATACGATCACCTAGCGTACAACCATGCAACATGCACTTATGTCCGACAGTAACATCAGCGCCAATTATTAACGGATTACCTTTGGGATTGTGCTTACTTTTGCGAGTAACATGCAACACAGTTCCATCTTGAATATTAGTACGGGCATCAATTTTAATGGTATTTACATCGCCGCGAGCAGTAACTAAAGGCCAAATACTAACATCATCAGCTAAAGAGATATCGCCAACGATGACTGCAGATTGATCAATATAATTGCTATTATTTACGGTAGGGGAAATTCCCATATAGGTACGTAGGTTATTAGTTGTATTATTGTTACTCATAAAGGCTGTTTGGTAGGAACCATCTCTTAAAAGAATATTGATGTAGATAAAAGTAACATAAAAGCAAGAATGTGTACTAAATAACATGGGCTGAATGAAATAAGATAGGTACTATTGTTAAAAACAGTATCAAGTGTTAATCAAAAATAAAGCAGGTTGATGATATAAACACCAACGAACACAAGGGCTGTACGAATACTGTGCGTTGAAAGATAAAAAGTGAAGTTTTTATGAAATAAGGGTTGACCCACCCCAAGAAATCTATACAATGCGCTCCAGTTCCAAGGGGTTCAGCCAAAAAGCTTAGCCAACTGGACGTTTTGATAAGTTATCTGCTTTCATTTGTTGATAAATAGCTAACTTAACCTTTTACTTTTAGTTTAAGTGATGAAGTTTAAGAGTTTGCAAAAACTTTTAAAAAAGATTCAACTTTTTATAAAAAAAGCGTTGACATCAAAACTCGGAAGCGTATGATACGCATCCTGCTTCGGGGCAACGGC